>Ga0302324_100004530_pt1 | contig 30686 bp, 24 predicted proteins | sample Palsa_T0_1_FD_201949 | JGI IMG/M metagenome (GOLD analysis project Ga0302324, IMG submission 201949) | Peat permafrost microbial communities from Stordalen Mire near Abisko, Sweden - Palsa_T0_1 | ecosystem: Environmental > Terrestrial > Soil > Palsa > Peat permafrost | place: Sweden: Abisko... | reverse complement strand
GCCGGCTCGCCAGGCAGGGCGCGAAGGACGCTCAGCCAGTGGTCGGCGGCTTCAGTCAGGGGCTTGAGGCCGAGGCGGATGTCGGCGTGGCGGTCAGAGTAGGTGTCGAGGTTGGTGCCGAACTCGTCCATGAGGGCGGTCATGTTCTGCAGTTCTTCATCGAGGCGCTTGGCGCGGGCGAAGGACTTGGCGCGGCCGGTGAGGCTTTTGATGGTGTCGGCGTAGTCGTTGAGGAACTTGGTGTAGAGTTTGACGCGCTCGTTCGGATTGATGCCGGCTTCGCGGATTTGCTCGATCTGGGTCTCGTTCAGGGGTTCAGGCTTGTCCTTCTGCGCAGGCAGAGCCGGGACGAAGACCAGCGCAATCAGGAACGAGGAAATGAAGCAGGCGCCACGCATTGGTAACCTCAGCGCCTTTATTGAAGCACAGACGAGGTTGGAGAGTGAAGAGCGCCGCCGAGGGCGGATTATTTGCGGAAGACCTGCAGCATGGCTTCGTTTTGCGCCTGGTTTACCTGGGCGAGCGTTGCCGCGACGAGCGGTTGGTCTTCTACGCTGCTGTTGTGCATCATTTCAGTCAGGCGGAAGGCGGTATGCCGAAGCAGAATCTCGGCATTCTTGAGGCGTTTGTTGTCGTCCGACATGCCGAGATGGATTTTATGTGCGAACTCCTGCACCTGTTTGAGCAGGGCGGCGGCCTTCTCTCCATCGCCTGCGGAGTACTGGCGCAGGCTGACCTCAGTCATCTGGTGGACAAGCTCGGCGTACAGGAAACACTGGTCGCGGGGTGCGGCCTGCAGGATTTTGGCCTGAAGAGCGTTGATGCTCTCCTGGTCGAATGTCTTGTCGTCGAAGCCTGAGGCGCAGGCGGGGGCAACACTGACGGCGAGAAGGACGACGACGGCCAACGGAACCTTGAACTGCATGAGGAACCTCCGCAGCTGCTGGTTAACCCCTTAGGCCGTGACTATAGGAGCTTTCGTGTAAATACGCAAGTGAAAGTTTTGCGCTTCCACGGGCTCGAACGGTCGCGGTTACAAGGTGAGTCAACCGCATTCTGTCGGATTATCGGCATGTCTCAGGGTTTCTGTCCGAGCAATTTTATACGTTGGCGAGCTTGCCATTCCTGATCGGGAAACTTTCCGGCGGACGCTTCCAGGAAAAGTTTGTAGTATGCTGCCGCCTGTTCCTTTTGGTGAAGGCTGTCGTAAGCGGTTGCCCAGAGAAAGTAGGTCGTAGGCACTTCAGGGAGGAATTTGGAGCGCATGGTAAGGGCATGCAGGGTCACGTCAGGGTGACCGGTGCGGGAAGCGGCAAAGGCCAGTCCGCTCCATGCCTCGGCATTGGCCTGGTCAAGCTGGGACGCCTTGTTGAACACCGCGTAGGCGTCGGCGTAGCGAAGCAGGTGAACGAGATTCTGGCCCTCCGAGACGAGGAGTTCAGGGTCATTGGGCTTGGCGGCGAGAAGTTTTATGTAGTAGTGGTCGGAACCGGAATAGTCGCCGGAGTCGGCCAGCACCGCGGCCAGCATTCGAGTGATGGCGGGGTCGTCGGGGTGGGCGTCGTGGAGCTTCTGGATCAGCGGCAGGGCTTCGGCCTTGTCCTGAGAGGCCAGCACAGTGGCCAACTGAGCGGTGAGGGCGGGATCGTCAGGGGACTGCTGGAGGGCGCTGCGGAGCAGGGTTTCCGCCTCAGGATACTGTTTGCGCACGATCAGGACATGGGCCAATCCGGAGGCGGCGACGGTGGATTTTTGATCATTTGGATTATTGGCCAGAACCCGGCGGTAGGCTTTTTCCGCGGCGTCCCACTGCCCCGCCTGTTCGGCCAGGTTGGCGGCGAGAAGGGTGTCGGCGGGGGTCTCAGGGGAGATTTTGAGCGCTTCAATGAGATCGTTGGAGGCTTCGGCCGGGTCGCCGACGCCCTTGATTCCGGCCTCATCGATCCGCGCCAGGGCGCGCCAGGCTCGGGCTTTGACGGCGGGGCCCAAGTCTCCAGGATCGAGGTTGGTGGCGATGGCCAGCTCGGGCCGCGCATCCTCCGCATTGCCCTGGCGGGCCAGCAGCAGACCTAGGGAGAGATGAGCCACAAACGATTTGGGATCGGCGGCAATGGCGCGGCGATAGAAGCTTATGGCGTCGGTCGGACGGTTCTGGGCGTCGGCGACGTAGCCGGCGTCGAACAGAGCGCGGGCGTCTGACGGATTGGAGGCCAGCCAGGGGTTAAGCGCGGTCTCAGCCGTATTCCAGTCGGATTTCGCGATGGCGGCTTCAGCTTCGGCGACCTGCGGGGCCACGGATTGGGGCACCCCACTGGCGAGAACTGATTCGGCTGGATTCTGAGCCGGTGCCTGGGCAGTTTCCTGGGCGGAAGCAGCGAATGTTGCGAGGAACAGGACGGAAAAGACCAAGCGGAACACGAAATACCTCAATAGACAGTTTAAAGGGCGGGGCAATGCCGGTGGGCGGGTTGCGTGAGTCGTCAAGTGTTGGACGGGCGGCCGGGTGCAAGGGAAGGCTCCGGTCGAGTTTTTCCGGATGCGCGGGGAAGGAAAGGTGTAGTAAGCTCAGCCGCAGGGCGTATGGAATGCACGCGGACCAGGACCCGATCAAGAAAGGTAGGATGGAAATGCGAATTTTGAAAAGTGTAATGGCGGTGGTTTGCGCTTTGATGACGGTGGCGGTTTTCGCGACGGCAACTCCGGCGAACTCCCAAGTTCCTGCGTACCTCAATGCGCTCTCCAACCTGCGTGCAGCGCGCGCAAACATTCAAATGGACAACCGGCCGACATTTAGAGTTCACTTGAAAATAGCGACAGACGAGATTTCGAACGCTATTACCGACCTGAAGGTGGCTGTGAAACAAGAAGGAGCCAACCCGTATCAGACGCCGCCTCCGCAGAGTGGGGGAGATCCCAACGCTCCAGTCCATCAGGCGTTGAAGCTCCTTCACGATGCACGTAGCAACATCGAGCACGAGGCGGATCCTCCCGGGTTTCCCGGTTTGCAAGCTCGATCCCTCAAGCATATTGAAAACGCTCGGCACGAGCTTCAGCAAATCGTCAACAATCAGTAAACGAATCTGGAACCACACGAGACGGCAGCGAATCGTCAGATTCGCTGCCGCGTTTCGTTTGTGGGAGATTGGGAAAATGACAACTCGAAATTCATGAGGAGTGGACACATTTGTTCCCCGTCGTCTGTCGGGTTCAGACGGTGTCGCGCGGGAGATGGAATGCGCGGGCCGATCTATTTGCAAGACTGAGGGGCGGGGTTTGCGTTCCGGCCTATAATGAAGAATGGCCGGTTGCGCTCTGAAGCTCTCTGAGGGCACAGGGATGCGCCGGACAACTTCATTCCGGTGCTTTTGTCTTGACCTCTTCCAGCTTGAACTTATCCAACGACGCGATCGTGATCCGCGGAGCGCGGACGCACAATCTGAAGAACATCTCCTGCGAGATTCCCCATGGGAAGCTGACGGTGATCAGCGGGGTTTCGGGGTCGGGGAAGTCGTCGCTGGCTTTCGATACCATTTATGCCGAAGGGCAGCGGCGATATGTGGAGTCCCTGTCATCGTACGCGCGGCAGTTTCTGGAGCGCATAGAAAAGCCGGATGTAGATTTGATCGACGGGCTGGCTCCGGCGATTGCCATCAAGCAGAAAAACACCACGCGGAATCCGCGCTCCACAGTAGCTACGGCGACAGAGATCTACGATTATCTGCGCCTGCTGTACGCTCGCTGCGGGACGGTGCATTGCGTTTTTTGCGATGGGCTGGTCAAGCGCGACTCCATGGATGAGATTGCCGAGGCGGTGCTAGCGCTGGGTGAGGGAACCCGGCTGCAGGCACTCTTTCCTGTAGGGACGGCGACGGCGCAGGCTGAGGCGAGCGCAAAACCTTCTGCGAAGGCTGCTGGACGAGGCGGCAAAGCCGGTGCGAAGGGCAAGCCGGTCGTGATGGCGGGCGACTCGCCGCATACGGAGACGCTGAAGGCGCGACTGACCGAGCTGCGGACGAGCGGATTCAATCGCCTCTACCAGTCGGGAAAGATTGTGGAGTTTTCAACGCCCGAGTCGCTGCTCAATCTGGATTTCACGCTCCCGGTTTTTGTTCTGCTGGATCGGATAGTCGTCAGCGCTGAGAACCGCGCGCGAATTGTGGATGCGGCAGAGATTGCCTATCGCGAGGGCGGCGAGGTGATCTTCGAGGAGGTTCCTCGTGATGAGACGGCGGAGCGCAATAGGCACAGGTTTTCTGCCGCGTTTGAGTGCAAGAGTTGCCATCGGCCGGGCAAGGAGCCGGAGCCGCGGCTGTTCAGCTTCAACAATCCATTCGGTGCCTGTCCGCGATGCCAGGGATTTGGCAACACCGTCGACTTCGACATGAACCTGGTGATTCCGGATAAGGGGCTTTCACTGGAAGACGGCGCGATTGACCCGTGGAATCGGCCCAAGTACCGCACATGGTTCAGTGAACTGCGCAAGCAGGCGCCGGCGCTCGGCGTGCCATTGAATGTGCCCTGGCGGGAATTGCCGGAGGCTGCGAGAGAGATTGTCCTACGAGGCAAGGGAAGCTTCGAGGGTGTATTTGGATTCTTCGCGCAGATGGAACGCAAAAAGTACAAGCTGCACGTGCGCGTGATGCTGAGCAAGTATCGCGGCTATGCGGAGTGTCCGGATTGCAGAGGACAGCGGCTGCGGGCCGAGGCGCGGTCGGTCAGGATCAACGGTAAGAATATTTGCCAGGCAACGGCGCTGACCATTGCACACGCCAAGGAGTTTTTCGGTGCGCTTGAGCTTACGCCGATGCAGGAGGAGATCGCTGGGCCGATTCTGGAAGAGGTGCGTGCGAGGTTGAGTTTTCTCGACGCTGTGGGCCTGGAATATTTGACGCTGGATCGGCTGGCTTCGACGTTGTCGGGCGGCGAAGCGCAGCGAATTCAACTCGCGACTTCGCTGGGGTCGCGGCTGGTGGGCGCGCTCTATGTGCTCGACGAGCCATCGATCGGGCTGCATGCGCGGGATACTGCGCGGCTGATTCACATTCTTGAGGAGCTGCGGGATCTGGGCAACACCATCCTGGTTGTGGAACACGATGCGGATGTGTTGCGGGCGGCGGACCACTTGCTTGACCTGGGACCGGGCGCCGGGGAGTTTGGCGGCAAGCTCTTGGCCGAAGGTGTGCTGGCGGAGATTGAAGCGAATCCGAACTCGCTCACCGGGCGCTATCTGTCGGGGCAGATTTCGATTCCGGTGCCGACGCGACGACGCGCTCCGGGGCGTGAAAAGCTTGTGCTGCGCGGAGCCGAGGCCAACAATCTGCATGGGCTGAATGTGGAAATTCCGCTTGGGCTGCTCGTCGCGATTACCGGCGTTTCCGGTTCGGGCAAATCGACGCTGGTGCACCAGGTTCTGTATCGCGCGGTGGCGCGTGCGCTGGGCCAGAGTGATGGGTCCGACCCCTCCGGAGTCTTCAAATCTCTAACTGGAGTGGAGCGGCTGAACGACGTCGTGCTGGTGGATCAGACGCCGATTGGCCGAACGCCGCGATCGAATCCAATTACGTACATCAAGGGCTTCGACCTGGTGAGGGAGTTGTTTGCCTCGCAGCCGGAAGCCAAGCGCCTCTCGCTGACGCCGGGACATTTTTCATTCAACGTACCCGGCGGTCGCTGCAATACCTGCGAGGGTGATGGCACGGTGACGGTGGAGATGCAGTTCCTGGCCGACGTGGAACTGCCCTGCGAAGATTGCAACGGCACGCGCTATCAGGCCAAGGTGCTGCAGGTGCAGTACAAGGGCAAGAACATTCACGAAGTGCTGCAGTTGACGGTGAAAGAGGCTCTGCGCTTCTTTGCCGGGCAAACCAAGCTGCTGGAAAAGCTGGCGGTGCTGGATGAGATTGGTCTCGGTTATCTGCGCCTGGGGCAGTCTGCGACTACACTGTCAGGCGGCGAAGCGCAGAGGGTGAAGCTCGCTGCGCACCTTGCGCAGGTGCGCGCGGCGAATGCGAATGCCAAGCCGTCACAAGCCAGCCGTGTGCTCTACATTCTGGATGAGCCGACCACGGGGCTGCATTTTGACGATGTGTCGAAGCTGCTCACTGCCTTTCGCAAGCTCATTGACGGCGGTGGCTCGCTCATTGTGATCGAGCATAACCTGGACGTGATCAAGTGCGCGGATTGGGTGATCGATCTGGGCCCCGAAGGTGGTGAAGGCGGCGGACACATTGTTGCGGAGGGAACGCCGGAGCAGGTTGCCGAAAATCTGCATTCCCACACGGGGAAGTGGCTGGGCCGGGTACTGTAGCGGCATTTTCGCAACGATCATTCGGCGGAATCGGTTGGAAGCGGCTCCTGGGTCGAAAAGCACCATCGGTCACCGTGAAGCCAGCAGGATTCCTCTTTCTCATGCACGTCGCAACGCAGCGATTTTACGGCCGCGCCCTCATCGTGATGCAGCGCAGCGGCGAGTTGCCGACCTTCTTCAGGATTTCGCGCTCCGCTGAATGAAATGAACTGGACCCCATACATGAATTGAGCGGCGAAGTTGTCCTCGCTTCGGCGGGTCAAAAGGACCATTGCTCCCAGGCCTGCATCCGGAGTCATGGGGAAGAGAAGCTTTCCACGCGGTTTGAGTGCCCCGAGCCAGGCCGGCAACGGATGCGTAGCTCCGGCGCTGACAACAACGATGTCGGCGGGCTCAAATGGGCCGCTGGATCCGTCGCCATTTACGACGGTGACCTGCGGCCACGGCGCAAGCGCGATGCGCGCTCTTTCTGCGACGCCCAGGTCAATCTCGACGGCAACGATCTTTCCGTCCGCGCCGATTTGTTCGGCAAGAATCGCAGTGTAATAACCCGTGCCGCAGCCCAGATGCAGCACACGATCGTTGGCGCGGACGTCGAGCTGGTCGATAAAGCGGGCCCACATGCTGGGCTGGCCATTGTTGATGCCTTTGGCCTCGTCGAGCGCAATGAGCACATTGTGATAGACACGCCTCGGATCAGCGTCTTCGGTCATCCGGAATTCGCCCGAGCCAAGAACCCGCCACGGCCCCGGCCCGACAAAGCGCTCGCGCGGCACGGTCGCAAAGGCAGTGAACACGGCATGCGACTTGAGGTGCGCGAGGTACTGCAACTCTTCCGCGTAGAATTGCCGTGCGGCTTCGATGGGAATATTCATCGCGGGCTCCGACGCGCAGGGCGCAAACCGATTGACGCAAGGATACAGGGAGAGCGACAGCATGCGTTGTGATCGGATTTGCCAGCAGGCGTGCGAGTCCGATAGAACTGCTGTTGCGATTCGTTTGCATGTCGAGTCGACCAAGAATAGAAAGCATTCTCTGCCAGGCGAATGGATCGTTTCTGCGAAGGGTGGTTGAGCATTGAGCATTTCTACCGGGTCAATTGGGTCTAAGCGCGGTTTGGTTACACAGGAGGACATGGATGCTCCCCTGATTCCCCAAGGCCGGCTCCTGCCGTTCCTTGTGGTGACGGCGCTGTTTTTCCTGTGGGCGATTCCGAACAACCTGAACGACATTCTGATCCGGCAGTTCATGAAGTCGTTCAACATCGACCGGTCGGATGCGGCAGGGGTACAGATCTGGTTCTACCTCGGATATTTTCTGCTTGCGATTCCGGCCGGGCAACTGATGCGCAAATTTGGCTACAAAGTGGGAATCATCATGGGTCTGGTGTTGCTTGGGATGGGCTGCCTGATGTTCTATCCGGCGGCGCAGGCCAACCTTTACGTCTTCTTTCTTGCCGCGCTGTTTGTAATTGCGAGTGGGCTGTCGTTTCTGGAGACAGCGGCGAATCCGTTTATCGCGCAGCTGGGGCCGGCAGCATCGAGCGAGCGACGGTTGAATTTCTCGCAGGCATTCAATCCCCTGGGGTCGATTACGGCTGGGCTGATGGGAACTGTGTTCATTTTCTCAGGCGTGAAACACACGGATGCGGAAGTGGCTTCGATGCAGGCGGCGGGGACCTACCATGCGTACCTTCATGCAGAGACGCTGCGGGTGGTAGCGCCGTATGTGGTGCTGGGGTGCGTGGCGCTATTTTGGGCTTTGCTGGTGCTCTTGACGAAGTTTCCAGCGGTGGGCGCGGAGGATGCGTCGCGCGAAGACGCGGGTCCGGCAAAACATGTGAGGCTTTTGCAGAAGCACTTTGTGCTGGCCGTGGTGGCGCAGTTCTTATATGTGGGCGCACAGGTGGGAACTTGGAGCTACTTCATCCAGTACGTGGAATCGGCGACGGGGTTGGGAGACAAGGCGGCGGGTTACATGCTGACCGGGACGCTGGCGGCTTTCGCGGTGGGCCGGTTCAGCTCCGCGTGGCTGATGAAGCACTTCGATGCGCGCAGCATGCTCGGCGTATACGCGGCGGTCAATGTGGTGCTGGGACTGATTGCGGTAATGAGGCCGGGTTGGGAGGGCATGTGGTGCCTGCTAACGACGAGCCTTTTCATGTCCATCATGTTCCCGACGATCTTTGCGCTCGGGCTGAAGGGGATGGGTGACAAGACCAAGACGGCAGGGTCGCTGCTGGTGATGGCGATCCTTGGCGGCGCGGCGCTGACCAAGGTGATGGGGATGCTGCCACTGCTGGAGGCGTACCTCGTGCCTGTGTTTTGTTTTGCCGGTGTTGCTTTGTATGCGTGGTTCGGCGGTGAACATCAAGCAGCGGAGCTGGGCAGCTAGTTCTCGCGCACTATTCCGCTACCACCGGGTTCGTCAGCGCACCCAACCCCTCCACCGTCACCGTGACCGTCTCGCCAGGCTTCAGCCACCGCTTGGGAGTGCGCCCAAGGCCCACGCCCGGAGGCGTGCCCGTAGAAACAATGTCTCCCACTTGCAGCGGAGTGATCGACGAAAGATACTCGATCAATTCGGGGATTTTGAAGACGAGTTCGCGGGTGTTCGAGTTCTGCAGTTGTTCGCCGTCGATGGACAGGCTGATCTGAAGAGCGTGGGGATCGGGGATCTCATCGGCGGTGACGATGGCGGGACCCAGTGGGCAAAAGGTGGGAAAGCTCTTGGACATGGACCACTGCGTGGAGGCGAACTGGATGTCGCGGGCGCTGACGTCGTTGACGATGGTGTAGCCATAAACATGTTTCATGGCTTCGTCGGCGGAGAGCCGAAACCCGCCGTGGCCGATGACGAATGCGAATTCTGCTTCGTAGTCGGGCTGGGTGGAGTTGACGGGAAGCACGATGGGTTCGCCGGGGCCGACGATCGATGTGGTCAGCTTGAAGAAGACAACCGGTGTGGTGGGCAACTCCATGCCGGATTCGGTGGCGTGGTCGCGATAGTTGAGGCCAATGGCGAAGACGCGCGGCGGATTCGGGAGCGGAGCGTGGAGACGAACCTCGGCGAGCGGATAGGCGGGGAAGGTGGTTCCGGAATCGGGAGCGGTGATGCCGGCGGCAATGACGGCGAGGGCGTCGCCGTATCCGGCAGTGCTGAGATCGACGACCAGCGCGCCGTCTTCGATGAGCGCACCAGGACGGATGCGGCCGTCGGCAAGGGAGAAAGATACGAGTTTCATGAGAACTCCGTTCTAGAAAACAGATGCGGAAGGGTACTGGATCAGATTCAGGCCGCCGTCCATCCGCCGTCGATGGTGAAGATTGAGCCGGAGATGAAGGCGGCTTCGTCGGAGGCTAGATAGCGCACCATTGACGCGATTTCGTGAGACTGGCCGAGCCGGCCGATGGGCTGGCGGGCGCGGAGTTCGGCACGGGTCTCTTCCTTGTTGTGACTGTGGAATTTTTCCAGATACCCCTCGACAAACGGAGTTTCCACAGTGCCGGGGCAGATGGCGTTGACGCGCAGGTTTTTTGGGTATTCGACGGCAAGCTGGCGAGTCATGGCGATGACCGCGCCTTTACTGGTGCAGTAAGCGAAGCGCTGCTTGATGCCGACAAGGCCGGCAACGGACGCAATGCTTACGATTGCGCCAGTTGCGCCTTTGCTGTCAGGGTTTTGCTGGGATGCCAGAAGCAGAGGCATTAGGGCGCGAGTGACCAGGTAAACGGCGCGGACGTTTACGTTGATAAGACGGTCGAAGTCCTCGGGCTCGGTGGCCTCTATGGAGCCGACATGGCCGACGCCGGCGCTGTTGACGAGGATGTCGAGGCGGTCGAGGCGCGAGACGGCCGCGGCAATGGATTCTGGACTGGTGACATCAAGGTGGAGGGCGCGGGCCGAAGGAATCGAGGAGGCCAGGGATTCGGCGGCGCCCTGGTTGATGTCCGCGACCCAGACGAAAGCGCCTGCCCGGACGAATTCCTTGACGGTAGCTTCGCCGATGCCGCTGGCGCCGCCGGTGACCAGGGCGTGGCGGTCATCGAGTCGGAAGGGCTGGGCCAGCGCCGACGAATCAGGAGTAGTCATGCGAGCTCGGTTTAGTGCCTCTCTTGCGCTCCGGCCAATTGGCGAAGTGAATTCAGATCATTGTCGGATCTTCGTTGGGTTTGCGGACAAAAATCTTTCGCTTCAGGTACGTCCACTCCAGCTCGCCCCAGATGCACCCTGCTAATATTCCGGGGATAACCCAATCGACGATGGATTCCCCCGGCCGTCTTACCAGGCCCAGTTCGGACGTTATGAAATACAGTGCACCGAATGTCGCAATAGCGCCAACCCACATTAAAGTGCGTTGGCAGACAAAGCGTGAATGACCCAGCTCCTGCATCCACACCCATTGCGCCTTCTGTCGAGACTGTTTCGCAGATCGAAGCATCTCAAACCCCTCTTTAGAATACACTCGGCACTATTTTGCAGGCGCTTGTCGCTGTCGGCACTCTTCGATGACTTTGAGATAAACGCGCGCCGCCTCGGTGATGATTTCTGGCGCGCCCCGGTCGATTGCGGCAAGGTTGACGAGGTCGCCGCCGACGCCGATGGCTTTGGCTCCGGCCTCAAGAAAACTGGCCGCGTTGTGGTGCGTGATGCCCCCTGTGGGGATGAGCTTGAGATGCGGAAACGGGGCGAGCAACGACGACAGATAACTGGCCCCTCCCATCGCGGAGCAGGGGAAGATCTTTACGTAATCGGCGCCTTCATTCCAGGCGGTGATGACTTCTGTAGGGGTGAGCGCGCCGGGGATGGAGAGTTTTTTGTGGGCCTTGGTGACGGCGATGACGGCGGGATGAAAGCTGGGGCTGACGACGAATTCTGCGCCCGCTTCGATGGTGGCTTCGGCCTGGTCAGCGGTGGTTACTGTGCCGGAGCCGAGCAGGCACTTCGTGCCGTACTCGTTCTTCAGCTCTTTTAGCAAGTTAACAGCGCCGGGGACGGTCATGGTGACCTCAACCACGGAGACGCCGCCTGCGAGCAACGCCTGGACGACCGCGTGGGCCTGGCGGGCGTTGCGGGCGCGAAGAACGGGGATGAGGGCGACGCGCTCCAGTGTCTGTCCGGTGGTTTCGGGCATGGCTCCTCTTCGATGCGGTCTAGCGTGAGATTCTTGCCGACTCGCCTTTGATCAGGCGCTCAACTTCGGCAAGGGTTGCGGTGCTGGTGTCGCCGGGAGTGGTCATGGCCAGTGCGCCGTGGGCGACGCCGCATCGCAAGGCCCAGTCTACGGGCTTGCCGGCCAGCAGGCCGTAGATCAGGCCGGAGGCAAAGCTGTCTCCGCCGCCCACGCGATCGAAGATGTCGATCTCGCGCTGCGGTACGTGGACGATTTTGTCTTCATAGAGAGCGATGGCGCCCCAGGCGTTGCGGCTGGCGGTAGAGGCAGTGCGCAGCGTGCTGGCGATGAGCTTGAGGTTGGGATAAAGTGCGGCCACTTCACGCAGCATCTCTTCGTAGGCGGCGATGGGGAGCTCGGCGAAGTCTTCTGAGACGCCTTTAAGCTGAATGCCGAGCATGGCGGAGAAGTCTTCCTCGTTGCCCAGCAGCAGGTCGACTTTGCGGACCAGATCGCGATTGACTTCCTGGGCTTTGGGCCTGCCGCCGATGGATTTCCAGAGGCTCTCGCGGTAGTTCAGATCATAGGAGACCGGCGTGGAGTGCTGGCGAGCGGCGTCCATGGCTTCGGCGGCTACCTGGGCGGTGGATGCGGAGAGCGCGGCGAAGATTCCGCCCGTATGGAACCACTTCGTACCGTTCTCGTTCTCAAGAATTGTCGACCAGTTAAAATCGCCGGGGTTAAGCTGGTTGACGGCAGTCAGGCCGCGGTCCGAACATCCGGCAGCGGCGCGAACACCGAAGCCGCGCTCGGTGAAGTTGAGGCCGTTACGAACTTGGCGGCCCACGCCGTCATACGGAATCCATCTGAGCAGGGAAGTGTCAACGCCGCCTTGCAATATCAGGTCTTCGACGAGGCGGCCGATGGGGTTGTCGGCCAGCGCGGTCGCAATGGCGGTGCGCAGCCCAAAGCATCGGCGCAGGCCGCGGGCTACGTTGTACTCGCCGCCTCCCTCCCAGACCTGGAAGTGGCGCGTGGTGTGGATGCGGTTTTCGCCGGGGTCGAAGCGCAGCATCACTTCGCCCAGCGAGAGGCAGTCCCAGCGGCGGGGGGAGTCGGGAATCACGAGCGGGTTCATAGCGTGAGGACAGCGTTCACATGACACTCTAACGCATTGGCGCGAGGCCTGGGGCAACGGCGACCTTTGAGCGCGAGTAAATCGGCTTACATGATAGTGTTTTGGGTGGGTTATGCGCTGGAGAGAAACCGGTCGATGAGCCAGGGAATCTTTGATTTGAGCGGACGCGTTGCGGTGGTAATGGGCGGAACCACCGGGCTTGGACGCGCGATTACCGTGAGCCTGGCGGAAGCAGGCGCCGATGTAGTGGCCAGTTCACGGCGATTGGAACAGGTGGAGCGCACGGCAGCGAAGATTGAGGCGCTGAGGCGGCGGACACTGCGCGTCACCAGCGACGTGGCGGATCGGGCGAGTATGCAGTCGTTGCATGATGCGGTAATGCACGCGTTCGGCAGAGTGGATATTCTGGTGAACGCGGCGGGCATCACATTCAAGGCGCCAGCGCTCGATCTGGACGAAGCCGATTGGCAGCGGGTGATGGATACCAATTTGACAGGCACGCTGCGGGCCTGTCAGGTATTTGGGACGACGATGGTTGCGGCGGGGTATGGGCGGATTGTGAACATTGCCTCGCTGTCTTCGTTTGTAAGCTTCAAGGATGTCGCAGCTTACTCGGCGAGCAAGGCGGCTGTTGCATCGCTCACGCGGAGCCTGGCGGTGGAATTGGCGCGCAAGCGCGTGAATGTGAATGCAATCGCGCCGGGAATTTTTTCCACGCCGCTGAACGCAACGCTGGTGGAGGGCACGCCGCGCGGGAAAGAACTGCGCCTGCGGACGCCGATGGGACGGTTCGGAGCGGTTGAAGAAGTGGCGGGAGCAGCAGTGTTTCTGGCTTCAGAAGCGGCTTCGTTTGTGACCGGGCAGGTGATTGCGGTGGATGGTGGGTTTTTGGCGAGCGGCGTAAATCGATAAGACAGGGGTCAGGGATTAGGGGTTAGGGGTCAGGGACCGCGAACCTATGCCGAGTATTGGAGAAGTTATCCTATGAAAATTACTAACGCACACGTAAATATAACTTCGCCGGGGCGGAATTTTGTCACCTTGAAGGTGGAGACGGACGAAGGGATTTATGGGCTGGGCGATGGGACGCTGAACGGACGGGAGTTAGCCGTGGCGAGTTATCTCACCGACCATGTGATTCCCTGTATCATCGGGCGCGATCCTTTTCAGACGGAGGATATCTGGCAGTATCTGTATCGCGGAGCTTACTGGCGGCGCGGGCCAGTGACCATGTCGGCGATTGCGGCGGTGGATGTGGCGCTTTGGGACATCAAGGGCAAGGCGCTGAATACGCCGGTGTATAACTTGCTGGGCGGAAAGAGCAGAGATGGCGTGCTGGTCTATGGGCACGCGAATGGAAGAGAGACGGACGCGGCTCTAGAAGATGTAGCGCGGCACATCGAAAAAGGGTTCAAGGCTGTTCGTGTTCAGAGCGGTATTCCGGGATTGGCTTCGACGTATGGAATTGCGAAGGGGCCGGGGCGATATGAGCCGGCGGAGCGCGGACTGGCGGCGGAATACGAGTGGTCGAGCGAGTTGTATTTGGGGCATGTTCCCACACTGTTCAGGCGGGTGCGCGAGGCGTTCGGCGAGGAGTTGCATCTGCTACACGACTGCCATCATCGGTTAACGCCGATCGAGGCAGGACGGCTGGGTAAGGAGCTGGAGCCGTATCATCTTTTCTGGATGGAAGACCCCACGCCGGCAGAGTTGCAGGAGGGGTTCAAGGTGATTCGCGAGCACACGACGACGCCGATTGCGGTCGGTGAGGTCTTCAATTCGATTTGGGATGCGCACGATCTGATTCGCAATCAGTGGATCGACTATTTGCGTATGACGATCGCGCATGGGGGTGGATTGACGGCGCTGAAAAAGGTTGCGGATTTTGCGGCGCTCTATCATGTGCGGATCGGGTTCCATGGAGCGACGGATCTGTCGCCAGTGACCATGGCTGCGGCGCTGCACTTCGATACGGCAATTCATAACTTCGGGATACAGGAGCTCATGCGGCATACGGAGGAAACTGACGCGGTGTTTCCCCACCAATACAGTTTCAAAGATGGAATGATGTACGCGGGCGTCGGGCCGGGACTGGGTGTGGAGTTAGATGAGAAGTTAGCAACCAAGTATGAATATCAGCGGGCGTATCTGCCGATTAACAGAAAGTTAGACGGAACGCTTACGGATTGGTAGGTGCCGTGAGCATTGGAGTTATGAGTGAGGTGAAAAAGTGAGCCGGAAGTTACGCATGGGAATGGTGGGCGGCGGCCCGGGGGCGTTTATTGGGCCGGTGCACAAGATGGCTGCCGAGTTGGACGGGAAGATTGAGCTGGTTGCGGGTGCATTTTCTCAGTCGGCAGAGCGTTCGCGTGCGGCGGGAGTTGGCTTCGGCATCGATCCTGCGCGGGCCTACGCGAGCTATGCGGCGTTGATGGAGATTGAGAGCCGGCGCGAGGATGGGATCGACTTTGTAGTGATTGCGACGCCCAACAGTCTTCATCTGCCGGTGGCCGAAGCTGCGCTGGCGACGGGGATTGCGGTGATGAGCGACAAGCCGGCTACGGCTACTTACGACGAAGTGTTGAAGCTTGAAGCGGTCGTCAACAAGGCTGGATTGCCGTATGGATTGACGCATACGTACGCAGGTTATTCGCTGGTGCGCGAGGCGCGGGCGTTGTGTGCTAGCGGGAAGCTAGGGGCAATTCGCAAGGTGGCCGTCGAGTATCTGCAGGGTTGGTTGAGCAAGCCGCTCGAGACCACGGGGCAGAAGCAGGCGGCGTGGCGTTCTGATCCGGAACTCAATGGGCCGGGTGGGTGCATTGGGGACATCGGGACGCATGCGTTTCATCTGACCGAGTACGTGACCGGGCTGAAGGTCACTAGCTTGAATGCGGCGCTGCGGACGGTTGTTCCGGGACGAAAGCTGGACGACGATTGCAATGCGCTGCTTCGTTTCGAAGGCGGAGCGAGTGGAACTCTGATGGCGTCGCAGGTCGCGGCGGGCGAGGGCAACGGGCTGCGGCTGCGCGTGTACGGGGAAAACGGCTCGATCGATTGGAAGCAGGAGGATCCAAACCGGCTGCGCGTGAAGTGGCTGGATGGGCCGGAGGAGATTCGCCACGCGGCTGGCGGATACCTGAGCGCGGAGGCGCGATCGGTGACACGCCTGCCGGGCGGGCATCCTGAGGGGTACATTGAGGCGTTTGCGGTGCTCTATAGGGAGTTTGCGGATGGGCTGACGGCGTGGAAGGCAGGGAATCGAGACGCGTTTCCGTCGACGTTGCCGGGGATTGAGGCAGGTGTGCGCGGGATGCGGTTTATCGAACGCGCGATTGAAAGCAATCGGACGAAAAGCTGGGTGGAGTTTTAGTCTGCGATCCAAATCTTGGGGGAATCGTGAGTCATTCCAGATCGTCGATCGTTTTGCCGATCACCGGAGCCGTGATGACAATTCTTGCCGTTTGGGCAGGTCTCGCGACTCTGAATACATTGTTCCTGGTTCCCGGAGATGGTTTTCTATCGCCGATGGCGCGAGTAGTCATGGCGACCATGTTCGCCTTGATTTCAGTTTTACTTGGTCTGTTCGCAAAATGGTGTTTCGCAAAACGGAATCCGCGCAAGCAATAGCAGAGGAGAAAAGGCGATGAAGACGATCAAGGGACCGGGAATTTTTCTGGCGCAGTTTGCTTCCAGTGAGGCGCCGTTCAATTCGCTGGATGGGATGGCGCGATGGGCGGCGCGACTGGGCTTCAAGGGCGTGCAGATTCCAAGCTGGGATCGGCGGCTCTTCGATCTGCAAAGTGCGGCGGAGAGCCAGGACTATTGCGACGAGGTTCTTGGCAAGGTGGGCGAAGCAGGGCTTGCGGTGACGGAGCTTTCAACTCATTTGCAAGGACAGTTGGTGGCGACTCATCCGGCATATGACACCGCGTTCGCGGATTTTGCGCCGGCGGAGTTGGCGCAGGACGCAAAGGGGCGCCAGGCGTGGGCAGTGCAGCAACTCAACTGGGCGGCGAAGGCGAGTCAAAGACTCGGGCTGACGGCGCACGCTACATTTTCAGGGGCGCTGGCATGGCCGTTCTTTTATCCGTGGCCGCAGCGGCCGGCAGGGCTGATCGACGAAGCGTTTGAAGAACTAGCGCGGCGGTGGGTTCCGATTCTGGATGTGTTTGATGAGGCAGGTGTCGATGTTTGCTATGAGCTGCATCCGGGCGAGGACCTGCACGATGGGGCGACCTTCGAGCGGTTCCTGATTGCTGTGCGTGGACACACCCGGGCCAACATTCTCTATGACCCGAGCCACATGATTCTGCAGCAGATGGACTACCTCGGCTTCTTGGACGTTTATCACGAGCGGGTGCGGGCGTTCCATGTGAAGGATGCGGAGTACCGAGCGAGCGCGCGGAGCGGCGTCTACGGCGGCTACCAGGCGTGGATCAACAGGCCGGGGCGCTTCCGGTCGCTGGGCGATGGACAGATCGATTTCAATTCCATATTCAGCAAGATGGCGCAGTACGACTATCCGGGATGGGCGGTGCTGGAGTGGGAGTGCTGCCTGAAGCACCCCGAGGCCGGAGCGGCGGAAGGCGCGAAGTTCATCAAGGAAAAAATCATTCGCGTAACGGATCGCGCGTTTGACGATTTTGCCGGCGGCGGGGCGGATGCAGAGAAGAACAGAAGGATGCTGGGGTTGGGATGAGGCTACGGACCAGAGACGACACGGCGAGCATATGAGGTTTTCCACCCTTGCGCCGAAAAGCGCGCAAGGATGGGGCACCCAAACGGAGTGGGCTGGGTCAGATCATGATGCCAGCAGAGCGGTAGATTTCGGTGATATAACGCATATCTTTGAGGCCTTCTTCGCCGGGAGACTGTGGCTCGAGATTGTTCTGCACGCAATGGGAAAAGTGCTCGGCTTCGGCGACAAAGTGCGAAGGGTCGCGTGCTGGGTTGGGTTCGTCGATCTTCGTGTCCCCGTATTCGGCCCGCAAATGCAGGCCTTCGTAGACGAATGCGTTATCGACCTGCAGCCAACCCTTCGATCCATATACATGGAAGTAGCCCGGCATGTTTGCGCCATAAGTGGTGGCGCAACTGGCGACGATGCCGGAAGGAAATTTCATTGTCCAGGAGACGTTCTCTTCCACTTCATTGAAGCGGCCGTCGTGGTCGATGACGGAGGCGTTGGCGGAGATTGCCGAGGGTTCTTCGCCGGTGAGATAGCGGCAGGCGTTGAGAGAGTAGATGCCGACGTCGAAGAGCGGGCCGCCGCCAGCAAATTTTTTGGTCAAGCGCCATTGGTTGGGAGAGATCTCGAAGCCGAAGGCGCTTTCAATGGCCTGCACCTGGCCGAGATTACCTTCGCGAATGATTCTGATGGCTTTCAGGTTGGTGGGCTCATAGTGACATCGGTAGGCGATCATCAGCTTGACGTTGGCGGCCTTGCAAGCGCCAATCATCGCTTCGGCTTCGGCAATGTTAGTGGACATGGGCTTCTCGCACAGGACGTGCTTGCCCGCTTTGGCTGCGCGCATGGTGAACTCGGCATGCATGGAGTTGGGAAGGGCGACGTATACGGCGTCGACAGCGGGGTTGTGCGCGATTTCGTCAAAGTTTTCGTAGTTGTAGATTGATCCTGCAGGAACGCCGTATTGGGCAGCGATACGGTCAGCTTTGTCTCGATGGCCGCTGACCAGTGCGGTGATGCGGGAGTTGGTAGTTGAGCCGGCGGCGGGGAGGAAGTGGCCGGCGATGATGCCGAGGCCGATGACGGCATAGCCTGTCTTCTTCTGGGGAATCTGCGCTTCCAAGGCAGGGGCGGCCTCGAGTATTGGCGCGAAACGGGCGGCGAGGCTCAGCGTTCCTAGCTTGGCGAAATCTCTGCGGGTTAACGGCATGAGGAGAACTCCCTGGAGCGATGGAGGTGTTTTCGGTTCGAACGAATTAACTATAGATGGATGGGCTTGAGAGCTGGAAGGCAGCCCTTGATTTGGTTCGATATTCGGGGACCGCAGGCATTTGTTCCATCTTGCCAATCAGGCCGATTGCACCTGAGAGACCTGGGGTCAAGGCGCTAGTATTGGGGGGATGGAAACTCTGGTTTTAGATGGGCAGGCGCTGACGCTTAAGGAGATTGAGGACGTGTCGCTGTGTGCGCGGCCGGTGGGGATTGCTCCTGCGGCGCTCGTGCGTGTGAGGGCTAGCCGCGAACTGATTGAGGGGATTCTAGCGGCGGGGCAGACGGTCTACGGGGTGAACACCGGGTTCGGAAAGCTGTCGGACGTGCGCATTCCGGCGGGCAGCTTGGCGCAGTTACAGACCAACTTGGTACGCAGTCATTCGGCTGGGGTGGGGCAGCCGCTTTCAGAAGCCGAATCTCGGGCCATGCTGCTGCTGCGCGCCAATGTGCTGGCGAAGGGCTTCAGCGGATGCCGGCGGGAGCTGGTGGAACTGCTTGTCGCTCTCTTGAATGCAGGCGTTCACCCGGTAATCCCCGAGAAAGGGTCGGTGGGAGCGAGCGGCGATTTGGCGCCGCTGGCTCACCTGGCGCTGGTGGCCATGGGCGAGGGCGAGGCGTTCTATAGGGCCGAGCGCATGGCCGGCGGCGAGGCGCTGCGGCGAGCCGGGTTGCAGCCGCTGGAGCTGGCGGCGAAGGAGGGTCTCGCGCTGCTGAACGGGACGCAGGCCATGACGGCGGTGGGTGCGCTGGCAGTGGCGCGCGGTTTGCGCGTGGTGCGGCTGGCTGACGTCTCCGGGGCGATGGCGCTGGAGGCTCTGATGGGCTCGCCGGCGGCCTTCGATGCGCGCATTCATGAGGCGCGGCCGCATGCGGGACAGATAGCCTCCGCATCGCATCTGCTGCAGCTGCTCGATGGCTCTGAGATTCGCGAGGCGCATCGGGAACATGACTCGCGGGTGCAGGATGCGTATTGTCTGCGCTGCATGCCGCAGGTGCATGGGGCGGTGCGGGATGTGCTGGGGCATGTGCAGCGAGTGCTGGAGATTGAGGCCGGGTCGGCTACGGATAATCCGCTTGTGTTCCCAGGTCGCTCAACCGAAGCGCTAAACGGCGGAGCCGTGATTTCCGGCGGAAATTTTCACGGTGCGCCTCTCGCGTATGCGTTCGACTACGCCGCGATTGCGCTCACCGATCTAGGGAGCATCACGGAGCGGCGCATCGACCGGCTGCTGAATCCGGACATCAACGAGGGATTGCCGGCGTTCCTGTCGCCCGATCCGGGGCTTTCTTCGGGATTCATGATTGCGCAGATTGTTTCCGCGGCGCTCATCAACGAATGTCAAGTGCTGTCGCACCCTGCATCGACGGGAAGCATTCCGACGGATGGCGGCAAGGAAGATCACGTTTCGATGGGGATGACGGGGGCCATCAAGCTGCGGCAGATTGTGGAGCACGCGGAGCGCATTGTGGGCATCGAGCTGATGTGCGCGGCGCAGGGGCTGGAGTTTCGCCGGCCGCTGAAGAGCGGTGTCCGGGTCGAGCAGGCATACGAGGCGGTCCGGGGCGTCGTGGCGCGGCTGGAACAGGATCGGGTGCTCGCGGCAGATATCGACGCTGTGGCTGATGCCGTGAGAAGTGGAGCATTTGATGAGTGGTGAGGGTTCGTGGTATCCCACCCTCGCGACAAAAACAAGAACGTCGCGAGAATGAGGCACCCAGCCTTAGTGGGAAGTTGACGGCGGGTTTGCGGCTGCTTGCGCCGGGGCTTCGCGGACTACGAGCGGAATCTCTGTAGCGCCGGCGCGGTCGTTGGCGGTGTCGACGATGGCTACGCGCAGGTAGACCCTTCCGGTGGGCAGGTCGATCTCCTGGTGGAATTGCAATCCGGATTTCAAATACTTCTGATACTCGTCGGCCTGCAGGATAAGCGATACGGGCGTGGTTACGCTGTTGATGGCCTTGGAGTCGTTGTTGTAGGCCACAAGGGCCAGCGCCACGTCGCCGCGCCGCGCACCATTCTCTGACACCGGGAGCTTGATCCCGTGCAGATCCACTGACCAGTTGACACTGTAACGTACCACGCCGGGATGATTGGCTTGCGTTGTGACTTCCGTGGGCGCAACGCGCACCTTGAACAAAATGTCTGTGGCTGCGGGAGCTCCATGCAGCAGCACGGATGCGGTGCGGGTTGGATGCGCCAGCGCGCCGACGGCGGACTTGTCAGGGTCCTCAGCGTAGTAGCCGCGGCGGTAGTCAAGTTTTACCTTCGCGCCGTCCACTTTGATGGAGAGCTTGCGGTATTTTCCGTCGTAGTTCTTCTCCCGGGGGACGTAGGCGAGCGTGTAGTAGTTGGAGCCGAGCTGGGTGACAGTGTTGATGGCTGCGGCCAGGTCGTTGGTACTGTAGAAGGCGCGGCCGCCGGTCTCTTCGGCGATGGTGTCCATCGTGGAGTGCGACGATATTTCAACGGTGGAGTCGACGTTGTCCTGATTGAGCCCCGCTCCTCCGCGAACGATGCCGGCGTTGGTCTGGGTGGAGGAAAACATGGATGGCGTGGGCAACGCGCTGGGGTCCATGGGATAGACGGCCACGCGTGCCAGCTTAAGCAAGTCGCTGGTGGAGCGTATCTGCGCGCTGTAGTCGCGAGAGCGGTCGAGGTTCTCGGTTTGAAATCCGCTGGAGGCTCCTTGCGGAATGGCGGAATCCGCTCCCAGGCCAAAGGGGAAGGAGCCGGAGAACCAGATCAGGTTTTTGCGGCCGGGCAGGGCGCTGAGGTAGGTGGCCAGGGCGTTGAGAGCATCGAGCGTATATCCGACACGTTGATCCACGCGCCAAGCCTGCTCGTGCGCAACAAAGTTCTGAAAGACGTCGGACGTGCCGCTGGTGGCGGTCCCGATGCCGAGCTTGGGCATGGAGTCGGCGTAGCTGTCCTGGCCCACATCGTCGGTCAGGTGCGATTGTTTCTGCCATGTGGCTGCCTGGTCGAGAGCCGCGGTGAGCGTGGCTGGGTCGCTGTTGAATCCCTGCACCATGCGCAGCTTGCTGGTGAGGGTGAAGATGGCGATGCGCGGGCCAGCGGGGATTTTGCGCAGATATTCGAGCATGGCCAGGCGCACTTTTACCTGATCGGCGGACGGAGTGTTGAGAGCATCCATAAGCAGGATGAGTGTGGGACCGGTGTCGGGAGCCGTGGTTGCGATGTTGGTGTAGACGTTGGGCGGCAACTGCAGCGGGTGCGCGGGCGGCGCGAGAGCGGGCTGGGCCTGATGCTCCTCAAAGAAGGCGATCTGCTGAGGGGCGCCGTTTTCGAGCACCTGGAACTGCCCTTTGCTGAGGCCCTTTACCGGTTGTCCGTTTTTGTCGGTGACGACGACATCGACCAGCACATTGTTGACGGTCTGGTGGATAGTGGCGGAAGACTGCGCGGCGCTGGGCGCAGGCGCGGGCGGGACTTGAATGGCCTGGGACTCGGCAAGCGTGGCGGCGCAAAGAAGCAGCAGGGCCTGGAGTTTCAGGTGCATGGAGTTCCTTCCGAATACAGTGTGTGGCGAAATGCAGCCTTACGACTCAACTTTACGGCAATGGCGAAGCTTGCGTCGAATGGTTGACGAGCGGGTGGGCGCGGACCAAGGCGAGTCTATTTCACGCTCAGATCGGCGTCCATGTCGACGACCAGGTTGTCGCCATCGATTTGCACAGAGTGAATCTTGAGGCGCTCAAGCGAGACTTTGTAGCCGGAGGTAGCGGTTGAGTTCTCCAATACTTTGCGGAGGAGGTCGGCGGCGTTGACCTTCATGCCAGAAGGGACCTGGTGGCTGAGAAACGGGGTGAGCACGAAGTTGAGCTCCTGGTGGTCGCTCACCTTGTCCACACGGGCGTCGCGGAAGCCGACGGTTTCGCCCTCGCCGTCGGGGGCCAGGGAGACTTCGGCGGGGAGCGACAGGGCAATTCCGATGCAGGCGCCGGCGACTTTCTGGCCGAGCTTGGCATGGGTCTTGAGCTGGACGACGATGCGGTCTTCGACGAACTTGAGCTTGGGATCCTCGGCGTAGACGTAGCAGGCGGACTGGGCGTTTCCCTTGAGGTAGTAGCGGCCGTCGGGGCCGCTAAAAAGCTGCTGCCGGAGGGTGCGTTCCAGGGCGTCGCGGCTGACTTTGAGTTCGACGGCGCCGGCCTGCGCAGCGGCAGCGGCCAAGATTAGCGCGGCAGCCAGGATTCGCCAGAATGAGTTCATAAGACTATCGTGCCACCGGCGGCTGGATTGTGGCTAATCTTGACCAGACAAACGCCAAGGAAATGGTTTAGTGAGAGGAGAAAGTGTGTGCATAACTCTTTGCATAACTGGTAGATGAGATGAATTGTTTCCAAAAGGGAACGTGTTGGTTTTGATGCAGAATCGCTGCATTTTGCTATTGATTTTTGAACAAAAAATACGTAAAATAGGAAGCTGTGGTTTCCTCAGGTGCGACAGGAGCCCCCCGAGCCCGTTGCCCAGGAAGTAAGCGCAAAATACCCTCTTAAGGAAAACAAATCGATGGCAAAGCGTCGTGGAAATCCGAACTGGGGCAAGCCGGAGCCCATAGGCCCCGTTGTCCCCACTGTCACATCCTTCGAGCAGATTGTGAAGGAGTTCAAGCTGAGCCCGGACCAGTATATCCGGTCCACCCGTTTGCGTGAATGGGCTCGGCGAAACAAGAACTCAAAGTACATCCCCGAGGCGCTGTTGGAGGCCTGGGGTTTTGAGATCGAATCGACGTTGTAGGGACTTCAAGCGAAACTGGTTCAGCAAAAAGCGCTGCCTACGGGCGGCGCTTTTTTGTTGCCAATAACCGTTGGTTGAGAAATTGGCAGGATCATACTGAATCCAGATGCATTGTTGGCGACTGCTTCCACAGTTTCACAGCCCGAAATCGACGTTTGTTTGACGATCCCCTCTCGCGGCTGTGGGAAGATTCAAGTGGGATTCGCTTGCGCGAGGGTGTTAGGTTTGAGCATTGGTCTCAGGAGGTTGCTTGATTCCTATGGCCCTTCGCACTTCCCTACGGCTGCCGTGGCTGCTTGTTCCGGTTGCGTGCCTTGCGTTTACTTTCGCTGGCGCATCGGCAAATGCGCAAAGCTTCGACGCCACCAATCTACAGAAGCCGGCCGATCTTGGGGGCGTCTGGCTGGTGCATGCCGGCGACGACCCCGCGTATGCCAGGACCGACTTCGACGACTCGCAGTGGACGCGGTTCGATTCCCGTTCGTCCTTAAAGACTGTTTTCCCGAATAGCCGTCCGGCGATTGTCTGGTACCGCCTGCATGTGAAGGTTCTGCCGACGCAGACTGGCCTGGCATTGCAGGAGTTGCATCTTTCCCCTGCATTTGAGATCTATGCCAATGGCTTGAGGCTCATGCAGCTAGGCAGGGTGGCCCCCTATGTTGAGTACACCTACGATGCAAGGCTGCTTGCTCCGATCCCGGACGGCCAGATCGCAAAGGGTTCCTTGGTCATCGCGCTTCGCGTTGCTATCCCTCCATCCCACTGGGGAGACGGCTTTCCCGGCCTCTACGCCGGCAACCTGGTTCTGGGACAGGAAGAAGTGCTGCGCAAATATATCTGGCTCTCGGTACTCGGTCGGAACCTCTCTCTCTGGACATTGGCTCTGCTTGTCAATGCTGTGGCCCTGATGGCGGTCCTGCTCTTCAGCGCGCAACGGCGGCGGACTGAATATCTTTGGACTTTTTTGCTGGGAATCGACGTGGAAGTGGGATTTTTCTCAGATTACTTTCCCTCAATCCATAACATTCCGGCAACCTGGCCCGTTCCACTATTTCTGCCTATGATCGCACAGAGTTTTCTTCTTGTCCTGATTTATTTCGGCTTCGTGCGCCAGCCGATCTGGAGGTGGCTCTGGATCTACCTGGCATTCTCGAATTTCTTTTGGGGGTGCGCGGTAGTGGGCAATCTGCTGGGTCTGCTGCCTTCGAGCCTGGCGGCGTTGCGCGCCGTTTCTGGTTTCCTGGTTGATTTGCCAGCCATGTTCATTATTCCCGCAGTGCTGCTGGTGCGCCTGCGACGCGGAAACCGTGAAGCCGGAATTCTGCTGATTCCATTGCTTCTCTGGGTTCTGTTTATCTACCTGGATCGGGGGTCGGTTCTGGCGGAACAAATCCCGGCGTTGCGGCCCGGAGTCTCCCGATTTGTCTCCGAAATCTTCAACCTCCATGCCGGCCCAATCGCTACGCCGCCGTCGAACTTTTCGGCAATGCTCTGTTTTCTTTCGCTGGCCGCCATTATGGTGCTCCGCTCCAATAGGATCAGCCGCCAGGAGGCAGCTCTGGAGGGCGAACTCACAGCAGCCCGCGAAGTGCAGCAGGTGATTCTTCCCGAGCAGGCGGAGCCGGTACCGGGCTTCAAGATCGAGAGCGTCTACAAGCCCGCGCAGCAGGTGGGAGGCGATTTCTTTCAGATATTGCCCGTCGGCGAGGGCGGCTTGCTGGTCGTGGTTGGAGACGTGGCCGGCAAAGGTCTGCCCGCGGCCATGCTGGTGTCGGTGCTGGTGGGCGCGATTCGCACCGCAGCCGCTTACAGCCAGGCTCCCGAAGAGGTGCTGGCGCAGTTGAATGAGCGGCTCATTGGCCGCACCCACGGCGGATCTTCAACCGCGCTTGCCGCACACATTTCTGCTGACGGCTCGGTGACTGTGGCCAATGCCGGCCACCTGTCGCCCTATCTTGACGGAGTCGAAGTCGAACTGCCCGGCGCGCTGCCGCTGGGGATTGTGGGCGGCGCAAGCTACGAGATCAGCCGGTTCCACCTGGCACAAGGCAGCCGGCTCACGTTTTACTCCGACGGGGTGATCGAGGCGCAGAACCAAAAGGGCGAACTCTTCGGCTTTGAGCGCGGGGAGGCTATTTCCACGCAACCAGCCGCAGCCATTGTCGACGCTGCCGCGCAGTTCGGCCAGTCCGACGACATTACTGTGGTCGCAATTCAACGCATGGCGGCGATTGCGTAAGCAGAGGTTGGGTTTATAGCCTGGTTCACACCACGCCCTACGGGGCGGGGAATTTGGACTGGCGCGCGTTCCCAGGGGCGCCCCTTCCTCTTCGCTTTGCTCATCGTCAGGGTTGCTCTGGGCTATTCTCGATTCCTCCCTCCGAGAGGAAAATGCCCGCGGCAGGGGATATGAAATCCCGCCCGACGTCGTGAAACGCTGCAGGAGATTTGGAAACCCCATTTGAGGCTGTGAAATCCCTTGTTCGAATTGCCAAGACTTCTGCTAGACTGCTCGCACCTTTCCTTACAGGCAAAAAAGACAGGCGAAAAAGATGCGGCAACTTTTCAGAGCCTTGCTGGCTACTCTTGTGTGCTGTGGCGCGTGCCTTCCTCTGCATGGGCAGTTTCAGGAGCCTACGGCCGAGGAACTGCGCATGACATCCGATCCGCTGGCTCCCGGGGCGGCGGCTGTATACCTCTACGTCGAAGAGAAGACCGACGACGAATACCACTTCCACTACTACTACGCGCGCGTCAAAGTGCTGACGGAGAAAGGCATTGAACTGGCAACGGTCCACGTCCCTTACGAGCACGGGGAGGTACAGGTGGCTGCCATTCTGGGGCGCACCATCCACCCCGACCGCTCGATTGTGCCTTTGAAGGCCAAGCCATCGGACCTGGTGGCCTACAAGGGTGGTGGACACCAGTACAACGAGGTGACGTTCACACTGCCCAGCGTGCAGGTGGGCAGCATTCTCGAATACAGTTGGCAGATCCGCTACAGCGAGGATACGGTGTCGTCGCCGGCATGGATGATCCAGCAGGACTATTTCGTTCACAAGGCGCATTATTTCTTCAATCCCGCAATGAACGACGGCCATCAGGTGGTGGACAAGCACGGACTGATTACCGACGCGGTGATGTACGCATCGCGGCTTCCCTATGGTGGAAAGATGGTGCATGACACGTTCCACCGGTAAACGCTCGATGTCACAAACGTTCCTCCCATGCCCAGCGGAGACTGGCTCCCGCCCCTGAACAGACTCCGCGAAAGCGTGATTTTCTACTACACCAACGCCACATCTGGGCCGCAATTCTGGGACCGGGAAGCCAAATTCTGGGCCAGGGACGCGGATCATTTTACCGAGGCCTCCGGAACGATCAAGAACGCTGTCAGCGATCTGGGGGTGGTTCACGACCCCGAGGAAACCAAGGCGCGGAAGATCTACGCCGCGGTGATGAAGATCGACAATCGCGACTTTGCTCATGCGTCCCCCGGACGAGAGAAACCAAGAGGCAACAAGGACGCGGGCGGCGTTTGGAAGCAGCAAAGCGGAACCAGCGACGAGATTGCGCTGCTTTATGTGGCGCTGGCCCGGGCGGCGGGACTCAAAGCGTGGCCTATGCAGGTGGTCAACCGCGATCGCGCGGAGTATGAACCAACCTACCTCTCCATGGACCAGTTCGATGACTACATCGTCGTGGTTGAGATCGACGGCAAAGAAGTCTACCTGGACCCCGGGCAGAGGATGTGCGGCTTCGGCGTACTGCATTGGAAGCATGAGATGGCGAAGGGATTTCGCCAGACTGCAAAGGGCGTAAGCATCGAACAGACTCCGGCCGGGCCGCCCAAGGCCGCGGGAATCCAGAGGATTGCCGACATTTCGATCGACGACAAAGGAGCCGTTTCGGGAAGCGGACGTTTTGTCCTGAGCGGGCAGGAGGCTTTGTACTGGCGTCAACTGGCCCTGGTTGAGGATTCCGACGAGTTGGGCAAGGACTTCACCGATTACGCGAGCGCCAGCCTGCCGGATGGAACCAAAGCGGAACTGGGCGGCTTTGATGGGCTCACGGACTATGAGTCCGACCTGACCGCCCGCCTCAAGTTCTCCGGTACGCTGGGTTCAGCCACGGGCAAGCGGCTGATTTTGCCCGGACTCCTCTTCGAGGCGCGCGGCAAGCATCCGTTTGTTGCCGAGGAGTCGCGGAGTGTCGCAGTGGACCTTCACTATGCCACCATGGAGCTGGACGAGGCTACTTATCATTTCCCCGCTGGGGTCAAGGCGGACGAACTGCCGGCCCGCCGCAGCTTGGAGTGGGCGAGCCGCATCGGACTGAACATTGAAGTGACGCCGGCGGAGGGTGCGGTTACGGTGAAGCGCATGTTCGTCCGCACCGCCACGCTGGTTGATCCGTCGTATTACAACAACCTCCGCGCCATCTATCAGCAGATTTCGTCGGCGGACCAGCAGCAGATGGTGCTGAGCCGGGTGACCGAGGCCGGGACAAACTGACTTTGCACTCATGCTCCCCGAAAAAAATCCCTCAGGGGCTGAAGCCCGCGCTGATTTTGCGGCGCTTGCGGCGCGGCTAAAGCCGTGCCCTTTCAAAGCAACATCGAGGAAGACAGTTTTCGAACAGATTCTCAGAGCGGCTCCAGGTCTCCGTTATTCTTCCCGCATGAGGATCATGGGATTTACGGCGAGCGCTTTCTGCGCCGGAATCCATGCGGCTGCGAGGCCCAGGACCAGCATGGTAAGAACGACCTCTCCCAGCACGACAGGATCCCTCGGCGCTGCCTGGTACACGATGTATGACAGCACTTTGGACGCCAGAACTCCCAGCCCTATTCCAGCCACCGAGCCAACAGACAACAGCACGAACGCGCGGCCCAGTGCTGTCCGAAGGACCTGCCTTCGCTGTGCGCCCAGCGCCATGCGAATGCCCAGTTCGCGCAGCCGTTTGCTTACGGTGTACGATGCCATGCCGAAGATTCCCGTAACCGCCAGCATCGCCCCCAGTAGCCCCAGCACGCCCAGCGCGACAGAGGCCACTCGCGCGGCAAACAACGCAGAACCCATTTCCTCGTTCCACGTCCTCACGACGATGGGCAACCCGGCGTCCAGCCCGTGCAGCTTCTGCTCCAGATCCCTGGAAATCTCTTCCGGATCGCGCTCCGACCGCACCAGCAGCCAGGTACCGCTCGACGGCTGCTGCTGATACGAAAAGAACATCGCCGGCTGCTGATCCTCGGTCAGCGTGCGGTATTTCCCGTCTTCCACCACGCCCACCACTTCCGCCCGCGTTCCGCCCCAGAACTTGAAATGGCCGCCGACGGCCATCTGCACAGATCCGAAAACTTTTACCGCAAACTCTCGATTGACCAGCGCCACGTTCGGCGCTTTCTTGTCGTCCGCGAAGGTGAGGTCTCTTCCCGCCAGCAGTCTTGTGCCCGCGGCTTCCAGGTAGCCTGGCGAAATGTTGTAGTTCATGGCGTCAGCGGCCTGGTTGGTCGGCCGGAAATCGGTGGTGCTGTCGGTAAAAACGAACGAGTCGCCGCCGCTCAGGGTCAGTGCCAGATTGCTGGCATATCCAACCGCCGTCACGCCTGGAATAGCCGCTGCCGCATCCAGCATTCGCCGCTGCATCTGCGGTCTGCGATCTTCGGTATAGCCGGCCATCTGGAGGTTTGTCTGCACCAGCATCACGTTCCGCGGTTGAAATCCGAAACTGCTGTGCAGCGACCGCGCCAGCCCGCGCACCGCTACCAGCGAAGACGTGACCAGCACCGCGCAAATGGCAATTTGCACCGCCAGCAGAACATCCCGCATGGTCAACCGCCTCATGCTGCCAGCGACCGCAGCACCGGTGCGAATGGTCTGCCACGGATCGGTGCGAATGACCTGGCGCACGGGCATAATCCCGAACAGAAAGCCGCTGGCCAGCGCCAGCAGCAGGGCTACAACATACGTGGCCGCATCAGGATTCACCGGCACGTTGATGGGAATATCCGGAATTGGCTGCCATGCGCTCAGCCAGTGCAGGATAACCACGCCTCCGGCGAGCCCCAACGCTCCGCCTACTACGGAAACCGACACCGCCTCCGTCAACATCTGGCGCAGGATCAGCCAGCGGTGCGACCCCAGGGCCAGCCGCAGCGCCGTTTCCTTGGCGCGATCCGCTGTTCGCGCCGCAAACAGGCTTCCGAGATTGGCGCAGGCAGCCAGCAGAATCAGGCCCGCCAGCATCGTCAAGCCACCCATGAACGCCCGTGCCGGGCCACCAAGCATGTCACCCACCAGCCCTGGGCGAGCCAGCGAGAACTTCACGCCGTCATCGTCACCGGGATAGGTCTTCGACAGCCATGCCGCCAGGGCATTCAAATCCTCTGTCGCCTGGGCCGGGGTCACTCCGGGCTTCAGCCGTCCCACCACCCAATCGGAGTGATTGCCGCGATACTGCAGTTGGTCGTTGCCTTCGACTGTGGGCTGCTCGACCATGGGGATCCACATCGCCGGCGCAAAGAAAAGCTCGGTGCCGCGAAACGCGGGCGGAGCGACTCCAATGATTGTGAACTGATGCTTGTTGATGGCGACCGTCCGCCCCACCACGCCTGCATCGTCGTGAAAATGCCCATGCCAATACGCGTAGCTCAGCACCACATAGGGAGCGCTGTTTTTTCCGTGCTCATCGGCGGCGTGAAAAAAGCGCCCCATGTAAGGCTGAATCCCCAGCGCGTCGAAGTAGTTTCCACTGGCCAGATACGGCCAAGCCGTCGAGGCATTGCCGCCGGTATCCACCCCGACCGGGCCCATGATGTTGAAGGTCACCATGCTCGCAAATGTCCGGTTCCGGTCGCGCAGGTCTATATAGTCCAAATACGACTGCGACGGAAATTGGGAGCGCTGCACCATGTAAAGATTTTGCGCATTCGGCACATTTACCGGCCGCAGGACCAGCGCGTTCAGCACGCTGAACACCACCGCGTTGGCGCCAATCCCTAGCGCCAGCGTCAGAATCGCCGTCAACGCAAATCCCGGCGACTTCTTCAGTTGGCGCAGCGCAAATCTCAGATCATTGGTCATCATGGCCTCCGCTGCAGGCGATTACGCATGCGCGCGGCGCATGGTTCCATTTGAATTGCGATTTTCAAGAGTGCGTGGTCGAGGGGGCGATGACGGCAGGCGATAGACAGGCTGCGGAAAAAGACGTGGAGGCGGCGCGGATTTCAATAAAAACGTCCTACAGGGGCTAAAGCCCGAGCCGTTTTGCCGGCGAAATTCGTTCCGTCCCTACAGGACGGAGGGTCTATTGCTCAACGCTGACCCAGGACTGCGCTGCGCTTGTCCTGGGCTATTTTCGCTTTCTCCCTCCGGGAGAATGGACATTGGCTGTTTCATCCCTCGT
>Ga0302324_100004529_pt1 | contig 30691 bp, 29 predicted proteins | sample Palsa_T0_1_FD_201949 | JGI IMG/M metagenome (GOLD analysis project Ga0302324, IMG submission 201949) | Peat permafrost microbial communities from Stordalen Mire near Abisko, Sweden - Palsa_T0_1 | ecosystem: Environmental > Terrestrial > Soil > Palsa > Peat permafrost | place: Sweden: Abisko... | reverse complement strand
GTTTGCCCAACTGCAGTTGGCTTCGTTAAACTCAAGTGTTTGCCGAAAATCTGCAGCACTCCCCAAGAAGAGACACCCCAGACAACATGAAAATTCACGAGTATCAGGCGAAAGACATCCTGGCGAAGTACGGCGTCGCCGTGCCCAAGGGTGAAATGGCGGCCACCTATGACGAAGCCGTCGACGTGGCCAAGCGGTTGTTTGCTAGCGGCGCCAAGGGCGTCGTCGTCAAGGCGCAGATCCACGCCGGTGGCCGCGGCAAGGGCGGCGGCGTCAAAGTTGCCAAGAATCTGTCCGAGGCCGAGGAGTACATCAAGAACATTCTCGGCATGACGCTGATCACGCACCAGACCGGCCCGCAGGGACAAAAAGTCCGCCGCCTGCTGATCGAAGAAACCGCGCCCATCGATCGCGAACTTTATCTCGGCGTCGTCCTCGATCGCGCGACCTCGAAACTCGTCTTCATGGCCAGCCAGGCTGGTGGCATGGAGATTGAAGAAGTCGCCGCCAAGGACCCGACCGCGATCCTGAAGGAAGAAATCGATCCCGCCGTCGGCTTCCAGCCCTACCAGGCGCGCAATCTCGCCTTCGCGCTCGGCCTGAAGCCGGAGCAGATCAACGACGCAGTCAAGCTGATGACCGGCGTCTACAAGGCATTTCTCGAGACCGATGCATCGCTGCTCGAAATCAATCCCTTCATCACCACGACAGACGGCAAGCTCTTCGCTCTCGATTGCAAAATCAACTTCGACGACAACGCGATGTTCCGCCACAAAGATTTAAAGGAGCTGCGCGACGTCGAAGAAGAAGATCCACTCGAAGTGGAAGCCAGCAAGTACGCCCTCAACTACATCAAGCTCGACGGCAACATCGCCTGCATGGTGAACGGCGCCGGCCTCGCAATGGCGACGATGGACATCATCCAGTACGCAGGTGGCAGCCCGGCGAATTTTCTCGACGTCGGCGGCGGCGCCAACCAGCAGCAGATCGAGCACGCCTTCGCCATCCTGCTCAGCGATAAAAATGTGAAGGCCATTTTCATCAACATCTTCGGCGGCATCCTCCGCGTCGACACGCTGGCCAACGGTGTCGTCGCGGCGGCAAAAAATCTGAAGGTGAAGGTGCCAATCGTCCTGCGACTCGAAGGCACGAACGTAGAAGAAGGCCGCAAGATTCTGAAAGACAGCGGCCTGAATTTTCTAGTCGGCGAAACCATGCAGGACGCAGCGGAAACAGTTGTAGCCGCTGCGAAAGGCGCGGCGTAGCTTTTAGCTCCTAGCTTTTAGCTGCTAGCAAGTGAGGTTGCGATGGCGCAGTCATTTCGGGATCTACTCGTTTGGCAAAAAGCCATGGATATGACCGTAGCCGTGTATGAAGTGACGCGAACCTTTCCGTCCTCTGAAAGGTTTGGCCTGAGTTCGCAGTTAAATCGTGCATCGGTTTCTGTCGCCAGCAATATCGCGGAGGGTAGGGGACGGAACTCGCAAGCTGAGTTCAAGCATTTCCTCTCTCTAGCGCAAGGATCAAATTACGAAGTTCAAACGCAATTGCTATTGTCAAAAAGATTGAAGATCGCAAAAGAAACACAACTCGATTCGGCCGAGGGTCTCAGCATTGAAGTGGGAAAAATGCTCAGCTCCTTGATCACCACGATTCGAGCTAAAAGCTAGAAGCTAAAAGCTAGGAGCTATATCAATGTCAGTTTTGGTAGATAAAAATACCCGCCTCATCGTCCAGGGCATCACCGGCAAAGAGGGAACTTTCCACGCCAAAGGCTGCGCGGAATACGGCACCAAAGTCGTCGGCGGAGTCACGCCCGGCAAGGGCGGCACGATTCACGAAGGCTGGCCCGTATTCAACACGGTGAAGGACGCAGTCGCCGCAACCGGCGCCAACGCGACCATGATTTTCGTCCCGCCACCGTTCGCAGCCGACGCAATCCTCGAAGCCGAAGACGCCGGCCTGCCGCTGATCGTCTGCATCACCGAAGGCATCCCGGTGAATGACATGGTCCGCGTCTGGGCCAAGCTCAAATATTCGAAGAGCGTACTCGTCGGCCCGAATTGCCCCGGCGTCATCTCTCCCGGCAAAGCAAAAATAGGCATCATGCCCGGCCGCATTCACAAGGAAGGCAACGTCGGCATCGTCTCGCGCTCCGGCACGCTGACGTATGAAGCCGTCTATCAACTGACGACGCGCGGCATCGGCCAGAGCACCGCCATCGGCATCGGCGGCGATCCGATCATCGGCACCACGCACATCGACGCACTGCGCATGCTGAATGACGACCCCGAAACCGAGGCCATCATCATGATCGGCGAAATTGGCGGCACCGCAGAAGAAGCCGCCGCAGCGTTCATCAAGCAGCACGTGAAGAAGCCAGTCGTCGGCTTCATCGCGGGACAAACCGCACCTCCCGGCCGACGTATGGGCCACGCCGGCGCGATCATCAGCGGCGGCGAAGGCACCGCGGCCGAGAAGATGAAGGCCATGGAAGCGGCCGGCATCCACGTCGTCAAAAGCCCGGCGTTGCTGGGTGAAACCATGGCGCGCGTCCTCGGCAAGTAAGCGACCGGGAGCTTGAGTCGTTAGAAAGTTAGGCAACCGGCCGTCCAATAAGGTATTCCTAGTTCCATCCGTGAACAGCAAGATACACACTGAAGAGGCTGCGGCAGGCCGTGGCATGCGTCCGGTGCTGTGGCCTTTTCTGTTTGGCGCCGTGGTCTATCTCGCGATTCTCGCGCTGCAAGTCTGGCTGGGCCGCCGCAGCAATAACGGCTTTTTCTGTTACGCATTAGACGACGCCTATCTCCACATGGCGATTGCCCGCAGCCTCGCGTTGCACGGCGTCTGGGGACTGAACGCCGCCAGCGGCTTCGCCAGTGCGTCGTCATCGCCGGGCTGGACCATGCTGCTATCAGGCGCGGTAAGAATTTTCGGTGATCGCGTTGGCCTGTCCCTCGCGCTGAACGCTGTCTTCGCGCTCCTGTTGCTCTGGTTTGCTGACCGCGCCGTCCAGCGCTGGGCTCCAGGAAAGCCGCTCTGGCTGCGGGTGACATTGCAACTGGCGCTGGTCCTTCTCGTCCCCTTGCCCAATCTTGCATTGGTCGGGATGGAGCACAGCGCGCAAGCCTTCGGCGCCGTCTGGCTCGTCGCCATGGCGGCTGAAGCGCTGACCACCCCTCCTCACCTCCGCCTCCCCGGCCGCACCATCACCGGCCTGCTCGCAGCCAGTTTCTTTCTCTGCGCGATCCGCTATGAGACGGTATTTTTTGTCGTGCCGATTCTCATCGCGCTGGCATGGCGGGCGCGCTGGAAACTGGCGCTCGCGTTTGCCGTCGTCTCCGTATTGCCGCCGCTGCTCTTCGGCATCTACGCCCGCGTCCACAGCCCATTCTGGCTGCCCTATTCGGTGCTCTCAAAGGCCGAGTCCTCGGCACACCTTCGCTCTTTCCTCACCGCAATTTTCAACCAATGGACGCGCAAGGGAATCATCGCCCTCGCCGCACTGCTGTTCGGCGGCGCCGCCCTCTGGCTCGCTCGCAGTGGCCGTCGCGCGCCATGGGAGAAAGCGCAAATCGCGCTCGCCCTCGGCCTGGTGGTTTGCGTGGAGCACCTGACGCTCGCTCCCACCGGCTGGCTCATGCGCTACGAAGCCTATCTGTTCGCGGTAATTCTGTTCGCCGTCGCCGCAGGCGTCTCCCAGGAATGGCCGATCTGGCGTGAAGCCGGCCGAGTCGCCGGAGCACGCCGGCAATGGATTGCGGTCGCCGTTCTCGTCGCCGCATTGCTCTATCCCACGATGGCCGACCGCGCCTTCAAGGGTATCGTCGATCCCGTCGAGGCCATGCACGACCGCTATCTGGAACACCTGGCCCCGGCCTTCTTTATTCAGCGCAATTACGCCCACGCCGTCGTCGTCGCCAGCGATATCGGCGTCATCAGTTATTACACCGACGCAAAAATCCTCGACCCCATCGGCCTTGGCAGTCCCGAGCCACTGCTCGAGGCCCGGCGAGACGGCGTCTTTTCTGCAGGCGATATGAATGCCTGGGCTCTGCGGGATGGCGCGCAAGTCGCCGTCCTTGAAACCGGCTGGCTGAGCGTGCGCCGGATCGTCCCCGTGGAATGGATTTCCGTCGAGGCCTGGCATCTGCCGCGCAACGTCGTTTATCACAACCTCGACATCACGTTCTACGCCATTAATCCTGAACAGGCGCCGGAGTTAAAGCGCAAACTGGCAGCCGTCGTCCTGCCGAAAGGCATGACTCGCACGGATTGATTTCTACGCGTTCGGCGCGTGACGCCGGCTGTCAGCGTGGGCTTTCAGCGCCGCCGGGACCGGCACATAATGCCGCTCACCGCAGTCATGGCAACGCAGCGGCAGCTGAAATAGAAACAGCTTGATCACGTCTTCCAGCTTGAAGCGGGAACGGTGAAAAATTGTTCCGCCGCACAGTGGGCATTTCAGCTGAGCGTCAGGTGTCTGAACATTCCGTTCCGTTGACAGTGTTGCCATGTCAGTAAGGATAATAGAAAAGCCGCGGCTAAAGCGAGGATTTGCTTTGCGCGAAAGTTACGCCGGCCGCCGATTTGGGCTCCCCTGACGCCCGATTTTCCAGCGAAACCGATACACTGGTACATGGCGGCCGGACTTTAGCCGTATCGCAGATTCCGGTTCACGCTTTTATTTGTTTTCTATCTTTCGTTCCGTTTTCTGTCTTTCGTTTCTGTTTTTGTCACTCGATTCCGCTTTTGTCACTCGATTCTAAGGAGAAGTGAGTTCGTGCAACGTACCTTCAGCATCATCAAGCCGGACGCAGTCCGTGCCGGACATACCGGCGGCATTCTTGCCATGGTCGAAGCCGCAGGCTTCAAGATTGTCGGCATCAAAAAAACATCCATTTCAAACGACCAGGCCGCCGGCTTTTACGCCGTCCACGCGGCGCGGCCGTTTTTCAACTCGCTCACGGCTTTCATGTCCTCCGGCCCGCTCGTCGCCCTGGTGCTGGAAAAAGACAACGCCATCGCCGACCTGCGCAAGTTGATGGGCGCCACCAATCCGGCCAACGCCGAAGAGGGAACTATCCGCAAAAAGTTCGCCGCGTCGATTGAAGAAAACGCCATCCACGGCTCCGACGCCGAGGACACCGCAAAGTTCGAGATCTGCTACTGGTTCGCCGGCTACGAGCTTCGTTAATCTTTTCTCGGAGAGATTGTCATAGCGCACGAAACCAAAGATGACATTGCCAGCCGCCAACTGATTGCAAGCGGCACGCCATGGGAGCCGATCGTCGGCTACAGCCGCGCCTTACGGGTTGGGAATGTGGTCCACGTTTCCGGCACCACCGCCACCGATGCGCAGGGCGGCATCGTCGGCGAAGGCGATCCTTACGCGCAAACGGTGCAGGTTATTCGCAACCTCGAGCGCGCGCTGGCGCAAGCCGGCGCGACTCTCGACCACGTCGTCCGGACGCGGATTTACGTCATCGACATCTCCCGTTGGGAAGAAATCGGCCGCGCCCATGGCCAGTTTTTCGGCAGAATCCGCCCCGCAACCTCCATGGTCCAGGTCGTCGCTCTCATCGATCCGCGGCTGCTGGTCGAGATCGAAGCCGACGCCCTCATTTCGTAACCGGATTTGCGTTGTTTGGTAACGGATTCCAGTTCGTTCGTCACAGTCTGCCGCTTGGCGATGACTCGGGCGTAGACTGGAGGCGCTGTGAGAGCCGCGCTCCTGTTGCTGTTGCCCGGGGTTCTGGCCCTGCCGCTGCCGGCGGGTCTCGCGCAGGAACGCGCCCAGCAGTTCTTCCAGTCACCCGCCCAGCAACCGGCCCCGATCGCCCCGGCCGGCGCCAACAATTATTCAGTCCTCATGACCGCCGGTGCCGACTCGCTGGTCGCCGGAAAATATACCCAGGCCGCCACGGAGTTTCAAAGAGCTGCTGACCTCGATCCGCAAAACGCGCAAGCGCAGTACTGGGCCGGCCAGGCGTTGGTCTACGCCGACAAGCCGGCGCAGGCCATTTATTTTCTCCAGCGCGCACAAACTCTCGGCACAGATTCCGTAGCTCTCCATCTCGCGCTTGTCGCCGCCTATGCGGGAGCTCTGAAACCGGTCGAGCGCAATCGCGAGAGTGCGCTGCTCCAGGCATGGCACGCAGACGGCCAGCACGCGTCGCTCCTCCATGCAGATGGATACCTGCTGGAGACCATCTTCACGCGCCCTTGGCACATCAACGTCACGCAGTATTTTGACCTCCAGCCGGGCCGGCCGGCTCTCTGGAGATTTATCGTCCGCGACTCGGCGGAGATCATCGAGGCAACATACCTGCTGAATGCGGACGGCGGCGAGCACCCATTTGTCCTGCTGCATTACAGTGGCGAGGCAGCCGCGCCTGATACCTCCGCGACGAGTGGACCAAACGGCACGCCCCCGATTCCCGGACAGCCGGTCAAGTCGTACGACAAAAAGCCGGCCTACGACCAGGTTCGCTCCGACGTGCTGCAGCGCGTGCGGTCCATGCCGATGCTGTCAAAAAAGTGAAATCGGGGACTATTACGCAGGAGAGAAAGTAGGGGGCCCGGGACTCGAACGGTGCACCATAGACGTTCGGGGGGGGAGGGCTGCGGTGTTAGTCCTGAGTCCCGTGATACGGCCCCATACCGAGACGATATTCCGCGCCAGCGAATGACGCAAGGACACGAAAGGTCATGTACCGTATCGATCGTGATACGAGTATTTTGCCGTGGAGCGATACTCGAAATTGCGATGCAGTTTCTGTCACGTGACCGCTTGTCACACGCCCAGTCACTCGCTCCCGGTCAGTCGCTCGTAGTATCCTGCGGGCATGAAAAATCTTGCCCTTCTGTCCATCTGTTTGCTTGCCCTTGGCGCCGTCGCGGCGGCCAAAACAGCCAAGCCCGCACCCGTCGTCGTGACCATCAAGAACTCCGCCGGCGAAGATGCAGGCACTGCGAAGCTCACGCAAAGGGGAAAGAACGTGCAAGTGAAGTTAGAGTTGAAAAACCTGCCGCCCGGACTTCACGGCATCCACATTCACGCCAAAGGCGTCTGTGAAGCGCCGGATTTCAAGACCGCAGGCGGCCACTTCAATCCTACGGAGAAAAAGCACGGCTGGAAAAATCCGGAAGGCCACCACGCCGGCGATTTTCCTGAGAACCTGCAGATCGGCCTCACCCGCACGGTCTCGGACACGCAAACCCTGAAAGACGTGTCACTCGACCCGGGAGCGCCGAACTCGCTGACCGCGAACGGTGGCACCGCCATCGTCATCCATGAAAAACAGGACGATGGCATGACCGACCCAAGCGGCAATTCAGGAAACAGGATTGCCTGCGGCGTGATTCAGGCCGCACCGTAACTAGAAGCGACCGTAGCGCCAGACTACGCCAGCCGTCACCGTAAAGCTGGTCCGCAGATTGCCGTTGAAGTCCGTCACGATAGCGTTCGGCGAGATGCGCACGCCCAATCCTGAAGACGTGTTGAAGTCGATGTTCGCCCCGCCAATCAGGTCAAACGTGCCGCCGTTGGGATAAATTCCCAGTTGCCCGTTCGACACCCCGTTGGGCACGTGCTGATTGAAGATGCCAAAACCGCCGCCCGCCAGAATCTGCGGCGACACGGCAATTGCCGGCGTCCGGATCCAGCGGTACTCCCCGCCCGCGGAAAAAAAGTTCTCAATCGCCAGCGGCGAGTTGGTCGCATAGGGATTGACGTTCGTATTCCCCAGCCCGACATAGCCGCGATAATCCCCAGTTACGCCCCACCGCGGCAGCAGCCACTGCGTCGCCGCAACGTTCACACCCGGCAGCTGCGCCCGCGGCAAAATGCTGGGACCGCTGGGCAGGTTGGCATACGCCAGCCCGCCGGAAAGCTCCCACGAATTGTCGTAATGAAAATTGTCATCAGCCTGGACCACCGTTTGCGCGTTCACGCAAATCGGCGACAATGCCAGGCCAGCCACCACAACAGCAGCGCCAACAAAAAGTGAACTTACCTGCTGCACGGCCGGAAGGGCCTGGGAAACAAGAGCGCGAAAGGCGCCCGAAACTAGCTTCATGCGAATTCAATCCTGGGTACAGAAATCGTGAGGGTGTTCAATAACCGTCCTCTCCAGCATACCTTCCATAGACGCCGCGTGGAAACGCACGGCCGCAGAAACAGGCATAGATTCTGAGTTTCGAGAGATAATAGAAGCATGGCCAAGCCAGCGAAATTCGATGACAAAGCCGTTTACGCCTCCATCGCAGCCATGATGGAGTCCGCCGCCGCCACCGCAGTCGTCGAGGCCGAGCGTCAGCATGGCTTCGAGCTCGATTACTCCGAGCCCAGCATCGCCTTTCTCGACCCCATTCTGGCCCAGGTTGTCCTCCAGGCCAACGACGCCGACATCGAGCGCGAGACCAAGCTCTGGGGCGCCTACCTCGGCGAAACCCTGCGGCGCATCTACGGCGGCGACTGGGAGTTCACCCAGTACCCCGGCTCCGCCACCGCCGTCCCCACCGTGCTCGTCCGCGGCATCCACCTCTACCCGCTCATGAAGGTCTACCGTCGCCTCACCCTGGGCGAGGCCGAACGCGTTGACGCCTTCTATACCCTCGTCAAACAGCGCATTGAGGCCCAGCCCGCAGGATTGCCCTCCGACTGACGCCGGCCTTTTGATTGTGCGAAGATAAGTCTGTATCCGGTCCGCGCGCGTTCTATTGGTTAGACGAGCGCGCCGCGCCGTGGAGGCTCCGTATGGGTGAACTGTTTCAACCGTGGCATTTAGTGATCGTAGCGGCCGTAGCGCTGCTGTTGTTTGGCCCGCGCAAATTGCCGGAACTCGGCAAGGGATTGGGCGAAGGCCTGCGCGGCTTCAAGGACGCCATCAAAGGTGGAGACGGCAAGCCAACGCCGACCGCCGCCGCTCCCTCCGACGCACACACCGTGACGCCGCAGCCGGTCGCCACCAACGCGCCACCGTCCATCGATCCCAAGTAATCCGACCGCCCGCAGCCCTGGCAAATTTTGCCAGCCCCCTGCGGGCCGTTCTTCGTTTGCGAGGAGAGCCAGGCCTCATGCACATTTCGAATGACTACCGCGTCGCGCCGCACAGCAAGATCAAGCTCAGCAAGATCGCGACCAAAGATTCCGGTCCCTACAAATCTGAGGACGAAGCCAAAGCCGACACCGCAGCTCACGTCAAGAAATTGGCTGAGCTGCAGGAGTTGCTCGCCGCCTCCGCCAGCAAAAGTCTCCTCATCGTCCTCCAGGCCATGGACACCGCCGGCAAAGACGGCACCATCAGCCACATCTTCACCGGCATAAATCCCCAAGGCTGCGACGTCACGCAGTTCAAGGTCCCGACGCCGCTCGAAAACTCGCACGACTTTCTCTGGCGCATCCACAATGCCGTCCCCGCCAAAGGCAAGATCGGCATCTTCAACCGCTCCCAATATGAAGACATCCTCGTCACCCGCGTCCACAAAATGATCAGCAAGGAAGAAGCAAAAAAGCGCGGCGAGGAAATTGTCGAGTTCGAAAAAATACTCACCGAGAACGGCGTCGTCATCCTGAAATTCTTTCTCCACATCTCCCGCAAGGAGCAGGCCGTGCGCCTGAAGTCGCGCTTAGACGATCCCGACAAGTACTGGAAAATCTCTCCCGCTGACTTTCACGAGCGCCGCTACTGGGACGCCTACCAGGAAGCCTACGAGGACGCGATCGAAGCCACCAGCCGCAAGCATGCCCCGTGGTACATCATCCCGTCGGACTACAAGTGGTATCGCAACGTCGTCATCTCTGACATTCTCGTCAAGACGCTGCGCGACTTGAAGCTGAAATATCCCAAGCCGAACGTCGACATCGCCAAACTTCGCCGTTCACTCTAAGCCGCGCCACTCGCTCTAGTTCAGCGCGCAATCAGCAGCAGCGCCACCAGCGCCAGCCCCATGCCCACCGCCTGTCCGCGCGTCGGCCGCTCGCGTAGCAGCATCAAGGCCAGCACAATCGTCGACGCAGGATACAGCGATGCCAGCACCGCCGCCACATCCATGCGACCAATTTCAGTCGCCCACATGTAGAGCAGGTTGCCCGCCAGGTCGAGCACGCCCGCAATGAATCCCAGCCACACCACAGCCGCAGTCACCGGCTGCCACGCCAGCACCGCGCGCAGCTCTGCCCCGCTGCTGGTCGTCTCAACATTGCGCGCGACGGGCTGGCGATAAATCGCCAGCAGCAGCAGCGCCACCAGCACTCCCGCGAGGCGCGACAGCAACAGCGGCCACAGCAAAGCCTCCCGGCTGGCCTGCCGCGAACAAATCAGGAACAAGCCGAAGCCCAATCCAGCCAGCGACGCCAGGATTAGCGACCGTCTCTGCTGCTCGCGCGGAGCATCCGTCGGAGCCGCAGCGATCCGCCAGATCGCAACCGCCGCCAGCAAAAAACCGGCAAGTTGTCGCGGTGCCGGCATCCCTTCCAGAAACGCGTCAGCAATTACCGGCAGCGCCGCGGTCAACAGCCCGGCGAGCGCCGCCGCGAGTCCCATCTCCGCCATCGCCAGCGCCGTGTAAAGACAAATCAGCCCCAGCCCATTCAGCAGCCCGCCGCCAAATCCCCAAAGCAGCGCAGTCGCAGAAGGCAGCGGCGTATGCTGCCACGCGCAGGTCGCAATCAGCAGCAGCACATCCAGTCCCTGCGCAATGGCGATGATCTGCAGCGGCGAGCCGCGCTTCGTCGCAAAGCCGCCAGCGAAATCGCCGCCGCCCCACAACAGCGCAGCAAGCAACGCAGCAACGGCAGCAGCATGCGCTGAAGAAAGTGACAGCAGAAGAGAGTGCACGCGACTCTAGTTGTATCGCACTGTCAGCTGCCAAGGCTTACTGGATATGAAAACGCTCGCGCATCAGCCGCTGCAGCCGTGGCTTCCACAGCAGGTCAAACGCCAGCTCCTTGTCGGGAAACATGTTCAGCGCAGCGCGCCGGCTGTCGGCCACCATCTCCGCCGCACGCTCCACTGACAAGTCCGGATCCTGCCCGATGACCGACATGATCATGTTCATCATCATCTGCAGCCGGCGAAGTTTGAGACGCTCCTCGCGCAGCTCCTCGGGTGTCTGCATGGCGGCGAAATCGGCGGGCGCGGGAACGGGACCAGCTTGCTGCTGAGACATGCAATCCTCCGGCTGTGGCTGCATCTTAGCGCGGCCCAGCCGCCGGGTTCAAAGAAAAAATCACGGCGTCGCCGGTACCACTGTTTGTCCGTTCAACAGAAATGTCGTTGTCCCGTCCTCGTCCGTCCGGTAAGTGCGCGCGTGTTCCGCCTCCAGCCGCTGCAGAATCGGATACCGCGGATGTCCGAACATATTGCGACGTCCCGCGCTGATGACCGCGAACGACGGATGCACCGCCGCAAGAAACCCGGGCGTCGTCGACGACAAGCTGCCATGATGGCCAACCTTCAGCAGATCCGCATGCAGCCCCTGCAGCCCGAGCATCACATTTTCCGACGTGTGTTCCGCGTCGCCCTCCAGCAGCACGGACGTATCGCCGTACCCGATATGCAGGACCAGCGAATCATCATTTGTCGCAGCCTTGGGCGACGGGTGATAATTCGCCGCCGGTGAAAGCACGTCAACCACCGACCCGGATGCAGGCCCGGGAAATAAAAACCGGTCCCCCGCATGAAAAGATCGCACGCGGATGCCCAGCGACTGCGCGACTTGCAGCAATCGTAAATAATCCGCAGCCGGCGGATTGATGCCGACCCAAAGCTCACGAGGGCGAAAATTGCGCAGCACGTCCGGCATCCCGCCCATGTGGTCGCTGTGCGCGTGCGTCAGGGCAACAGCGTCCAGGCGTCTTATCCCGCGCGACCATAGATAAGGAGACACAATATCTTCGCCATAAAAATCCCCGGTGTCTCCGCCGGCAAACGGCCCGGCCGGCCCTCCTGCGTCCACCAACAGCTTGGCGCCAGTAGGACCCACAACCAGCAGGGAATCGCCCTGCCCAACATCCAGCGCCGTCACCTCAAGCGCATGCGGATAAATCCGTAGCGGCACCGACCAAAGCGCGAGCACGCCCATCGCGACGACGGCAGCGAATGCCGCATAAGCAAAAACAGCGCGCGCTCGTCGAGCCATAAAAATAGCTGCCAGCAACAAAATGAGCGCCAGCGCAGCGGCGACCGGGCGAGTTGGCGGCACGCGCCACTCCGCAGAAGGTAGAACGGACAACCGGTGAACAGCAGCGCTGGCAAGATGTAACAGGCAAGCTGTCACGGCTCCGGGAATCGTCGCCAGCGGCACCGACACCAGCCCGACCAGAGTTGTCCCCAGCGCCACCGGCAGCAGAATGCCCAGCAGCGGCACCGTCAGCAGATTCGCAAAAACGCTGACCACGGTGACGCGATGAAAATCCACGGCCATCGGCAGCGCCAGCGCAAGCTCGAGAATGAACGAGACAAACGCAAGCTCTCCCAGTCGGAAAAAAGTATGCGCCAGCGCTGGAATCATCCAGCTGGACACGCGGCGCCCGAGCAGCGGACGAAATGCAGCGACCCACATGCGAAGCGTAATGCGAAACTGCGCCAGCTTCGGCGCCAGTGCTGCGTCAACCGGAAGATTCAGTTTCGTAGCTGCCTGGCGCCAGGGCGAAATCGACCGCGCCAGCAGGGGTGCGGCGACACCCGCAATCGCCAGCACAGCCAGCAGCGTCATCTGCAGGCTCGAGTCAAGCAGCGCCGCGGGATTCAGAAACAACAGAATCATTGCCGCCACCGAAAGCGTATTCAACGCGTTGCGCTCGCGATACAGCAGCCGTCCGGCCATATAAATGGCTGTCATCAGCAGGGCCCGCTGCACCGGCGGATTGAAGCCGGTCAGCCACGCATATATCGTCAGCAAGGTTAGCGTGCAGATAGTCGCGGCCAGCCTGTTCACTCGAAATTTACGCAGCAGCCACCAGCAAATTCCCGCGAGAATTGCCACGCTAAGGCCACTGACGACCAGCAGGTGAAACGCACCGACGCGCTGAAATGCGGTCTTCTCGCCGGGAGCGAGACGCGTGCGATCGCCCAGCAGAGCCGCAGCTAGAATTGACGCATCCTGCGGCGTCAGCGCCGCGAATTGCCAGCGCTGCGGCCACAGCGCCATGCGATCCACCAGTGCGTCGGTTTTCTCCAGGGCATGTTGCCGCGCCGTAGCAAGCGCGCACGAAAATCCCGCATCATGGGTCGGCTGCACCTCAAAGTCGCTCGCAACGTGCAAGCTGCCCTGCGCAAAAATCCCCTGCTGCGCCAGCCACGCCGCTTCATTCCACGCGCCCGGTGTGAAGTAACGCGCCGGCGAATGGAGCTTGGCTCGAAACCGGAGCGTGTCACCGCAGCCAACCGAGGAAGCCGAAGTCTTGATCGCCGCAGCCGCCGTCAAGTCCGATCGCGACGGCCCGAGTACCGGCGCCACAATGCCTAATAGTGTTAACCGGATGACTCGCAATCTGCCGCCAGGCCCGGTCGAAACATCATCCATCGCGTTCAGCGAGACGTCCGCCGTCTGCAGCCAGTGCGGCTCACCCGCAGCACTCTGCTCCAGGCGGGCCGGCTCAAGCCGCAACACAACTCCGGAAAATCCATGCAGGTCCCCGTCCGCTGCTCCAATCAGCGCTGCAGGAATCTGCGGCTGCGGCTGAACCTGGACGCAAAACATACCAGCAGCGCACCAAGCAGCCAGCAGGCAGGATGCAGCCAGCGCCCGCGGCACGCGCGGACACGCGAGCACCGCAACAAATCCCAGTGCTGCTGACAACATGAGCCAGGATGGCGGTCGCCACACAACCTGCGCCAGCGCAATGCCGCCCGCGAATGACAGCGCAGCAAAAAATGCGGGGGCAGTTACAAAATAGAGCGGACGTAGCCCGGGGAGGGCCTGCTGGGGAACTGCCATGAACTCAGCCGAGCTACGAGTGTCGCAGAACGACCAGCGTTTCGATATGGAATGTTTGCGGGAACAAATCCACTAAGGTAAGAGTGACTATCTTGTAACCGGAGTCCAGCAGGGGCTTCAAATCCCGCGCCAGCGTTGCCGGATCACACGACAGATACACCAGTGTTGGCGCGGCTATTCGCACAAGGCTCTGGACCACGGAATTGCCCAACCCGGTTCGCGGCGGATCGACAACAATCGCCCCCGGCGCCCCCTTAGTCCCCGCAAGAAACTGCTCCGTAGTTTGCCGAACAACTTTCGCCGACGAAAAATCCCGCAGGTTGTGCACAAGATCATCGCCGCTCAGCGCAGACGCCTCGACCGCCGTCACGCTGGCACCCCGCGCCGCGCAAGCCCGGGAGAACAATCCCGCGCCGGCATAAAGATCCCAAACCGAAATCGACGCCGTCGGCCCGACCGCCGCAACAACCCGCGCCGCCAGGGCATCCAGCAGCCGAAGATTCACCTGAAAAAACGCACCCGAACTGACACGATAATCCTGATCGCCAACGCGATATTGGAGCGCCGGCTTGCCAGCCCGTGCAACCAGAGTAGGCAGCTGCCCGCGCCCCCGCTCAGCAAACGCGCTGGCTCCCTGTAACTCGGAAAATTCCAGCAGGCAAGCCGAAATCCAGGCAAAGAAGCGCGACGAAAAATCCGTCCGCGGTGCAAGGCACCACACCGCAAACGTAAGCTGCGACTGATCATGATTCGTGAACAGCTCGATCTCAGTCACCTCGTCCGGCACCAGCGCAGCCAGTCGCCCCTGCGATAGCGCCACCAAAGTTCGTTCAAGTATCTCGGCAGCGATAGGGCATTCCTCGATATCCAGCAACTGATGCGACCGCCGTTCCAGATAACCAAGCCGAAAGCCGGGATGCCTCGCAGAGTGCAGCCGAATGCGATTGCGATAGCGCCAGGGCGACCCGTCCATCGCAGCAATCTCGAGCGCCGGCAAGTCGACAGCCCGAGCCAGAGTCTCGCGAAGAACAGCGACCTTCGACTCCAGCTGCAATTCGTAACTGCCATGCTGCAAATGGCACCCCCCGCAGCGGCCAAAGTAGGGGCAGGCCGGCGACTCCCGCTGCGCAGAAGCAACCAGCACCCGCTGCAATTCGCCGCGTGCAAACGTGCCCTTCGTCGTTTCCAGCGCGACCTCAACCGTCTCCCCGGGCAACGTGAAGGGAACGAATACAGCCATGCGCCGCCCCGCCGCGTCCGCGGGCAGGCGCGCCAGACCATCACCGCCATAGACCAGCTTTTCAATCTCTACAGAAACGATTGCTTTGGGCGCCTTCATCAATTCTGCTCGATGTAAAAGAGTGAAAGGCGCGGCAGCTTGCCCGATTCCAGCAGGCGCTTGTTGAGAAACTGCCGCTCGATTTGCGCAATTTGCGCCGCCTGTAATTTGCGGCGATACGGAGCCAACTCACTCGAAGACTGCGCGCGTATCCGGACCAACTCATCATCCGAAGTACGAGTCAGCAGCGCAGCAAAAATTTTCTCCTCCAGCATGGTCAGCGCGCGCTCCAGATCTTCCATGCGGAAATCCGCAGCGTCAAACTCCGCTGTAAGTTGACGTAGACGAGCCGCAGCATCCGTGAACTCGGGAATATTCTGCGCAGCATACACAGCAGCGCAACGTTCCATGTGGCCGGCGATGCGCGAACGCGACAAGCCGTCTTCCTTTTCCTGCGACGGGGCGGTCGCCGCTCTCACGCCAATTGCGGCTTCCTGCATCGCCTGCGCCTCTTCCACCACGGCCTGCGCGCACCACGCCAGCCCATTCACCGGCTTTTGTGCGCGGCGTACCGGATGCGCAGCGCGCTTATCGAACGCCGCATCGATACCGCGCAACACCGCAGCCACAGGAATGCCGGCTTCCCGCCACGTATCAATCAACGCCCAATCGAGCGTCGACAGCATCAACAGCGAGCCGCGACGGCGCTGAAACTGCTCCTCGATCTCAGTGAAGTAATTGAAGTAGTTCAATAAAGTCACTCGCGGTTACTTATTCGCCGGCTTGCGCGCCGCTCGATTGCGTTCAAAGATGAGGCGAAGTCCGTCGAGCGTGAGCATGTCATCCACTGCACTGATGTATGTCGATTCCCCGGCCAGCAGATGCGCGAGGCCGCCCGTGCCAATGCATTTCGTCTCCGCGCCAAGCTCGCCGATCATGCGCGCGAGTATCCCATCTACCAGCGCAATGTGGCCGTAAAATAGGCCAATCTGCAGGTTGTCGATCGTGTTCGTGCCAATCACCTTGGCGGGCTTGCGGATATCGACGCGCGGCAAGCGGGCTGCGCGCGCAAACAGCGCTTCGGCAGAAATATTCAGCCCGGGCGCAATCGCGCCGCCAAGAAACTCGCCCTTGCCCGAGACGACGTCGAAATTTGTCGCCGTGCCAAAGTCGACGACGATGCACGGACCGCCGAATTTCTCATACGCGCCCACGCAGTTGGCCACGCGGTCCGCGCCCACTTCGCTCGGATTGTCGGTCAGTATCGGCATGCCGGTCTTCACGCCGGGCTCAATGAACACGGGCTTGTGCCGCAGATAGCGCTCGCAAAACTGGCGCACCGTCGAGTCCAGTTGCGGCACCACCGACGCGATGATGATCGAATCAATCTCGTCCGCGACGAGCCCTTCCGACGCCAGCAGGTTGCGCACCAGGATGCCGTACTCATCGGAAGTCTGCGAGCGCTGCGTGCTGATGCGCCAATGCGCGAGCAGCTGGCTGGCCGGCGCGGCCGTGCTGTAAAGGGCGATCAGCGTGCTGGTGTTGTTAATGTTGAGCGCGAGCAGCATGAAGAGATTTTATTCCTTCGCCTCGCGAACGCCGCCGGAAAGCACGGTGCGTCGTCCCGAGTGTGTGTCGACCTGCAGAAATCCGCGCGCGTCCAACCCCGCGGTCACACCATCATAGCCGTCCGCTTCGTCAACACTCGATTCGCCGACGTGGACGCGCTTGCCCCGAATCCAGGTGGAAGCTTTCTCTACGCGCGCCAGCAAACTCGAGTCCGCCGGCTCTCGAGATTCAAGATTGCGAACCTCGTCGTCCATGGCTCGCAACAGCGCCGCCAGTAGTAAATCCCGGCTCTGCGGATGGCCGGTGACGAGGCGCAACGAAGTTGCGAACGGAGCGATGTCTGGTGGAAACGATGTGTGGTTCACGTTGATACCGATGCCGGTCACCGCATGGCGAACACGGTCGCCGTCATTCTGCATCTCCGTCAAGATGCCGCAGAATTTTTTACTGATGCCGGCTTCGGGCAGCAACAAATCGTTGGGCCAGCGAATGTCTGGAGTGACGCTGGCAACCTCGCGAACGGCTTGATGCACAGCCAGCCCCGCGGCGAAGGAAAGCCACAGCGCCTGCGAAGGCGCGAGATTGGGTCGCAGCAACATCGAGACGTAGAGCCCTGAACCAGGCTCGGAATGCCAGCTGTGCGCGCCCCGGCCACGGCCGGCAGTCTGTTCGTCAGCAAAATAAACGGAGCCAGTTGGCGCACCTGCCGCGGCTTCGCGCAGCGCGTGCGTGTTGGTCGAATCGATCGTCGCAAAGTGATGGAGCTTGCCCGCGAAGACGGTGTCAGCGATCGCGGAGTTCATTTTCGCATTTGCTGTCGCGTGCGCAACCACTTCTAATAAAGCTCCGAAGTGATCCGCATGCTCAGGTCAACCGCGAGCGCGGAGTGCGTCAGCGCGCCCGCAGAAATAAAGTTGACGCCGGTCTCGGCGTACTTGCGAATGTTTTCCACCGTGATTCCGCCGGAGGCTTCAATCGGCAGGGCTGGATTCTTCCTGCGAATAATCTTGACTGCTTTCTTCGTCTGCTTGGGCGTCATATTGTCCAGCAGGATGGAATCAGCGCCGCCGTCCAGCGCCTGCTGCAGCTCGAGATCGTTGCGCACCTCAACTTGGATTTTCTGCCCCGGCTTGCGCCCCGCGATCGCGCGCGCTAGAACGACATCCAGTCCGCCGCCGAGCGAAATGTGATTGTTCTTCACCAGGACGCCGTCCGCAAGATCGAGGCGATGGTTCTGCCCGCCGCCACAAAGCACGGCATATTTGTCCAGCATGCGCAGGCCCGGAATCGTCTTCCGCGTGTCGAGAACGATCGCGCCCGTCCCGGCCACGGCGTCGACATACTGCCGCGTCAGTGTCGCGATGCCGCACATGCGTTGCATTAAATTCAGGATGACGCGCTCGCACGCCAGGATGACTCGTGCGTTATGCCGGATCACGCCGAGCGCCTGGCCGTTGCGGACGCGAACGCCATCAAAAACTTCCGGATGGCTGACAAATTCATGGCGGCCTGAACTCTTGCCGTCGAGCCGCGCAAAGATGTCGAGAAATTGCGGCACGCAACCCAGCCCGGAAACAACGCACGCCTGCTTCGCAATAATAGTGGCCGACGCGCGCAGCTTCGGGTCAATGGTCAGTGCGGTGGTCGCGTCCTGGGTGGCGCGGTCCTCGATGAGTGCCTGTTCCAGCAGCGCCTGGACGCGACGTGATTTCCAATCCATAAAGTCCTTTTCTACACCTTCGCGTCGAGTGCGGCCAGCGCACCCCGGTTCTTTTCCAGCAGGATAGTAAGTTCTGTTGCCCGCCTTCGCAGTCCGTCGACAACATGCGCCGGAGCCTTGGCCAGGAAGCCGTCATTTGCAAGCTGTCGCTGATTGTTGGCGAATTCCTTTTCCTGCTGCGCTAGTTCTTTCGTTAGGCGAGCGCGTTCGGCAGCCGGGTCAATTTGTCTTTCGTACAGAACAGAGACGTCGAAGTTAGGGGTGCTGCGCACCGCAGCCCCAGCTGCAATCGCAGGGACTGACTGGATCGACGATACGCGCGCAAGCTTCACGATAATGTTGCGCCCGTCTTCGAGCAATTGTTCGCCGTTGCCTTGCCGCGCGAAGAAGCATAGCGGAACGGTCTCTTTTTCAGGAACGCCAATGTCTTTGCGCAGTGCGCGGACAGCAACGATGATTTCCTGAAGTTCAGTCATCCTGTTGGCAGCGTCTAGATCGATATGAATTTGCGCCGCGGCCGGATATGCGGTGAGCGCAATGCTGCTGCTCGGCAAATTGTCAGCGTAGATCGCCTGCCAGACTTCTTCCGTAAGGAATGGCATAAACGGCGATAACAAACGCAGCGTCGCCTCAAACACCGCGATCAGTGTCGTCAGCGCCGTCGCGCTTTCTGCGCGCTCCGCTGAACCAAATTCGAGGCGGAGCTTGATGATCTCCAAATACCAGTCGCAGAAGTCACCCCAGAAAAATTGATAGATAGCATTGGCCGCGTTGTCGAATCGATATTCGGCGAGCGCCCCGTTTACTTCCGTGATCGTTTGGCTGAGGCGCGAAACGATCCATCGATCTTCGAGCGGCGCGTTAACATCCGGTGTCAGCGCGGCTGCCAGGGAAGACAGGTCAACCGTTATGCCCGCTTCTTTCGCGCGGTCACGCTGCATGAAGATGAATCTCGCCGCATTCCAAATCTTGTTGGCGAAGGCGCGGTAGCCCTCAGTGCGCGCTTCGCTGAAGGCGATGTCGGTGCCAGGCGACGCCATCGACGCGAGCGTGAAGCGAACCGCATCGGTCCCGTAGCGCGTGATGATTTCTATCGGATCAATGACGTTGCCTTTCGTCTTGGACATCTTCTGGCGGTCAGCGTCGCGCACCAGCGCGTGAATATGGACTTCACCGAACGGCACAGCATCGGCGAGCGAACGTGGGCTGCCATCAGCCATCGGCATGTCGACCATGAAATGGCTGCCCAGCATGATCATGCGCGCGACCCAGAAGAACAGGATGTCGAAACCTGTCACGAGCAACTGCGTCGGATAAAACGCAGCCAGGTCTGCGGTCTGCTCCGGCCATCCCAACACGGTGAACGGCAACAGGCCGGAGGAGAACCATGTGTCTAATACGTCCGTCTCCTGTTGCAATTTAGCGCTGCCACAGTGCTCGCACGCCGAAGGTGTTTCGCGTGCAACGGTGGTCTTGCCACAGCTGTCACAATGCCACGCGGGAATGCGATGACCCCACCATAGCTGCCGCGAAATGCACCAGTCGTGGAGATTGTTCATCCACTCCAGATAAACCTTGCGATGCTGCTCCGGCCCAATCTTGACGTCATTGTTGTCCACCACTAGCCGCGCACGATCGCGCAGGCTAAGACCGTCCGACGGCGCACGCGGCCCTGTCGCAGCCTTGTTCACCGCGACAAACCACTGCAGTGACAGTCGCGGCTCGACCACCGTCTTGCAGCGGTCACAACGGCCGAGGGAATTTGTGTGGTCTTTCGCCGCCACTAGCAGGCCGAACGTTTCCAGATCAGCAAGAATGCGTTTGCGAGCTTCATAGCGATCGAGTCCCGCATAGGCACCACCGTTTTCGTTGATGTGCGCGCGGACGTCCATCACGTTGATGTTCGGCAGATGATGCCGCTGACCGATGGCGAAGTCGTTGGGATCATGCGCAGGTGTCACTTTCACCGCGCCGGTGCCGAACTCGGGATTCGCCCAGTCGTCGAGGACGATCGGAATCTCGCGATCCGTCAAGGGCAGACGAAGCTTCTTGCCGTGCAAATGTTTGTAGCGGTCATCGTGCGGGTTGACGGCCACAGCAACATCACCCAGCATCGTTTCCGGACGCGTGGTCGCGATGATAATAGAATCCTCGCCATCTACTGTCGGGTAACGGATCTCCCACAGCTTGCCCTGCTGCTCCTCGTGGACAACTTCAAGGTCGGACAGCGCAGTCTGGCAGCGCGGGCACCAGTTGACGATGTAAGCGCCGCGATAAATCAGCCCCTGTTCGTAGAGGCGGACAAAGGCTTCGCGCACCGCGACCGACAGCCGCTCGTCCATGGTGAAGTATTCTCGCGACCAGTCCACCGACGCACCGAGGCGTTTCATCTGCTCAAGGATTGCGCCGCCGTAGTGCTCCTTCCACTGCCAGACGCGCTCGATGAATTTCTCGCGCTCCAGTGCCTCGCGCGAGGTTCCTTCTGAGGTCAGCTGGCGCTCGACCAGCATTTGCGTCGCGATGCCGGCGTGGTCGGTTCCCGGGACCCAGAGCGCGCGTTTGCCGGACATGCGCTGCCAGCGGATGAGCACGTCCGTCTCGGTCTGCTCAAACATGTGGCCCATGTGCAGCCGGCCAGTTACATTTGGGGGTGGCAGCAGGATGGTAAACGGCTCGCCGCGGCCGAAATGTTCCACGTGGAACATTTTTTGCTCCACCCAGAGGCGCGCCCACTTTTCTTCAATGGCAAGCGGGTCGTATGCTTTGGGGAGTGGCTCGGAAGCGGGGACTGGGATGTTGGATTCTAGAGGCATATTTGCAGTGTTGACGCGGGTTTCTAGAACAGCGGGAACTTTTCAGAATAGCAGAGCGTATCGCGCCGGTAGGACGCGGGCGATGAGCGCAAAAGACTTGGAGAGTAAATAGATGACAGGCAAAAAGCTGGGTGGCGGCGCGGTTCTGGTATTGCAGGCGGCACTGGGGTTGGCGGGAGTGTTAATGGCAAGCCAGCCAATGCACGCGGAGTCTGACAAGGACGGCGACCGCAGTTCCGTCGGCGGCGACATCGTGATTCAGAAGGGCGAGACGGCGCGCAATGTGGCTTGCGTCGCCTGTTCGGTGTATGTCCACGGGGTGGTGGATGGCAAAGTCGCCGTCGTGATGGGCGATGTCGTGGTGGATGGGGTCGTAAATGAAAAAGTCGCGATTGTGATGGGCGACCTGAAGGTGCAACATGGTGGCGTGGTGCAGGGCGACACGGCGATTGTGATGGGCGGCACGGAGGTAGACGGCGGCACGGTGGAGGGCCGCTCGGTGAATGTGCCAAAGGGTCCGATCGTGTTAGCGCTGCTGTTTCCGTTCCTGATGCTGGCGCTGCTGATCTGGTTTATCGTCTGGATTGTTCGACGCAGCCGGTCGCCGCGGTATCCCTATCCGCCGCCGCCGCCGCCCGGAATCCGGTAATCGCGGGAAATAAGAAGGCCGCCCGCCCCGGAAAATAAAAAGGCCGCCCGGGGGGAATGAAAGGGGCGGCCTATCTTTTTGTCGAATCAGTGACAGCTAGAACGGATTCAGTTTTTGCAGGCCGGTCTTCTTCTTGTCCTTGCTGCTGGACTCGTCGCTCTTGTCTTCCTTGGCGCGTTTCGGCTTCTTCTTTCCGGCGACGGATTGGGTCGGTGTACCTCCGGCATTTTTGACGTCGTTCACCTGGTTCGGCGCATCGGCGGGCTTTTCGACTGCGGGTATCGCGGTATTTTTCGGTCCGACGGACGGAAGAGCCGCGCCTGCGGGCTGCGAGACAACGGAGGCCGAAGCTGGTTCGGATCCGTGCGCAGCTGCTTCGCCGGTTGGTGCGGCAGCTGGCGTCGTGCTGGGTGCGGGACCTGAATCGGGGGATGACGATGTAGCGGAGGTGGGCGCAACTACTGACAGCCCGACTGAATCTCCGCCACCCGTTGAGGATGGAACATCTTCCAGCTTGGGCGCTTCATCTGACCGAGGCGGCGCGCCGTTGGGCGTAGTTGCGGCGGGGGTCGCGCCGGCGTCCGATGCAGTAGTGCCGCCTGCGGCAGCGCCGGGGTGAATCACCTCGTTATAGATGGCGACGTTCTGCTTGGTGATTTCCGGCGCCAGCGTGGGCTTGGGCACATCCATATCCGGCTCGCCAACGCGGGAGGCTTCCAGCACTTCGGGATTGCGGCTGATCAGCAGAAGGGCACGGCTGCGCAGCGTAACAGGCGCACGCGATTCCATTTCCGCCTGGTTCTCAGCGAGTTCGGCGCGCGTGGGATTGGGCAGCGGACGGTGCAAGGCGGTCAAGCGCTGCTTGGCGTCAACGGCGTGCGGCTCGAGTGGGTAGCGCGTCAGAATCTTGTCATAGTTATCGGCGGCGCGGTCCTCGTAAATTTTTACCAACTTGGACTTGACCGCCTCCGGGCCCTTGATGGCGCGGATTGTATTCGCCTCGGCCATATAGGCGTCTCCCAGCCCGAGCAGCGTCAGATCGGCCTTGCTGTAAAGCGGATACGCGTCGATCACAGTCTGGTAGCGTGCGATTGTCGCCGGCCAGTTTCCGCGTGTCGAGTAATACTGGCCAATCTCAAACTGGCGCTCGGCCAGAACTTCCTGAACCTCGCGGAGCTTTTGCTTTGCCTCAGGCACCAGCGGAGAATCAGGAAACTGCTGGATCATGAGCCGATACTCCTGCTCGGCGCGCAGCGTCTTCTGGAAGTCGCGGTCCGGCTTCTCCATCTGCTTGAAATAAATATCGGCGACGCGCATTTGCGCCTGTGCGGCTTCCGGCGCGGTGGGGAAGAAGGTGATGAAGTCCTTGTACTCGTTCTCGGCCTGGGTCAGCGAGGCGCTGTCGCCGGCTTTGTACCAGGTGTCGCCGATGGCCAGCTTGGCACGCATCTGGTATTCGGATTCGGGATACGTGTTGAGCAGGGCCTGCAGTTGCAGGCGCGCAACGTCGAGGCGGCCGTGCTTCATGTTCAGCATGGCCTTGTCGTACAGCTCCTTATCGGGCTGCTTGGACGTGGCGGCGGGAGTGGGCACCGGCGCGACCTTTTTCTTCTTGGTGGCCAACAACGGGGAGGCGGTGCTGAGAAGGCTGGCTGCAAGCAGCACGGTAACAGTATTACGGATACGACGCATGAGACCTCTACAGGGAATTGTCTCAGATTTTAGGGGTGAGATGGCAACGCGGGCGGTGAGAAAGAGCGACGAATCAGGCTGCGGGGAGGACAGCGCGGCGGGCGGCGTCCAGCAACTTGCGCGCGTTTGCCGCGGCGTCACCTTTGCCGAAGACCGCATTGCCGGCGACGAGCAGGTCCGCACCGGCTTCAACGACGGAGGAGATAGTTTCGAGATCGACGCCGCCGTCGACTTCAATGTGGAAGTCGAGGCCGAGCTCTTCACGGACTTGGGTGAGCTCGCGAATCTTGTCGAGAGAGAAGGGAATGAATTTCTGGCCGCCGAAGCCGGGGTTCACGCTCATGATGAGGACGTGGTGAACCATGGGCAGAATGTCACGCAGCAGCAGGACCGGCGTGGCGGGATTGAGGACGACGCCGGCCTGCATGTTGTGATCGGCGATGTGGGTGAGGGTGCGGTGGAGGTGGGTGCAGGCCTCGTAATGGACGCTGATCCAATCCGCGCCGGCTTCGGCGAAGGCAGGGACGAAGTCGTCGGGATTCTCGATCATCAGGTGGCAATCGAGTGGAAGCTTCGTCGCTTTGCGCAGAGATTTGACGACCGGTGGGCCGAGGGTGATGTTGGGCACAAAGTGGCCGTCCATGACGTCGACGTGGATGATGGTGCCGCCGCCTTTTTCGGCCGCCGCGACGGCGTCGGCCAAGTGAGCGAAGTCCGCGGAGAGAATCGACGGAGCCAGTTGCGGCGGGAAGGGCGAAGTCACGGGTGAAGTTTAACAGGGATGCGCGAGAAATCGTGACCGGTATCGATGAAGAAACAGGGTTGGCATGGCATGGCAGAGTTGGTAGACTCAAGTCCAATTCTGCAGCAGTAACTGTGCTTTGCAGTTTCGTCCCCATCATGAATCCAGACAAATCACGGCTCTGCCTGTCAGTCATTATTCCCGCGTATAACGAGCAAAACACCACTCGCCTGATTGTTGATCGTGTTCTCGAGCTGCCGAACCTGCTGGAGATTGTTTTTGTGGATGACTGTTCGAAGGACGGCACGCTGGCGATCGCGCAGGAGATTGCGCGCAATGAGCCAAGGCTGCGGGTGATTCAACACGACAAGAATCGCGGCAAGACGGAAGCGCTGAAGACGGGATTCGCGGCCAGCAAAGGCGAGATTGTTATCGTCCAGGACGCGGACCTTGAGTACAACCCTAGCGAAATTCCCGGGATTATTGAACTAATTATTGGCGGAGAGGCAGATGTGGTTTTCGGCTCACGCTTCCAGGTGCGCAAGGCTGCGCGCGTGCTTTATTTTTATCACTATCTCGCGAATAAGTTTCTGACGTTTCTGTCCGATATCTTTACAAATCTGAATCTTACTGATGTTGAGACAGGGTATAAGGCGTTTCGCGGTTCGATTATTCGTAACATGGTGATTACTTCTTCTGGTTTTGGATTTGAGATAGAAGTTACAGCCAAGATATCCAAGCTGAGGTGCGCGATTTACGAAGTGCCGATCAGCTATTACGGTCGCACTTATGAAGAAGGTAAGAAGATAGGAACGAAGGACGGCATTGCTGCGCTTTGGTATGTGCTGTATTACAACGTCCTGGTCAGTGCGAAACGTTCCTTCCGCAACCTGGGTGCGTTGCAGGCTGAGCTGACGGAAGTGATGCACGCTAGAAGTGGCAGCAATTAGTCTCAAAGCGCCGTTGGCTTATTGCACGTAACTGTCCGGGGCAAGCCAGTTGATAACTCTAGTTCGTGGCCCCGACGATTCCTGTGTTACTCGGCGGGGCAGTCATTTGCCAGCCGGCAGATGTTTTCACCAGCTTGGCGGTGTCGGGCTGTGGGCCTGCTACAGCAGTTGATGCGCTGGGGAATGCGGTTTGAATTTCGGCATTCTTGGCCCAGGCTGCTGCGTCCTTGATCGCGTAGTGATAACTGACGGTCGCGGTGACGGGGGGATTTGTGTTCGGCGAGGTGCTGGTTGTCGGGTTGACGGCGTCGACCGAAGTTACACTGCGATGGCCGTAGCAGAAGTTGCCATAGCCTGGCTGCTGCGTGTCGGGTACCCAGACAGTGCGGCCCTGCGCGGTTAGATCGTAGTTGCTAACTTCCTTGGAGCCGAAGATGAAGACTTTCTTTTCAGCCTGTACGCGTTGTAAATAGCCGAGGTCGGTGAGGGCGTCGTATCCTGCGGTGCGGTCTTCTTTATTTGTGTCCTGCTGCGTTGGCATTTTGACGGAGTCAGGCCAGAGGCAGGTGGGGTGAACGCTCCAGTAAGCGTTAATGGCGCTGGCGTAGTCGCTGTTGCTGGGGTTTGCAGGGGAGTCTTTCTTGCAACCGGCGGAGAGCAAACTGACTGCAAGCAATGCTGCACTGATGGATAACGAGCGGGCGTTCATGGTGAAGTCAGATGCACAAATCCCTGGTTGGGGATGCTGCTCGCGGTAAGGTGGAGGGATGGATGCTGTGAAGTTGAAGGCAGAGGAGGCGCGCGTTTTGGGTGCGCTGCTGGAGAAGGAAGCGACGACGCCGGAGTATTATCCGCTAAGCTTGAATGCGCTGATGAACGCCTGCAACCAGAAGAGCAGCCGCGATCCAGTAACGGCGCTGGCCGAAGATGAGGTACGGCAGGCCCTGCACGGGCTGGAGCGGCTGGGATTTGCCGGCGCGGTGCGGGGCAGCGAGAGCCGGGTGGCGAAATATGAGCATCGCCTGGCTGAGGTGTTCAACTTTCGTCGTGACGAGTCGGCGCTGTTGTGCTGCCTAATGCTGCGTGGCGCGCAGACTCCGGGGGAGTTGCGGACGCGCACGGAGCGAATTTTCGCATTTGAAGATACAGAAGCGGTGCTCGCCGGATTGCAGAAACTCAGCGTGCGAGAGCCGGCGCTGGTGCGGCAGATGGCGCGGCAGCCTGGGTCGCGCGAGGCTCGGTGGGTGCAGTTGCTGGGCGGGAGTGATGAGAGTGAAACTTCTGCGGGAGAGGCAAGGGAGGCGGACATTCGTGTGTCTGCTAGCAGCTCTCTGGCGGCTCGCGTTGCTCAATTGGAAGAAGAGGTTGCGCGATTGCGCGAGCAGGTTGAGGTGCTGCAAACCACGCGCGAAATCGAGTGATGCGAATCCTAACGCGTTTACGTTTTTAGCCCCTTGAAGACGCGTTCGGGGATGGCTTTGATGATGCCGAGAATAATCGCCCAGAACCATGGCAGATAGACGACGTCGCGCCTCTTGCGAATCGCTTTGACGATGCCTGTCGCGATTTGTTCCGGCGTGGCGGCGAGCGGGCCGAGCTTCATGTGCGCGGTCATGGGGGTGGCGACGAATCCCGGCTTGATGGTGAGGACCTGGACGCCGCTGCGGTGCAGGCGGTTGCGCAATCCGGAGAGGAAGGCTGTGAGCGCGGCCTTGGAGGAGCCATATATATAGTTGGACTGGCGGCCGCGATCTCCGGCGACGGAGCTGATGACGGCGAGGCAGCCGTGCTGTTCGCGCTCGCAATAATTTCCCAGCCACGTCAGCAGTGAGATCGGTGACAGCACGTTGGTGAGCAAAACGGATTCGGTCGCGGAGTAACTGGCCTCGTCCCGTTGCTGGTCGCCGAGGACGCCGTGGGCGAGGAGTGCGAGGTCCATGCCCTGGAGTGACTCGATGCCCTGCGCGATGAGTGACGGGTGGGACGCGGTGTCATCGAGGTCGGCCGCGGCGGTGACAACCAGCGAAGCTCCGCGGACGCGGAGATCGGCGGCGACGGCTTCAAGGCGATCAACGTGACGGCCGACTAAAAAGAAACTGCTGCTGCCTTTTTCACAGAGCAAGCGCTGCGTCGCCATGGCGATGGCCGAGGTTGCGCCGAAGACGAAGACGCGCTGCGGCGGGATCCAGTCTTGGCCGGACGGGCTGGACCTTCGTGTAATTTCATCCTTATCTTCGATGAGCGCGGAAGGGGTCGTCATTTGGACACTCTCCGCCAGAAGCTGGAGGAAAAGCCGGGGTCCATGAATTGCGAGAAGTCGCGCCACTGGGGATAGAAGCGCTGGAATTGCGAGGCGGTCATGCGGGCGTCTTTCGCGGGGTAGAGGCGGCCGCCGGCTTCGAGGGTCATGTAGGCGAGGCGGTCGAATAATTCGAAGGTGCGGTCGCCGCGGATGGGGAAGTCGAGGGCGAGGGTCCAGCCGGGTTTTGGGAACGACATCATGCCGGGGGAGCGGACGTCGCCGAAGACTTTGAGGACTGCGAGAAAAGAAGACAGGCCGGCTTTGGAGACGACGCGCATCATCTCGCCCATCGCCTCAGCTGGAATGACGCATTGGAACTGGAGGAAGCCAGCTTTGCCGTACATACGATTCCAGTTGTGCACCGCGTCGAGGGGGAAGAAAAACGGGTCGTAGTGCATGAAGTGATTGACGCGATGGCCGAGCTGCTTGTGATAGAAGGCGAAGTTGAACAGGCCGACGGTGGTGCGGTTGAGCGCTGCGGCGGGAAGATCGATGGGGAAGGGCAGCCGTGCGCCTTTGCCGGCGACCAGCGGATCGTCCGCGGCGGAGTGGTCGCCTTCCATGAAGATGCCGCGGGCGAAATTTTTGCCGCCGGAGACGGTGTCGATCCACGCGACGGTGTACTCAGCTTTGCTGGCCTGGCTGAGGGCGAGAAATTCTTCGAGGCCATGGAACTTGGTGCCGACGTACGCGATCTGCGGCGAGATGATGGGGCGCAACTGAATTTCGGCCCAGGTGATGAGGCCGGTGAGCCCCATGCCGCCAATGGTGGCGCGATACATGTCGGCATTTTGCTCGGCGGAGCAGACCGCATGCGCGCCGTCGCTGCGGACGATCTCAAAACTGCGGACGTGACAGCCGAAGGTGCCGGCGACGTGATGATTCTTGCCATGGATGTCACTGGCAATTGCTCCACCTACGGTTACAAATTTCGTTCCCGGCAGGACAGGAGGGAACCAGCCGCGGGGAACACAGAATTCGAGCAGCTGGGCGAGTGACAGCCCGGCTTCGCAACGGATGATGCCGGTTTTCTCGTCCCAGGCGAGAATGCGATTCATCGCGGATGCGACCAGCAACGCGTTGTTCTCGTTCAAACCAACGTCGCCATAACTGCGCGCCAATCCTGCGGGAAGCGCGGTGAGGCCGGTGGGAATTTTGCGCGGAAACTCATCGGCCCAGAACAGCGGCACGACGGTTTGTTCCACCTTGGGGTAACGTCCCCAGGATTCAAACAGTGACGTAGGGGCCGGTGGCTTCAGAGGACGCTCCCGAGGAGTACGAGGACAGTGAGAACGCCGAGCAGGAGGCTGACGCGATCGGTGGTGGCGTAAATGACGGGATCTTCATCCATCTGGCCGCGGCCGGCGAGCAGCCAGATGCGGCTGATCCAGAAAATGAGTACAGGCGCGAGGAGCCACAGGCGCTGATAGTGAGGATAAAGTTCGGTAACAGCCGGGGAGTTGATGTAGAGAGTGAAGACGACGACGGACGCATAGCCGCTGGCGATGCCGAAGCTGCGGAGCAGGTCGAGGTCGCTGAGAAGATAGCCGCGGCCGTTGGCGGGGATGGCGCGACGCTCTTGCAGGTTGTGCAGTTCGCTGTAACGCTTGACGAAGGCGAGGGAGAGGAAGAAGAAGAGCGAGAAGCCGCCCAGCCAGGGCGAGATGCTGACTTCTGCGGCAGCGCCTCCGGCAAGGATGCGAACAGTATAGAGACCGGCCAGAACCAGGACGTCGACCAGGGGGACGCGTTTGAAGTGGAAAGAATAGGCAATCGTGGTTACAAAATAAACCCCGATCCAGAAGGCAAACGTCAGCGGTTCAAAATAAGACAGCGCGGCGGCCAGCGCAAGGAACAGAATAACGATGGCGACACCGTCGGACGCGGCCAGATTGCCTGCGGCGAAGGGCCGGCTGCGCTTCTGCAGATGACGGCGGTCAGCCTCGATGTCGAGCAGATCGTTGACTACATACGTAGCGGAGGCGGTGAGGGAGAAGGCGAAGAAAGCCACCAGCGTATGCAGGAGACTGGTGCGGTCAGAGTAAGCGTGGGCCAGGACAAGCGGCGCAAAGAGCAGAATATTTTTGGCCCACTGCTGAATGCGAATCGATTTCAAAAACGTGCGGAGGAATGGCGCGCGGTCCAGAAACACATGGGGAGCGGCGGGGTGATCGTGGCGCAGGCGGCCGGCGAGACCAGGGTTGGGGTTGGCCAGCGATGCCGTCCGGGCGGCTTTCAGCAGCGGCAAGTCGGTGGCGGAGTTGCCAATGTAGTCAAATCCGGTTGCGCTGAATTTGTTCTGTAGCAGTTGCAATTTGTGATTGCCGGTGAGATTGACGCGGCTATCGCTGGCAAAGACTCCACTGAAAATGCCGAGGTGTGCGGCGACGCGATCGGCGAGTGCGGAGTCAGCGCCGGTGGCGAGATAAATGTTTCGTCCGGCCGAGTGTTCCTGGCGGAGTGCTTCGAGGAGCGGCCGGTTGTAGGGAAGGTGTTCGACGTCCAACGCGACGTGGCGGCCGATTTCCGCCTTGAAGCCAGCTTTTCCCTTGCCGAGCCAGCCAGGCAGGCGCAACGCGTGCATGGGACGATGGCGGACGAGCGCGAGGATGGAGTCGATCAAGGTGTCGGACTTGACGAGCGAGCCGTCGAGGTCCACGCACAGCGGCGTCAACTCCGGCGACACGGCCGGGGCTGCGGTTTCCACGACTGAAGTCTGAGTTTCGGGGGCCATCCGTTCTTCCACTATACCCGTGCTAGTTGCCCGGGCGCGCGGCAGATTCGGCGGCGGAATCCGGTTGGGGAGTGGCAGGATGTTGACCTGTGAAGACGCGCGAGATGCCGCGCAGCAGAGGCTTGAGCGGCCAATCGGGCGCGAGCGGATTTTTTGCGAAAAAAATTTCGCCGGTCTTTTGAGATGCAGGGCGATAACACCAGCGGCGCAGGAGCGCGAGTTGATCTGCAGCCATCTCCGTGGTGAGCCGGCGCGCTGCGTCGTTTCTTTGTTGCAACTCATCGAGCGCGG
>Ga0302324_100004527_pt1 | contig 30694 bp, 20 predicted proteins | sample Palsa_T0_1_FD_201949 | JGI IMG/M metagenome (GOLD analysis project Ga0302324, IMG submission 201949) | Peat permafrost microbial communities from Stordalen Mire near Abisko, Sweden - Palsa_T0_1 | ecosystem: Environmental > Terrestrial > Soil > Palsa > Peat permafrost | place: Sweden: Abisko... | reverse complement strand
TGAGCAACAAAGTCTTTGTCGAGATAGTACCCCGCGACTGTCCCGAGCACGTTGATGGCGTCCGGGATGGTGCCGCACTCGGGAGCACAGGCACCGGAAGAGGCCGTGCCCGCGCCAGGCGCGTCGATGCGGGTGAAATTGGGGTGTGGTGAAGGGAAGAACTGCGCGGCTGAGGTCGGCGGGATTGCCAGAGAAACGAATAGGCAGACAGAGGTAATGCTTGTAATGCTGATCCAAGGAAGAGTTTTCATCAAGTAGTCCATTTACATCAGGGTGAGCACGGAGAGATCGAGAATCTGATTTCGCCGCGGTGATCTTCGGAACACGCGAAGCCGCGACCGCCTCTTATGGGCTAGGTACCAGGTCGATTCGGATCGCCTTCATCTCGCCAGGGCGGGGAACCCGGGCGTTACAACTTGACTACTTTGCTGAGCGGACCAAGTGACTGGCCTACTCATTCACACGACGATACACCCGAGGATACGGGATGTCTGCTCGCTTTTGTATTGCTTTTTGCATGGTGCGCGGTCAACACGTTTGGATTCTGCGGCATGAGGTAGGCAATTATTCGTAGCGCAGGGCGGTCATCGGCTCGACTCTGGATGCGCGACGCGCGGGTACAGCGCAGGCGATGGCCGCAACCAGAATTAGCAGGAGAGCCGCGGCCAGAAGGATTACGGGGTCGCGCGAGCTGCCTTCGGCCCAGGCGGCAAGGATTTTGTTCAGGGCCAAGGTGAGCCCGAAGCCAGCGAGAATCCCACCACCGACACTCACCAGCATGGAAGCAAAGACGATGCGGGCGACGTGGCTTCGCTGCGCGCCCAGGGCCATGCGGATGCCAAACTCATTGGTTCGCTGGGTAACTGCGTAGGAGACGACGCTGTAGAGCCCAACCGCGGCAAGAGCCAGCGCAAGCACCGAGAATGTGCCAAATATCCAGGTGACAAGCTGGCCTTGCTGCCATTCGGGCTCATCTCTGATCCACTGTTCCAGATCGTCGACTTCGTTGGTGGTCTGCTGATTGGGGTTGACCGCGGCCAATTGTGCGCGGACGGCGTGGAGCAGGGACAGGGGCGGCACCTCGGAGCGAACCAGGATCTGCGTGTACTCCCACATGCAGAGGGTCCAGGGCACGAAGGCTGCGGGCTTAATGGGATCTCTGAGGCCGGCGTCGCGGACGTCGGCTACTATGCCTACGATCTGGAGCCAGGAGTCGGCGATATTGGGTGCGGAGAGCACGATTGGCGGACGATTTTCAATGAGCGGCAGCTTGATTGCGTGGCCTATGGCGTCGCCATTCGGGAAATAGTGGCGCGCCATGGTCTGGTTGATGACGGCTAGATGCGCAGCATTGTGGTTTTCTGACTCGCTCCATAGGCGGCCTTGCAGCAATGGAATGCGCAGGGTTGGGAAGTATCCGGGATCGGCAAAGTTGATTAATGCTGTTTGCTGTTCGAGGATGGGGCGGCCGAGAATCTCGAAGCGCATATCCCACCCATTTCTTGGTGGGGTGGCGTTGGTGGAGATTGCCGTTTCGGTTACGCCGGGTGCTTCGGCTACTTTGGATCGAAGCTGCTCGTAGTATGCGGAGCGTGTGGCCCAGGTGCTGTTGGGGTTTGGATGGAAGGGAATCCACACGGACATGACGTTGTGCGGATCGTAGCCGAGCGGTGTGCGCATTAGCCGCACAAATCCTTCCATGGAGGCTCCGGCGCCGGCTAACAGAAGCACGGTAAGCGCGATCTGCCCGGCTATCAGCGTGTTGTGGGTTTTACGCCCGCGAGCGCTACCGGCCAGCTTTCGTGTGTTCGACTGCATCATTTGACCGAGTTGGGGACGCGAGAGCTGCAATGCCGGCCATAAGCCGAAGAAAACTCCGGTCAAAAGGGCGACTCCAGTGCTGAAGAAGAGTACGGGCAGGTTGATTGCGATGGCTACCTCGGGAGCGAATGGGTGTTGGGGTAGAAGTACACGGATGCCGGCGAGGATGCCGTAGGCTGCCAAAATGCCTAATGCTGCGCCGCTGATGGCCAGGACCAGGGACTCGGTGAGCAGTTGACGCACGATGCGGGCGCGACTGGCTCCAATGGCGGCGCGCACAGCCAGTTCGTGCTGGCGGACGGCGCCGCGCGCCAGCAGCAGGATAGATACATTGCTGCAGCCGATGAACAGCAACAGCGCGACGCCGGCGAGCAGCAGATAGAGCGTTCCGCCCATCTGCTTGACTACCCAGTCGTTCAGGCCCTGCACGTGAACCTGAAAGTGCTCGGGAAAATGCTTTGGCGTGTCTTTAGCGAATCGCTCCATGAGCGGCTGGAGGGCGGCATTCGCTGTTTCGCGCGATTCGTCATGCTTCAGGCGAAAATTGACGGTGTAGATCGGCACGGGGTCCTGGTCGAGCTTCAGCGGCAGATAGACGTCGGCGCTGTACCAGGTGAATCGGGGTCGGGCTACGCCTACGATTCTGTAGTTTTTCCGGTCGAGTTGCAGGGTTTGTCCCAGGACGGCAGGGTTGGAGTTGAAATGGCGACGCCAGAACTTGTTTCCGAGGACGACTACCTGTTGCGGATCCTGGCCATCGACTGCGTCGGAAGGCAGGAGCCCACGGCCCAGCAGCGGAGGTACGCCGAGGAAGTTGAAGCCATTGGAGGTGAGGTAGATGACGCCCACGTTTTCAGGCAGATCGTGGCCGGTAAGGGTCATTGCTGCGTCATCCATCGCTACGAGGCTTTCGATTGCGGGCGACTGCCGCAGCTGAAGGACTTGCGGACTGTTGAGGCTGATCCATTGGTCTTCGCCAGCCTTGTCCTTAACGGTGAGTCGGACGATTCGGTTCGCGTCGGGGTAGGGAAATGGATTCATCAGGGCGGCGTAGACGACGCTGAAGACGGCAGTGGTGGCTCCAATGCCAAGCGCGAGTGAGATTACGGCGGTGAGGCTGAATCCCGGGCTATTGATTAGCCGCCGCAACGAATAGCGAAGGTCCTGACGAAGGCTCTGCATGGATCGCTCCCTCGGTCGCTTCCACCAAGTGCGATGGACGCAGGTAATGATCGCATTTTCGCAATACTCAATCCAGAATGTTTTTATCTTTCCCGCAGAGCCATCCAGATGCAGGCGGAGCGGCAAGAGTTGCAGGAAACCAACCTATATCACAGGCGAAGAATTGAAATGAATCGGCCGGCCAAGAGGCAATCAGGATGCGTCGATCCGTTCATCTTTGATCTGATACAAGCGGAAATTTGTCTGATTGTTCGTCTAATCTGAGAAACGAGGGAATTTGGATTGGAGTTCTTGAACATTCGACGCAAAATCATGAATTTAGCATTCGTGTCGGCGCTGGGATTGTCCGGATTGGGAGTCTCGAGTTCCGCCTGGTCGCAGCAGCAACAGCTGCCACCTGCGGAGCCGGCGCAGCCGTTGCCTTCGCAGCAGGAGGCCGCGAGGCTGCGGGTGACGACTAATGTCGTTCTGGTGCCTACGCTGGTGGAAAAGGATAAGGGCCAGGTGATTTACGGGTTGAAGGCGAGCGACTTTGTGCTTGAAGACAATGGAGTCAAGCAGCAACTGCGCGTCGAGGAGGAAATGGATACCGCTCCCGTAGCCCTGGTGGTGGCGGTGGAGCAGGGAAGAATGAGCGGGCTGGAGTTTGACAAGATTGCCAAGCTAGGACCGTTGCTCGATCTCTTTCTGGGCGACGGTAAGAGCGAGGCTGCTCTGGTGGGCTTTGACAGCAGGCCGCAACTGGTGCGCGACTTTACCCGCTCCACTGCCGATTTGGCGGACGATCTGAGGCACTTTGCTCCGGGCGATGGTGGCGCGGCCATTCTGGATACGGTGGGATACGCGGTGGATTTGCTGCAGTCGCAGCCGAAGGAGTATCGGCGGGTGTTGTTGCTGGTCAGCGAGGAACGTGATCATGGCAGCCAGCACATGAAGCCGGAAAAGCTAGTGGAGCGCATCGGGCTTAGCGATGTGCTGGTGCTGAGCCTTACGTTTTCGCCGGCTCGGGCTGAGTTTCTGCACGACGTGAAGGACAATGGGGACGAGCGAACCATGAACATGCTAAGTACGCTATTGATGGCTACGCAGGCCCTGAAGAAGAATGTTGCGCGGCAGATCGCAGTGATGAGCGGTGGTGAATATGCTCCGTTTACACGCGACAAGGGATTTGAGGACCGAGTGGCTGAGGTTTCGCAGCACGCCCGCAATCGCTATCTGCTGAGCTTTCATCCGAGCGATTCTTCGCCGGGGTTGCATACGCTGCGGGTGCGCCTTACGCAGGATTTGGGTGCGCATGTGGTGGCGAGGGCTAATTATTGGGCTTTGGGTGAAAACTGACCCAAAGCGGGATTTTGTGTGATTGAGGAGGGTGGGGCAAGTCGCCGCAGGATTTGTGGCATACTGTCCTTATGGCACACGCTACGCTGATTCCGGTTTCTCAATTTCCGTCGGCATCTTTTGATTGGCGATCGGTGGAACGCGGCGTGCCACTTTCGGCTCTCGAAGAGTTTTCCAATTATTCGGGAATCCCTCTGAAGGAGTTGCTAGAGGTGGTTATTCCGCTTCGGACGCTGAAGCATCGTCGTCAGCGGAAAGAGCCGTTGAATCTCGAAGAAAGCGACCGGTTGGGGCGGGTGGCTCGGATCTATGAACTTGCGGTACACGTATATGGCGACCGGGAGGATGGCAAAGAGTGGTTACTCGAGCCTAAGGATCGTTTTGACCAGAAAACGTCGCTGGCCATGTTGCGCTCTACTGCAGGGGAACGTGCAGTTGAAGAATTTCTAATTCAAATTGATGAGGGCATGTTTGTCTGAGAGTGGCAGTAATCCCAAAGTCCTGCTAGAGCTTCAATAGTTCGTTATAGATAGAGGACGAATGCCATGTTTCTTTGGCGCATCAGCAATCATCATGATCTCAGCGGTAAAGGCGCTCTTGTTGCGTCTGGACGCTGGCACAGCAAGGGTTTAGCCCTCGTCTATCTCGCTGAGACGCCGCCTGGTGCTCTACTGGAACATTTAGTCCATCTGGTCAGCAGGGCAGGGAAGCTTCCAAAGACCTATGGCCTGCTAAAAATAAACGTTCCGGAGGATTTGATCGTGCGGGAGCTGAGTCCTCTGGAAACTGAGGGATGGAAGGGCTCCCTGGAACTCACGCAAGGGATGGGCGACGGTTGGCTCAGCAGCCTGGAAACGCCGCTTGCAAGAGTGCCCTCGGTGATCATTCGCGATACCTGGAATATCCTGCTGAATCCGCTTCATCCCAACGCTGCCGACATCAAGATAGTCTCTGCCACTCAGGAGCCGTTCGACCTTCGGCTCTTCCGCTTCGGCCCGAGATGATTCAAAACAGCATTGCGGATGGCCTCGCGAGACCGGTCCGATTCCCTCGGGATAGCGATTCATGGTAATCTCATAGTCGACACTTGAGAGTGGACTTAGAACGCAAGAGGAGTAACAAAACCGCTGTGCTCGCATCTGCAACCAAAACTGACCTGATTCAACGCTTCCGCACCCACGATTCCGACACCGGCTCGCCGGAAGTCCAGATTGCGATCCTGAGTGTGCGCATTGGCGAGTTGACTGAGCATTTCAAGACTCACAAGAAGGATCACGCCTCGCGGCGCGGTCTCTTGATGCTCGTCAGCAAGCGCCGCCGCCTGCTGGACTACCTGAAGACGCACGACACGGACCGCTACCGCGACGTAATCGGCAAGCTGGGCATCCGCAAGTAAGCGAAACTCAACTTTGAACAGGAATCGCCTAGACCGGTATGTGGTCGAAGCCCCGAACTTTGCAAGGTTCAGAGGCACTGGTGTACCTGTCGAATGGCACATTGAGCGTGAGAACGAATCCAAACCTGTGCAGAGCTTTCGGCTTTGCGCAGGTTTTTGGCGTAGGCGGGTGACCTCGCGTTTATGCCGGTTTCGGACCTACGGCCACGTTCCTTTTGCCCGCCTCGACATCAGGCTGTTTCCTGTACCCCCAAGTTCCCAAGCGAAGATGATGACAATGAAAAGAGGACTCTATGAAGCATGAAGTAGCAGTCGAGCTCACTGGCGGGAAGCGCCTGGTCTTTGAGACCGGACGAATCGCCAAGCAAGCTTCCGGTTCCGCATTTGTGACGCTCGGTGAGAGCGTCGTGCTGGCCACCGCCGTCGCCTCCCCCGATCCTAAAGAAGGCATTGATTTCTTCCCCCTGACCGTCGACTACCGCGAATATACCTATGCAGGCGGGCGCATTCCCGGCGGGTTTATCAAGCGCGAAGGACGGCCAAGCGAGAAGGAAATTCTCACCTGCCGCCAGATTGATCGTCCCATTCGCCCGCTTTTCCCGGATGGCTTTCGCAATGAAACCCAGGTGATCGCGCTTGTGATGTCAGCGGACAAGGAAAACGATCCCGATGTTGTGGGTATTAATGCGGCTGGTTGCGCTTTGGCGCTTTCGGATATTCCTTTTGGGGCCACGATTGGCGCAGTGCGTATTGGTCGCGTGGATGGCGAGTTCGTCGTCAATCCGACCTATGCTGAGCGCAAGGAAAGCACCATGAACATCATCGTCGTCGGCCACAAGGACGGCATCACGATGATCGAGAGCGGCGCCAAGGAAGAGTCGGAAGAGAATATCCTTGCTGCGATTGAATTCGCTCACGTAGAGATCAAGAAGATCGCCGCCGCCATTGATGAGCTGGTAGCGCTCGCGGGTAAGCCCAAGCGGACTTTCACTGCACCTGTTGAAGACACCGAATACTACAACGAACTCGTTGCCAAGGTTGGCGATCGGCTCAAGGATGCTTTGGATACCAACAAGCATTCGAAGACCGACAGCTATGCGTTGGTGAAGGAGATCAAGGGCGAGTTGGCCAAGGAGCTTCCAGCCGATGATCCGGCGGCGAAGAAGAAGCTCAGCACCTACTACGAACTGGTCCGCGAGCGCATCTTCCGCGAGCAGGTTACCAAGGATCGCATCCGGCCTGACCGTCGCGCTTTCGATCAGATTCGCGAGATCAGCATTGAGACCAGCGTTCTGCCTCGCACGCACGGCTCAGCGCTATTTACGCGCGGTGAAACGCAGGCTCTGGTAACGGCTACTTTGGGCACGACCGATGATGGACAGCGCCTGGAGAGCTTCGAGGGCGAGCAGAAGAAGCCCTTCATGCTGCACTACAACTTCCCGCCGTTTTCAGTGGGCGAAGTGGGCCGCATGACTGGCGTGGGACGCCGCGAAGTAGGCCACGGAGCTTTGGCGGAGCGCGCCATTGCAGCTGTTCTGCCGTCTCCGGATGAGTCGCCTTACACGATTCGCATCGTTTCCGACATTCTGGAATCGAACGGGTCGTCTTCGATGGCTTCCGTGTGCGGCGCGAGTCTGGCGCTTTACGACAGCGGTATTGCGCTCAAGGGCGCGGTGGCGGGCGTGGCAATGGGCTTGGTCAAGGAAGGCGACAATTACGCCATTCTGACTGACATCGCCGGCGCGGAAGATCACTACGGCGACATGGACTTCAAGGTTGCGGGAACCCGCAAGGGAATTACCGCTCTGCAGATGGACATCAAGATTGGCGGACTGACTCGTCAGATTCTGCAGGAAGCGATGGAGCAGGCACGTGTCGGCCGGCTCTTCCTTCTGGACAAGATGGATGCTCATCTGGATGGGCCACGCGTCGAGCGTTCGAAGTATGCGCCGCAGATTCGCACAGTTCACATCCCGACGGACAAGATTCGCGACCTGATCGGACCGGGCGGTAAGACGATTCGCGGCATCATCGAACAGACCGGGGTCAAGATTGACGTGGACGATACGGGCCGCGTCAATGTGGCTTCGAGCGACGCCGAAGGTCTGGCGCAGGCTCTGGCGATCATCAACAACCTGACGGCGACGCCTGAACTGGGCAAGACTTATCTGGGCAAGGTGGTTCGGCTGGCTGAGTTTGGCGCATTTGTCGAGCTCTTCCCGGGCACGGACGGCTTGCTGCACATCTCCGAGATCGCGGAGCATCGCGTGAAGGAAGTGAAGGATGAGCTTCGCGAAGGCGATCAGATCATGGTGAAGGTGCTGGCCATCGAAGGCAATCGCATCAAGCTCAGCCGCAAGGCGCTGATCAAGGAACAGAAGGCCAAGCTGGGCATCACGGATGCTCCGATCGGGATTCCTCCAGCTTCTGATGCTCCGGCACCTTCGTATTCGGCGCCAGTGCAAGCTGCTCCGGCACGTCCTCGCCATGAATTTGACGAGCGCCAGCCTACCTCCAATGCCAGCACCATCCTGATTGAGGGTGGGGATGATTTTGAAGAAGTAGATGGCGAGGAGTTTGACGAAGAGAACGAGCCTAACTTCAACCTCGCCGATGGCGCTGCACCGCAGCCGGTTGGTCAGGTTGGCGCTGCGGCCGGTGGAGGGCGTCCGAGTGGTCCTGGTGGGCCGGGCGGCAATAGCAATCGCCGCCGCCGTCGGCGTGGTCGTCCAGGTCCAGGTGGACGAGGACCGGCTTCCGGAAGCTAGCCTCATTCGAGGCTTCAATCTAAAGTGCAGAAGGCCATCCTGGAAGCGGGATGGCCTTTTTGTTTATTGATACCGCCGAGACTAGCTGGCCATGATTCGCGGTTCGCGCCGCTCTTGAGAGTTTTGTACTGGCCTGAGGGCAGCTTCGCGATGATCCTGCTTGGCTACATACATCTTCATGTCCGCGGCGATGCAGAGCGAATCAACATCGTGTGCGTCTTCCGGAAAGACGGCGATACCTATGCTGGCGCCGATCCGGATGCGCCGCCCTGACAGTTCAAACGGCTCTGCGAGCTTGCGGCCGAGAGACTCAGCCACCAGTTCCGCATCCTCGCGGCGCGAAGGCTCTTCCAGAATGAGCGAAAACTCGTCGCCGCCAGTGCGCGCTACCGTATCCGATCGCCGAACCCGGGATTCGAGAATTCCTGAAACGTGTTGCAGAAGAAGGTCGCCAATGTAGTGTCCGTGCGTGTCGTTCACCTCTTTGAAGCGATCCAGATCGATTTGCAGGAGGGCGATTGAGCTTTCGGAACGGCGTGCTCGTTCCATCGCGCTCGAGAGCCGATCCTGAAACAGTCTGCGATTGGCCAGCGAAGTGAGGTCGTCATGTAGCGCAAGATACTGCGATCGCTCAATCTGCCTCTCCAGAAGCAGTAGCAGCATACCCACGGCTACGACGTATTTGGGAAGATTCCAGACTTCCTGTTCCAGATGAAAGTGGGGCAGGAAATATTCCTGGGAGGGCGCAACGACAAATACCAGAGCCCAGGCCAGGAAGCCGCCCACGGTGATGATGGACCCGGTCGTCCATTTCTTATGCGTATGCCAGAAGTACAGGCAGCATCCCAGATAAACCGTAAAGAGGATTGCATCCATTCCCAGGTCGCTGCCGCCTGGTAGGCGATCGAGAACCAACAGAACCGCACCGAGAGCCAGTTGCATACCCGCGGTCAGCCAGCGGAGCGCGTGCTGATGATAACGCCGGTAAAAGAGAGCGACCGAAAGGGGACCCAGTGCAATGAGAATGGCGGCTGCATCAAAACTCCAGACGGGGACTTTCGGCAGGGAAGCCAGAACTGTGTAGATACACATGGTGAGGAACGCTACAGCGGCCATCCGGCGGCAGCTCACCGCAGTCTCATAGGGAACCGTGGCCCACATGAAGAAGATGCCGGCCCCAATGAGTGCGGTCAGTCCCACTATGAGACCGAAGAGTCCGAATACTCCAGGCAGACCGAGGATCATGAAGCCCGCAAAGTGAACTGCAATCAGAATCCAGCCGATCAGCCAAAGCTGGTGTTGCGTTGTGCGATTGCGACGCGAAATGGAGGCAAACGCAAAGGCAAGAGAAGCAATGGCCAATACGTCGGGAATTTTGGACCAATCCATCGTAGCTTCCTGCTTTCTCGCTCGCACAATCCGGGTGCTATGGTAAGCATCTGCTATTTTTCATTTTTTTGAGATAGCGCAATTGTGTTAGCGGGCAAACTTTTACTGCACTTTAGTAACACGCCGGTAACCGTCTGTGAGATTAGTTCTATTTTTGCCGCTTCCATTAACGAAAATCCACGGGAAATGATCGGCAATTCAAGTAAACTCAAGCCGATGAGCGCGAGTATGTACATCGTGGTTGAGGGCGAAGACCCGGGGTTCGACATCTTCGTGAACGGCCAAGCCCTGGCCCGCAACGAAGACGCGCTGGAGCGTCTGGCGGAAAAGCTCAGCGTGCCGCCGCTGCTGGAGTTTTTCTCCGCCGACCGGAACTCGATGGCATTGCTTCTGGATCAGGGCGCCGGCAATCCTGAGTGGAGCTATCATCTGCCTCAGCCGCAATGGTTTCCGCCGGAAGACGGGTTGCGAACAGTTCGCGCCCTGCTCGATTTTCTAGCCATGGCGCCGATGGCGCTGGGCTCGGATACCGAGGCGATCGAGCGCGAACTGCGAGAGTACGAAATTGTGTTGAGGAAGACCTCGCTTCGAAGCCTGCGCTGGCACCTGGCGGTTAGCTGGCGGTAGTTCAGGCTGCTGCGTCCGGTTCCTCGCGATTGGGAAAAATGTTGCCCAAGCGCCGGATCTGCGCTCCCACGCCGCGCAGCTTCTCTTCGATTCGTTCGTAGCCACGGTCCATGTGGTAGACCCGATCCAGGATGGATTCGCCGTCTGCTACCAGCGCTGCGAGCACTAAGGAAGCCGAGGCCCGCAGATCCGAACACATGACGGCTGCGGCCGAAAGCTGGGATCGGCCTCGGACCGTAGCGGTTCGGCCATCGACGGCAATGTTTGCGCCCATTCGCACCAGTTCCTGCACGTGCATGAAGCGGTTTTCGAAGATGTTTTCGCGCACCTGCGAAACGCCTTCGCACTGCGTAGCCAGAGCCATGTACTGGGCCTGCATGTCGGTAGGGAAGCCGGGATACTCCTGGGTGGAGATATCGGTGGCGCGCAGGTCTCCGTCGGCGCGTACGCGGATGGAATCGTGGGAGAGAGTATCGACTCGCGCGCCTGCCTCCTGCAATTTGTCGATGATCGCGCCGAGGTGAGCAGGATTGCAGTTGGCCACGATGAGGTCGCCACCGGTAATGGCTCCAGCTACCAGGAAGGTGCCTGCTTCGATGCGGTCGGGATTGATGCGATGCCGGACTCCGTGCAGCTTATCCACTCCGTGAACGCGGATGGTGGCTGTGCCTGCGCCCTCGATGCGTGCGCCCATGGCAGAGAGCATGGCGGCAAGGTCGGTGACTTCCGGCTCGCGGGCGCAGTTCTCAAAGAGGGTTTCGCCTTCGGCAAGGACGGCGGCCATCAGCAGATCTTCGGTGCCTGTGACGGTGATTTTGTCGAAGACGATGTGCGCGCCTTTGAGACGTTCCGCGCGGGCTTCGAGGTAGCCGTGCTCCTGGGTGATGACTGCGCCCATTTTTTCGAGGCCCTTGAGGTGTAGATCGATGGGCCGGCCGCCGATGGCGCATCCTCCCGGCATTGCGACGCGGGCCATGCCGCAGCGGGCGATCAGCGGCCCAAGGACGAGCGAACTGGCACGCATGGTCTTGACGATCTCGTACTTGGCGACAGGATCGGACAGGGTGCGGCAACTGATGGTGGTGCGGTGCTGGGCGCGCCCATAGCCGAGTTCCACTTCTGCGCCCATTGAGGCCAGCAGCTTGCGCTCGGTCTCGATGTCGTGCACCTGGGGGATGTTTTCGAGCGTGACTTCGTCCTCGGTGAGGATGGCGGCGGCCATACAGGGGAGCGCGGAATTTTTGGCTCCGGAAACCCGAATGGTGCCGACGAGAGGATTGCCGCCGCGTACTACGAATTTGTCCATAAAATTGCGTGACTCCTGAGAGCCTAGTGTAAATCTACGGGCGCACTACCGCGTATGACGGTAATCAGGGTCAGCAACCGGAGCCGATTGATTGCGTAACTGGAAGGGAATGGGCGAAATTGTGTGGAGTTGAGGACGCTTGAGGAGGGCAAGGTGAGGTTCGCGATGAGAAAAGTGTGAGTAGCGCCAGCGCAATTCATATGAGCCCCTTGACAATCGATGGTCGACTGTCTACTATCGATTCCATTTCGGGGGTAGACTGTCTTCCATGGATAAACAGAACTCGCAACGGACAGGCCTTCTCCAAGGCACGCTGGACATGCTCATCTTGAGGACGCTTCTTTATGGGCCGGCTCATGGTCACCAGATTGGGAAGCACATTCAGAGAACTACGAACGACTTTCTGCAGATGCAGCATGGTTCGCTCTATCCGGCTTTGCATCGTTTGGAGGAAAGAGGATGGGTGAGCGCCAAATGGGAGATGGCTTCCGACCGAAATCGGGAATTCAAATACTACCGATTGACGGACAAAGGGAAAAAGCAGCTTGTAGTTGAAGAGTCGCAGTGGAAGCAGATGGCGGAAGCCGTGGCCCGCGTGATGTGGCCCGCTGTCGAGGAGAGCTGAGATGCGATGGTGGCAGATCAAGAAACGGGATGCGGACCTGGAACGCGAGCTCCGGTCCGATCTTGAACTGGAAGAAGAGGAGCAACGCGAAAGCGGCCTGTCACCTAAGGAAGCGCGCTATGCAGCTCTACGCGCTTTTGGCAATCCCACTCTTATTCGCGAGCGCACTCGCTCTGTATGGAGTTGGAGCATGCTGGAGAATCTTCTTCAAGATCTTAGGATCGGCGTTCGTGCGCTAATTCGGTCACCTGGCTTTTCAATCATTGCAGTCCTCGTGATGGCTTTGTGCATCGGCGCCACTACCTCACTATTCACGGTAGTACGCTCGGTGCTGCTGAGGCCTCTTCCCTTTCGCGACCCGGCCCGCCTGGTTATGCTCTTTGAGCATCTCCGTGATTCCCGCAGCAACCGGGAAGGGTTCAACTACAACCCTGTGGCGCCGGGCGAATACTTCGACTGGCGCGCGCAGACGCACGGCTTTGAAGACATGGCAGCATGGCGCTGGTCGCAGTTCAACCTGACCGGGGAGCGCGGAGAGTTGCCGGAATTGGTGATCGCATGCGGCGGCAGTTGGAACCTGTTTCCACTGCTGGGCGTGCAGCCGGCGATCGGACGTACTTTCACCGAGAGTGAAGATCGTCCGGACGGAAATGCCGTGATGCTTACGTGGAATCTCTTCGAGCGCCGGTTCGGCGGGGATCCGTCGATTGTCGGCAGGCAGATCCATCTCGACGCAAGGCCCTTCACGGTGGTGGGCGTGCTTCCGAAGGGTTTCACCTATCCCGATGCGACGACGCAGCTATGGGTCACGTATGCTTCGGGTTTACCTCCGGCGCTGCTCGAGAGTCATGACCAACACAACAGCCATGTGGTGGCCCGGCTGAGGCCGGACGTCAGCCTGGCAAGTGCTCTGAGCCAGGTAGGAGCGGTGCAGTACCGCCTGCATATGCAATACCTGAATGCGCCGGTGGGCGAAGATGTGGCGTCGAAAACCATCAACGACGATCTGGCGCGGGATGTGAAGAAACCTCTGCTGATCTTAATGTGTGCTGTTGCATGCACGTTACTGATCGGCTGCTTGAACGTCGCCAACCTGCTGGTGGCCCGCGGAGCGGCGCGGCAAAAGGAGATAGCGATCCGAGGCGCGTTGGGCGCACAGCGGTTGGCGCTCATCCGCGCGCAGTTGACGGAGAGCCTGTTGATCTGTCTGGCCGGCGGCGGGGGTGGGGTGTTGTTGTCGCTGGCGGCCACAAAATGGTTAGCCAGCGCGTGGCGGGATCTGCCCAGCGCCGAGGGCATTCGCGTGGATGGCATTGTGTTGGGATTCGCCTGTGCGTTGATTTTTTCGGCAGCGCTGCTCGCGGGCCTTCTGCCTGCCATTTCGTCGACAAGCAAGGCGGCTTTTGCGACGCTTCAGGCTTCCTCGCGCATCACCAGCGGAAACCTCTCCCGCGCCGGGCTGCGCAAGACGCTGCTGACCGTGGAGATCGCGGTCACCGTGTTGTTGTTGATCGGCGCAGGGCTGTTGCTCAAGAGTTTTGCTCGTTTGCGTGGCGCCGATGTGGGATGCGTAGCCGACAATGTGCTGACTCTGGACCTGAACCTTCCGGCGCAGAAATATGGCAGTCCGCAGAAGGCAAATGCCTTTAACGAAACCCTTCTGGAAAGACTGCGCGCCATGCCCGGCATCCGCGCTGTTGCTCTCGGTACCAATCTACCTGGAGAAGGATTTAGAAGGGATTATGACTTCACGATTAAGGAGCATCCTCCGCTGAAACCCGGCGAAGGAATACCCGACGCTCTCGGATGCTGGGTCGACCCTGGGTATTTCAGCGCGTTGCAGATTCCGTTGCTGAGCGGACGTTTCTTCACAAGCGATGACCGGCTCGACCGGGCCAAGAAAGTCCTCGTAAGCAGCCTGTTTGCGAGGCAATATTTCCCAGGGGAAAATCCAGTTGGCAGGACCATTCGCCTGATCGATCAAGACGACGCCGATTACGAAATTATCGGCGTCGTCGGAGATACGCCTTGGCAGGTCGGTCAACCGATCCGGCCAATCATGTATTTTCCGATCCTCCAAGGCGGCTCTGAAGACGGTCAGTCGCTCGCAATTCGGACCGATTCCAATCCGTTGGCGATGTCCGTTCCGGTGCAAAAGCAGATTGCGGCGCTCGATCCGGAACTGCCTGTCTCCAACGTGCAGACCATGCAGCAGGCGATTGGGGATTCGCTGGGCATTGCTCGCTTCAGCGCCGCCCTGGTGCTGGCATTCGCGGCGCTGTCGCTGGTTCTGGCTTCCGTAGGCTTGTATGGTGTTCTCTCGTATCTGATGACGCAGCGCACCGCGGAGATCGGCGTTCGACTGGCTCTTGGCGCACAACGTGAGCATGTCTTGCGCCTGATGCTGGGGGATGGCTTGCGTCCCGCGCTCTATGGGCTGGTGCTTGGCCTTGCAGCCAGCGCCGGAACGGTTCGCCTGATTCAGTCAATGCTCTATGGAACACGGCCGCTTGATCCGGCGATCTTCGCGACTGTGGCTGCAACGCTGCTGGTGGTTGCGGCTCTTGCCTGCTTGATTCCTGCGTGGAGAGCGTCGCGGATCGACCCGATGCAGGCATTGCGGAATGAATGAAACGAAAGCACAACGACACGAAGTGTGTAAGCCGTCCTGAAGGAGGGTTGAGATGAGATGGTGGCAGATCAAGAAGAGAGATGCAGATCTGGAGCGGGAATTGCAGGCTGATCTTGAATTAGAAGAGGAAGAACAACGCGAAAGTGGCCTGTCACCAAAGGAGGCGCGCTATGCGGCTCGACGCGCTTTTGGCAATGCGACCTTGATCAAGGAGCAGACTCACGAGGCCTGGGGATGGGCGCCATTCGAGCGGCTTTTGCAAGACGTTCGATATGCGTTTCGGCAGTTGCGCAGGTCTCCAGGATTTACATCGACCGTCGTGCTCATTCTTGCGCTGGGCATTGGCGCGGCTACGTCGGTCTTCAGCGTGGTGAATGCGGTTTTGCTCAAGCCGTTTGCCTTTCGCGACCCGGATCGGCTCGTCGTGATGCGCGAAGTTGAAGATGAGGCGCGCAGTGAGCGGTCTTCAATTCCGGACAATTACCGCCATTTCCTGCGCTTGAAGAAGGCTGCAACAACTCTCGAAGACGCGGCCATCTTTCATCAGGCAGCACTGAGTGTCTCACCTAACGGCGATCATCCGCGCATGGTGGGGGCGGTGACTGCTTCATCGAATCTTTTTTCGGTGCTTGGAGTACAGCCGATGTTGGGGCGCGGCTTTGTCGACAGCGATGCTTTGAAGGGCGCGGATAACGTGGTGGTGTTGAGCTACGAGGGCTGGCAGACGTTCTTTAGCGGTGACCCGAAGGTCGTTGGGCAAGCGTTGCGGATCAGCGGCTTGCCAAGCACTGTGATCGGCGTGTTGCCATCGGGTGTGCGACTTCCGCTGATTGCGTTGGCGCCGAAGATCGCGTTTCAGGAAGCGGCGCAGGATGCGCTGCTCTTTCTGCCGGGAGTGCCAAGCGAGCGCGATCTGAATGCAGATACTGGTAACTTCAACTACAAGGTAATTGCGCGGCTCAGGCCAGGCGTGGCGTTGTCGCAGGCTACGGCCGAATTGCAGGGGCTGCAGCAGGCGTACACGCTTTCCGCGCATCTGCCCGTTCATCTCGGGATTGTGCTGACGCCGCTGGCGAAGGATGTCACGTCCGGCATAAGCGGCGGCCTTTGGCTGCTGTTTGCCGCGGTGGGCGCGGTGCTGCTGATCGCTTGCGTCAACCTGGCTAATCTGCAACTGGCGCGCGCCGTCAATGCGCAGGGCGAAACTGCGGTGCGCGCGGCGCTGGGCGCGAGTCGCGGCCAACTGATGAGGGCGCGTCTCACTGAGAGCCTGGTGCTGGCGTTCGCCGGTGGCGCAGCCGGAACAGCGCTTGCCTTTGGTGGTGTGCGTCTATTGATTGCTTTGGCGCCAGCAAGTATTCCGCGCCTCGACGAGGTGCGGGTGAGCATGCCTGTACTTGGGTTTAGCGCCGGCTTGTCGATTGTGGCGGCGATTGTGTTTGGTATGTTGCCGGCGCTGCGTTCTCTTCGTGTTGCTCCGCAAGAGGCGCTGCAGGCAAACTCCACGCGCGCGGCCAATACCCGGGAGAACAATCGTGCGCGCAGCGTGATGGTGGCCGCCGAGGTGGCTTGCACAGTGGTCCTGTTGATCGTCACATCGTTGGCGCTGCGCAGCTTCTCGCATCTTATGGGGCAGAATCGCGGCTTTGATTCCAGTCACATCACGCTTGCGCAGGTCGATCTGTTCGCGCCGCAATACGGCGATTTCTCAACGCCTACGACCGCGAAGCTGAGCTTTACCGATAGAGCTCTCGCTGCTCTGAATCAATTGCCAGGCGTGCAGACTGTGGCACTTACCAGCGCAACGCCGCTGACGGGTGAAACTTGGGTCGACAATCTCAACCGTCCCGATCATCCGGTGCCGCAGGCGGAACGGCCTCTCATCAATGTGCGATTTATCAATCCTGATTATTTGCCGACGATGCAGATTCCGCTTGTTTCCGGGCGCAATTTCGCTGCCACCGACCGCGCGAATCCCTATGTCGCGCTTATCTCGGAGAGAACAGCACGCGAGGCGTTTCCTGGTGAGGAACCGGTGGGAAAGAAGATCGATCCCCTTGCTCCGGACGACAACCATCCAGTGACGGTCATCGGAGTGGTGGCGGATACGCGCGTCAACGGACTTAAGGATATAGCCGCGATGGTCTACGCTCCCTACTGGAGCTTCACGCCGTGGACGCTGTCGTTTCTGGTACGGAGTTCGCAGTCCAGCGATGCGCTGATTCCTGAGATGCGGCGTGCGATCTGGCAGATTGATCCGCAGGTCGCCATTCCAATGCTTAAATCGATGGATGAGCAGGTCAGCGATTCGGTGGCGACTGACCGCTTCCAGGCTATGGTGCTTAGCGGGTTCGGCGCGGCTGCGTTGTTGCTGGCTCTGCTGGGTGTGTATGGCGTGCTTGCGTACTCGGTCTCACTGCGCAGGCGGGAGTTCGGCATTCGCATCGCATTGGGTTCAGGCAAGAGCGCGCTGATTGGACTGGTGCTGCGCCAGGCTGCGCCGCCTGTTCTAATTGGCACGGGTGTTGGACTCACGATGGCACTGATCGCGCTGCGCTGGGTGCGCAGTCTGCTTTATCAAACATCGGTCATGGATCCGCTTGCTGTGGGCGGCAGCGTAGCGCTGCTTTTGGTTGCCGCTGCAATTGCCGCAATCGTGCCGGCTCGACGCGCAGCATCAACTGACCCGATGCGCGCACTGAGAACGGAGTAGATGCTTCACTCCATCGTGGCAAGTGATGCGAGCCGGCCTCCGATGGACAGAGGCCCGCTCGCGTTACGTCTATCTACTTCTGCTGAGCTAGCCAGTCTTTCAGGTTTTGTTCCTGGGCCTGGCGCAGTTGGATGCAGCTGTTGATCTGATCGCCGGCGATTTTCAGCGTGCGCTCAGCGGCTATTACTTTGTGGGCGGTGAAGAACTGCATCACGTCGTCATGCTTTTCAGCGGAGCAGAAGCTGCCCGTTGCGCCGACGACGCGGTTGCCTGAGCTGGTGGTGAACTGCGCCTGCACCTTGTCCCAGTTCTGTTTGATGTAGTCCCATGCCTGATCGCGGGTGTCGCGATTGCCGAGCAGGATTGCGAGGAGTATCCAACTGTCCTGATTCCTCACTTTACCGGCAGCGACTGAGTCCAGCGTTCTGGTGACGAGCGCGGGGTCTTTGAACGCTGCGGTTTCGTAGAGCGAGCGGGTCTGGACGGCTGGGTCAGGCGATGAAGCGCTGAGGGCGAGCAGCTTCTCATAGAGCGCGGTGTCACCATGGTTGACGGAGATGCCTACCGCAGTCTGTGCCAGCGCTGGATCGACCGAGGTTGGGTCGGCGAAATAGCGGTCTGCCAGGGTACGCGCATCGGCGATTACGGCGGGGTCTTCGGCTGTGCCCAGAATGCCGAAGAGGAGCGCGCGCATCTGCTTCTTGTCCTCAGGTTCGTTGTCTTTGCCGGAGGGCATGGGACCGAGCGCTGCGTAGGCCGGGGAAAACTCTTTGCGCAGCCAGGCGAAGAGTGCTGCGCGCTCCTCTGGCGTGGCGGCAATGCGCTCTTCGATGGCTCCGATTGAGCTTACGGCATTTCCGAGGACGATTGCGTCGGGGTCCGAGTGCACCGCGCCTACGAGATCGAGGTAATCACCTACGGTCGCGTGTCCGGCGCGCATGAGCGCCCATTCGTTGCCGACGATGCTGATCCTTTCCTCTGGGGTGAGCGAGGTTTCGGTATGGGCGATGATGTCGGCGTAGCTGGCCTTGGGATAGAGGCTGCGATAGTATCCTTCGCCGCCGGCGTCGGCAAAGAGGAATGCGGATGCGGGCACCTTGAGCCTCGGCTCTCCGGGGGTTAGGAGCTCGCATTCAGGCTTGGCGCCGGTTTTGAAGCATACGGGGAGTGTCCAGGTCTGCGGAGTGTCGGACTTGGTGGTTGTATCGAGATAGAAGCGGCTCTGAGCTACATCGACTTTTCCTTTGCCGTCTGGGGTCAGCGTCAGGAGCGGAACGCCTGGTTGCACGACGAGGGACGACATGATCTTGTCGACGGGCTTCTTGCTGGTTGCGGTCTGCGCGTTCCAGAAGTCCTCTGCCGTGGCGTTGGAATACATGTGCGCGGCGAGGTAGTTGTGAACGCCCTGGCGGAAGGTTTCTTCGCCGAGGTAGTTCTCGACCATGGCTAGCACGGCTCCTGCCTTGCCGTAGGAGATGCCATCGAACATCTCATTGATCTCGGAGGGGGTATCGGCTTTGGCGCGGATGGCATGGGTGGTGGGACGCGAGTCAACGTTGAGCGTGCTGTCGAGGCCAGCGGCTCTGTCTTCCATGTAATGCCATTCGGGATGCCACGCGTCTACGGGCTTGTCTGACATCCAGGTGGCGAAGCCTTCGTTGAGCCAGATGTTGTCCCACCACTGCATGGTGACCATGTCGCCGAACCACTGGTGGGCCATTTCGTGTGCGACGACGCTTGCTACTTCCTTTTTCTGGCCGAGGGTGGCTGTTTTTTCATCGATGAGGAGGTCTGTTTCGCGATAAGTGATGGCGCCGAAGTTCTCCATCGCTCCTGCTTCGAAGTCAGGCAAGGCAATCATGTCGAGCTTGGGCATGGGATATTTAATGCCGAAGTAGGTGTTGTAGTAGTGCAGCACGTATTCAGAGGCTGAGAGGGCAAAAGCGCCCATCTGCACCTTGTCGGGCGTGGCGCAGGCGCGGATGGGCGTGCCATCGCTGGAGCCTGAGACGCACTGGAAGTCTCCTACGAGGAAAGCTACGAGGTAGGTGGACATTCGAGGCGTGGTTGCGAATGTCAGCGTGTGCTTGCCGGGTGCGGCCGGCTTGTCGGAGACGATATTTGTGTTGGAGATGACGGTGTCGCCGGCGTCGACGGTGAGCGAAATGTCGAAGGTGGCCTTGAATGCCGGTTCGTCAAAAGAGGGAAAGGCGCGGCGGGCGTCAGTGGATTCAAACTGCGTGACGGCATAGTTGCGCTTGGCGGTTTTGGAGAGATAGAAGCCGCGCAATTCATTGTTGAGAATGCCCGTGTACGCGATCTGGAGCGTTACTTTGCCGGTCGGTAGTTCACTAGGAAAGGTGAAGGTGGCCTGCTCCTTCTCGGCATCGAGGGTAATCGTGGCAGGCGTGGCGGCTGCGCCTGCTGCGGTTGCCGTCACGCTTTGGAAGGTGATTTCAGCGGCATTAAGGGTAATGGTCTTCGAGGGCGCGGCCAGCGTTATGTCGATGGTTTCGGCTCCGGCGAATGTGGCCCCTTTCAGATCAGGCGTGAGAGCAAGCGAGTAGTGCTGCGGCAGCGCGGTGGTGGGCAATCGCTGGGCTTCGGCCATCGGAGCAAGAGCTGGAAGCAGACATCCAACGAAACAGGTAAGCGCGACGAGGCGGCCAGCGGTGGAGAGCACGCTGGAACGAACTACGGAACCGATTGTTGCAGATGACATGGTGGGTCCTCAGTAAGGGTCATTTTACAGGATGAGCATGGCAAGATTGCTCAACTCTTCACTACAGACGCCGCGACGGGCGCTGATTCTTGCAGCCAGGCTCAATCCTGGCCCTATGCTAAATTGAGGTGATCCCGGGCATCGTGTGGCCTGGGCGGAGATCGCAGCCTACTTGATTTTCAACACTTTCAGTTATTACTTTCTCTTTCTGGTTCCCGCCGCAGCGCTATTTCGCGTTGCGCCTCAGCGGTTGCGCCCCTGGATCATCGTTCTCTTCGGCGGCGGGTTCTTTCTCTATTTTGCCTACGGAATGGCCGGTTGGTGGGGAGCGGCTTGCCTCCTTATTTTTCTTTGGGAATCCGTGATCAGCAGACTGTACCGGCCCTCTTCTCGCTGGTGCATGTTGGGAATTATTCAGAGCGTGGTGCTCTTAGGAATATTTAAGTACTGGAATTTTTTTACCGGACTAATTTTCCATCACGGGGTCAATCCGCTGCGCTGGCAGGGAGCATTTCTTCCGCTGGGGATATCTTTTTTTACATTTGAGTTTTATCACTATGCTTGGGACCGGCGAGCGGGAAAGACCGAAGCCGGCACACTGGGCGAGTACCTGGCGTTCATTCTATTTTTCCCAACGATGGTAGCGGGACCGATAAAACGCTATCAGGACTTTTTGCCCAAGCTGCGCGCGGAGCCGATGGGGTGGGATGGTGACTGGGAGCGGGGAATCACGCGCATTCTTGTGGGCTTGGTGAAGAAATTTGCGGTGGCTGACTTGCTAACAGCCTGGACTGACCACCTGAATGCGCACGACATCCTGGTGGCTGATCGAAGGATTCTTCCTTTTTGGGCCTTGGCTTATGGCATTAAGATTTATACAGATTTCTCAGGCTACTCGGACATCGCAATCGGCTCGGCTCGGCTATTTGGTATCCGAGTGCCGGAGAACTTCGATTGGCCTTATGGCCGGCGCAATATCCAACGCTTCTGGCAGTGCTGGCATATCTCGCTGACTCGCTGGTTGATGGATTATGTCTACATTCCTCTAGGCGGCTCGCGTGTCTCCAAGCCGCGAATCTACGCGAACATTATTGCGGTGATGTTGGTGAGCGGTTTGTGGCACGGCGCCGGGCTGAACTTCGTTGTGTGGGGTCTGTGGCATGGGTTGCTTCTGGCGGGCCATCGCTTCTGGCGGCAGTTGCGGCCGGTTGCAAGCAACCAGCCGCAGGTTGTACTGCTAAGCAGGGTACTCACGTTTGTGCTGGTCAATGCCGGGTGGCCGTTCTTCTGCATGGATCTGCATACTGCTATTCTTTTTTACAGGAGGCTATTGGCAGGCTGATGGTTTCCAATCTTCGCAATACTCTCGAATATCTGGCAGGCGAGCGCGATGAAGCTCCCGAGTTTCTCAGCGGCCGATTCGAATTGGTTGTCCGCTGTGCAGTTTGGGCTTTGGCGATTTTGCTGATCTACGCCTTCTGCGGACAGTCTTCCAAGTTCATCTATATCGATTTTTAGCTATGACCAAACGACGCTTGCTTCTCCCAGTCATCTCCGTTGTTACGCTACTGGCCGTAGCCAATGCGCTGATGGGCTTGTGGAGTCACAGGCTACCTTATTACCGAATGCTCGAAAAAATTCGAACGGCGCATGATCCCAATCTTCTCATTGTCGGCAATTCACTCTTGACCGGTTTGGATGAGCCTGCGCTTGTGCGTGCCGCTAACGAAGGTGGAGAGAGTTTTAACCCTATCAATGTTGCGACAGTCGCGTCACAACCGCCCGAACATAAGTTACTTTTCAATTACGCATATAAACGCCAGCCCAGCATTCGCACTCTTGTCGTAGGCATCTACGATTTCCAGCTCACGACCCTGGTGAAGAGCCGGATGACTGACCTGATGGGAAACAGAATGATTGCGGTAGACCACAGATTTGGCTTCGATGAAGTAGTTTCTTCCTACGGCTTTGGAGCTGGGGACCAGGTAGAACTGGGTGTGGCGCGAACCTTGCCGATGGTGGCAAATCGGGGCAACGTATGGAAGTATGTTGAACTGGTACGCCGCTCGATGGCTGCGATGGGAATGCCGCGCGTGGCAACGAATAACATGGGACGCGTGGATGACTTCAAGGCGATCGAATCAGCTTCGCCGGAGACATTTGACGCAGAAGCAAATGCGTTTCTTGAGCAGCCTGATCACTTCAACCCGAGCTACGATTCGATCTTCAGTACAGCAGCTAGAGCGAAGATGAATATCGTCGTGGTAATAATGCCAATGTCGCCTTACCACCGCGCCATTTTCTATTCCCGGCCGAGTTGGAAGGGGTATATTGCTGCACTGGATCAGCTGGCTGACCGACGAGGCATCCGCGTGATCGACGCGAGCGGTTGGCTCCCTGCGGAAGGGAATTTCAAGGATCACCTGCACATGAATTCGGAGGCGTTACATGAATTTTCTCTGCGCCTTGGGTCTGAGCTTTCGCACACATTTAGCCGATAAGTAGTGCCTACAGGGTGTGTGCCTCATCGTTTTAATGCGTCGTTGTGTTTGTGGATGAGCGCAAGGTCAGGGTGCGATTCCTTGTGTAGCAAGGGTTTCAACCTGGACTAGCTCATCGAAGAGGGTGCGGTAGTCGATCATTGCGGTTCGCAACTCTTCGGTGCTGGCTTCGGCTCTGCCGGGGCGTACTGCGATTGAGTGCGCAGAGCGGTAGTGCTCCATGACGCCGGGATAGTTGACGGAGATGTCTTCGGCGCTCTGTTCGAAGTCTGAGATTGGATATCCCCGAGCTTGGAGGAGCGATGAGACTAACTCATCTGCTTCCGTGACCGACCCTTTAGGATGATCAACGAAACGAGCCTGCACGGCGCACCAGTCGGCGATGAAGCGGTCGCGCTGAGCTTTGGGCAGCTCCTTTATTTTCAACTTTTCGACGCGAGATTCGCGGTCGGCGAGCTTGGCTTCGGCTTTGCGCTCGGAACCGTGCTCAAGGACGGCGCGATCGTATTCCGACCCGAAACGTTGGCGCATTGCTATGGTGGTGCTCTTGCGGTGTTGGAGAAACGCGGCGACACCGATCACGATAACGAGAAGTGCTACAGCCAGGACGATGATGAGGGTGGTATTCGAAAAGTCAAAGTTCATGATCTTCTCCTACGCGATGGGCGCACTTTCCATGCTGCATCCCACGGGCAGGGAACTACCTGTGGGTGCAGAGGAGGAACGGCTATGTCTTGATGTTCATGGCAGACGCTATTTCTTAGGACTTGCTGAATGGCCACGACCGTCGCGGCTTTCGTTGCCTTTGAAGTCCGCGGGGGACTTCCGTGTTGCGGCAGGCTTGTCGCCTCTGTTGGGCATTGAGCCGCTATAACCGTGCTGAGGATCGTAGCTGTTATCGACCTTGCCCTGGAAGTCGCTGGGGCCATGGAACCATGGGCCTACGCCGACGAATACGCCACCATTGAACCATTCTGGTCCATAGTAGCCGTCGGGAACGCAGTTGTAAGGGGCGTAGTCGTAGTAGCCATAGGGGCAAGACGGCGCTACGCCCACTTCGACCTGCATCTGGGCCTCTGTCCTGGGAGTGGCTGCCACGCAGAAGATCGCGGCAAGTGCAGCTGTGGCAAGAATTCTGGTTCCGCTCATGATATATCCTCACTGATGTCGGAGTCCGATATGGAAAGGACGGGCGACGTCAACAACCTTACCGATGCGCCTGCTGCTGGTCTGAGCAGTATGGACCGTTCAAATGCGGGCGGGGATTGCGATATTTAGGCTTCAGCAAGGGAATTGCGGCTAATTATGAGGGACGGGAGGTTGGCTAACATATAACAAGATCATTGTGTGCGGCGAGATGAAACTTACTCGGCATCGCGGCGGAACTAATGCATGCGCCGAAGTTTCAATAGATAAAACGCAGTACGATCCAGCGAGATACAACAAGCCGGGATACCGTTATGAAAGTAACGTGCGTAAGCAATGGCTGAATCACACCAGTGCCACTCTGCCTGTTTATGAGGTATATGCTAAGATTGGAGTGGTTAGACAATGGATATAGATATTTTTAGCCACGCGCTGACCGCGATTTCGCAAGGTGTGCTGATTTCCGGTAACGATGGATTAATTATTTATTTTAATGAGGCATTTAGCGAGATTACCGGTTATGTTGCGGAAGATGTGATTGGCAATACATGTTCGTTCATGCAAGGCGTGGACACTGATACTGCTACAGTCGATGCGATACGTGCCGCTCTATCAGCCGGGCAAGGCTTTGCTGCTGAGATTCTCAATTACAAGAAGTCAGGAGCGCCCTTCTGGAACGAACTGGATATTACGCCTATCCGCGATGAGCGCGGCGAGATAGTCAATTTCATTGGCACGATTCGGGATGTGACGGCGCGCCGGTCAGCAGAGAAGGCGCTGCTCACGCTGGAGCGGCATTATCGTTTTCTGTTCGATCATGTTCATGCAGGCATCGTACTGCATGGTGCGGGCACGGATATTCTGTATGCGAATTCAATGGCCGCTGAGCTGCTCGGCATCAATCAAGATCGCACCCTGAGCACGCTGAGCACAGACCCCAGTTGGGGTTTTATTCGCGAGGACGGTTCGCGGATGCCGGTCGAGGAGTATCCGGTCAATCGTGCGGTGGCGGTGGGGGGTCTGGTCAAGAATTTGGTCTTGGGTCTTTTCCGGCCAAACGATCACAAGCTGGTCTGGGTGATGGCGAACGCCTATCCAGTTTTTGGAGATAACCATGAACTTGAATCTGTGGTGGTTAGCTTTACCGATGTGACCGAGTTAAAGCAGACCGAGCAGGCGCTGCAAAAATCGGAGGAGCGCTTGCGACTGGTGCTGCGCGGCGCTAATGATGCGGCCTGGGATTGGGACCTGATCACAGACGAGTCATATTATTCGCCGCGCTGGTGGCAGATGATCGGCTATGAGACGAATGAGATGCCGGCCGATTTTGAGACCTGGAAGCGTCTGGTCCATCCCAAGGATCGATCGCATGCGAGGGAGACGTTGGAGCGGGCGATGAGTGAGGGTCTGACCAGCTATGAGACTGAATTTCGGCTGCATCACAAAGAGGGCCATTATGTGCCGGTGTTGTCACGCGGATTCATTCTTCGCGACGATGCCGGGAAAGCTATTCGAGTTTCCGGAACAAATACAGATCTGACCGAACGAAAGCGGACTGAAAAGCAAATTCATAAACTTGCTTTCTACGATGCGCTGACCGGGCTGCCCAATCGGCAAATGCTGATGGAACTGCTGCGCTCGGCTATGGATGCAAGCAAGCGCTCACATCAGCATGGCGCGCTGGTATTTATTGACCTGGATAACTTCAAGATGCTGAACGACACGCGCGGCCACGATATAGGCGACCTGTTACTACAGCAGGTGGCACGAAGGCTGCGGCGATGTATGCGGGGTGCCGATGCTGTAGCTCGTTTGGGCGGCGACGAATTTGTGATAGTGCTGGAGAATCTTGGAGTCAATTTCAAAGAAGCCACACGAAAAGCGGAAGAGGCAGCGCAGAAAATTCGCGAGGCTATGAGTATTCCGTTTGTTCTGGGTTCAACGGATTACAGGTGTACAGTGAGCATTGGCGTTGCTCCATTTGAAGATTTCAATCATGGAGTCGATGGCGTCTTCAAGCAAGCAGATCTCGCGATGTACAAGGCCAAGGCCGCAGGCCGAAATGCGGTGAGGTTTTTTGACAGTGCAATGCAGGTTGCCGTCGATGAGCAGCTTGCGCTGGAAAATGATCTGCGCACGGGCCTGCAGGCAAAGCAACTGGTGATCTACATGCAGCCACAGGTCAATCAGACAGGCACGATACTCGGAGCAGAGGTACTTGTACGGTGGCGCCATCCCACGCGGGGGATGGTACTTCCCGCAGTCTTCATAGCGTTGGCAGAGGCTACAGGGTTGATTTTGCCGCTTGGCGAATGGGTTCTGCGAGCCACGTGCAGACAGTTGGCGCTTTGGGCTTCCCATCCTCAACTATCGACGTTGACTCTCTCGGTCAACGTCAGTGTGCGGCAATTCCATGAGGTTGACTTCGTCGATAAGGTGCTGAAAACGCTCGGGGAGACAGGCGCCAATCCCGCGAAGCTGAAGATGGAAATGACGGAGAGCTTACTTGCGGAGAATTTGAAAGACATTGTCGCGAAGATGAGCCGTTTGCGATCGTACGGGATCAGACTTTCATTGGATGACTTTGGCACTGGATATTCGTCTTTGAGTTATCTGCAGCGGATGCCGCTTAATGAGCTTAAGATCGATCGGGCGTTTGTGCGAGATGTGCTCACCAATCCGAATGATGCTGCGATCGCGCGGATTATCATCTCGCTGGCTGCCAACCTGGGACTGGATGTGATTGCAGAAGGCGTCGAGACGGAAGGGCAGCGGCAATTTCTGGAGAGTCATGGCTGCCTGAACTATCAGGGCTATTTGTTCGGCAAGCCTATGGCGCTGGCGGATTTTGAGGCTTCAGTTGCTGCGCTCGATATCTCCAGTCTGGTCTCCAAAGTCTGAGTAATCACGATATTTTCCGCTTATGTATAAAAGCCTGAGATCGGCTTGGATAGCGGATCTCAGGCTAATTCTACTTACCGGTCGGCTTGCGACTCTGCCAGGTCAGTTATGGGTTTGGGCGGATTGTGATTGTGGGGAAGTTTGAGGCGCTACTTGCGACTCTCCGCCTGGAGCGCTTTCCTGCACGCCGATGGCGTTGCCGGAAACTACCAGTTGCACTCGGCGATTCTGGGCGCGGCCTGCGTTGGTGGAGTTATCTGCGATGGGGTCGCTCTTGCCGAAGCCCGCGGCGGTGATGTTATCCTGCTGCACGCTTTGGGAGACGAGGTAGTCGCGAACGCCGCCGGCGCGCTCTTCGGATAACTTCTGGTTGTAGTCGTCGGAGCCGATGTTATCGGTGTAACCCTCAACCTGCAGCTTGAGGCCGGGGTAGGCGAGCAGGATGCCGCTTACTTTGGCCAGCTTTTCGCGGGCTTCAGGCTTCAAGGTGTACTTGTTGAAGTCGAAGAGCACATCTGACATGTTGACTATGAGGCCGCGCGCTGTTTCTTTGGTTTGCAGGACTGCGTTCAACTGGTCCTTGAGGCGTTCGCGCATTTGCTCGGTTTGCTGCGTGGCTTGCTGGGCGCTGGCTTCGGCTGCTTTTTGAGCATCGCGGGCTGCCTGAGCCTTGGCTTCTGCTGCCGCCGCGTCAGCTTCGGCTTTCGCACGGCGGGCTGCTTCCTGTTGAGCGGCTAGTTGTGATTGCTGGGCCGCCAGCTGCGACTGTTGAGCGTCTGCCTGCGCTTGCTGGGCGGCTTGCTCGGCCTGGTGTTTTGCCCTTATCTGGGCAGCGTCATCTTCAGCCTTGAGCTTGCGGATGGTGATGATGCGAGCGTCTTCAGCGGATTGCACGGCCTCACGAGCAAAGGTGATGGTTTCTTTGCGATTGCTCTTTTTCATGTCGAGGTCTTGTGCGTTCTTCAGAGCAGTCTTCGCAGTTGACATGGTGTCTGCGGCGTAGGTTTCCGCGCCAGCTGCGTCAGCAATCTGCACTGCGTTGAGGGCTTCATAGAGTTCAAGAGGCGAGCGTTCGTCGCGGGTGATGGGATTGAGGACGGAGTGGCGGCCGGCTGTTTCTGTGTATGCTCCGCGGGGCAGCAGGGAGTAATGCGCATTGACCTGCTCGATGACACCCTGGGTCTTGTCTTCGAGTACGACGTTCTGCATGACTACGACATCGCTGGGCATGGTGACGGCAAAATAAGGCTCGGCGGTAATGATCAAACCGAATGCCTGGAGGTTGGTGGTGACGGTGATCTGATTTTTATCCTTTGAGCCAGTGGGAAGAACTTCGCCGAGGTTTACAGGGCGGCCTTCAGGCGTGATAGCCCAGAGGACATAGGTGAGGTACTCGGGACCAAAGCCGTTGGCCGGGGTAAGACGCTCGAGACTTAGATCGATAGCGGTGCGGCCGCCTTTGGCATCTACCTTGGCGCTGCCTTTGGCCTGGGGCATCAGGCTGGTGCCCTGAAATCCAATTTTGGTGGCGCTGCTGCGATGGAAGTAGTTGATGGCGGGGATGTCGCGGCCCACCACCTGGACTTTATAGACCGGAACGCCGTCGCGCATCTCGGATGGGCCTTGCGGCGCCTGATTTTGCTGGTTTGGGGTGGCTGTGGGATTGGATTCCTGCGCAGTCAACGCTGCGGGAAGTGCTGCGCAACCGGCCAGGATTAAAACCAGAACGCTGTGTTTGCCTTTGCTCTTCATCATTGGGTGATGCTCCTTCATGTTGTCGCAGTCACTGGCGATCTTGTTGCACGGCGATTGCGGTGCGGACAGGAGACTTACAGCTCCGCCAACATAGACAGATTTTATTCGCTACATCTAAGTTGTTTCTGGGCAATATTGGACAGGTACCTTGTCTGCATTACGGAGGGATTTGTACTGAGCAATAGTGCTCAGTTTTTTTGCGCGACGCTGGTAAAGACTTGTGGTCGCCGTGGATTGCCGAGGGACGGGACGATCGGTCTGATTCAGCTGGTGGTCGCGACGGTGTTGTTGTGGTGCAATCCTTTTACGATTCGCTCCGGATTGCAGGTGTTACAGGGCCGAGTTGCGCCAAGCCGCGGAACAACCCTGTCTCGCAGCATGTATGATTGTGGGAATGTCCGGCGGAAGCCTCGTCACCGGCGAGGATGCAGAGGCTAATGTCGGCAATATATACGTCTTTATTGCGAAGATGCTCTGTCTCGCCTCCGGACTTTCACCTCAGAAAGGTCGGGGCTATTGCACGTACATCTCGTAAATCCCAGTGACAATTCTTTCGGTACAGCCGTTATTACTCCGCGATGGCTTTTTGTGCTTGCGGCTGCGACGCCTCAGGTGGCGGGAGTTCCAATTCTGGTGGATGAGTCACTGGAGCAGATCGTGCCGGAGAGCATTCGGCCCGGCGATATTGTGGGCATCAGCGTGCATACGGGCAACGCATTGCGTGGATATCAGGTGGGCAGGATGGCTCGGGCGCGCGGCGCGTGGGTGATCTATGGTGGGATTCATGCCACGCTGTTTCCGGAAGAGGCGCTGGATCGCGGCGAAGCTCATGCTGTCGTTAAAGGGGATGGCGATATTGCCTGGGGCAAGGTAGTGGTCGATTGTATGGCTGGTGCGCCGGGCCGCATCTATGAAGGCGGGCGGATCGAAGGCGGCGAGTTCCTGGCTGCGCGATGGGATCTGATGCAGCCGGATAAATATATGTGGGCTTCAGTGCAGACGATTCGCGGATGCCCGAAGCACTGTTCGTTTTGCAGTGTATGGAGGACGGACGGACAAAAGCCCCGGCAAAGAAAGTTTCAAAGTGTGATTGATGAGATCGTCGATCTGCGACGGATCGGTTTTCGATTCATTGCTCTGGCTGACGACAACTTCTATCCAGTGACGCTGACCGATCTGAAGCTCGCGCGGCAGCAGAACAACGTTGCCAAACTGGAAGAACTTACCGCTATCCGCAATGAGCGCTTTCAATTGATGGAAGAGTTGGCAAAGCTGCCCAAGGACATGGTGTTCTTCACACAGATCACGATGGAAGCAGGCGAGGATGGGGAATATCTGGACGCCATGCGGAGGGCCAATATCAAGGGAGCGCTGGTGGGCGTTGAGGCGGTGACGCCGGAGGGATTGAAGGCTGTCTTCAAGGACTGGAACTGCTCGGGCGATGCACTGGCGAAGCAGTTGCAGACTTTCAAGCAGCATGGTGTGCATGTGCTGGGGTCGTTCATCTTTGGATTACCTACGGATAAGCCCGCGACGTTTGATGCGACGGTAGAGATGGCGCTCAGGTCGGGCGTGACCTTTGCGCAGTTTGTGATGATGACGCCATTTCCCGGCACGGTGGATTTTGGGCGCTGGGAGACTGAGCAGGCCAAGAATCCCACGCTCGTGGGAGATGTGCCGATTACTCGGTACTGGATGATTCCGACCGACGTTCGCCCGAAAATGTTTACGCCGCATCCTTCGATGAGTTCGGATGAAATTCGAGAGCGGACGCAGAAGGTCTGGGACAGGTTTTATAACTGGGGCGCTATCTGGGAGCGGTCGGCTTGCACTCCTAATCTCAGGTCGAGGGTCGCTTTCATCTTTCTGTCG
>Ga0302324_100004526_pt1 | contig 30696 bp, 24 predicted proteins | sample Palsa_T0_1_FD_201949 | JGI IMG/M metagenome (GOLD analysis project Ga0302324, IMG submission 201949) | Peat permafrost microbial communities from Stordalen Mire near Abisko, Sweden - Palsa_T0_1 | ecosystem: Environmental > Terrestrial > Soil > Palsa > Peat permafrost | place: Sweden: Abisko... | reverse complement strand
GAGCTCGTCGATGCGCTGGGTGCTGAGGCCGATGCCGAAGTAGTTGGAGGCGATCTCTTCGAGCTCGTGGGCCTCGTCGAAGATGACGAAGGCGGCGTCGGGGAGGATGCCGGCGTCGGGGGCGTTGGCGGCTTGCTGCTTGATGTTGAGGTCGGCGAAGAAGAGGTGGTGGTTGACGATGACGATGTCGGACTCGAGGGCTTTGCGGCGCATGGTGGTGACGAAGCAGCGCTCCCAGTCAGGACAGGTTTGGCCGAGGCAGGCTTCGGTGCGGGCGTCGAGCTTGGTCCAGAGGGGCGAGTTTTCTGGAAGAGCGTTGAGTTCGGCTCGGTCGCCGGTTTCGGTGGTCTTCTCCCAGGTCGCGATGTGGTGGAACTGGTCGATCTCCTCGAGGCCGTTGAGGATCGGGTTGTCGCGGAGGGCGTAGAGCTTGTGGCGGCAGAGGTAGTTGGCGCGGCCCTTCATGTAGCAGACTTTTAGCGGGCCGAGGAGGGATTCGAGGAACGGGACGTCTTTGAAGAAAAGCTGCTCCTGGAGGTTTTTGGTGCCGGTGGAGATGATGATGCGCTGGTTGCGCTCTCGGGCCATGCGGATAGCGGGCAGGAGGTAGGCGAGGGTTTTTCCGGTGCCGGTTCCGGCTTCTACGATGAGGTGGCGCTTTTCTTTGAAGGCGGCCTCGATGGCCTTGGCCATGTCGTACTGGCCACGGCGGTGCTCGAAGGCGAGGGTGGAGCGGGAGAGGATGCCGCCGGGGCTGAAGAAGTCGTGGAGGTTCGGGAGATTCTCCGGGGGGGCTGGCGTGATCGAGATGGGGGCGGAAGTGGACAATGTGCGAATTGCTTGAGGTTCTTGCGGCACGGAGGCGTTGCAATTTCTATAATAGAGGTGAAAGCGAATAAATAGCGTAATGCCTGGCCGCCTGATGCGTGCACGGGAGAAAGTTGGACGTTCCGTGGCGCAAAGAGACGATAGGAAGCGGTTAGGTAAGAAGCATAGGCAGGCGGCTACGCGGCCGAAGAAGGGGCGCGCGCCGAAGTCTACGCCGACGACAGGGGCGGTTGATCCTAGGAAGCGGAAGGTGCTTTCGACCAAGCGGGCGGCGGCGGATAGGGCTTCACGGGTGACGAAGCAGTCGCCGGAGAGAGAGAAGCGGAGGGCGATTCGTACGGACGGTGGGGCTTCGGCTAAGACGCCGAAGGGTACGGCACCCAATGCTTCGCGGGTGAAGCAGGTACGGCCGGCGGATGGGATTGTGGGGCGGCAGACGCCGCGGTCGTCGAATATGGATGGGCGCGAGGAGGATTGGCGCGATATCGAGTTGTTGGCCTCGCAGATGGTGACCGAGACCGAGAGTGTGGATGCAAGGGAGCTGCCGCTGATTGCGGTGTGTGGGCGGCCCAATGTGGGCAAGAGTACGCTGTTCAATCGGCTGACGGGGTCGCGGCGGTCGATTGTAGGGGATGAGCCGGGGATTACGCGGGACCGCATCTATGGCGAGTTGGAGTGGATGGGACGGGCGGCGCGGATCGTCGATACCGGAGGCGTGGTGCCGGATGATGAGGCGCTGATTCCGGCAGAGATCTTTCGGCAGGCGAAGGTGGGGCTGGAAGAGGCCGACGCGATTGTGATGGTCGTGGATGGGCGGACAGAGCTGGCTTCGCCGGATTTGGAGCTTGCACGGTTGTTGCTGCGTGGAGGCAAGCCGGTGTTTCTGGCGGTGAACAAGATGGACACGGAGGCCATGCAGGTGCAGGCGGAGAACTTTCGCCGGTTGGGATTTAAGAATGTGCTGCCGATCTCGGCGGAGCATGGGTCGGGGATGGGCGACCTGCTGGATGCGGTGTTTGAGGTGCTGCCGGAGCCGGCGGAGGTAGAAGAGCCGGAGGTAATGCTGACGGAGAACGATGAGGCAGAGGAGGATGAGACGGGACCGGACTTTTCTGTGGCGCCGGGTGCTGCTCTTGTCTCCGAAGATAAGCCGAGCGTGGCTGAGGCGCCGAGGCGTCCGCGGATGTTGCGGTCGCACGGAGAGTACGACAGCAAGGAGACCAAGGTTGCGATTATCGGGCGACCGAATGTAGGCAAGAGCACGCTGCTGAATGTGCTGACGGGTAAGGAGCGGGCGATTGTTTCGCCGATTGCCGGGACGACGCGAGATGCTGTCGATGAGGTAGTGGAGCGCGGAGGACATGCGTTCCGGTTTGTGGATACGGCGGGGATTCGGCGGAAGGGTAAGACGAAGCTGATGGCGGAGAAGCTGTCGGTGATTATGGCAAGGAAGCACCTGGAGGCCGCGGATGTTTCGTTGTTGATCATTGACGCGGGTGAGGGTGTGGCAGCGCTGGATGCGAACATCGGCGGATATGCACATGAGAGTGGGCGGTCGGTGATTATCGTCATCAACAAGTGGGACCTGATGACGCGGACGGGGCCGGATGGGATGCGATTGTTCGATGGCAAACCGCCAGCGGACCAGAAGCAGTATGAGCAGGATGTTCGGGATAAGTTGAAGTACCTGGAGTATGCTCCGCTGCTGTTTATCTCGGCGGCGGATGGGAAGAATATCGAGTCGGTGTTCAAGAAGGTGGAGCTGGTGGCGCGGGAGAGACGCAAGCGCGTGACGACCGGGCAGATGAACAAGTTTCTGGAGAAGGTGGACTTCCAGAAGGCTTCGGTACCGATGAATAAGCGCGTGCGAATTTATTACATGACGCAGGCCGCGGTGGCTCCTCCGACGTTTGTGCTGTTCACGGATAAGGACATCAAGATGCACTTCAGCTTTGAACGATTTTTGGGGAATCAGATTCGGGAGCACTTCGGATTTATTGGAAGCCCGATCTGGTTCAAGATCAAGGCGAGGAATAAGAAGAAGACCGCGTAGTTAGGCTGGATCGAAGAATGGAGCCGCTTGCACGATGGGTGGAGGCGGCGGCTCCATGAGGTCGCCTAGAGTCCGGATGCGTCCACCGAGGAAGTAGAGCGTGTAAGCCTGATAGAAGAGAAGAACCGCTCCTGCAACGCAGACACCCACGGCCACGATGAAGGCGAAGAAGATCAGGGTCAGCAGCCCGAAGCTGACATAGATCATGGTCGTACCGAACAGCCCGGCATGATGAAGGAGCAGCCAGATTGCTCCTCCGATAAGACCTAAGGGAATTGCTCCGACGAGAACGGCAGCCAGGATGCAGAGTTCTGCAGCGATGGCCGTAGCCAGAGTGAGGACGAATTTCATGAAGAAGTAGAGCAGTACACCTCCTGGTTCGTGGCCAATGAGCGTGGCTGCTGCGCTGAACGCGGAGCGAAAGCTGACGCCATCGAAGACCACGAAGGGCAGAACGAAGTCTCGGAGAGCCCAGATACAAAGCATGAATGCCAGGACGACAAAGAGAATGATCGCGAAGAGGAACAGAAAGTTGCCTATGGCGGCTGCGTTTGGCGGTTGGCTGCCGCCTGCGGGAATGGACCGAATGAAGTGCAGAACCGGCCATGCAACGATGGCGGTTACGACGGCGAAGACCGCGAGGAAGCTTGCGATTTTGATACCGATCCACGGCCAGGTTCTGGGGCCATGCTTCCGCCAGGATGGGGCGACGAGCGCGGTGCGGTAGGCGACAAGATCCATCAAGACGAACTGCATGCGCGAGCCGAAGTAGAGCAGTGTAAGGCCGAGCAAGAAAAAGACAACACCGATGACAGCAAGGACGATTGCAGTCTGCTGTGTGAGGCCGCCCGCGATTCCGCTAATGCCAGAGTTCTGAAAATTTGAATGTGGAACGTGATTGCCGAACGGAGGCAGAAGGAACTGTGATCCCATCTCTGCGAGCAGTGCGATGAGTCCGAGTTTGAGGGTGCGACCCAGGGAGAAGGGCGACAACATTGCCTTCGTCCGTTCGATCGCAGGCGTGATAGCTTCGGTGGCCGAGAGAGTTCGCATAGATGGTGCGATGAGGGTATCTCAACTCATCCAATATCAAATAGAAATTTATGCCGCATGGGTTCAGACGGCTGTTCACGTCTTGAGCACAGTATGAAGTCTGGAGACGAAGCCTCCCTTCATCAACTAGGTTGAAGACGTACGTATCAGGCGCTTGTATCCGAGGAAGTAGAGCGTCAGGGCTACGGTGCCCAAGAGTACGGAGAGTGGGAATCTGTAGTCCGGTGCTGTCATTACAAATGGCAGCAGACCGACGGCGAGAGCTGGGGGCATGTGCACATCGAAGAAGCGCAGGATGACAACGGAGGAGAGGACTGTCACCATGACGGCGAGGAAGCTTGCGTGGAAGGCGTGGTGGGTTAGGAGTCCGATGGATGCGGTTAAGAGACAGACTACCGGGAAGAGCGCTGGACGCTTCATCCAGCCGGGAATCTCCGGGTGTCCGAAGAGTTCGTAGGCCATGACGATGAGGGGTGGAAAGAGAAGGAAGCGCAGGCCCGTGAGCTGGGCGGCTGCGCCCAGGACCAGGACGAATGCCATGAGGGCGACGGTCCAGAGGCGGTCGTGAGGCGGAGCTTCGAGGGCGTCGACAAGCTGTGAGTGTTCGGCTTCGGTGCGGGAGGGATGGTCGTCGCGAGGGCCGTAGCGTCTCCACAGAAGAAGGAACACGACCAACAGGCCGAGACCGAGGAAGATGGCTAGCGGGTAGAGCCAGCTTCGTTCGCTCAACACCATGGGGAGGACGCCTGCCGAGATGGCGGGCGCAATGGTCGACTTCATCAGCTTGATGGAGAGGAGGCTGAGGGCGACGATCACGGCCATGCTGAGTGCGCCGTAGTTCAGGTGACGGGTGAGGTAGAGGCCGATGATCGCAGTGAGTGCAGGGGTGAGGATGAGACGCCAGGGCTGACTGGCCCATTTGCCTCGCGGCCGCGTGATGATGTCGTGCGCCAAGGCTGCCAGTTCGGGAAAGAGCAGGAGCACAAGGCCGGTAGCGTGGGCTGTGAGGGTAATGACCCCCATGAAGGCAATGACAAGGAGTTCAGCGATGGTGTGCGCTGTATTTCTCTTCATTTCGATCTGCATAAAAACGCCTTCTTCAAGGGTAAAGCAAGAGGCTTTTTTCACGTGGTGTTGCGGTGCGGAGCTAGGCCGTCTTTCGAGCCCGAGGAGCACGATGCGTTGGCCGCTCAACTATCACGCCGAAGATATTGATTCGAGATAAGTATTGCATTCCATTCGGATTAGTGGATAAATGGTCGTGCTCATTGATGTCCGCTCTTCGCGACCGCTCAATGAAGGAGGATGCGCGCTTCACCGGGCCCGGGATCCACTTCCGAATCTAGAGTGCTGAGGATGATGACATGAACGTCATGGGAATTGTTACTGATCTGGTTGCTGGGGGAGTTGGTGGAAACATTGCCGGTGCGGTCTTGAAGAAGTTTGACCTTGGTCCTGTCGGCAACTCGATCGCCGGAATCGTCGGTGGTTTTGGGGGCGGACAATTATTGAGTATGTTGCTGGCGGGAGGTGCAGGAGCGGCAGCCACAGCTGCGGCATCTACGGGCGGGATGGATATGTCGTCGATCCTGGGGAATGTGGCTGGTGGCGGTGTGGGAGGCGCTATCGTCATGGCGGTGGTTGGATTAATCAAAGCGCAGATGAGTAAAAGTACAACTTAGCGATCAGAACGCTATTTACAGTAGCCACTCGCTCCAGGCGGCCAGAGCACGGTCGCACTGGAGTTTGTGGCGTTCTTTTTTGTCGCGGATGCGTTTGCGCAGATCTTCTTCGAGGGGTGGGAGGAGGTCGAAGGTGATGTTGGCGGGTTGGAATTTTTTGGTTTCGGAGTGGGTGATGTAGTGTGTGAGGCTGCCGTTGGCGGAGGCGCGTGGGGCGGGTTGTGGGGAGTGACCTTGCGCGATGGCGGCGGCGTAGATTCCGGCTAGCATTCCGCTGGCTATTGATTCGGTGTAGCCTTCGACGCCGGAGAGTTGGCCGGCGATCATGATCTGCGGGTGGGCTTTGAGCTGGAGGGTTTCGGTGAGGAGCGATGGGGCGTGGATGTAGGTGTTGCGATGGATCTGGCCGTAGCGAAGAAAGGTTGCGTTTTCGAGGCCGGGGATGAGCTTCAATACGCGGTTTTGTTCACCGTACTTGAGGTGATTTTGGAAGCCTACGAGGTTGTAGCTGTCGGCGCGGAGGTTCTCCTGGCGGAGTTGCACGGCGGCGTAGGGCCAGCGGCCGGTCTTGGGGTCGGTGAGGCCGACGGGCTTCATGGGGCCGAAGCGGAGGGTGTCGCGGCCACGGCGGGCGGTCTCTTCGATGGGGAGGCAGCCTTCGAAGTACTGGAGCTTTTCGGGGGTGCCGGTGACGGGGAACTTTTCCCAGTCTTTGGACTGGACGTTTTCGGCGGTGGTTAGGGCGTCGATGAAAGCTTCGTACTCTTCTTTGGTAAAGGGGCAGTTGATGTAGTCGGCGGTGCCCTTGTCGTAGCGGGCGGCGAAGTAGACCTTGTCCATGTCGATGGTGGTGGCGTCGACGATGGGGGAGATGGAGTCGTAGAAGGCGAGGTGGTCGGAGCCGGTGAGGCGCTGGAGTTCGGCGGCGAGGGCTGGGCTGGTGAGGGGGCCGCTGGCGAGGATGGTGAGGGTGTTGGGGTCGTTCTCTTCCAGGTGGGTTACTTCTTCGCGGTGGACGGTGATGCGCGGTTCGGCGGCGATGCGGGCGGCGACGCGTTTGGAGAATTCGACGCGGTCGACGGCGAGGGCGTGGCCGGCAGGGACGGCGGTGGCGTCGGCTTCGGCGAGGAGGATGCTGCCGGCGCGGCGCATCTCTTGCTTGAGGAGCCAGGGTGCTGTGTTTTCGGACTCGGACTTGAGAGAGTTGGAGCAGACTAGCTCGGCGAAGTCGGAGGTCTGGTGGGCTTCGGTACTGCGCGTGGGGCGCATCTCGTAGAGGTCGACTTCGCAGCCTCTTTTTGCTGCCTGAAGGGCAGCTTCCGGGCCAGCGAGGCCGCCGCCGATGATCTTGATGCGCTTGATTGTCATGCCTCCCCCCTTCCCTTCTTTTGGTGTCAAAGTCTTCAAAACAAAAAACTTAGGTCTGGACTTAATCTGCAAACTATTGATTCCAGACACATGAGTGACGCAAAGTCCTCCATCCATGGGACTTATCTGCGAAGTCGCAGGGTGGAATGGATGATTTTCTGGTCTTGCCCCCTTCTTCCATTATAAAGGCTCCGTCAAGCCCGTGAGCGCGTAGCCAAGTCGGGAACCCACGACGATGCGAAGTTTCCGCAAAGCTGACTTTGCGAGAACGTACTTCCCAGGCAATCACTTCCTTCGAATCCGGCGGCAGAGAGAGAGACAGCGGTGGCCAACCATGCCCTGTGGGCTCTATAGTTTCTGTGACCTCATGAGTAACGTAGCCGGTGTGTCCACTGATCCCCTCCCCAAGAGTCACTTCGAGGTACTCGACGGCCTGCGCGGCGTTGCAGCGTTCCTCGTGGTCGCCTTTCATACCTTAGAGCCGAACGACCATGGCATCCGGTTCAACCAAATCATCAACCACGGCTACATGGCGGTCGACTTTTTCTTCCTGCTGTCCGGCTTTGTCGTGGCTTACGCCTATGACGATCGATGGCGCAGCATGAGCCGATGGGATTTCTACAAGCGCCGCCTTATTCGCCTGCAACCGATGGTAGTTATGGGCAGCCTGATTGGCGCCGCGTTGTTTTACTTTCAGGGCGGCCCTGCATTCCCGCTTGTTGCCACGACACCGGCGTGGAGAATGCTGCTCGTCATGGTCCTTGGCTGCACGCTCCTCCCGCTTCCGTACCAGCTCGACATTCGCGGCTGGGATGAGATGCACCCGCTTGACGGCCCTGCCTGGTCTCTTTTTTTCGAGTATGTTGCCAACATCCTTTACGCTCTCGGCCTGCGCAAGCTGTCGAATCGCTGGCTCGGCCTGCTTGCCGCCCTTTCCGCCCTTTTCCTCGTTCATGTGCTGCTGACCGGCGAGGGCGACGTCATCGGCGGCTGGGCGACTAGCGGGGTGCAACTCCATATCGGCTTTGCGCGCCTGCTCTATCCATTTTTAGCAGGCATGCTGCTTATGCGTTCCGGCATGCGCATCCGGGTGCGCCATGGCTTTTATGTGTGCAGCCTTTTGCTGATCGTCTGCTTTGCGCTTCCGCGCTTCGGCGGTCCCGACCACCTTTGGGTGAACGGCCTCTATGAAGCCTTCTGCATCATCGTTGTCTTCCCCATCATCGTGGCAATCGGTGCCGGCCAGCGTGACGCCTCAGCCGCCACCAACCGACTCTGCCGCTTTTTCGGAGATATCTCCTACCCTCTCTACATCACGCATTACCCGCTGATTTACATCTATACAGCGTGGATCGCGCGCAGCCCACGCACACTGGAGCAACGGACCGGCTGGGGTATCCTTCTCTGGTGCACGTCCGTCGCTATCGGTTATGCCTGCCTCAAGCTCTACGACGAACCAGTTCGCGCCTGGCTAACTCGCCGTTTCCTGCGAAGTAGTCAAGGGGGTGCGACTGTTCACATCCCTGGTACCGACCCAGCCTTCCCCTCGGATCAACCGCGCGCCTAAGCATGACTCCACGCCAAACCCGATCGCAGGGAGGAATGGATGATTTTTGGTCTTGCCCCCTTCTTTAATTAGAAAGGATCCGTCAAGCGCTCTGCGTGCGAAGCCAAGTCAGGCAATCACGATGATGCGAAGTTTCCGCGAACCCGGTGTTATCGGAAACTAGATTCACTTATCAAATCAACCGGGCTAGTACGGGCGGCGCACTATTTGCTTTGCGCGGCGAGGGCGGCGAGGGCTTCGCCGGAGACTTGCATGCCCTTCCACTCGGACTTCATGACGGCGCCGAGGGAGTGGTAGAAGTCGATGGAGGGTTGGTTCCAGTCGAGGACGGCCCATTCGTAGCGAGGGCAGCCTTCGGCTACGGCGATAGCAGCGACGCGAGTGAGGAGGGCTTTGCCGATTCCCTTCCCGCGATGCTCGGGGCTGACGTAGAGGTCTTCGAGATAGATGCCGGCGTGGCCGCGCCAGGTGGAGTAGTTGTGGAAGTAGAGGGCGAAGCCTGCGGGTAGGGCGTTCCACTCGGCGATGAGGCAGTGGAAGCGTTTTGTTTCGCCGAAGCCGTCGCGGAGGAGGTGGGCTTCCGTGGCGTGGACGGCGTCGGGTTCGCGCTCGTAGGCGGCGAGGTCGCGGATGAATCGTAGAATCTGCGGGACGTCAGCGGGGGTTGCGGGGCGGAGGTTGAGGGTGGGTTGCATTTTTTGGTCTTGCTACGAGATTAGCTGATGGTTGGTTCGTCTACGGCTGGCTTGGGGAGGGTAGGACAACGGCAACGGCGAAATACAGGGGTCTCTCCACTGCGCTGCTCACGATAAGACCGTGAGCAGCTTCGGTCGAGATGACTTGCTTTTGTGGCGGGTAGATAAAAGTGCGAACTTATTCGGAGGCGGTTGTGGGTTTGGGGGTGGGCTTTGCGCCAGGTTGGGCGGCTAGCCATTTGTTGAAGGGGATGGTGAAGGAGAAGAGTTGCTTCTTACCGTCCATGGTGTGAACCATCTTGACGTAGAGCTGGGCGCCTTTGAGGGGTGGGTCGTCGAGGGGTCGGATGTCGTAGAAGAGATAGCCTGCGAGGGTGCTGTGCGCGTTGACGACGGTGCCCTGGAAGCCGAAGTCGGCGTCGTCGGCGGTGATTTTTTTGTCGACGGGTGGATGGTGGATGGTGATGGATGGCAGGGGCGCGGGCAGGGGGATTTTGGTGCCTCCTACGCTCTTCATGGTGAAGAGGCGGCGCTGGATGTCGTCGAGGGTGGCGGCGGGGATGACGTCGTTGTTGATGGAGATGAACTGGATGCGGGCGTCGTCGAGGGAGAGGGCGGTGTCGCCGTCGTTGGTGAAGATGACGCGGACGGGGATGAAGCCGTGCTGGACGTAGGGGAGACGGAAGAAGTCGCAGTCTTTGGGGTCGTCGCAGGGGTCTGCGGCGACGGTGACCTTCTCGTTGGGGTGGTCGTCGTAGGCAGCGTACTGGGCGGCGGGTTTGACGGGGGGCGCCTTCTTCTTCTTTTCGGCGTGGAGAGAGGCTGCGAGGAGGCAGGTCGTTACCAGTAAGACGGCAATCTTGGGGAAGAGGTGGGACTTCATGGCCAAGTTGATTATGATCTTCGCTGGTGCACCAGGTAAAGCGAGGGCGGCGATGGTGATGATGGTGGTGTATAGCTCGCTACTACTGGCCGTGCTGGTGCTGGGTGCGCCGTATTGGTTGCTGCGGATGGCGACGAGTGGACGGTATCGCGCCGGGTTGGCGGGAAGGCTGGGGCTGGTGCCATTGAGGCTGCGCGCGGTGATTCGAGCGCGCCGGGTGATCTGGGTCCATGCGGTAAGCGTTGGAGAGGTTCTGGCAGCAGTGCGGCTGGTGACGGAGTTGTCGGCGAGGCTGGGAGACCAGTGGGTTGTGGTTGTGTCGACGACAACTTCTACAGGGCAGGCTTTGGCGCGGGAGCGGCTGGGGCCGGCGAGGATTTTTTATTATCCGCTCGACATTGGCTGGGCGGTGAGGGCGTACGTGAAGGCGTTGCAGCCACGGATGCTGGTGCTGATGGAGAGCGAACTGTGGCCGAGGATGCTGGTGGAGTGTGGACGTGCCGGCGTGCCCGTGGTGGTGGTGAATGCGCGGGTGAGCGACAGATCGTTTGCGCGGGGGATTCGGGTTCGTGCGATCTGGAGACCAGTGCTGCGACGCGTTGACCGCTTTCTGGCGCAGAGCGAAGAGGATGCGCGTCGGCTGGTGCTGATGGGCGCTCGTGAGAGCAGCGTGGAGGCGGTGGGCAACCTGAAGTATGACGTGAGAGCTCCCAGGCAGAGCCGGGTTGTGGAGCTGATTCGCGAGGCTGCGGACGGAAGACCAATTATCGTTGCGGGAAGTACGGTTGCTCGGAAGAGTGACAATTCTTTGAGCGAGGATGAGATTGTTCTTCAGGCGTGGGCGGGAGCGCTTCGCCGCGACTTTGGAGCTGTGCTTGTGCTTGCACCGCGACATCCGGAACGATTTCTCGAGGTGGAAGCCGTAGCGAGCGAGTTTCGTTTTAAGAAGGTGAGCGAACTCCTCTCTGGGGCTGGGAGCAGCGAGGCTTTCGCAACGATAGCAAAGAGCGCCAAACTCGATGGTGACAGCACAGTGGAGATCATTCTGCTGGATACGATTGGGGACCTGGCGGCGGTGTATGAGTTGGCGGACGTGGCGTTTGTGGGAGGGAGCCTGGTGGCGAAGGGTGGGCATAGTCCGCTGGAGCCGGCGCAGTTTGGTGTGCCGGTGGTGATGGGGCCATCGTATGAAAACTTTCGTGATGTGGTGGGACGGATGCAGGCGACGGATGGGATTCGGATTGTGAAGGATGGGGAGGAGTTGGCCTCGACGCTGGTTGAACTGCTGAGCAACCGGGAGATGGCGGTTGGAGTCGGGGAGCGTGGGCGGGCGGTGTTTGAGGCGCAGGCGGGGGCGACGTCGCGGACGGTGTCGGCGCTAATGGAATTACTTGACGAGACAGCGGTGAAGGGATGAGCGCGCGTCGACCGCTGCTGCTGCCGCTGGCTGGTCTGTATGGAGCTGCGCTGGCGGTGAAGCGACTGCTCTTTGCAATGGGATGGTTGAAGCGGAAGAGGCTACAGAGCCCGGTGATCAGCGTGGGGAGCGTGTCGGCGGGTGGGGCGGGAAAGACGCCGGTGGTGTTGATGCTGGCGAAGATTTTGTGGGAGCGCGGGTATGGGGTGAGGATTCTTACGCGAGGCTATAGGCGACGGTCGCGAGGGGTGACGCGGGTGGAGCCGTTTGACGATGCGGGTTGGCATGGCGATGAGCCGGTACTGCTGGCGCAGCGGTCGGGGGTGCCGGTGTTTGTAGGGGCGGACCGCTACGATGCTGGAGTGAGGGCGGAGCAGGATGAGGATTCGGAGAGACAGATTGTGTTTCTGCTGGATGATGGATTTCAGCATCGGCAGCTGGCGCGGGAGTTCGACATTGTTTTGCTGACGAAGGAGGATGTCGAGGACAGATTGCTGCCGGCGGGTAACCTGCGGGAGCCGCTGGCTGCGCTGGCGGAGGCGGACGTGGTGGTGCTGCGCGAGGAGGAGGCGGAGTCGCTGCGAGGCGTGGTCGCGGGGTTGAGACGAGCGAAGAGTAAGCCTGTGATTTGGGTGGTTCGGCGGCGACTCAGCCTGGAACAGAGTGGAGGAGACGGTGGAGGGGTGGGGCTGCCGACGATGCCGTTTGCCTTTTGCGGGATTGCGCGGCCGGAGGGCTTTGTGACGATGCTGGCTGCGCAAGGCTATGAGGCTGTAGGTTCGATGTTTTTTCCGGACCATCATGGGTATGACGAGGTGGATATGGCTCGTCTGCTGGAGCGGGCGACGGGGTGCGGGGCGAATGGATTTGTGACGACGGAGAAGGACGCTGTGAAGCTGACGCCTGGTCTGCGGGATCGGCTGGAGTCGGTTGGGCCGGTTGTGGTTGCGCGGCTGGATGTGGAGTTGGTGGACGAGGAGGACGCGCTGGCACAGATGATTTCGATGGTGGGTGGGCTGGACAGGCGCAGGAGATAACTGGCTGCGTGAGAAGATTACGTCTTGGCGATGAATCCCAATGTGAGACTTGATACCAGGCTGGTTGATGCTGGACGTCCGCTGCGCGTGCTGATCGTGCGGATTGGGGCCATGGGCGATGTGCTGCACGCGATGCCAGCGGTGGCGGCGCTGCGGGAGCTGCATCCGGAGTGGTTGATTGGGTGGGCGATTGAGCCGAAATTAAGTGAGCTGCTGCAATCGGCTGAGGATTTTGGCAGGGCCTCGTACTCGGAGGGGCGCAGCGCGGGAAGGCCTTTGGTGGATGTTTGGCACCAGGTACCAACACTGATGTGGAAGGAACATCCATTCGCGCCTTCGACGATTGCGGACATCCGTGCGGCGCGCAGAGAACTACGAGCGGGGAGGTATGACGTTTGCGTGGACATGCAGGGATTGCTGAAGTCTGCTGTGGTGGGATGGATGGCCAAAGCGAGGGTGTTTGGGGGGGCCGCAGAGCCTCGGGAGGCACAGGCTGCGTGGCTGTATGGACGGCGGGTAAAGGTGCAAGCGACCCATGTGATTGAACGGGGGTGCGAGTTGCTTGGGTCTGCCGTAGGAGAAGAGCTGCGACCGGCGAAGGTGACGTTGCCCGTGGATGCCGATGCTGAGCGGTGGTGCGATGAGTTTCTGTCGAAGACTTTGGCTCACGGTGAAGAGTTCGCATTTGTTGCGCCGACCGCCGGGTGGGGTGCGAAGCAGTGGCCGGAGGAGCGGTATGGCGCGATGGCTGCCGCGCTGGGACACGCGGGCTACAGAACGCTGGTCAACGAGCCGCCGCGAGATCCATGCGCGAATCGTGTGGTTGAAGCAAGCGGAGGATCGGCCACTTCAGTTCCCTGCACTATTGGTCAGATGATCTCCCTGGTGCGGCGGGCGGGGGTGGTGATTGCGGGAGATTCTGGGCCGCTGCATCTGGCGGCTGCGCTGGGGAGGCCGGTGGTGGGGCTGTTTGGGCCGACCGATCCGGCACGGACTGGGCCGTATGGGACGCGATCGCGGGTGCTGCGGCATGAATCGAGTGCGACGGACCACTCGCGGCGCTCCGAGAGCGAGGCGGGGTTGATGCAGATTACGGTGGATGAGGTTGTAGAGGCGGCGCTGGAGATGCTGCGGGGCGGCCCGGATACGGAACAGGGTAAGGTGGAAGTGTGAGTGAACGGGCATGAAACAAAGAACGGGGTGGCAGAAGATTGCGCGGCGTATCCGCGTGCCGCTGGGATTTGTCTTTGCGGGGGTGTTTTTGTGGCTGGCGCGGCCGACGTGGCAGACGATGCTGGCAAGTCTGGTGCTGGTGGCGCCGGGAGTGTGGCTGCGGGCGTATGCGGCAGGATATGTGCGTAAGGACGCAGAGCTGACCAGAACGGGACCGTATGCGTATACACGGAATCCGCTGTATCTGGGGTCGATGATGATTGCGTTTGGGTTTGCGGCTGCGGCGGGGAGCTGGGTGATTTTGATTGTGCTGGCGGCACTGTTTGCGGTGATCTATATCCCTACGATTCAAAGCGAGGAAGGCTATCTGCGGGAGCACTTTGCGGGGTTCGATGAGTATGCGGCGAAGGTGCCTCGGCTGCTGCCGCGATTGACGGCTGCGGCGTTTCCGGCGAACGAGAATGCGAGTGGCGGCAGGTTCTCTGCGGTGCAGTGGCGGCATCACCGCGAGTACAATGCTTTGATGGGTGCCGGGGCGATCTATCTCGCTCTGGCGGTCCGGCTTTTTCTGCATCACCACGGGGTGATGGGGGGTCTGCGCTGACGGCGTGGGTGGCTGGGACGAAACCACACTTCAACTGTCGCGAGTGCTGCCTTTGCTGAAGCTTGAACGGGTTATCTTCGCTTTGACTCTACTGGTGCTGTGTTCGATGGGCTCGCTCGTTGCGAGGGCGCAGCTGCTGGGACTGGGGCCAAAGCCAGCTCCTGTAGTGATTCCAACGCTGCAACCTCCTCCGGCTGGGTATGTCTTTCCGACCAAGCAGACGTTGACGTTCACTGTGGACTGGCGGGTGTTTACGGCCGGAACTGCGGTGTTTCAACTGGAGCAGGAGGGCACGGTGCAGAAGATCACGGCCACGGCGGATACGGTGGGTGCGGTGACGATGCTGTTTCCTGTGATCGACCGGTTCCAGGCGGGGTTCGATACCAAGACGGGCTGCTCGACCGGCTTCAGCAAGCAGTTGCAGGAGGGTCGGCGAAGGGTTTCGAGCGATCTGAGCTTCGACTACAAGACGGGCAAGCAGACCCAGGTCGAGAAGAACCTGGTGAAGGGGACGCAGAAGGAGCAGATCGCGTCGATTCCAGCTTGCGTGACGGATTCCCTGTCGGCGATCTTTTATGCGGCGTCGCAGCCGATGGTGGTGGGGCAGAGCATCGGATTTCCGCTGGCGGATTCGATGCGCACGGTGACAGTGGCGATGAAGGTGGAGGGCAAGGAAGAGATCAAGACGCCGGCGGGGACGTTCCAGACGATTCGCGTGGAGCCGACTGCGGATGAAGGCATCGTGAAGAATCGCGGACATATCTGGGTGTGGTACACGGACGATGCGCGGCATATGCCGGTGCAGATTCAGGCGCGGCTGTTCTGGGGGACGATTACGTTCCACCTGCAATCGTATGAGTCGAAATAAAGATGTTAAGGATCGTGTCCTGCCGGACGGGCCTCCTGCGAGGAGGGCGGTCACTTCGTGACTTATATACCCCTTCGGCTGGTGCTCCCGTTGGTCGGCACGATAATGATCCCGACCTACGGCAGCACTCATTTCACCAGTTTCTTAGACAGGATGTTGCATGGCTGAGTTGATCGAAGATCCGGATAAGTTCGTGTCAGTGGGTAAGTTTCTTGAGCCTGCCAATGCGCAGATGGCCAAGGGTGCGCTGGAGTCTGCAGGGATCGAATGTTTTTTGCAGGGAGAGAATGCAAACAGCCTGCTGGCGCTGGCGTTTCGCGCACGTCTGCTGGTGCACAAGCAGGATGAAGAAGCGGCGCGAGAGATCCTTGGCGGGGCCGGGGATGAGCTGACTGCGGCGGAGATGGCTGATGACGACGAGTGAGCCGAGACGGCCTAAGGCTGTTGTCTGCTTGTCTGGCGGGATGGACTCGTGCGTCTGCGCTGCGTTGGCGGCGAGGGACTTTGAGGTGTATGCGATCCACTTCAGCTATGGGCAGAGAACCGAGGCGCGAGAGCTGGAGTCGGCGGAAGAGGTGGCACGGATTGTGGGCGTGAAGGAGCTGATGCACCTGAAGATCGATCTGTTTCGGCGGATCGGGGGATCGGCGCTGACGGACCATGCGATTGCTGTGCCTGCGGCTTCGGCGGATGAAGCAAGCATTGGGAGTGAGGTGCCGGTGACGTACGTTCCGTTTCGCAACGCCCATTTTCTTTCGGCGGCGGTGAGCTGGGCGGAGGTGCTGGGGGCGCGCACGGCGTTTATCGGTGCGGTGGAACAGGATAGCTCGGGGTATCCTGATTGTCGGCCGGCGTATTACGATGCGTTCAACGAGTTGATCAAGATGGGGACCAAGGATGGCGATATTCGCGTGGTGACGCCGCTGATCGAGATGCGGAAGAGCGAGATCGTCCGACTGGGAGTTGAATTGGGCGCACCGTTCCATGTAAGTTGGTCATGCTATTCCGGTGAGAGTGAGGCCTGCGGCGTATGCGAGAGCTGCGTTCTGCGATTGCGGGCCTTTCGCGAGGCGGGCGCCGTCGACCCCATACCGTACGCGATGGCGAAATGAGCATCAAATGTTTGGTGTGCAAGACAAGTGCTGTTAAGCCTTACGCCTGCAGGGATGGGCAAGGAGAAAAGAGAGATATGAAACGTATCGGATTGAGGGTAAGCAGCGTAGTCGCTGCCTCGCTGCTGGTGATCTTCGCAATGGCGCGGCCATCGGGTTTGTTTGCACAGGAAAAGATTGCCAGCATCCATGGGCATGTCACAAACGCCATTGGTCAGCCGGTGACGAAGGGAACTGTGAAGCTGACGACGGACCGAGGTGCGGACCCCAAGGACCGCAAGTATCCTTTCTCCTTTCCGCTGGACGAGAGCGGAGACTATAAAGGCACAGGGATTGCGCCGGGCAACTATGTCGCGATCGTGTTTCAGGACGACAAAAGCCTGGATTTCGTCGAGAGCGTGGACTTTAAAGCAGGCGAAGACAAGCTGGTGAACTTCGACATGACGCGCAAGGAGTACATCGACAAGATGTCTCCCGAGGAGAAGAAACAGCTTGAAGACTTCAAGAAGAAGAATTCCGAGGCGGTAGCGGCGAACGCCAAGATCTCGAACCTGAATGCTCTGCTGCTGCAGGCGCGGGCGGATACGAAGGCGGGCAACTTTGACGCTGCGATCACGGCGATGCAGAACGCGACAACCGTCAAACCGGACGAGTCGATTCTGTGGGTTGCTATGGGAGATGCCCAGCTTGGCTCCGCGGATGCCGCTGCCAAGGCCGCAAAGGCTGCGGGCACACCAGCGACAGACCCTGCGCTTATGCAGAAGTACAGCGATGCGGCATCGTCGTACAAGAAAGCCGCCGATCTGAACGCTGCCTCGAAGAAGCCGAATGCGGATGTTGGGGCGGCAGCTTACAACCAGCTGGGACAGGCCTATGCCAAGCAGGGCAATGCCAAGGACGCTGCGGACGCCTACGACCAGGCGGCCAAGTTAGTGCCAGCCTCGGCCGGAATGTATTACTACAACGAAGCGGCCACGATGTTCAACGCGGGCAAGAATGACGAAGCAGCGGCGGCCGCGGACAAGTCAATTGCAGCCGATCCGAAGCGGGCGGAGGCCTACTACATCAAAGGGCAGGCGCTTATTCCGAAGGCGACGTATGACGAAAAGACAAAGAAGTTCACGGTTCCGCCGGGATGTGTGGAGGCGTACCAGAAGTATCTGGAACTGGCGCCGGATGGTCCTCATGCGGCGGATGTGAAGGGCGTACTGGAAGGCATCGGCGAGCCGGTGAAGTCTACCTACAAGGCTCCCAAGAAGTAGATGCGATAGAAACAGAGAGGCCCCGGGCGAGGCTGCTCGGGGCTTTTTTGTTTGCGAGAGCCGGTTGAGGAGTTGTGACTTGAGCGATGCGGGTGGGGTGGTTGAGTTCGATGAAGCAGTGGAGATCGTGCTGCGGCATGCTTCGGGTTTGGGTGGGTTGGCGACGGAGGCGCAGCCGCTACTGGATTGCAGAGGACGTGTGCTGGCCGAGACTGTGGTGGCGGATCGGGATCAGCCTCCGTTCGATCGGTCGACACGGGACGGGTTTGCCGTACTGGCGGCGGAGGTGGCTGGCGGCGAATTGAGAGTGGTGGGCCTGGTGCGGGCGGGTGAGCGTTGGGAGGGCGGACGGCTGGAGCGGGGAGCGGCAGTGGAGATTATGACCGGTGCTCCGATGCCGGAGGGTGCAGATGCGGTGTTGATGGTGGAGCATGTGGAACGAGTGGAAGAGACGATTCGTTTGAGTGCGGGGAGGGCTATTCGGAGCGGTGAAAATGTTGTCCCGCGCGGGGCCGAGGCACGGATGGGTGAGGCGGTACTGGCAGCGGGGACGACGATGGGAGCGGCGGAGATCGCGCTGGCGGCGGCTTGCGGATACGGGACGCTGAGTGTGTCTCGGCGGCCGATGGTGGCGATTATCGCGACAGGAGATGAGCTGGTGGAGTTGGATGAGGTTCCGGGGGAGCAGCAGATTCGGAACTCGAACAGCTATGGGTTGACGGCGTTGGTTGCTGACGCGGGGGGGAGGCCGGGACGCCTGGCGGTGGCGCGGGATGTGCGGGAGGAGCTTTGGGAGCGAGTGGCGCAGGGGAAAATGTGGGACCTGCTGCTGCTGTCGGGCGGGGTTTCGATGGGAAAGTACGACCTGGTGGAGGAGGTGCTAGCGGAGTTTGGCGCGGAGTTCTTCTTCACCGGAGTGAAGATGCAGCCGGGGAAGCCGGTGGTGTTTGGACGGTTGCCCAAGCTGGAGAGTGCGAGTGGAGCGGGGCCAGCGTGTTATTTTTTTGGTCTGCCGGGGAACCCGATTTCGACGCAGGTGACGTTTCATTGTTTTGTGGAGCCCTTGCTGCGGGCGATGAGTGGGGGTGGGGTGCAGGGGCCACGGTTTGTGCAGGCGACGCTGGCCGAGGAGGTTGAGGGAAGGGCTGGATTGATGAGGGTTCTGCCGGCTCGGCTGACGACGGACAGGGTGCGGCCGGAGGTGAGGGTTGTGGGTTGGAAGGGCTCGGGCGACCTGGCAGCGAATGCGCGGGCGAACTGCTATGCTGTGCTTCCGCCAGACCGTGAGCGATTTGCGGTGGGGGATGTGATCACGATTTTGCTGCGGTAGTAGGCTTGAAGCATGGATGAGAGAGAGTCAATTTATTCGGCTGAGTTGATCGTGGACGATGTGGCGGATGGGCTGCCGAATGCCGCAGCTCCGGTTACGCGGCTGTCGCACTATGACGCGGCAGGGCAGGCGTGCATGGTGGACGTGAGTGCGAAGGCAGAGACGCGGCGGGAGGCGGTGGCTGCGGCGTTTGTGGAGTTGTCGGATGCGGTGCTGGCGGCGTTGCCGCAGAATCCGAAGGGGAACCCACTGGAGGTGGCGCGGTTCGCGGGGATTCAGGCAGCGAAGCAGACCTCGAATTTGATTCCGATGTGCCATCCGCTGGCGCTGAGCTTTGTGGATGTACAGGCTACGGTGGTTGAGGGTGGGGTGGCGATTGAAGCTACGGCAGCTACGGTTGCAGGGACCGGCGTGGAGATGGAGGCAATGGTGGCGGCTTCGATTGCAGCGTTGACGGTGTACGACATGACCAAGGCGCTGGATAAAGGGATTCGGATTCGGGAGGTGGTGTTGATGCGTAAGAGTGGGGGGAAGTCAGGGGAGTATCGGCGTTAATTTCGGGTGGCGGATAAGGCTTAACACAGATTTGCACAGATGACACCGATTCGGAACAAGCAACAGCAAGGACAACCGCAGGTCCTTCGACTGCTTGGTTCGCAGAAGCGCGAGCCACTTCGCTCAGGATGACGATTCTCTGAGAGTGTGTAGGGAAAACAACAGCGGATCCCTATGGGATGACAGACAAAGGACAGGCATCGGCAACTACACATGCGGGGATCCTTCGCTTCGCTCCAGGATGACGACGTAAAGCAAACAACGGCGACAACTGCAACGTCAATGGCATCGGCATCTGCAGAGGCGGCGGCACGCGCAGTGGTATGGCTAGACGGCGGTGGCGAGGGTTACGGCGAAGCGGTGGTGAGGGTCTTGCCAGGAGTTGGTTGCGCTGAAGCTGGCTGAGCTGAGAAGCGCGGCTACGGTGACGGGGGTGAATTTGTAACTGTTTTCGGTGTGGATGGTTTCGCCGGTGGCGAAGTCGAGGGTGAGGGCTGGGCCGGCGGAGTTGGCGGGGATGTGGACGCGCTGGGTGGTGATGGATTCGAGGTGCATCTCGATGCGGGATTCGGTTGGGTTCCAACAAGCCTTGTGGCGGAAGGCTTCAGGGCTAAAGTTGGAGGCGAGGTCGCGGTTGAGGCGAGTGAGGACGTTGAGGTTGAAGGCGGCGGTGGTGCCGGCGGCGTCGTCGTACGCGGCGAGGAGGGTGGCGATGTCTTTGTGCTGGCCGGGACGGAGGTCGGTGCCGAGGAGGAGGGTGTCGCCGGGGAGGAGCTGGGCGCGGAGGTTGCGGAGGACCTCGCGGGCGTCCGCTGGGGTGAAGTTGCCGATGCTGGAGCCGATGTACAGGGCCAGGGTGCGGGTGTTGGGGAGGCGGTCGAGGGGGAGGGCTTCGCGGGTGTAGTCGGCAACCTGGACGCGGACGGTGACGCCGGGGATGTTGCGGAGGATGTTGTCGCGGGCTGCGTCGAGGGCGCTCTCGGAGACGTCTACAGGCTGGTAGACGATGCTTCCCTGCTGGCGAACGGCTGCGGTGAGGAGGATGCCGGTCTTGGTGGCGGTGCCTGCGCCGAGTTCGATGAGGGTAAGTTTACCGGCGGGGTGGGGGCCGCGGGAGGAGGCGGCTTCGCGCAGGATCTCTTCGGCGTGGGCGGTGAAGATACCGCGCTCGGTGCGGGTGAGGTAGTACTCGGGGAGCTCGGTGATCTGCTCGAAGAGGGTTGAGCCGGCTTCGTCGTAGAAGAGCCAGGGGGAGAGGGTCTTTGGGTTTGCGGAGAGGCCGGTGCGGGCCTCGAATGCGACGGCGTCGGCGATGCTCGTCGGCGCGGGTACGGGCGCGGCTTCGGGTGCGATGGCGAATGTTGACACTTAGTTCCCCTAGAGTACGTTACGACCTGGCGGACGGCATATCTCGTGGGTTCAATCTCCACCGCTCTGATTGTGATGCATCCGGATGGCTTTCAGTGCAATTTAAACGTCTAGGAGCTCTGGGCGGATGGGGGTTGCCTCGATTTCCGTCGAATTTGCGGATTTATTTGACGGTATGAAGAGTTTGGCAGGAGACGACAGACTACTCGGTTCGGAGTGCCTGCATGGGATCGACCATGGCGGCGCGCCGGGCTGGGAGGTACGCGGCTGCGAGGCCACCAACGAGCAGCAACAGGGTGACTGAAGCCATCGTCCACGGATCGTGAGGGGTGATGCCGTAGAGAAATGTTCTGAGGAGGAGGCTGGTCATGTAGGCCAGCGTGAGTCCAACACTCGCCCCGGCGAGGAGCATCCAGCCGGCCTGTCGTAAGACGATTCCCATGACGTGGCCGCGCTGGGCACCGAGGGCGATGCGCAGGCCAAGCTCTCGGGTGCGCTGGGTGACGAGATAGGCCAGCAGGCCATAGATGCCGGTGATGCATAGAAGCAGAGCGGAGCCGCCAAAGACGATCAGCAGTCTAGCCGCAAGCTGCTGGCTGCCGTAGGAGTCTTCGACGATCTGGTCCATTGTGGTGAAGGTGCTGGTGGCAAGCTCGGGGCTGGCGGCGCGCATTGCCGAACGCAACTCGGCGATGATGGACGAAGGGCTCCGCTCTGTCCGCACGACCAGATCCATGCCCAGACCCTCCGCGCCTTTGTAAAAGCCGGTGTCGGGTGTGATCTGGGGGATGCAGACTTGAATCTCGGGCTGCGATTGCTGGGCGATGGAGAGTTGCCGTTCGTCGTCGAGTACGCCAACGATGACAGCGCGCCTGTTCTCGCTGTAGCCGAAGAAGGTTTCGCCGAGGATCTTGCCGGGGTCCTGGTCGCCGCCGTAGTACGCCTTCACAAATGCGCGGTTCACGACGGCTACCGGCTGAGAGGTCGCCGTGTCTGCTTCGTTGAAGAACCTGCCTTTGAGCATGCGGAAGCCAAGGACTCGCTGCATCTCCGGGCCGACGGCGCGCATCTGGGCGCTGATATCGCGCCGAAGTGCACCGTCTCCATCAACCTCAAGGTTAAATGTCATCTTGTACTTTGTTCCGAGTGGAACACCGGTGATCAAGGAGGCGCTTTGGACTCCGGGAAGGTGATTTACCTGATCGACGAGCGGCTGGTAGAGCTCGGTCGTCATGTTTCTTCCCGCGAACTTATAGGCAGGAATCGACATGTCGGCGACGATGACGTGATCTGTACGAAAGCCGAGCGGAACGTGTCGCAGGGCGTAGAGGGTACGGAGCAGCAGACCGCACCCGACCAACAGGGTGAGGGACATGGCGATCTGGGTGACGACGAGTAAGGCGCGGGTTCGATACTGCACCGGTGCGGCGCTGCTCTGTTGACCGCCCTGGCGCAGGGCCGGTTCGATGGAGGCCCTGGCCGCGACGATTGCGGGCCACACAGAACATAACAGAGCGCTGGTGGCGGTCAGTCCAAGCAGCACAGCGATCACGGCTGGGTTGGGGGTTATCTTTTCGTGAATGTGGAATTGACTGGCCAGTCCGCGTTCGAAGAGCTTGAGGATGAGCATGGCGAGCCCGAGGCCGATGGTGGAGCTAAGCGCGCTGAGTACGATCCCTTCGACCACAAGCTGCTGCACGATTCTCCAACGGCTCGCACCGAGTGCGCCACGCACGGCGATCTCGCGCTGCCTGGCGATGGCGCGTGCCAGCATGAGGCTTGCGGCGTTCACGCAGGCGATCAACCACAAAATAGCCGATGCTCCAAAGAGCGCCAGGAGCGATCGTCTCAGGTCGCTGCCCATGAGGGAGTCGTCGTAGCGCTGCACCTGAACAGAGTTGACCTGTTCGCGCTGGTACGGGTCCGTGTACGCTTTGGCGACCTCCGCCTGGATGACTTTGAGCTCCGATTGCGCGCTATCCAGAGTTACGCCGGGCTTCAATCGCGCAACGACCTCGTAGTTCGGTGGGTCGTACATGGTTCGCACTGCGTCCGTTGCTCCGAGGACAGCGGGCGTCCAGACGACGGACGGTCCCGTGCCGAAGGGAAAGGTAAACCCGGGCGGCATGACGCCGGCCACGACATACGACTCTCCGTTGAGCTTGACGGGTTTGCCGATGATTTGCGGGTCGCTGCCGTAGGCGGTCTTCCATACGGCGTCGCTCAAGATGATTGTCTGGGCATCGCTCGGCTGAACAGATCCTGACTCGGGCTGGGCATGGAAGCCGCGACCGATTGCGGGTAGCACGCCCAGCAACTGAAACAGATTGGCACTAATTTTTGGGGCGCTCACCTGTATTGCTTCGCTCCTGCCTTCGAGGAAGGAGACCTGCCGGTTCGCGCTATAGAACGCGACCGCCTGCAGCGACCGACTACGCTCATGCCACTGCTGGAGATCGAGGTATGGGGTTCCATCGGGGGCAACGCCTTTCTTGCCAGCCTCTTTAATCTCGATCAACTGTTGCGCGTCTGCGTATGGAAGCGGCCGCAGGAGGACGCGATCGACGACGGTGAACATGGCAACGGTTGCTCCCAGACCAAGCGCGAGCGTGGCCATCACGGTGATGGTGAAGATGGGAGATTTTCTCAGCTGGCGCAGGGCAAATCTGAGGTCCTGCCCGAGGCGCTCGAACCAGAGCCAGCCCCACATCTCCCGCGTCACATCCTTGACCATGGCGACGTTGCCAAACTCACGCATTGCCGCGGCACGCGCGTGCTCGGAGGACTCTCCGCGATCCTTGCGGTCCTGAATGTCCATCTGGAGATGAGCCTGGATCTCTTCGTCGAGCTCTGCTTTATGGCTCACAAACAGTCGCGAGAAGAAGCTCATGCCTCTCCTCCTTCGCGCACAGGGCGCATGATGGAGCCGATCACGTCGACCATTTGCTGCCAACGACTGAGATCAGACGCCAACTGTTTTTTTCCGGGGGCTGTGATTCGGTAATACTTCGCGCGCTGGTTGCTCTCGGTCTGCTTCCACTCGGAGCGCACCCAGCCCTGCCGTTCCATGCGATGGAGCGCTGGGTATAACGATCCGGTTTCGAGCTGCAATGCCTCGCCGGAGTCCGCATGGAGCGCCTGGACGATACCGTAGCCATGGCGCGGTCCCCATTGGAGAGTCTGAAGGATGAGCATGTCGAGTGTGCCCTGGAGCAGCTCGATCCGATTCTTGTAGCCGTTGCGTCCGATCATAGATGTAGGCACTCTACTCCTTAGGAGATAGTGTGTCTACATGCTTGTCACGATGCATGAGGTATTCCATTTGCGATGATCGCAGATTATTTCTGGGCGTCCTGGGCGAGGCGGAGGCCGGAGAACTGCCAGCGGGTGGGGGGGGAGAAGAAGTTGCGATAGGTGGGGCGAATGTGAGTCCTGGGCGTGACGCAGGAGCCGCCGCGGAGGATGACCTGCGAGGACATGAACTTGCCGTTGTATTCGCCGAGGGCGCCGGGAAGGGGTTTGTAGCCGGGGTAGCCGGTGTAGCCGGATGAGGTCCACTCCCATACGTCGCCGAAGAGCTGTTGCAGGCCGGTGAGGCCGGTGGCGGGGGTGGGATGGAGGTTGCCGGTTTCGATGAGGTTTGGGGTTGGGGTTAGAGGCAGAGAGGCAATGGGCAGGTCGCGCCAGTCGGGAGAGTGGTGGTCGGGCTGCGATGCGGCTCCAACTCTGGTCCCAGAGGAGGGACCCTTCGGCAGGCTCAGGGCAGGCTCTGAGGCACCCGGCGCGGAGGAGTAAGGCGTAGGGGAGGAGGCTTCGACGAGATGCTGGATGGCGGCGTGCTCCCACTCGAACTCGGTGGGGAGACGGTGACCGGCCCAGCGGGCGTAGGCGTCGGCCTCGAAGAAGCTGAGGTGGCAGACGGGGGTTTCGCTGAGGTCTTCGAGGGGCTGCCAGCCGTGGAGGGTGTAGATGCTCCAACCGGAGCGGGTGGTGTCGTCGCGGCGCCAGTAGAGGGGGGCCTGCCAGGCTTCGGCGTGGAGAGTGGTCCAGCCCTCGGAGAGCCAGAGTTCAGGGCGGTTGTAGCCGTTCTGGTCGATGAAGGCGAGGTACTCGGCGCAGGTGATGAGGCGGGTGGCGAGGCGGAAGGGCTGGAGGTAGACGGTGTGACGGGGGGTTTCATTGTCGAAGGCGAAGGCGTCGAGCGCAGCGGGGTTGGGGGTGAGACCTATTTGAGTGAGGCCGCCGGAGAAGGCGATCCAGTCGAGGGGTGGGGCGATGGCTTCGCTAGTGCGCTGCGGTGAGTCTTCGGGGAGGTCGCGGTAGGCGGGGTGGAGCGGGTTGGTGAAGAGGGCGTGCTTGATGTCGGTGGCGATGAGCTCCTGGTGCTGCTGCTCGTGCTCGAAGCCGAGGGCGATGCGGCGGGCTGCTTCGTCTTCCATGGGGTGGCTGAGGAGGGTGTGCATGGCGGCGTCGACGTGGGCTCGATAGCTAAGGATGGCGTCGAGGGGCGGACGGGAGAAGGAGGCGCGAAGTTTTTTTTCGGGCACGTCACCGAGTGAGTTGTAGTAGCTGTTGAAGAGCCAGTGGAAGTCTGGGTGGAAGGGCTTGTAGTTGGCGACGAACTCGCGAAGGACGAAGGTCTCGAAGAACCAGGTGGTGTGGGCGAGGTGCCATTTGACTGGGCTCGCCTCGGGACAGGACTGGACCATGAGGTCCTCTGGCGAGAGGGGGGCGCAGAGCTTCCGGGTGGCTTGGCGAACGGACTTGTAACGGGCGAGGAAGGATGCGGAGAGGACTTGGGTGGTGGTGATCATGGGCGAGCTTCCCTGGTGTATGCCTGAGTTTATTCGTATGGGATGGAGCTGCGGCTGATTTTGTTGCTTTTTTCGCTCTTCGAGTGAAACCCGGGGTGATATCGCCTGTTCCCCTTATAAGACGACTGTGGAGGCCGATTAGTGACAAGTCAATTTGCTGGCGGGCTTTTGGCGCAACAACAGAAGCGAGAGTTTGAGATTCGTCCGATATATCTCTATCGCAGTCGTAGCATCGCTAAATCGCTTAGTGGGAGCCGTTGAGGAGGCGGGCGAGGGTGTAGGCTACGGCGGCGGCGGCTCCGCCGATGGTGACGGTCTGGATGGCGCTGCGGAGCCAGCCGGTGCCGACGAGCTTTCCTTTCAACGCTCCGAAGATGGCCAGGGCGAGGAGGGTGATGATGACGGAGAGCTTGAGTGCGTTGAGATTGCCGGCGACGAGCATGTAGGGGAGCAGAGGGATGAGGCCGCCGGCGATGTAGGAGGTTGCAATGGTGAGTGCGGAGCGGTGGGCGCGGTTGCGGGCGGGCTCTTCGAGGCCGAGCTCGAAGCGCATCATGAAGTCGACCCAGGCGGTGGGGTTTTGTTTGAGCGCGTGGAGGACTGGCGCGGCGCTGGCGCGGTCGACGGAGTACTGCTCGAAGATCTCGTAGATCTCCTCTTCTTCGTCGCGGGTGCGCTCGACGATCTCTCGCTCTTCGCGGCGGCGCTCGGAGGTGTAGTGCTCGGCGTCGCCACGGGCGGCGAGGTAGCCACCGAGACCCATGGCGATGGAGCCGGCGGCTATTTCAGCTAGGCCAGCCAGGACGACGATGTGGGAGGAGGCGACGGCTCCTGAGAGCCCTGCGGCGAGGGCAAAGGGTACGGTGAGGCCGTCGGAGAGGCCGATGACGATGTCGCGGACGGTCTCGCTGGACTCGAAGTGGCCTTCGACGTGGGGGCCGTGAGTGTGCGGCGAGGTTTGACCTTGGGCGACTTGGTGCATGGCGGTAGTTTAGTGCAGGCGTTGGTGTTTGGGAGAGAGATGCACCGGAACGCGGTGAGTTTGGGGCGGGAGAGAGTCTTTCGCGGAGGGGGTACGTCTGTATGAGCAACGGTTTCCAGAGGAACGCGTGGGACAGATGAGACAAGAATCCAGTTGGCGTTGTGTGGCGAGATTGATTGGGGTTGCGGCTGTGTTTTTCCTGACGGCGGGGCTTGTGACGGCTCACGCGCAAGACGGTCAGGACGGGGGTGGGGTGGCGTTTGCCGGGGGTCAGATGGTGAGAGGGACTGTGACGGCGGCGGCGGGTGACCACCTTACGGTAAAGACAGAGGCAGGAGAGGTGTATCAGGTGGTTGTGTCGCAGAACACGCGGGTGACCAGGGAGCGGCAGCCCGTGAAGGTGGCAGATATCAAGGTGGGCGATGGCGTGGGGGCGATGGGGGTGCTGGATGCTGCGACGAAGACGGTGCATGCGGTGTTTGTAGGAGTGGTGGATGCAGAGCAGGTGAAGAAGGCGCGGGAGGGAATGGGGAAGGTCTACATCACTGGGAAGGTGACGGCGATTGATATGGACGCGCTGAAGTTGACGGTGATGCGACCGGATGGGGTGAGCCAGGTGATTGGGGTAGATGAGGGGACGTCGTTCAAACGTGGGGGGCGAGGGATGGCGGCGATGGTGAGCGGGAGCGGCGTTGTCGATGCGGCGCCTCGCGGGAGTGGCGCGGGTGGGGCTAATAGCGGCGGCGGGGAGAGCATTACGTTCGCGGATGTGAAGGTGGGAGATGGCGTGGCTGGTCGAGGTGGCTTGAAGAGTGGCTTGTTTGTGCCGACGGAGCTGGGCGTGATGGACGCGGCGACGATGGGGCAGAGGCATAGGCGGCGTAGTGATGGAGCGACTGGTCCGGTTGGGGCGGCTGCTCCGGCGGGGACGACGGCTGCTCCTCCGGCTAGTCCGGCTGGGGTCCCTCAGTAGTGCGGATTTACTGGTGGTTGAGTGAGGTGAAGGTGCAGGGATCGATGCGGTGCGTGGCGATGGGCTTGATGATGCTGGCGGGGGCGCGGGGCGCTGCTGGACAGGCTCCGGTGACTGATCAGCAGCCGGTGGTGGTGACACCTGCTCCTGCGGTGGGGCAGGTGGGTGTTGTGGCTGCTCCGAATGAGGCCAGTGGAGGGAGGATTACCGGGACGGTGAAGGCGGGTGCGGCGCCGCTGCCGGGGGTGGGAGTGACTGCGACCAATTCGCTGACGGGCAAGAGGTATGCGACGACGACGGACGTGAATGGGGTGTTCGCGATGGTGGTGCCGCGGAATGGGCGGTATGTGGTGAAGGCGGAGCTGGCTGCGTTCGCGGCGGAGACGAAGGAGGTTTTGATCAACGCCGCGGGAGCAAATGGGGGCAAGCCGGAGCAGGTGGCGGAGTTTGGCTTGCAACTGGCTTCGCGGGTGGAGCAACAGGAGGAGAAGCAGGCGGCCGTCGCAGGCGCTGGAGCTGGCGGTCAAGGGGCTGCGCTGACGCGGGGGCTGCAGTCGCTGAGTGTGACAGGAGATAGCGGCGAGCTGGCCGATGCAAGCGCTGGGAGTGGGAGTGCCGGGGTGCAGATGCCTACGCTCGGTGGTCTGGGTGGGGATGCGGCGGCGAACGACTCCGTGACGGTGAGTGGGCAGATGGGTCAGACGAATGGGCTGGCAGGATATAGCGAAGACGATATTCGGCAGCGGGTGCAGGATGCGATCTCGCAGGCACAGCGGCAGGGCGGCGCAGCGGGCGATATGGCGAATACGGTGGCGGGGATGCTGGGAGGGCTGATGGGTGGCGGGTTTGGCGGGCCGGGCGGTGGGGGTGGTGGCGGACGAGGTGGGCGAGGGGGCGGTGGAGGTGGTGGTGGCGGATTTCGCGGGTTCAATCCGACGCAACCGCATGGAGCGGTGTTTTATCAGGGTGGGAATGGGGCACTGGATGCTACAAACTTTTCGCTGACGGGCGCTCCGGTGGTGAAGCCGGCTTTCAGCTCGAATCGGTTTGGGGTTAGTTTCACCGGATCGCCTTCGATACCGGGTGTGGTGAAGGCGAGCACGAAGCAGTTCATCTTCTTCAACGTGACGGGGCAGCGAAACATTACGCCCTCGAACCTGTACGGGACGGTGCCGACGGTGGCGGAGCGCGGCGGGGACTTCTCTGCCCTGCTGCAGCCGGTGAATGGAGGCGCACCGACGCAGCTTTATAACCCGACGACAGGTGCGGCGATTCCTGAGAATATTTTTTCGAATGCAGGGCTGGCGGTTTCGCCACAGGCTGCGGCGCTGCTGAACTACTATCCGGCACCGAACATCGCAACGACGGGACGGCAAGGATATAACTACCAGACGATAACGACGGCGGGAAACAATGCGGCGACGGCGGCGTTGCGCTATGTGCGGAACTTTGGACAGAATAATAATTTTGGCGGAGGGCGGCGAACGCAGAGGAGTGGACCGGCGACGCTGCGACAGAATATCAACTTCAATGGAAGCTACTCGCATACGGCGGCGGACCAACGGAATTTGTTTCTGCCGCTGGGTGGGGCGAGCGAGACGGATGGATATGGGGTGACGGCGGGTTACACGATAGGGTATGGGCGGCTGACCAATAATGCATCGGTGAACTGGAACCGTTCGCATAGCATGGTGCGGAACTACTTCACCGATGTGTCCGATCCACTGGTGGGTACGGGGATCAATATTCCTAAGCCGGTGATCGGAGCTAATCCGGGAATTTATTTCGGATTGCCGACGTTGAGTATCTCTAACTTCACCTCGTTGAGTCAGGCATTGCCGAGCGATGCGATCAACCAGACGATCTCGTTTTCGGACTTTGTGAGCTACAGCCACAAGAAGCACAACATGCGCTATGGGCTGGATATTCGGCGAGTGCATGCGGACACGATCGGCGGGACAAGTGCGAATAGCGCGACGAATCTGAACAATGTGGTGGGGGCGTTTACGTTTACAGGATATGCGACGCAGAACCCTGCGGCGACGTGCACGCCGTCGACTACGGTGACGTGTCCGGTGGTAGCACCGAGTGGGTATGGGTTTGCTGACTTTCTGCTGGGGCTGCCACAGCAGTCGGCGATCCAGGCGGCGAATGAGAAGACGTACCTGCGGGCGAATGTATATGACTGGTATGTGCAGGATGACTGGAGGGTACTGGCGAACCTGACGCTGAACTACGGGCTGCGGTATGAGTATTTTTCGCCGTATGTGGAGAAGGACAACCGGCTGGTGAACCTGAACCACAATGCGGACTTTACGCAGGTGTCGCCGGTGTGCCCGGTGGCGATTGCGGGGGCGTGCGGTGCGGGGGCGGTGCGGTCGCTGGTGAATCCCGACAGGAATATGTATTCGCCGCGGCTGGGTTTTGCTTATCGCCCGAAGTTAAAGATATTCAAAGAGACGGTGGTGCGCGGCGGGTATGGGATCAACTACAACACAGGGCAGTATGCGAGTTTTGCGAATCAGCTTTCGGCGCAGGTGCCGTTTGCTTTGACGCAGACGAACATCGTGGGGCAGCCGGGGTGCACGCCATCGAGACTGACGCTGGCCAATGGGTTTGGCTGCTCGTCGACGCCGGTGCAGAACAACTATGCGGTGAATCAGGATTACCGGCTGGGGCATGTGCAGGTATGGAACATCGATATTCAGCGAACGTTGCCGATGGGGATCGTGGCGAACATCGGGTACAACGGGGCGAAGGGCGGCGATCTGGATATTTTGCGGGCGCCGAACCGGACGGCTGACGGTGTGCTGAACTCTTCGGCGCAACCGTTCAACTATGAGGACTCGCTGGGGTACTCGCGGTTTGAACAGTTGAGCGTGAATGTGCGGAAGCGGCTGCAGAAGGGAGTTTCGCTGCAGGCTACGTATCACTATGGACACTCGATCGACAACGCCTCTTCGATCGGAGGGTCAACGGCAACGGTGGCGCAGAACGATAAGGACCTGAATGCGGAGGAGGGCAATAGCTCCTTCGATATACGACACCAGTTGACGGGAAACTGGGTGCTGG
>Ga0302324_100004524_pt1 | contig 30707 bp, 26 predicted proteins | sample Palsa_T0_1_FD_201949 | JGI IMG/M metagenome (GOLD analysis project Ga0302324, IMG submission 201949) | Peat permafrost microbial communities from Stordalen Mire near Abisko, Sweden - Palsa_T0_1 | ecosystem: Environmental > Terrestrial > Soil > Palsa > Peat permafrost | place: Sweden: Abisko... | reverse complement strand
CACCCGTTTCCGAAAAGGGGCGGATGGGCAGGTATATCATACGACCAATGATTATGTCTACAACGATGGCGGCGGGTTTAGCCTTATTCTCACGGAGTCCAATGAAACAAAGACAAAGATCCCGCCCATCTATAATCCTATCGATACCCTGCCGCACAAACACAAGTTTTCGGGCGACTACGCGCAGGACAAACGGAATATCGTTTCCATCCGGGACGGAAGGGATGCCTCGCGGTTCTACTTCTTTGTGCATTTTGAGAAAGACAACGGGGATTGCAGGGGCGAGCTGAAAGGGGAAGCGAAGTTTATCTCGCCCGGTATTGCCCGTTATCGGTCATATTCCGACCCCTGCGCGGTTGAATTTACCTTTGACGCCGGGGGGATATCGATGAAAGAGCAGGGCGGATGCGGCGTACATCGGGATATTAAATGTTTTTTTGAAGGTTATTTTCAGCGACGGCGGGATACTCATCCCAGGGCAGCCGGAAAAAAGACCTGAGCCGGGTTAACCTGCTCCGAGCCCCATACAATTCTATTCAGGTTTATCCGTTATATTGCGTCAGTTTTACACGAAAACAATCAGGAATTGCTATGAGCTTTAGAAATTATGCTGTGCCTTACGTTGTGGATGAGAAATATTCAAAAAAAGTGGCTTATTTCTCTATGGAATTCGCGGTGCATCAACCTTTGAAAATCTACAGCGGCGGTCTGGGCTTTTTGGCGGGCTCTCATTTGCGGAGCGCCTATGAGTTGAAACAGAACATGATCAATATCGGTATTTTGTGGAAATACGGTTATTATGACCAGGCCCGCAACCAGGACCAGACCTTGCAGGTCACCTGGATGGAAAAGCAATACAGTTTTCTGGAGGACACCGGGATCAGGTACCAGGTCACTATTCACGATCATCCGGTATGGGTCAAGGTCTGGTACCTCAACCCCGAAACGTTTAAGAGTGCGCCTTTATTTTTGTTGAGCACCGATCTTCCCGAGAACGATTATGTTTCGCAGACTATTACGCACCGGCTCTACGATGCCAATGTGGCGACCAAGGTGGCGCAGTTCATTCTGCTGGGGGTGGGTGGGGCTCAACTGGTGGATGAACTTGGGTTCAAGCCCGATCTTTATCATTTAAATGAAGCGCACGCGATCAGCGCCTCCTTCTGGCTCTATCAGAAATACAATAAAAATATTGAAGAGGTACGTAAAAGGCTTGTCTTTACGACGCATACTCCCGAGGAAGCCGGCAATGAGAAGCACGATATCTATCTCTGTCATAAGATGAGCTATTTCTGCGGATTGACGGTGGAAGAGGTCCGGAAACTGACAGGCCTGGAAGACGACGCCTTCAACCATTCGCTGGTGGCCTTGCGTTTTGCGCATCTGGCCAATGCCGTTTCGCAGCTGCATGGGAATGTCTCCCGTGCGATGTGGGGTAAATATAAGAATATCTGTCCCATCATCTCTATCACGAATGCACAGAACTGGCGTTATTGGGCGGATAAAGAGCTATACCGGAAGATGGAGGAAAGCAATGATTATTGGTGGGATGACCGGAAAAAATACATGAAGAAAAGAAGTTTTGAGATCGTTGCGGATCAGACCGGGAAACTGTTCGACCCGAATGTGTTTACGATCGTCTGGGCCCGGCGGCTGGCCGGGTATAAGCGGGCAGATCTGTTGACACGCGATATGGAACGCTTCAACCAACTGCTGGGCGATACGAAATATCCCGTACAGATCATCTGGGCGGGGAAACCGTATCCGATGGACTATCCGGCGATCAATGAGTTCAATCATCTCGTACATCTGAGCAAGGCCTATAAGAATGTGGCGGTGCTGATCGGTTATGAGCTGACCCTATCCAAGCGGCTCAAGCAGGCGGCTGACTGCTGGCTGAACAATCCCCGGGTTCCTCGGGAGGCTTCCGGTACCAGCGGGATGACGGCGGCGATGAATGGGGCTGTCAACTTTTCCACGGATGACGGCTGGATCCCGGAATTCGTCAATCACGGAAACAACGGCTTTGTGGTTCCAAAGGCGGATTATGCCAATATGCATGTAGAGGAACAGGACGATTATGATCTGAATAAGGTATATGAGATGCTGACAAAAGAGATCCTGCCGCTTTATTACGACCACTATGAAACCTGGCGGCAGATCGCCAAGAACGGCATGCGCGATGTCCGCTATCAGTTCGATGCGGGCCGGATGGCGCATGAGTATTATGAGCTGCTATATAAGTGACCTCCTGTAAATAACCTTCTCTTAACGAACGCAGTTTAACTGAATAGCAATGGTTTATGCTGGGACCCCTGTTGCCGTTAGGTGAGCGGCTTTTTACCGTCTATCCGATTTTGGTTGGGGCTGCGCGCGGGTGCCGGCGGCTATTTCCAGAAATACTGGCGCAACCAGGCAAACGCCTGTCGCGCGCTGTTCGCACAGATATTGCAGGAGCCGGTACTATCGCCGGCGGCGTTCTCATTCTCCCAGTAGAATTTTTTGACATGGTCACCGGAGATGACCAGGAGGACGGAATCGCCGGCCGGTGCAATAAAGAAGCGGCGGTTATCCGGCGCCGGATAACCCGCTTTGAATCCTCTTCGACCCGCCACGGAGTCGGGGCCCAGCCAGGCCAGTTCGATATCGTCCGTCGATACGCCGTGGTCGTAGCGGATATAGGCGCGTTTTTCGTCCTTGATCCAAAAGGCGAGGCTTTCGTAGTTGTCCGTATCGGGTTTGCCGGTGGACCAGGTGGCAACCTTTACGTCCTGGATAAGGGATTGCGACAGGAGAAGGATGGTCAGTAAAAAGAGACCCCTCATTGCGGTTTTTTGGTGCTGTCCGGCATGGATCTGGCAGCGGAATCCGGTGCATTTTGGGGGGCTGCCTGCTTGATGATGTCCAGCACTTGCACATCGAAGACCAGTACCGAACCTGCGGGGATCGATTGGCCTGCGGGGCGATCACCATACGCAAGTTCGGAGGGAATAAATAACTTCCATGTGCTACCCACGGGCATGAGTTGGAGGGCTTCGGTCCAGCCGGGGATAACGCCGTTGACGCTCAACTCGACGGGCTGACCTCTGTCGATAGAGCTGTCGAAGACCTTGCCATCGATCAGGGCGCCGCGATAGTGTACCCTGACCTGATCCGTCAATGCGGGTTTTGGACCGGTACCTTGTTTGACGATCTGGTATTGGAGACCGCTGGCGGTTGTGACGACACCGGGTTTTTTCGCATTGGCGACCAGGAATTCCTGTCCCAGTTTCTTATTGCCTACCGCTTTTTCTGCCTGTGTCTTTTGCACAAAATTCATAATGCAGGTCTGGGCCTGCTGTTCGTTGAGAAGGGGTTTGTTGTTTTTTACATCATTGACGGCCCGGACGACCATGGCCGTATTGATATTGGTAAGATTCTGCTGTTTGTAGAAATTGGCCAGGCTGAGCCCGATGGCATAGCTCAGGGAATCCTGTTGTGTTTTCAGGAGGGGGGAAGACGCGGCGGTTGCTGTGCCGGTCTTATGGGCCGGGGCAGCGGTTTTAGGGGCGGTCTGCGCCAGGGCGGATAATGCCATGGGCACGGAAAAAGTAAGGATCGAAATTGTTTTACTGACGTTCATTGATAATATTTTGAGACGCAAAAATAAGGGTTTTAAATTTATCAGAATTTGCGCTACATTTAACCTCCAATCTAAAAACAAAAATATCCTGTATGAAACGAGTTTTTTCCGCCCTTGTCTTGTCCTTTTTTTCCGTTGTCCTTGCTAATGCACAAGGAAGTCTGCTGGGCAAAGGCCTCAGTTCGGACGATATTGTGTCCGGTCTCAAGGATGCCCTGGCAAAAGGTACGCAAAAGAGCACCGACAAGCTGTCCGCCGTCGATGGCTTTTTCAAAGATGCAGCGGTAAAAATCCTCTTTCCTCCTGAAGCGGCTAAAATGGAGTCGACCTTGCGAAGCGCCGGTTTTGGTCCTCAGGTGGATAAGGCTATCATGGATATTAATCGTGCTGCGGAGGACGCAGCAAAGTCTGCCGCTCCCATCTTCTTAAACGCGATAAAGGGTATGAGCGTCTCTGACGGCGTCGGCATTCTTCGGGGCCCGGATACCGCCGCCACCGCATACCTGCGCAGATCGACTTCCGTTCAGCTGACGGCCGCCTTTCTTCCGGTGATCACCAGTTCCCTGCAAAAGACGGGGGCTAGTTCTTCCTGGAAAACGGTTGTCGACGCCTATAACCATATTCCCTTCCACAAAAAAGTAGACCCCGATCTGCCGGCCTATGCCACACAAAAATCATTGGACGGCGTCTTTTATTATGTAGCTGTAGAAGAAAAGAGCATCCGCGCAAATCCGGCCGGGCAAGCCGATGAGTTGCTGAAGAAGGTTTTCGGCGGTTTATAATATGTTTTCATTCATTATCTCTTTATACCGACAGGCATATAGTGGTTTGTCCAGGTCTACCTGGCTGCTGTGCATCGTTATGCTGGTAAATCGCAGCGGTACGATGGTCTTTCCTTTTATGACCATTTACCTGACACGGCCTGCCATGGGCTATAGCATCGCACAGGCAGGATTGGTCATCGGTATTTTCGGCCTGGGTGCAATCTGCGGTGGTTTTCTCGGAGGCCGGTTGACGGACAGATGGGGCTTCCACCGGGTGCAGCTGACGGCGCTGGTGGGCGGCGGGATACTTTTCTTTATCCTGGGGCAGGTGAGGAGCTATCCTTCGATCTGTGTTTGTACGTTTCTGCTAAGTCTGGTGAACGACGCTTTCCGTCCTGCCAACTCGACGGCTATCGCCACCTATAGCAAAGAGGAAAACAGAACCCGGTCGTATTCGCTCAACCGGCTGGCCATCAACCTGGGTTGGGCGGTGGGGGGGGCGCTTGGCGGGTTCCTGGCCAGCATCAACTATCATCTGCTGTTCTGGGTAGATGGCGCTACCAATTTGCTGGCGGCGCTGTTGTTACGGAATTTTTTGTATCCGGCGGCCGTTGCGACTGCTCATCCTGCCGGAGAGGCAGCTGTCAAGCCGGTGCTGTCGGCTTATCGGGACAAAATTTATCTGAAGTTCATCGTTTGCACCATCCTTTTTGCCAGTTGTTTTTTCCAGGTCTTTTCCACGCTGCCGCTCTATTATAAGCGGGTGCTGCAGCTGCCCGAGTATATGATCGGATTGCTGATGACGTTAAACGGCCTGATCATCGCGGTGTTCGAGATGGTGCTGGTCTTTAAGATGGAAGGGAAAAGGGAAAACCTTTTCTATATCTTTTTCGGGGCCTGTACTTTTGGTCTGTCCTATATACTCCTGAACATATTCCCCCCCGCGGTGTATGTTGCTTTCCTTTGCATGGTCCTGAGTACGATCGGGGAGATACTCGCCATGCCGTTTATGAATTCGTTCTGGATTTCGCGTACGTCGAAAACCAACCGGGGACAATATGCGGGACTGTATACCATTGCCTGGTCTACCGCGCAGGTGATAGGGCCGGCGGGTGGCGCGGAGATCGCTCAGCGGGCCGGGTTTGCAGTGCTGTGGTGGGTTGTCGGCGTCCTTTGTTTCCTGGCTGCGATCGCATTCCGGTTTTTACGAAAAAGTCAAAGCTTGCTATGAGTGAAGATAAGTTACAGATGTTCCGTAACAGGTTGCTGAAGATGTGGCGTCATACCGGCAAATCGGCCAGGCGGCAGGGCATCAGCTGTTACCGGGTATATGACCACGATTTACCGGAATTCCCTTTTTGCATCGAGCTTTATGAAGACAAGGTTTACCTGGCCGAATACCAGCGGCGGCATGGGATGAGTGAAGAGGAGCACGAAGCGTGGCTGGAATCCTGTGTGCCCGTTATCAGCGGGATCCTGGAAGTGCCGGATGAGCGGATCTATTTTCGCCAGCGTCGCCGGAAGGAGGGGCGTTTGGATCAGTATGAAAAGCTGGCGAGTGAGCAGGAATTTTTTGCGGTAAGGGAGGCGGGTCTTTCTTTTCGGGTCAACCTGACGGACTATCTCGATACGGGTCTGTTCCTGGATCACCGGATTACGAGAGGGATGGTTAGGGAGGAGGCAAAGGGGAAGCGGGTGCTGAATTTGTTTTGCTATACCGGCTCTTTTTCCGTGTATGCGGCGGCGGGAGGGGCGGTGCAGGTTGATTCGGTGGACCTTTCAAAGACCTATCTGAACTGGGCCGAAGAAAATATGGCGCTTAATGTGGCGGTGGACCCAAAGACGCAGCGTTTTATCCATGCCGATGTCAAGCAATGGCTGGATGAGATTCCGGCCGCCGGAAGTGACAGCCGCGCCGGCAGTGCGAGCGGTGCCGTCGGCTATGACCTGGTGGTGATGGACCCGCCTACTTTCAGCAACAGCAAACGAATGAAGGATTTTTTGGATATCCAGCGGGATCATGCGGAACTGATCAATAAGACGCTGCGCGTGATGACGGCCGGCGGAGTGTTGTATTTCAGCACCAACTACAGAAAGTTCCAGCTCGAGACGGAAAAAATAATGGCAGCGTCGGTAAAGGATATTACCAACGCCACCACTCCATTTGATTTCCAGGGGAAGCTGTTCCGCTGGTGTTATAAGATGGTCAAGTAGTTCGCAAAAATGCGAACTTTTGGCCGGGGCCAACCTATCGGCTCATCGCGGGAAGAGCGATGTCGCGTTTCAGCATCTCGTTCCGGTCGGCCATGTCCCAGGCGGTATAGAAGACGAAGCGGGCTCGTTTTTCCAACAGGTCGTAGTTGATCTTATCCGGCGTGTCGGTGGGCCGGTGGTAGTCGGCGTGGATACCATCGAAATAGAAAATGATGGGTACGCCTTTCCGGGCGAAGTTGAAATGATCGCTGCGGTAGTAGATGCGTTCGGGATCGGTCGGGTCGTCGAATTTATAGTCCAGCTCCAGCTTTGAATATTTTCTGTTATTGCCTTCGCTGATCGGTTTGAGGTCGGTGGAGAGCTTATCGCTGCCGACGACATAGACATAGTTCATGGAATCGCCGATCTTGCGGTTCGGGTCGATGCGGCCGATCATGTCGATATTGAGGTCTACGTCGGTCTTATCGAGGTTGTAGGTGGGGTGATCGGTGTAGAATTGCGATCCCCAGAGGCCTTCTTCTTCACCGGAGTTAGCGAGGAAGAGGATGGAGCGGCGGGGGCCTTTGCCCGCGGCTTTTGCTTTTGCGAATGCGCCGGCGATCTCGAGGATGCTGACCGTGCCTGAGCCATCGTCGTCGGCGCCGTAGTAGATCTCACCGTTTCGTTTGCCGAGGTGGTCCATATGGGCGGAGATGACGACGATCTGGTCTCTCAGGTCGGTGCCCGGAAGGAAGCCGAGGACGTCGCTGGCCTGGAGGTGGAGAGTTGTTTTCATCAGGTCCACCCTGATGTTGGCGTTAAAAACTTTTGACATCGGGTTACCGGGCTGGATTTGGCTATAGTCGCTGCCGAAAATGGCCTGCGCAACCTTATCGGTGATAATAACGGTGGTGATGGAGTTTGTCCGTTTGTATTCGGTGATCGACATATTGCCTTTCGCCGATGAGAGCAGCTGCATGACCGGGCTATTGGAGGGAGTGATAATGAGACAGGCGGCGGCACCGTTGCGTTGGGCGATGTCCTGTTTGCTCGGACTGCGCTGGCGCCGGCCGGTGGGAGGGGCGGCACCTGGCGGGTTTCCGCTGATGACGACGACGATGCGGCCACGGACATTAAGGCCTTTATAGTCGTCTCGGGTCGAGTCGCTGACCCCGTAGCCGGCGAAGACGATCTCGGTGCCGGTTATACCGATGCTGTTATTGGCGGCGGATACAAAGAAGTCGGTGTGGAGGGTGAAGTTTTGATCGTTGACCAAGAGCGAGGCGCTTTCCAGCGAGTCCTGGTAAACCGGGTAGGGGAGCTGGTAGCTGTCGCCGTTGCCGGGGAGGAGGCCGATGGATTTGAAATGGTTTTCGATGTAGTTGGCGACCTTGTGCTGGCCTTCGGTGGCGGTTTCGCGGCCTTCGAAGTCGGCGCTGGCTACGATGTACAAATGTTTTTTCAGGTCATCGGCAGTAATCGTTTTGGCGAAAGGCCGGGGATCGGGAATTTTCTGGGCCTGTGCGGCGCCGGAGGCGACGGCAGATACGGCGAGGAGTAAAAAAAATTTTCTCATGGCCAAATATAGGGACTCCGCACCTTCAGTCTGCGAATCGGCGGGATGTTTTGGATGAGCGGTTGAAATTCTTTATGTTCCGAGCTCGCTGAGCTCCAGCCAGCGCAATTCTTTATGGTCGAGTATTTGGCCGAGCTCGCCGATGCGGATCGATAATTTTTGCAATTCGTCGAAGGAGGTGTAGCCGCTATTGAGCTTTTCGGTGATCTCCTGCTTTTCCCTGGTCAGCCGGGCAATGTCCTGTTCCAACCCCTCGAATTCTTTTTTTTCTTTATACGACAGTTGTTTTTTTGGGGTTTTATTTGTCGCCGCGGCATCCGGTGTGGCGGGTGGGCTAACGGCGGGTTGTTCATTGGGGAAGGCGGCCTGTTCGCCGTTGTTTTTCAGCCAGTCCCGGTATTGGGAATAGTTGCCGGGAAAGTCCCGTACCAATCCGTCGCCTTCGAGTACCAGGAGATGATCCACCAGCCGGTCCATAAAATAGCGGTCATGGGAGACGATGACCAGGCAGCCCTGGTATTCGCTCAGGAAATTTTCCAGGATTCCGAGAGTAGGCAGGTCGAGATCGTTGGTCGGTTCGTCGAGGACGAGAAAGTTGGGGTTGCGGAAAAGAATGGACAGCAGGTGGAGCCGTCTTTTCTCACCGCCGCTCAGTCTGGAGATATAAGTGTATTGCTGTTCGGGGGGGAAGAGGAAAAGGTTGAGGAACTGGGCCGCACTGAGGGAGCCGCCGGCAGCCAGCGGGAAATGTTCCGCGATATTTTTTACAAATTCGATCACCCGCACATCTTCTTTGATGACCAGTCCCTGCTGGGAGTAGTTACCGAAGATGATCGTTTCGCCGATATTGATCTTACCGCTGTCGGGCTGTTCGATGTTTTGCAGCATATTGATAAACGTGGTCTTTCCGACACCGTTCTTCCCGATGACGCCAACGCGTTCGCCTTTTTTAAACGTATAGTCGAAGCCTTTCAGGATCACTTTTTCGCCAAAGCTTTTATACACTTTTTTCAGCTCGGCTATTTTTCCGCCGAGGCGGTTCATTTTCATCTGCAATTCGACCTGCTGGTCTTCGATGCGTTGTTTGGCTTTTGTTTCTACGGTATAAAAATTATCCTGTCGGCTTTTGCTTTTGGTGGTCCGGGCCTTGGGCTGCTTGCGCATCCATTCCAACTCCTTACGGTAGGTATTGCGGGCTTTATCGATGCTGGCGGTCTCATTTTCGATGCGGGCCGCTTTTTTCTCCAGGTAGTTCTCGTAATCTCCTTTATAGGTATGGAGGGTGCTGCCATCCATTTCCCAGATCTCTTCTGAAACGGCGTCGAGGAAATAGCGGTCGTGTGTGACGAGCATCAGCGTTACTTTTTCCTGGTTGAGGTAATGCTCCAGCCATTCCACCATTTCCACGTCGAGGTGGTTGGTCGGTTCATCCATGATGAGCAGGACGTGCTTGTGTTCGAAGCCGATATCGATAAGGGTTTTGGCGAGGGCGACTCGTTTGCGCTGGCCACCCGACAGGGTGCCGGCAGTCTGCTGGAGATGGTGGATATCCAGCTTGCCGAGGATCTGTTTGACCTTGGTGTCAAAATCCCAGGCATTGAGCTCATCGAGCCGGACGATGGCATCGGTCAGCAGATCGACATCTTCTGCGTCGCTGGCCGCCTCATAGGCCTTGATGGCGTTGATGACGGGATGGTTGTGGTGGAAGATATTATCCAGGATGGACTTCTCATCGATAAAGACGGGCTCCTGTTCGAAGAGGGCTACCGTAACGTCTTTGTGTATCCATACGGTGCCGCTGTCGACCGTTTCCTTACCGGAGAGTATCCGGAGCAGGGTGGATTTCCCGCTGCCGTTCCGGGCGACGAGGGCAATCTTGTCGCCTTCTTCTAGATGAAAGGTAATGTCTTGAAAAAGCGGTTTTACACCATAGGATTTGCTCAAATCCACAACAGAAACATAATGCATGCCGCAAATATACGCAATTAGCGGCATGCACTGCGCGGCTTAACCTTTTACGAATTCGAGGGCCACGTGGACTTTTACGTCTTCGCCGAGGACAACGCCGCCAGCATCGGTGGGGGCATTCCAGGCGAGGCCGAATTCTTTCCGATGGATCTTTCCGCTGATGGTAAGGCCGGCGCGGGTGTTGCCCCAGGGGTCTTTGATAACACCGCCAAATTCGCATTCAAGCATTATATTTTTGGTAACGCCGTGCATGGTCATGTCGCCGTGGAGATCATAGGATCCGTCATTGTCGACGTCTTCTATTTTAGTAACGACGAATTTGATCTGCGGGTAGGTGGCGGCGTCGAAGAAATCGGCCGATTTGACGTGGCCATCGCGTTGTTCATTTTTTGTGTTGAGGGAGCCAACGTCGATCGTGAAGGTCGTCTTTGCCGTAGTGAAGTCTTCGCCTTCTGTCTCCACTTCAGCAGAGAAGGAGGAAAACGTGCCGGTAACGGTCGAGATCATCAGGTGCTTTATTTTGAATTCGACTTCGGAGTGCGTGGGATCTAAAACCCATTTCGTTGTGGCCATGGTGAATTAATTTAATGTTTACATATACTACGAATGCAGCCGGAAAATGTTTGGTATCGGCGTAAAAAAATCAATTCTTTATAAAAGGAAGGATGGCGTCCCGGTAGATTGGTTTTTGAATTTGCTCCCGGAGATGAGAAAAGGTTTCAAAGGGCCCTTTCGTGGAGAACATATTGATAAGCCATGCGGGTACGGCAGCGCCGGGGTTGAGCTTCACTTCATAATTGATTTTTATCTTATCGCTGTCCAGTGGGATAACGGTCCACCTTTCGATGGAGACGGGCACGCGGATAATGCCCTTCTTTTCCGGGATAAGATTGGGTATTTCATCGGCGTGGATGGATAAAACGCGGGTGACGCTGTCCTGGGTAAGATGAAGATGTACAGCCAGGTCTCGGTTGTTGGCCGGCCAGGGAGAATGGATCAGGGTATAGAAGTAGAGCTCGGAGGGGCTGATCTTTTTCACCACATAGGATTTCTCGGTGCTGAAGGACCAGTTGGGGTAATTGCCGATATCGAGGATCAATGCTGCCAGGGAGGACAGCCTGGCGGGCAGGACCATCTCCACTTTGAGGTCATTGATGTTCGCATTGTCGCCGGATCTGCTGTAGACCCGGATGCCGTCCTGCTCTTTTTTCAGCTCCCAGCTCTTTTGCGCCCCCACGGGGCGGGAGAATAGCGATAGCAGTAATAGTAACGTAAGGTGTAGCTTCATAGTTTTTTTCGCTCGCGGGAAAGATGGCAATCGGAATAGCCAGCGGAGTGTGTCGGTGGGAGCGCACTTATCCGGGGTAACTTGCCCATGGAGCCGGTCGCCTTCGCCAAGGCATCGCAGGGCGATGCCTGCCATGAGTAAAAGTTGTTTCATTGCCTGTCTGTTTGTCGTTGATTAATCTGTTGTTCGTTCTATTGAGCTCGGGCGCCATATATTTACATTTAACAATCTTTATACAAAAAAGGTTCGTGGGTTACCGGGAGACTTTAAAATGATAATTTCCCGAGCCCAGCCTGGCGACCAGGAAACCTCTTCCCACTGATTCCACGCTGATTTCTTTTACTTCTGCCAGCGGGTGACCGCCTTCCGTGATCAATTCCCCATCCGTGGCGGGGATATAAACGCTGGCGGAGGTGTTTGCCGGGATGGTCAGCTGTAAATAGAGGGTATCGTTGTTTTGTTGCCAGTGGCTGCTCAGCAGGCCATAGCCCGTTTCCAGATCGGCGCCGGCGGAGGTCAGCCCGCCGCCGGGATGCGGCTCGATCCGGCTGTGGTGATAGCCGGGATCATCGGTGTAGGTGTCGATACCGGCCACTACGCGGTACATCCAGTCACCGATGGCGCCATAGGAATAGTGATTGAAGGAGTTCATACCGGGTGTTTGGAAACTGCTGTCCGGCCGGATGCCATCCCATCTTTCCCAGATAGTAGTGGCGCCCATTTTTACCGGATAAAGCCAGGATGGGTAGGTGTCCTGCAGCAAAAGGCGGTAGGCAACGGATGTATAGCCGAATCGGCTTAAAACATGGCAGAGGTAGGGGGTACCGAGGAAGCCGGTTGTCAGGTGATCATCGTAGTCCCGGATATTTTGTACCAGGCGTTCGGCGGCTTGTTCCCGAAGAGCGTCCGGCAGCATGTCAAATTGTAGTGCAAGCACATAGGCAGTCTGCGTGCCGGAGACCAGTCTGCCGTTCGGCGTCAGATATTCCCGGAGGAAGGCCGCTTTTATTTTTTTGAGCAGCGTCGTGTAGGCGGCGGAATCGATCGGTCGTCCCAGCACGCCGGCTGCATCGATCAGCAATTGGGTGGAATGGGCGTAGAAGCATTGGGCGATAAGGTATTTGTCGGTGACTGCCGAGCGGCCGTCGTTGTCATCAAAGGGCCGGTAGAAGAGCCAGTCGCCAAAATGGAAGCCGGTATTCCAGAGATCGTCTTTTGCCTGGCCGCGGATATAGTCCACCCAGGCTTTCATGCTGGGGTATTGGTCTTCAAGCACGCGGCGGTCGCCATAAGCGAGATAGAGGTTCCAGGGGATGATGGTCGCCACATCGCCCCAGCCGGCGCTGGTGCCTTTGCCGGTGACGTTTGGAATGACAAAGGGAACGGCTCCTGAAGGCAACTGGTCGGCGGCTACGTCTTTCAGCCATTTGGCGAAGAAATTGTCTACGCCTCTGTTAAAAGCGGCGGTGCGGGAGAATACCTGTGCATCGCCGGTCCAGCCGAGCCGTTCATCCCGTTGGGGGCAATCGGTGGGGATGTCCAGAAAATTGCCTTGTTGCCCCCATTGGATATTGTGCTGGAGCTGATTAATGAGGGGGTTGGAGCATTCGAAGCTGCCGGTGCGGGGCATATCCGAATAGAGGGCGACGGCCGTGAAATCGGCCGTATCGATGGGGCCTTTCCAGCCTTCGATGCGGATGTAGCGAAACCCATGGAAGGTGAAATGCGGTTCGAAGGTCTCGGTGTTGGTGGGCGCGCCGGTAACGCTGTTAACGCCGGTGGCGCTGTTGCCGCCTGTTGCGCCGCCGTTCAGGATGAAGACATCTTCCGCCTTTGCTTTACGGAGATTGTCCGTATAAAAATTGCCTGATTTATCCAATACTTCCGCATGGGTGAGGCAGAGACTGTCGCCTGAGTTGCCTTTTATTTTTACGATGACCCATCCCACAAGATTCTGGCCGAAGTCGATCACCTGTTCGCCTTTTGGGGTCGTCAGCAGTCTGACGGGATGGAAGACTTCCTGTTTTCTTACCGGTTCATTGCCGGTAGCGATCAGGTTGTTCAACTGAAATACCGCAGTTTGTACGGGGGCCCAGGCAGCGTCGTCATAATCGGGGAGGGTCCAGCCGGCTTTTTCCAGGCGGTGGTCGATCCGTTCGCCGTTGTAGATTTCGGAAGCGCGAACTTCGCCGGTTGCCGAGCGCCAGCCGGGGCCGGTAGAGATAGTATCCGAACGGCCGTCTTTGTAGTGAATGACCAGTTGCAGGAGCAGGGAAAGGTCTTTGCCGTATACGTCATGCTGTGTATCGAAGCCGATTGTGCCGCGGTACCAGCCGTTGCCCAGCAGGACGCCGATGGCATTTCCACCCTTACGGATCAGGCTGGTCACATCGTAGGCCTGGTATTGCAATCGTTTGTTGTAAGACGTCCATCCCGGGGTGAGGTAGGCGTCGCCGATACGGCGCCCGTTTAGCTGCGCTTCATATAAGCCGTGTGCGGTGATATAGACCGTGGCGGAGGCAATTGGCCGGTTGGCGGTGAAGTGGGTTCGCAGAAGGGGGTTGGCCCGGGGTTGGCCGGTGGACCTGGGAGAGGCCCCGGCGGATTCGGCGGCGGCTTGTATCCATTGGGCTTTCCAGTCTTCGGGCCGTAGGAGACCCATCTGCCATTGCGCCTTTTCGCTCCAGGCCGAGACGCGTCCTTTATTGTCCCAGATGCGAACCTGCCAGTAATATCTTTTTGCGGACCGTAGTTCCGGCCCGGTATAGACGACCTGTACGGACTGCCCCGATGTCACTTTCCCGGAATTCCAGAAAGGGTCTTTGTTGTCGCTGCGCTCGCTAACCCTGATCTCATAGGCTGTCTGAAGCTCGTTCCTGTCCGATGACAGCAATTGCCAGCTTAGCCGGGGGGCTTTGCTGTCCAGGCAGAGCGGGTTGGAAAGATTTTCTGTCTGAAGGTGGGTGAGCACCGGTTGACAGAAGGCGGATAGTCCTGACAGGAGCATCGTGAGCAGGAGGGTGATTCGTTGCATGATAGCGTGTTGTTGAACAAATATAAGAAGGAACCTTATATTTGGGGCGCTGTAAAAAAAGACCGCAGCTTTCTTATGTTTATCATCGATGCACACCTGGACCTGAGCATGAACGCGATGGAATGGAACAGGGACTTACGATTATCCGTGGACGTTATCCGTGCGCGGGAACATGGACAGACCGACAAGCCGGACAGGGCGCGGGGTACGGTGTCGCTGCCTGCCTTGCGGCAGGGCGGTATCGGGCTGGTGGTGGCTACGCAGATCGCGCGGTATGTGGGGCCGGACAATCCGCTGCCCGGCTGGCATTCGTCCTGGCAGGCCTGGGCGCAGACGCAGGCGCAGCTGGCCTGGTATAAGGCGATGGAAGAGGCGGGTGAAATGGTGATGATCAGGGATCTGGCGGGTTTGGAGCGGCATTTGAAGATCTGGCTGGGGGAAGGGGGGACGCCGGGGGGAGCGGGAGCTCATCCGATCGGGTATATCCTCAGCCTGGAAGGGGCCGATTCGCTGGTCAGGCCGGACTATCTGCAACGGGCCCATGACTATGGGCTGCGTGCGGTAGGGCCGGCGCACTATGGACCTGGCCGGTATGCCAACGGGACGGACAGTTCCGGTGGTCTTAGCCGTGAGGGTAAGGCGCTTTTGACCGAAATGCAGCGCCTCAATATCATCCTGGATGCTACGCATCTTTGCGATGATGCGTTTTGGGATGCTATGACGCTTTATAATGGCCCTGTCTGGGCCAGCCACAATAATTGCAGGGCCCTTGTCGATCATAATCGTCAGTTCAGCGATGAGATGATAAAGGCGCTTATTGATAAAGGCGCTGTTATCGGTGGTGCGCTGGATGCCTGGATGATGGTGCCGGGGTGGGTGCGGGGTAAGTCGGATCCCCGGGTGCTGGGCTGTAATCTGGAGAAAGTGATCGATCACCTGGACCATATCTGCCAGATCGCCGGCGATGCCCGGCATGTGGGAGTGGGTACAGACCTTGATGGGGGCTTTGGAAAGGAGCAATGTCCCTATGACCTGGAGACGATCGCCGATTTGCAGCAGATACCCGCCCTGCTGGCAAAAAGAGGGTATTCGCCCGGGGATATCGACGGTATTCTGCACGGCAACTGGTTGCGCTTCCTGCGGAAAGCCTGGGCTAGTTCACCGACATCATTTTGAGGCATACCGGTGCGGGGATGGCCAGTTGTTTGCCCGTTGCGGCCGGCAGGCCGGTTTGCGGATCAATTTTGAAAATGACCACGTTGGCCCCGTTTTGGTTGGCTACCAACAGCCAATGGCCTGTCGGATCGATCATGAAATTGCGGGGCGTCTTTCCCTGGGTTGGCACGACTCCTTTCCAGGTCAATTTTCCGGTTGCCCCATCGATAGCAAAAACTGCGATACTGTTGGCGTCTCCGCGGTTGGAGGCGTAGAGATATTTTCCGTTTGGTGATACATGGATATCTGCACTGCCAATATCGCCTTTATATCCTGCGGGGTGGGAGGAGATAGTCTGCAGCAGCGCAAATTTCCCATTGGCATAATGGAAGGCATCGACCATGCCGCTCAGCTCGTTTATAAGATACACATAAGGCTTGCCGGGAAAGAAGGCTGTATGGCGGGGACCGTATCCCGGCTGGATTGTCACGATCGAATCGGCGGCCGGGGTAAGCGGTGTTTTTGCGGCTGCGGGACTAAACTGCAGCACGGATAGCTGATCCATCCCAAGGTCGGCTACTACGAGATATTTTTCATCCGGCGAAAAGATCGTAGAATGGACATGGGCTTTTTCCTGTCTGTCTTTGTTGGGCCCGGTACCGGTATGCTGGATCAGTTGGGTCAGGGGATGCAAAGAGCCGTCGGCGCCAATCGGGAGGGCTGAAAGGTTACCCCCGCTGTAGTTGGCGACCAGCGCCCACTTACGTTGAGCATCCACGGAAATATAGCAGGGATCGGCTCCGCCGCTGGCCTGCTTGTCTATAAAGGTCAGCTTACCTGTCGCCTTGTCAAACGTGAAGGCGCTGACCCCCCCCGGTTCGGCGCCATGTGTTTCGTTGACGCTGTATACAAACCGGCCGCCGGGTGCGATGGTCAGATAGGAAGGATTGTCGGTCATGGCAGTACTCACCGGCATTGCGTTGCCGGTGGCGGCGTCGAACCGGTACACGTAAATACCCTTGCTACCCTGGCTTGCAGGGGATCCTTCCGTATAGGTACCGATAAATAAATAGTATTGCTGGGTAAACCCGGTAAGGGACAGAAACAAGAGAAAGGCGAGAAATGTCAAACGCATAAAAAAAGCAATTGGATGAATGAATGAGCAGGTTAAAGTAAAAGTACTATTTTTATCCCTCAAAATAAATTACTCATAACATGCGTAAGATCCACTTTCTCCCTGCTGCCCTGGTGATCGGAATGATGGCCTGTAACAATGCGGGTGACAAGGCTGCGGCCACCACCGATAGCGCCTCAACGGCCGGACATGATAGCTCCATGGCAATGGCTGCCGATTCCGGTAAGGCGGCTGTCGCTGCGCTGCCTGCTGTTCCTGCCGGCGCCAAAGTATATTTTAAGAATTTAAAAGATGGGCAGACCGTTACTTCACCTTTCAAGGTTGAAATGGGTGTAGATGGCTTAAAGCTCGATACGGCCGGCGCCGTTGTTGCCGGTACCGGTCATCACCATCTGCTGATCGATGCTGGTGACAGTATTCCGGCCGGCCAGGTAGTACCAAAGGATGCGACCCATCTCCATTTTGGCAAGGCTCAATCCAGCACCGATGTAACGCTGGCCGCGGGCAAGCATGTGCTGACCCTTCAGTTCGCCGATGGGATTCATCGTTCGTATGGCAGCCAGTTGGCTGCGACGATTACCGTGACCGTGAAATAATTGCAGGGCCTATATTTTTAAACGCTTACTTTTCCGGCATCCCGTGCCCGGGATGGCAGGCATTTTTTGTGGTGGACCGGGGGGCAACGCAACCCGAGCAACGAAAAAGCCGTAAGTGTTGTCAAAGGGAATTAAGTTGATCTTATTTTGATTTATAGCTATAAAATATGAATGACACCATGAGAAACAATCGTCAGCAACTTTTTTGGGGTTCAATAATTCTGCTCGTTTTGTCGGGAGCTGTGGGATGTTCCAAAGCGGGCAGCTCGCTTACCGTTACAGCCGTCACTTATGTTTCGGTGATAAACGAAGCGCCATACAGCTCCGCCGTGGATATCTATCTGAATGGGACCCTGGTCAGCCCCACTGGCGGGATCGCACCGGGGGAATATTCTACGCAATATGGAAGTGTCAAGCCGGGGACATATACGGTTGATTTTAAAAAGGCGGGGACGGACACTCTGCTATATGAGATCCCTGCCTCATCGTACGACACCAGCAATTTTTACACGTTGATCCTGTATAATACGGCGCCTGGCAGCGCTGCGGTCCAGGCGGTAAAGATCCTGGATAACTTTACGCAGGTTACGAGCACGAATGCGTATTATCGCTTTTTTAACCTGAGCCCGGATGTGCCCGATGCAGACTTATATATGAATGGTTCGATAGTGCAACAGCAGCGCACACCGGCCGACAATGTGGATAATCTGACGTATGATGAATTCCAGGCGGTCAATCCGGAAGCCTATAATTTACAGGTAAAATCCTCGTCAACGGACAGCGTGCTGGCCACGCTCAGTTCGGTACCCCTGGCGGCGGGGGGCGTTTATACCATCTTTTTAAACGGAACGGACAAATCTGCCAATAATCTGGCGATCAGTGTGCTGCAGGCAAGTTTTTAAAGCGGCGTCTCTATTTACTGTCCTTTATTGACTGACGAGCCGGAATTGATACCAGTTGGCGTCTTCTTTCAGCAGCTGGCTATTGTCGCCGCCGTCATACCGGCGACCGCCGCCACCGCCACCGCCCAGGCGCATGCCCGTCATCCCGATCCCCATTCCCCGTCCGCCGCCGCCATGAGAACGGCGGGGATTGTCGGCGACATTCTGACCCGATGGCGTGTTCAGCACAACGCCTACGCTAAAGCGCTTTTTTGGCGACCGGCTACTGAGGTCCGCACCCAGGACATTCCGGATGGGGATGATCGCTTCATAGACGAGCAGGCTGTCATGGTTGTTGAGCTTCATGGCAACGCGGATCGGACTTTTGGTATCTGTCAGCCCGAACTGGCCGTTTTCAATTCCCTGGAAGCCGGTCGTTCCATAATCGTCCGACTGACGGAGCAGCTCTTCCTTCCACGCGCTATCGCCCTGGTTGGTCAGCGGCTCGCCGTTGCGGTCGTGGAAGCTGGCCGGATCGGGTTGTTTGCGCAACGGGTAATGCAGGCTGATGTCCTTGCTCTTATCCCCCTTGGGATCAAAATAGATGCTGATGCCTGCCCGCAGGATGCGGAGCATGGTTGCTTCATCCCTCGACAGAACGCAGACATAGATATTTTTGCTGTCGTTGGTGACATTGTACTGGAAGGTGTAGGCGGCGTTGCTGAAACGAAGGGGCACGGTCCATTCGTCAGGAATGCCATCGGCGACAACGGGGGTACTCTGGTAATGGCCCTGGGGGGCGAGTTTGTGTGCGCAGCCGGCCACGCAAATGCCGGATAGTAACAAAAGAGCCCATCTGTTTCGGTGCGTTGTGAGAACAGTCAGCATGGATTTTTTGGCGTTAAGTTACTTCGTTGCCGCGCAAATAAAATGATAAAATCGGTGAATGGGGCGAGTTTATCCTTCAATTTGCTACGGGTTCTTCCGCATAAGAGCTCACCGGTTCGCAGGTGCAGATCAGATTGCGGTCGCCAAAGGTATTGTTGACGCGGGCAACGCTGGGCCAGAATTTGTTTTCTTTTACGTAGGGCAGCGGGAAGGCTGCCTGGTTCCGGGAATAAGCATGTTTCCAATCGTCGGCGCAAATGACATGCTGGGTATGCGGGGCATTCTTCAACGCATTATCTGTTTTGTCGGCCCTGCCTTCTTCGATAGCCCGGATTTCTTCGTGGATGCTGATGAGGGCATCGCAGAAGCGATCGAGCTCGGCCTTGTCTTCGCTTTCCGTCGGCTCGATCATGATCGTGCCCGGTACGGGAAAGCTAAGGGTGGGGGCGTGGAAGCCATAGTCCATCAAACGTTTGGCTACATCTTCTGCTTCGATGCCGGCGCTGGCCTTGAAGGGGCGCAGGTCGACGATGAATTCATGGGCGCAGGCGCCATTCACACCGCTATAGAGGACCTTGTAATGTTTTTCGAGTCTTGCCTTCATATAGTTGGCGTTGAGGATGGCGTAACGGGTCGCCCGGGTCACCCCTTCGGCTCCCAGCATTTTTATATAGGCGTAGCTGATGAGGAGGATGCTGGCGGACCCGAACGGAGCCGCGGAGATCGCATGTCCCCTGAGGTCGGCGGTGGCGGAATGGCCGTTGGCAGAAGCAAAGGCCTCCTGGCCGGGCATATTGACGTGTGACGGCAGGAATGGCCTGAGTTTTTCATTGACGCAGATCGGGCCCATGCCGGGACCGCCGCCGCCGTGCGGGATGGCGAAGGTTTTATGCAGGTTCAGATGACAGACATCTGCGCCGATCAGTCCGGGGCTGGTGAGCCCTACCTGCGCATTCATATTGGCCCCGTCCATATAGACCAGTCCGCCGTTGTCGTGGATGGTACGGCAGATCTCCGGGATGCTTTCTTCGAATACGCCGTGGGTAGAGGGGTAGGTGACCATTAAACCGGCCAGCTGATCCTTGTATTGGGCGGCTTTTTCTTTCAGGTCGTCGGTATCGATGTGTCCGTCTTCGTCGCTCCGGACTACGACAACCTTCATTCCCGCCATGACTGCGCTGGCCGGGTTGGTGCCGTGGGCCGAGATGGGGATCAGCATGACATCGCGGTGAGAGCCGCCATGGGCTGCGTGATAGGCGCGGATCGTCAGCAGGCCGGCATACTCGCCCTGGGCGCCGCTGTTTGGCTGAAGGGAGGTTGCGGCAAATCCTGTTATCTCGCTGAGCCAGTTTTCCAGTTCGGTGAGGATCTGCCGATATCCCTTCCACTGATCGGCCGGGGCAAAGGGGTGCAACCCGCCGAATTCCGGCCAGCTAACGGGAATGAGCTCTGTTGCGGCATTCAGCTTCATCGTACAGCTACCCAGGGAGATCATGGAAGTATTGAGGGAAAGATCTTTTATCTCCAGGCTGCGCAGGTAGCGCATCATTTTTGTCTCGCTATGGTGGGTGTTAAACACGGGATGTGTAAGGAACTCCGACGTTCGGGTGAGGTAAGAAGGAATATTGCCAAGGGTTTCGTCCTCATCGAACGTGGCGGTCACTAGGTCCGTTCCGGCTGCCTGGCCAAACACGAAAAGAATATTGACGATATCTTCCTGGGAAGTTGTCTCATCGATGCTGATACTGATATGGTGGCCGGAGTAATGGAAGTTCATCCCTTGAGTGGTGGCCGCTGCACGGATGCCGGCGCTGTCTTTTACTTTCAACCGGATCGTGTCGAAATAGGATTCGTTCAGATTGGTATAGCCCAGCTGTTCCAGCCCGGCGGAGAGGGTGCGGGCGAGCAGGCTGACCCTTTTGGCGATGTGGGTGAGTCCTTCAGGGCCGTGATAAACGGCGTACATGGCGGCCATATTGGCCAGGAGCGCCTGGGCGGTACAGATATTGGAGGTTGCTTTTTCCCGTTTGATATGCTGTTCCCTTGTCTGTAGGGCCATTCGTAAAGCGCGATTGCCTTGTGCGTCGATACTCACGCCGATGATGCGGCCGGGGATGGAGCGTTTAAAATCATCTTTGGCAGTAAAGAAGGCGGCATGCGGTCCGCCAAAGCCCATGGGCACGCCAAAACGCTGGGAGGAGCCAATCGCAACATCCGCGCCTAATTCACCGGGTGGCGTTAACAGGGTCAGCGCAAGCAGGTCTGTCGCCATGACGACATAGGCGCCGGCGCTGTGCGCCTGTGCGATAAAGGAGCGGTAGTCATAAACGGCCCCGTCACTGCCGGGGTATTGGACAATTGCGCCGAAATAAGAATCATCCAGCTCTGCCTGGCGGAATTCGCCTGTAACAAGTTGAATGCCAATTGGTTGAGCCCTGGTCAGCAGCAAGTCCCTGGTTTGGTCGAAGATATTGCTGTCGACAAAGAATTTGGGTGTAGTCACATGATCATGATCTTTATTCTTCAGATTGAAGAACATCGTCATGGCTTCGGCCGCGGCGGTACCCTCGTCCAGCAGGGAGGCGTTGGCCAGGGGCAGGCCTGTCAGATCGGATACCATGGTTTGAAAATTCAGCAGGCTTTCCAGGCGGCCCTGGGAGATTTCTGCCTGATAGGGAGTGTATTGAGTATACCAGCCCGGATTTTCAAACACATTGCGCAGGATCACGCCGGGCACGATGCTGTCATAATAGCCTTGTCCGATGTAGGATTTATATACTTTATTCAGGGCCGCGACCTGGCGAAGCGAGGTAAGGTATTGATGTTCGCTCAGCGGACCGGGAATATTCAGGGGTTTTTTGCTACGGATCGAGGCCGGAATGGTCCGTTCGATCAGCTCGTCTAAAGACCGGACGCCAATGGTTCTTAGCATGCCGGACGTTTCTCTTTCACCGGGGCCGATATGGCGTCCCGCAAATTCATTCGCCTGTTGTTCGAATAGATTCATATTAGAGGTTGACCTTTTGGAAATAAAAAGATGCGCAAAGGTACGACGATCGGCGGAAAAGAAAAAAGGCCGTCCCTACTTTGACAAGCTGGGACGCGCCTTCCGGAAAAGGCGGAGCCTTTTCCCCTGTCATAAAAAGAAAAAAGGCCGTCCCTACTTTGACAAGCTGGGACGCGCCTTTTTCAGTTAAAAACCCCTAAACCCTAAAAATTGAATGCTAGACTATTCGTGCGTAGGCATGAATAAATTCTCCCACAAAGGTAGGGACGATAGTGCAAAAAGAGTGCGTAGTATATTAAAAGAGAATTAAAATTGGGGGTCGGTGGCAAATTCAAGGGATTCTGCTTCGCCGGATTCGGCCGCTCTCATTTGCTCGCTGGTAAGCCGGCTGCCGTCGTGACTCCAGCCCGGAGGGCCGAAAATATATTGCCATTTTTCCTTCCAGCCGATATCGCGCCGGGCGACGTCTTTTCCGATGGCCGACCATTCGTGGAAAACGAGATCGGCGGGGCCGGTTTTTCCCATTGGTTTTGTCAGTCCATATTTTCGGTGCTGGTATTCTGCTGCGGTCAGTTCTGGCTGGAAGGTGCCGAACAGCTGGTCCCAGATGATCAGGAACATGCCCATATTCTTATCCAGGTATTTGGGATTGGAAGCGTGGTGTACGCGGTGATGGGAAGGCGTTACCAGCAAATATTCCAGCCAGCCCATTTTATCGATCAGTTCCGTATGTACAAAAATGCCCCAGATCTGGGTGGCGGAATACATAAAAACGATATCCAGCGGTCTGAAGCCCAGGAAGGACAGGGGGATAAAATAAACAAAGCGATACAGCGGCTGAAAAACGGAAGACCGGAATCCCACGGTAAAATTCATCTTTTCGGAAGAGTGGTGCGTCACATGTACGGCCCAGAGCAGACGGATCTCATGATCCCAGCGATGAAGCCAGTAATACAGGAAGTCTTCCGCCAGCAGGAGGAGAAGCCAGTAGGAGAATACGTTGGTGATAGAGATCCAATGATGGTTGTAGCAAAGCTCCAGGATCAGGAGGTAGACACCGCGGAATAAAAGGTCGATACCGCTATTTAGCAGCATCAGGTAAATATTGTTCAGCGTATCTTTAAAGCTGTAGAGATTTTTGTGCCGGTAATTGCTCAGCAGGATCTCCAGGCTGATGATAATAACATACAGCGGTGTACTGGTCAACAAAAGTATTTGTTCGTGGAGGTTTTTCACGGCCTAAAAATAATTGTTTTTTCGGATCTTTGAAATCCGTGATTGTTAATCAAGCATTAATAAGAGTGGTTACATATGAGTGATTTGTTGCATAATTGGGAAAAAAAGTCTGCCGCCCGGCAGAAGGACTATCGAAGGTTCCTGGACAAGGCGGACAAGGCGCCGAAAAGGACCCGGATACTCGATCAATTACCCGAACTGCATGAAGAGGCTTTCAACCGGATCGATTGTCTGCAATGTGCCAACTGTTGTAAGCACTATTCCCCACGCTTCAAGACGCCGGATATAAAGCGGATCGCCCGGCATCTTCAATTAAAAGAAAGCGATTTTATCGATCGCTATCTGCGTCTTGACGAAGAGGGGGACTATGTCGTAAAATCCACTCCTTGTCCATTTCTTGGCGCTGATAATTATTGCGGCATCTATGACGTGCGGCCTTCCGACTGTCAGCGCTTCCCCTATACGGATGAAGACGTGCTGGTGAAGAAGCCGTCACTGACGTTGAAGAATTCGACGTTTTGCCCTATTGTTTATTTTGTGCTGGAGAAGTTGATTGCGGTTGAAGCGTAAGCGGGTCGCTGGCCTCAGTATTCCATTTTGCGCAGGCTGGGGGCTTTGAACCAGGTGGCGATGACGACGGCGATCGTCATGCAACCGCCGAAGACGACGGAGGGAATCACGCCCAACAGCTTGGCCATGACGCCGCTCTCGAACTGCCCCAGCTCGTTGCTGGAATTGATAAACATGGAATTGACGGAGGAAACCCGTCCCCGCATGGGATCGGGCGTCTTTAATTGTACGATGGTCCCCCGGATCACGACGCTGATCCCGTCCAGCATGCCGCTGCATAATAGTGCGAAGAAGGAGAGAAAATAGAGTTTTGACAATCCGAACACAATGATGCAGCAGCCGAACCCTGTTACAGCATATAGCAAGGTCATCCCTTGCCGGTGTCTCAGGGGCCTGAGGGTAAGCGACATGATCATAATGATGGACCCGATATCATCCGCCGCATTGAGCCAGCCGAAGCCGATGGGGCCTATGCGTAGGATGTCCCGTGCGTAGACCGGGATCAGTGCTACGGCGCCGCCGAATAAAACGGCGAAAAGATCCAGGGCAAGGGCGCCCAGCACTTCTTTGGTATGGACGACGAAGCTCAGGCCTTCTTTGATGCTTTCCCAGGTCTTTATTTCTCCGGTGACCATGATCTGTTTTGGGGAGAGACTGAAAAGGCAGCACCAGGCAATGACCACATATATGCCGACAATGCTGAATGCAAAAAGATACGTGGTATGGGCGATAAGAAAACCGGCCGTGGCATGACCGGTGACGGAGGCAAATAAAAAGGCGCTGGTATTCAGTGTTACTGCGCCGGGTAATTTTTCTTTTGGTACGATCTGGGCGATGATGGCATTCAGCGCCGGTCCGGCAAAAGCCCGGATGACACCCGTGCAGAAGATAACCATATAGGTCAGCCATTGGACCCAATGATTTTGCAGCGACCGCAGCACGGGGCCAAAGGCAAGGGCAAGCAGTCCTCCGACGCAAAGCAGGTAGCAGGCAGTGGTGCGCAGGAGCAGCGCACGCTTATCACTTTTGTCGATCACATGGCCTGCATACAACGCGAGGCTGAAGGCAGGGATGAATTCGGACAACCCGATCAGCCCGATGGCCAGGGGATTATGGGTGATCTCGTAGATACGCCATCCGATAATGGTGGTCACCATGCGAAGGGCCATGACATAAAAAAAGCGGGCGATGATAAAATTCCTATATTCCGTGATGCGCAATAATTGAAGCGCCGGAGGTTTTCGTTCTTCGGTCATAGATGAGTTCCGTATTATCAGCCGGCGGGGGCCGGGGTGCTACTAAGGTAAAGAAAAAAAATGTTGTCCTTCGCCGGGATCCCTTTCGAGTGCGTCGAGGACGACCCGGAGATGCGCCTTATTGTCCAGGAAGTCGGCGTTGCTGACGTCGATAAAAAGGGTCCGGATATTTTGTTGCCGGATATAGTGGGTATAGGTTTCCTGGATGTCATACAGATATTCATCGGAAATGTTCTGTTCGTAGGACCGGTTGCGCTTACGGATATTGTTTTGCAGCTTGTTGACGGGCGCGTGCAGGTAGATCAGGATATCCGGCTGCACGACCTGGGTTTGGAGGATATCGAATAGCTTCTGGTAGAGCCGGAATTCCTGATCCGGCAGGTTGACCTTTGCAAACAGGAGGCATTTTGTAAATAAATAATCCGCGATGGTCACCGTTTGGAATAAGTCGGCGGTATGTACCAGTTCTTTAAGTTGTTTGTAACGTTCCGCCATAAAGAACAGCTCGAGGGGAAAAGCGTATTGGGCAGGGTTCTCGTAGAATTTCGAGAGAAAGGGGTTGTCGGCGAACTGTTCAAGGATCAGACGGGCGCTGTAATGTCTGGCCAGCATATGCGCAAGGGTGGTTTTCCCTGCCCCGATATTGCCTTCTATCGCTATAAAATGGTAGTTCATTCAGGTCATTTTTTTGAGCTGGTGTCCGACGCGATTTTTTTCACGGTCAGCGGATCGGTGCATTCCGCCAGCAATTCGCGTATCGTCCGGCCCAGCACAGGGTGAATCAACAATGGCGCGATCTCTTCGAGGGGCGCCAGCGCGAACCGCCGGTTCTGGATTTCAGGGTGCGGAACGGTCAGCTGCGGTTGCCGTATTATCGAATTATTAAAAAAAAGTATATCTATATCGATGACTCGCGGTCCATATTTTTCCAACCTTCTGCGGCCCATTTTTTCCTCAATATCCAGCAGGGTCAACAACCATGCCGGGGCCGCCTGTATGGTAGATACCTGGAGGGCCTGGTTGAGAAAGTCGGCCTGGTCGGTCTTGCCCCATGCGGCCGTTTCATACAGCGAGGAGGAAAGGAGGATCCGGCCGCCTGCTGCCGCTATCCGGTCCCTTGCCGTTGCCAGCTGGGCGAGCCGGTTACCTTCGTTGCCACCTATCAATAAATAGGAGATATTCATAGATTCCTTTACTTTCGGGCGCCCAAATATCTTTATTTTTGAGATTGCCTGGTAAGTTACGGGCTCACTGGTATAAAAATAACTTTTACATGCGAGGTTTTTTTACGTCCTTTTTTGCCGCTTTGGTGGCATTGTTTGTTTTTGCGGCGGTCATTGGTATCGTTTTTTTGGTGATCGTCGGCAGTCTTTTGTCGCCGGCGAAGCCAAGTGTGGGTCACAGGGCTGTATTAGTGGTCGATCTCGGGCAGTCCTATAAGGAACAGGCGCAGGACAATCCGCTATCCGATCTGGGCTCGGATGAGGAATACGATGTTCCGGGGCTATATGACCTGGTGCGCATCATCCGTCATGCCAGCAGGGATTCGGCCATCCATGGAATATATCTCAAATGCAATAGCGATCCCAATGGGTTTGCCACCAATGAAGAGATCCGGCTTGCGCTGGCCGATTTTAAAAAGAGCGGGAAGTTTATCTATGCTTATGGTGATATGATCCCGCAAAAAGCGTACTATGTCGCCGGGGTGGCGGACAAGATCTATGTCAATCCGAAAGGAGAGCTGGATTGGAAAGGTTTTGCGACGGAAGAGTTTTTTCTGAAAGATGCGCTGGATAAATTGGAGGTACAGCCTCAGATCTTTTATGCCGGTAAATTCAAAAGCGCTACGGAGCCATTGAGGGAGACACATATGACAGATGCCAACCGGGTTCAGCTGACCGAGCTGCTCGGCGATTTCTATAACCGTCTTCTGCAAAGCACCGCACAGGCCAGAGGGCTGGATACAGCTTCCTTACGGAGATATGCGGTTGAAAATCTGATCCGTCATGCCGGGGATGCGTTGAAATATAAGCTGGTGGATGGGTTGAGGTATGACGACGAGGTGAAGGACGAGCTGCGGACCAAACTGGGGCTGGACAAACATGCCTATCTCAATTTCGTCCCGGTGGGCAAATATGCCAAGGCGGTGGATTTCAAGGCGACGGGCAAGGACAAGATCAGCCTGATCTATGCGGAAGGGGATGTGGTCGATGGTAAGGGCGAGAAGGACGAGATCGGCTCCGAGACTTACCGCTGGCTGATCCGGAAGGCGCGTTTCGACAAGGATGTCAAGGCGATCGTGATCCGTGTTAACTCGGGAGGAGGTAGCTCACTCGCCAGTGAGAATATCTGGCGGGAGGTCACGCTGGCCCGTAAGGACGGCAAGCCGGTGGTGATCAGTTTTGGGGATGTGGCGGCTTCCGGTGCGTATTATCTTTCCTGTAATGCCGACAGCATTTTTGCGCTGCCGGGTACGATTACGGGGTCTATTGGCGTGTTCACCATCATTCCCAACATGCAGGGCTTTTTTAAAAACAAGCTGGGAGTGACCTTTGATGGAGTAAAGACGGCCCCGGAGGCGGATATCATGACGGTCACCCGGCCGTTGAGCCCGGCGGAGCGCATTCTTATACAAAGCGATGTCGACACGATCTATCATGATTTCAAGACGCGGGTAGCGAACGGGCGGGGCAAATCGATGGACTTTGTCGACAGCATTGCACAGGGGAGGGTATGGAGTGGAACGCTGGGTCTTTCGCTGGGGCTGGTCGACCGGATCGGGAACCTGCAGGACGCTATCGACTGTGCGGCGCGGATGGCGAACACCAACGACTACAGGCTCCTGGAATATCCTGAGCCCAAGGGCTTCCTGGACAGGCTTCTTGGCAGCTACAGGCGGTCGGTCAGCGTAAAAGCCATGAAGGAAGAGATAGGAGAGGAAGGCTATCGCACCTTTACTACACTGAAGAAAGTGAAGTCGATGGTGGGTGTTGTGCAAGCCAGGCTGCCTTTCGATCTGGACATTGAATAAAGTATCCAACAGAATTTATGTCACAAAACTATAACCAGCTGCGGGCGATGCTGGCGATCACTAAGGGCAGTCTGAAGGCGATTCTCAGAAACCCTTCGGCGATTGCCTTCAGCTTTGGCTTTCCTCTTGTTTTTATCCTGGTATTCGGATTTATCGGCGGCGGTCCGCCGTCGGTTTCTATTGCGCTGGCCAACCAGCGGGATACCGCTTCCTCCGTTATCAGGGGATTGTTGCATAGCCGTATGATCCGGCTGACGGGCGACCGGGATTCGGCGATGGTGCGGCAGGATCTTGTCAAGGGTAGGATCGCCGCCATTTTATTTGTGGATTCGGCCAGGTCGTCGGCGGGCGTCCGCCAATTTACGATCCATACGCTGACCTCTTCTGCCAGTGGGGATAAGTACCCTATTCTGAAACTGGCTTTAGCACAGGCGTTCGAGTATGCGGTAGAAGAACATGCGCCGAAAGAGTACCGGCCGATCATTGTCGATGAGTTGCCGCAGATCCCCGGCCGGGAATATTCAGAGATCGATTTTATCCTGCCCGGGATGTTGGGGTTTTCCCTGCTTAGCGCTGCTGTTTTCGGAGTCGCCTTTCTTTTTTTCAGCCTTCGTCAGCAACTGGTTTTAAAGAGATATTATGCCACTCCGATCTCGAAAAAATATATTGTGTTGGGGGAAGGGGTAGCCAGGGTCATTTTTCAGCTGATAACGGCCGTGGTCATTATCGGCATAGGGAAACTCGCTTTTCATTTTACGCTGGTGAATGGCTGGCTCACTTTCTTGGAAATGCTGTTCCTGAGTCTTTACGGGCTGATCGTTTTTATGGGTTTTGGCTTTATCATCAGCAGCGTGGCGAAGAGCGAAAGTACTATCCCGCCTTTTGCCAATCTGTTTACGCTGCCGCAGTTCCTGCTGGGTGGCACGTTCTTTTCCACCGAAGCTTTTCCGGTTTGGCTCCGGCGGATCTGCGAGATCTTACCGCTCAAGCAGCTGAATGACGCGATGCGGAATGTGGCCTTTGAAGGAGCGCATCTCACGGATTGCTGGAAACAATTGGGTATCCTGGCGCTCTGGGGGATTGCCACCTACGCCTTCGCGATAAAAGTGTTTAAATGGGAATAGGTCCTAAAATCATATCATGCGATTGATCAAGTTCGCCGTGCTGGCGGTTGTGACATTATTTTTGGTGCTGACGGCCTTGTCGCTACTATTCCCTTCGGATCTTCGGGTGGCGCGGGTGATCAATGTGGCGGCCAGCCCGCAGCAGGTCTATGCGGCGGTGAGTGATTTCCGTACATGGCGCGGGTGGAATGATTTTGTTTCGAAGACGCCGCTGACGAATACCAGCTATTCTTCGCCTTCCGGCGGCCGGGGGGCCTTTCTGCGATCCGATCAGCTCCGCATCGACGAAAAGGATGCGGATTCGAACGGTATATTGTTGAACTGGGATCTGACCGGAGGTAAACAATTTATCGGCGGGTTTCAATTCCTGTCGCTGAATCCCGACAGTCTCACCGTTCAATGGTGGTTCGACTTTCATTTCCGGTGGTATCCGTGGGAGAAGCTGGGGATCTTTGTTTATGACCGGAAGCTGGGGCCGTTGATGGAAGAATCTTTGAAAGGATTGAAACGGTTTGTAGAAAACTCTCGTTAACTTTAATGCCTGATGTTCTGATCATTTGTTTGTCATTCAAAAAAACACCTATATGCGAGTCACTAAAGCATTTTTTTCACTCATTGCCATTTTCCTGGCTGCGACGACTATTTCTTATGCACAGCCCAATCATCCTCACAGTCCGCATGATACCATCCGGACAAAGGATATCACGATCACCTACGGTCGCCCTTACAAGAAAGGACGGGTTATTTTCGGTAAGCTGGAAGCCTACGGTCAGACATACCGTTGCGGGGCAGATGAGCCTACGTTGCTGACTTTCGCCAAAGATGTAAAGTTGGCCGGTCATCCCGTAAAGGCTGGTACCTATGCGCTGTTTGCCGTTCCCAATGCAACGAGCTGGACGATCATCCTGAACACGAACATTACACAATGGGGTACGGAACACGATCAAAATGCAAGCAAGGACATTTTGAAGTTCGACGTGCCGGTCGTTAATTTGTCCACGCCGGTGGAGCAGTTGACCATGACTGCTTCCAACACGAGCATAACCCTGTCTTGGGATTTGGTCAAAGTGGTGATCCCCGTTCAGTTCTAACCGGATTTTTCCGAAACCGCGGGGAGCCCGGTTTTGCGGATACAATGGATCAGGAATTCATATACCTGGTCCATTTCTTTTTCCGTGATGCAATAAGGCGGCATGATGTATACGGTATTGCCCAGCGGCCGGAGGTAGATGCCGGCGTCCAGAGCTTCCCGGGTGATGGCGGGGCCGATGGCATTGATATACTCGTCCCTGCCGGTGTTGAGCTCGAAAGCGAGGATGGTACCCAGGGCTCGGGCATTTTTGACGATGGGAAAGGAGCGGAGGGTGCTTAGAAAAGTTTGAT
>Ga0302324_100004523_pt1 | contig 30712 bp, 34 predicted proteins | sample Palsa_T0_1_FD_201949 | JGI IMG/M metagenome (GOLD analysis project Ga0302324, IMG submission 201949) | Peat permafrost microbial communities from Stordalen Mire near Abisko, Sweden - Palsa_T0_1 | ecosystem: Environmental > Terrestrial > Soil > Palsa > Peat permafrost | place: Sweden: Abisko... | reverse complement strand
TCGGAATCAAAGGGACACTAGCAAACCTAATAATCCAGTGTGGCTTGGTTCAGAAGTCCGCATGAGGGGCTGCCGGCAAAGATGATGCGGACTTCTGAACCGCCACACTAGCGGGACGGGTCTTTTCTGTCCAGAAAAGCCGCTTTAAATCGGCGTGATTGCCCAACAGCAGCAAAACATATAAGCGCTCCACGTCTGAAGCGCTTGCAGCGAGTACAAGATGAACGACCGAGTTCCCCCCCTGCCCCGCAGCTTCGCCGAGCGTGTGCGGGCGCACCGCTTTGTCATGACGGCGGAGGTTGCCCCGCCCGTCGCCTGCGACGCGCAGGAGCTGTTGCGAAAAGCAACTCCGCTCCGCGGTCTCGCCGACGCAGTCAACGTCACCGACGGCGCCGGCGCCCGTGCCCATATGAGCGCAATCGCGGCAGCGGTCCTCCTGCTCGACGCCGGCATCGAGCCCATTTTGCAAATGACCTGCCGCGACCGAAACCGCATCGCGCTGCAGAGCGACCTGATGGGTGCGGCCGCCCTCGACATTCGCAACATCCTGGTGCTCACCGGCGACGACCCCAAAGCCGGCGATCAGCCCGACACCAAGCCGGTCTTCGACATCGACTCAAAGACTTTGCTGGAAACCGCGCGCCGCCTGCGCGACGAAGGCAAGCTGCCGACCGGGCGCGAGGTGATCGGCAAGGCCGCGTTTTTTCTCGGTGCCGCCGACATGCCGATCGATCCACCGGCCGACTGGCAACCGAATTCGCTGCGCGGCAAGCTCGCCGCCGGCGCGCAATTCGTGCAAACACAATTTTGCATGGATGCTGAGATTGTACGCCGCTACGTCGGCGCGCTGGCGAAGGCCGGATTGACCAAAGACCTCGCCATCCTTATCGGCATCAATCCGCTGCGTTCGGCCAAATCCGCGCAATGGATGCGGAGCCATCTGTTCGGCACCATCATTCCCGATGGCTTGATCGCACGCATTGAAAATGCGGCCGACCCAGCGCGCGAAGGCATTCGCATTTGCGTCGACTTGATTGCGGAATTGGCGACGATCCCCGGCGTCGCCGGCGTGCACATCATGGCGCCGGGCAATGACGCGGCCATTCCGCAAGTCATTGCCGAAGCCCGCGGCCGCGTCCAACAGGCCGCGGTCTAATCTCCGCTCGGTAAATTACGGCTGGATCAATTCCCCGGCCACTCGACGGTGTGGATGCGCACCTCGGATGTCAGCGTCTTGTGCACCGGGCACATGTCGGCAATTTCCATCAGCCGCGCGCGCTGCTTGGCGTCGAGATCGCCTTCGAGCGAGATCACCCGCTCGATGTGATCGAGCGAGCCTTGCTTGGTCTCGCACTCCGCGCAATCGGCCGCGTAGATGCGGTCGTGGCGAAGCCGGACTTCGACACGATTGAGCGGCAGCTTCTTCTGGTCGGCATAAAGCCGCAGCGTCATTGACGTGCAGGCGCCGAGCGCCGCAAGCAGAAGGTCATACGGGCCTGGCCCGCTGTCGAGGCCGCCGACATTGACCGGCTCGTCAGCCGTCAGATGATGCCGTCCCGAGCGGACCTCCTGCTGGAATTTTCCCTTGCCGGTCTCGCGGACAATGACGACGTTGCGTGGAGCCTCCTCGGACAATGCGGTTTCTGCCGCCATCAACGCCTCCTGTTCGCCTTTCCCTTCCAATACGCCCTTCAGCGAGCGCATGAAAGGAAACGCCTTTCTGCGCGATCTTGATCCATATAACGTTATGCGTTATGGTCTCGCATGATTATCGGCTTTCGCGACGCCGAGACCGAAAAAATCTGGAACGGCCTACGCAGCCGAAAGCTTCCGCCACCGATCCAGGCCGGCGCGTTGCGCAAGCTGCGTCTCGTGAGTGCCGCGAAACGGGTCGACGATTTACGCGTGCCACCCGGCAACCGCCTCGAAGCTTTGCGGGGTGATCGTGTCGGACAATGGAGCATTCGTATCAATGACCAGTGGCGCATTTGCTTCCGCTGGACTGAAGGAGGCGCGGACGATGTCGAGATCGTCGATTACCACGGCTGAGCTTTTGCCTAACCCGCATCCGGGCGAAATCCTGCTCGAGGAATTTCTGAAGCCGATGGCGCTGTCGCAAACGGCGCTGGCGCGCGCCATCGGCGTGCCGCCTCGACGTATCAACGAGATCGTGCTTGGGAAGCGCGCCATCACCGCCGACACCGATCTGCGGCTCGCGCGCTACTTCGGCCTCAGCGACGGATTTTTCCTGCAACTGCAAACCGATCACGACCTGATGGCGCGGCGGCGCCAGATCGGGGAGAAGCTCCGGGCGATCAGGCCGAGAAGCAAAGCGGCGTAAAGAACTGAATGCAGAAACAAAGAAGGGCCGCCTTCGCAGGCAGCCCTTCCATTGTCAGGCCGTGGCCCGGTTGCGCAGGCGAAAAATCCGCCTCACGCACGTGAGCCCGGTGGCGGATTAGACCACCTAGGCGAGGACCTCGGCAGAGGCGAGGATCCAGTTCACGAATGCCGGCGACCGCGGCGATAGACAATGAGACACTGGATCACCTCCTTTCAGTTGTTAACGATGGGCCCAATATAACCTCACCGCCGTGATTCGGAAGAGTGGCGAAACAGGGAACAGCCGCCCTCACCTGCCCAGCTCGCGAATGGCGGCGTCGAGGCCTTCGAGCGTGAGCGGGTACATCCGCCCGCCGAGCATCTGCCGCATCATGCGGATGGACTCGGTGAAGTCCCACTCGCGCTCGGGCACCGGGTTGAGCCAGACGCAAGACGGGTAGGTATCGACAAGGCGCTGCATCCACACGCTGCCGGCTTCGTCGTTGAAATGCTCGACCGAACCGCCGGGCGCCGCGATCTCGTAGGGCGACATCGAGGCGTCGCCCACGAAAATTACCTTGTAGTCGTGTGGATAGGTATGCAGCACGTCCCAGGTCGGGGTCGTCTCGTTCCAGCGCCGGCGGTTTTCCTTCCACACTTTCTCGTAGAGGCAATTGTGGAAGTAGAGGTGCACCATGTGCTTGAACTCGGCCCGCGCCGCGGAGAAAAGTTCTTCCGTCGCCTTGATGTGCCAATCCATCGAGCCGCCGATGTCGAAGAGGAGCAGCACCTTGATGGTGTTGTGCCGCTCCGGCCGCATCAGGATGTCGAGATAACCTTTGTGCGCAGTGCCTTTGATGGTGCCGTCGAGATCGAGCTCGTCGTCGGCGCCGGTGCGGGCGAATTTGCGCAAGCGGCGCAGCGCCAGCTTGATGTTGCGGGTGCCGATCTCGACGTCGCCGTCCAGATCCTTGAACTCGCGCTTGTCCCACACTTTCACCGCGCGGAAATTGCGGTTGCCGTCCTGGCCGATGCGCACACCTTCGGGGTTATAGCCGTAGGCGCCGAACGGCGAGGTTCCCGCCGTGCCGATCCATTTGTTGCCGCCCTGGTGGCGGCGCTTTTGTTCGGCGATCCGCTGCCGCAGCGTCTCCAGAAGCTTGTCGAGACCGCCCAGCGCCTCGATCTGCTTTTTCTCTTCCTCGGTGAGATATTTCTCCGCGAGCTTCTTAAGCCATTCGGCCGGAATATCCGCGTTCATCGCCTGTTCGATCAAATCGAGGCCCTTGAAGACGTGGCCGAAAACGCGATCGAACTTGTCGAGATTGCGCTCGTCCTTCACCAGCGCCGAGCGCGACAGGTAGTAGAAGTCCTCCACCCGCCGGCCGGCGAGGTCCTTTTCCATCGCCTCCATCAGGGTGAGATATTCGCGCAGCGTCACCGGGACGCCGGCGGCCTTCAGCTCGTGAAAGAAGGTCGCAAACATGCCCACGCTGCTCCCGGCATGAGTGCCGCGCCGCAAACTTAGTGGCTGGGCCGCCGCTCGCAAACGTTTTTCCGCAGCCGAAGATATATCTTGCGTTATATCTTAATATGACCTATCTTTAGATATATCTAAACGCATCAAGGAGAAACAGAATGCGTGGACATTGCGACACTCACGAACGCTACGACGAACGCTGGGCGGCCGGCCGCCATCGGCACAGCCGATTTGGCAAACATGGATTCTTCGGACGCCATGGGCATCGGCGGAGCGAAATGGATCCCGACGATATGCGCGCCGGGCGAATGCTGGCGCAGGGCGACCTGCGGCTGATCGCGCTCGCGCTCATCGAACAGGAGCCGCGCTACGGCTATGAAATCATCAAGCTGGTCGAGGAAAAGACCGCTGAGTGGTATTCGCCGAGCCCCGGCATCGTCTATCCGACGCTCACCTATCTGGAAGAAGCCGGTTACGTCACCGCCGCGGCCGAAGGTTCAAAGAAGCTCTACACCATCACCGACGAAGGCCGCGCCTATCTTGCCGCAAATCGCGAACTGGTCGACGTCGTGCTTGCCCGCCTTGCAGCGGTCGGCGAACGCGTCAGCCGCTGGCAGCGCGACACGCGCGGCGAGCGGAGCGACCGCCGGGATCTGCCGCCGCTGACTCAGGCGGCGCTCGACCATTTGCGCGAGACCATCGGCAAACGGCTCAAAGGCGACGCCGAGGCCGAAGCGCATTTAGTGGAGATTCTCGCGCGCGCCGCCGCCGACATGCAGCGCAAGTAGCGCTAGATGTTAGACCGGCACGCGGACGGTCGCCCGCAATCCACCGAGCGGTGAATCGCCGAGCGTGATGTCGCCGCCATGCGAGCGCGCGATGTCGCGGGCAATCGCCAAGCCGAGACCTGAACTGCCCTCGTCCTGATTGCGCGCATCGTCGAGGCGCAGGAACGGCTTGAAGACATCCTCGCGCAGCGTCACGGGAATGCCCGGACCATCGTCATCGACGGTCACCGTCAACCAGCGGTGATCGCGATGGCCGGCGATCGCCACGGACGAGGCAAACCGCGCGGCGTTAGAAACGAGATTGGCCAGGCACCGTTTAAACGCCGCGGGACGCACGGTAACTTCCGGCCGCCCCTGAAATGCGACTGTCGTGCGATGACCGTGGCGCTCGCTGTCGGCCTTGAGCTCTTCGAGCATGGCGGCCATGTCGGTCGGCGCCGGCTGCTCGCCCATGTCGCCGCGCGCGAAGGCGAGATAGGCCTCGAGCATGCCCGCCATTTCATCGACATCTCTCGTCATCGCCTCGACCTCGGCACTGTCGCCAAGGAAGGCCAGCTCAAGCTTAAAGCGCGTGAGAATGGTGCGCAGGTCATGCGAGACGCCGGCCAGCATGGTGGTGCGCTGCTCGATCGCCCGCTCGATGCGGCCCTTCATTTCCAGAAACGCCGCTGCGGCGCGACGGACTTCGCGGGCGCCGCGTGGACGAAAATTCGCCACTTCGCGGCCCTTGCCGAACGCTTCCGCGGCGTCCGCAAGGCGCACGATCGGGCGGATTTGGTTGCGCAGGAACAGGATGGCGATCGTCAGCACGACCAGCGAGGTCGCCACCATCCACAGCAGGAATATCCAGGAATCGAGATCGTAAGCATCGGCGCGCGGAACGAAAACCCGCATGATGGTATCGTCGAGCTTGATGCGCACTTCCAGGATCGAGGAGCGGCCGACGGTGTCGATCCAAAACGGCAAGCCGATCTGGCGGCGAACCTCGTCCGACAGCGCGCCGTCAAGCTGCGAGAAAAACGGTTTCGGTCCCGGCGGCGGCAACTGCGCCTCGGGGAGAAAATCAACCACCAAACCGAGCCGATCCTGGGCGATGCGGCGCAGTTGCGCGCGGTCTGCGCCCTGCGGGTAACTTTTATAGACGTCGATCAGGGTGGCAATTTCCCGGGTTACGGCGGAAGACAGGTAGTGGTTCACCAGGGTCCATTGCCGCTCCACGAACATGAAGGCGACGACCGACTGCAACACCACCATTGGCAGGATGATGATGAGGAGTGCGCGGGCGTAGAGTCCTTTCGGCAGGACTGTTTTGAGCCATTGCCCGAAGCGATCTATCGGCCCTGTTATCGGTGCGGCAATAGTTCCGGCGGTCGTTGCCGCGCTGTTTGCGGCGCTCAAAAGGTGCGCCGCAGCGCTGCGCAAGCGGCCGACGCCATCGTCGAGACTGGTCATGGCGCCGCTCATGACGCGGCCACCAGGCGATAGCCGAGCCCGCGGACGGTCTGAACAATCAGCGGATTGGCGGGATCGTTCTCGATCTTGCGGCGCAGGCGATTGACCTGCACGTCGACTGTGCGTTCGCTGACACTGTCGCCGTTGCCGGCGAGCGCCTGCCGCGGAACAGTCTCGCCGATATTGTTGGCGAGGACGCGCAACATGTCGCGTTCGCGGTCGGTCAGGCGGATCATCTCCTCGCCACGCCGCAGCTCGCCGCGCGTGAAGTGGAACACGAACGGGCCGAAGCGAGCCGATTCCGCGGGCGGCGCACTCGGCGGCCGCGCGCGGCGCAGGATGCTGGCGACACGCAGCGACAGTTCGCGTGGTTCAAACGGCTTGATGAGATAATCGTCGGCGCCAAGCTCGAGGCCTTTGATACGGCTTTCCGCGGCGTCGCGAGCGGTCAGCATGAGGATTGGCACCGTCGAGTCGGCGCGAATGGCGCGCGCGAAATCGAAGCCGTTCTCCCCCGGCATCATGACATCGAGAATAAACAGATCGAAGTGCAGGCTCTCGAGCTTGGCGCGCGCCTCGCGGGCGCTCGCGGCCGTGGTGACGCGGTAGCCTTCGCCGATCAAAAAACGCAACAGCAACGCGCGAATTCGCCGATCGTCATCGACAACGAGCAGATGCGGCGCGTCATCGGCGGGGTTCGCGGCCGGCGATGTCATGAGGCTTCGTCTTTTCCGTTCGCCCGCCCGTGATCGGCCGCGGCGATCAAGCGCAAAACCCGCTCGCGATCCCCGGCATCGATCATGCCGGCAAGAAAACGCCGGGCGCTTTCGCGTGAACCCGGTCCAAGTTCATCAAGCACGCGACTGATGCGTTCGGTTTGCAGCCCGGCAAGCTTCATCGCTAGCGCTTCGCCGTCCAGGCTGACGAAAAGAAGCCGCTGCCGGCGATCGTCGGCGCCCGCCTTCTGCACGATATAGCCCTCGTCGATCAGTTGCTTGAGCACGCGGCCCAGCGATTGCTTGGTGATCTTGAGGACGTCGAGAAGCTCAGCAACCTTCATGCCAGGATTGCGGTTGACGAAGTGAAGAACCCGATGATGCGCGCGCCCGAAGCGAAGTCTTTCCAGCACCTGGTCCGGATCGCCGACAAAATCGCGATACGCGAAGAACAGAAGCTCAATGAGGTCCCAGTAGGGTTGGCGCGCTTCACCGGACGTCCCGGCGGCGTCGGCCGCGGAGCGGGTTTTACCGGGTGTGCTCAGACTGATATCTGCCATTAGGTCAGCTATATTGACATATTTCGGTTTGGTTGATACCCCAAAAGCGCAACGTCATGGCGGCACTGCGCTTAGTTAGTGAGTGCCGCGGATATTGCCGCCCGGGCGCCAAACGGCGCTCTCATAGGCCAAGGGCGACCATATCGGGAGTCTCCTCCCGAGGCAAAAGCGACGGACGGCCGAGCGCAAGGCCCCAAAGCGCGTTACAATTCCGGCACGGAACGGGCCATCCATGCCTCAGGGAGGCAACTATGCCGGTGCCCTTTGATCAACGGCCAGATTTGATCTGGCTTGACGGCAAACTCATCCCGACCGCCGATTGCAAAATCAGCGTGCTCACACACGGCCTGCATTACGCCAGCACCGTGTTCGAGGGCGAACGCGCCTATGGCGGGGAGATTTTCAAAAGCATCGAGCACTCCGAACGGCTTAAGCGTTCGGCGCAGCTGATGGACTTCGAGATTCCCTACACCTTCGCGGAGATCGAGGCGGCGAAACAGCTCGTGCTCGACCGGAACAATCAAAAGGAAGCTTACGTGCGGGCGATAGCCTGGCGCGGCTCCGAACAGCTCGGCGTTTCGGCACAGAACAACACCATCCATCTCGCCGTCGCGACCTGGGAATGGCCGAGCTATTTCGATCCGGCCCAGCGGCTAAAAGGCATCAAGCTCGATATTGCCGACTATCGGCGGCCCGATCCGAAGACCATACCGGCGCTGGCCAAGGCTTCGTGCCTCTACGCCATCTGCACCATTTCAAAGCACCGCGCCGAACGGCGCGGCTTCGCCGACGCCCTGATGTTCGACTGGCAGGGCCGCGTCGCCGAATGCACCGGCGCCAACATTTTCTTTGTCAAAGACGGCAAAATCCACACGCCGATCGCCGATTGCTTCCTTGCCGGCATCACCCGCGCCACCGCAATGACGCTCGCCCGGCGGCACAACATCGAGGTTGTCGAGCGCCGCATCATGCCTGAGGAACTCGAGGGCTTTTCCGAGTGCTTCATCACCGGCACGGCCGCCGAGGTGACCGCCGTGTCGCAGATCGCCGACTTTACGTTCACTCCCGGCCGCATCACTCAGCAATTGATGAGCGACTACACCGCCGAAGTCCAGCCCAAGGGCAAGGCCGCGGCGGCCTAAGGGCCGTCCAAAGAAGTCTTCCCCGCTGGCTTGGCGATTGTTCCCGGCAGCCGGATCGCGTTAAGCTGCAGCTCAATGAATCAGGCCATCCGCCCGCGTCTCCTCGCCTCTGTCTGTCCGCACGATTGTCCGTCGACGTGTGCGCTCGAGGTCGAGGTTTTCGCCAACAACGTCATCGGCCGGGTTCGCGGCGCCGAGGACAACGCCTACACTGCCGGCGTCATCTGCGCCAAGGTCGCGCGTTATGCCGAGCGCGTGCATCATCCCGATCGCCTGACGCATCCGCTCCGCCGCACCGGCGCGAAAGGAAGCGGACAATTCGCACCGATTTCCTGGGACGACGCGCTCGATCTGGTCGCCGAGCGCTTTCTTCGCGCCGAACAAGCGTACGGCTCGGAAGCGGTGTGGCCGTATCTCTACGCCGGAACCATGGGCTACGTGATGCGCGACGGCATCCACCGCCTGCGCCACGTCAAGAAATATTCCGGCTTCTTCTCCACCATTTGCGTCAATCCGGCATGGACCGGTTTTATTGCCGGCACCGGAAAGCTCGCCGGTCCCGACCCGCGGGAAATGGCGAAATCCGATCTGGTGGTGATCTGGGGCACCAATGCGGTCAATACCCAGGTCAACGTCATGACGCATGCGACCCGCGCCCGCAAAGAGCGCGGCGCCAAGATCGCGGTGGTCGACGTCTACATGAACGGCACGATGCGCCAGGCGGATCTTCCGGTATTGATCCGTCCGGGCACCGACGGTGCGCTTGCTTGCGCGGTCATGCATTGCCTGTTTCGCGACGGCAAAGCCGATTGGGATTATCTCGATCGCTACACCGATGCGCCGCACGAGCTTGCCGCGCACGTCCGCACCCGCGATCCGCAATGGGCGTCGCGCATTACCGGTTGTCCGGTCGAAACCATCGAGGCATTCGCACGCACCATCGGCGACACCAAGCGGACTTACCTCCGTCTCGGTTACGGCTTTTCCCGTTCCCGCAACGGCGCCATCAACATGCACGCGGCAAGCTGCATCGCCGCGGTCACCGGCGCATGGCGCTATGAAGGCGGCGGCGCGTTTCACAATAACGGCGCGATCTTCCACCTCAACACCAGCCTGGTCGAAGGCAGCGACATGCGCGATGCCTCGATCCGCATGCTCGATCAATCACGCATCGGGCAAATTCTCACCGGCGACGAAGACGCGCTGCGCGGCGGCCCGCCGGTCGGCGCGATGCTGATACAGAACACCAATCCGGTTGCGGTCGCACCCGACCAGGAAGTGGTCAAGCGCGGCTTTGCCCGCGACGATTTGTTCGCGTGCGTGCACGAACAGTTCATGACCGACACCGCGAAAATGGCCGACGTCGTCTTGCCCGCGACCATGTTCGTCGAACACGACGATTTTTACACGGCCGGCGGCAGTCAATACATCCTGCTCGGGCCCAAGCTGATCGATCCGCCCGGCGAATGCCGGTCCAATCACGAGGTCATCTGCGCGCTCGCGAAACGGCTGGGCGCGGAACATCCGGGCTTTGCCATGACGCCGCGCGAGTTGATCGACGCCACGCTGCAAAAATCCGGATGGGGCACGCTTGCCGAACTCGAAGCCAAGCGCTGGATCGATTGCCAGCCCGATTTTGCCACCGCCCACTATGTCGACGGCTTTGCTTACCCAGACGGCAAATTCCGCTTCAAACCCGACTGGCCGGCCGTACCGTTTCGGCGCTGGCACCGAACGCATGATGCGCCGTCAATTCCGCAGCTCCCGGACCATTGGGAGGTGATCGAGGAAGCCGATTCCGAGCATCCGTTCCGGCTCGCCACGTCGCCGGCCCGCGGCTTTCTCAATTCGAGCTTCACGGAAACGCGGACTTCGCTCGCGAGGGAAGGACGGCCCGAGGTGATGATTCATCCCGACGACGCAAACGGGCTCGGTGTTGTTGATGGTGAGAAGGTCACGCTCGGCAATCGCCGCGGCGCGGTGCATCTGCATGCGCGATTGTTCGACGGCGTTCGCCGCGGCGTGCTGATCGCAGAATCGCTGTGGCCAAACTCCGCTTACGCGGACGGGCGCGGCATCAACACGCTGACCGGTGCCGATCCGGTCGCGCCGTTCGGCGGTGCCGCCTTTCACGACAACAAGGTGTGGCTGCGCAAAGCGGCCAGCTGATCACGGCCGCTCTTTCTCTGCCGGCGCCCCGGACCAGCGCTCGGCGGCGGCCTCGTCCTCAGCCTTGGCCTCGACCCAATCGGTGCCGGCGCTCGTCTCGACCTGTTTCCAGAATGGCGCCCGCGTTTTCAGGTAATCCATCAGGAACGACGCGGCGGCAAATGCCGCCTCGCGATGGCTCGATGCGGTGGCAACGAGCACGATGACCTCGCCCGGTTCGATCCGCCCATAGCGGTGGACCACCCTGACGCCGAGGAGCGGCCAGCGCGCCGCGGCTTCCTCGACATGCCGGGCGATCTCGCCTTCGGCCATGCCGGGATAGTGCTCAAGCGTCAACGCCGCGATCGGCGCGCCGTTTTCGTCGGCGCGGCAAATGCCGGTGAAGGTCACGACGGCGCCGATATCGGTCCGGCCCCGCGTCATCGCCGCGGTCTCGGCGGCGACGTCGAAGGCTTCGCGCTGCAAGCGGATGGTCGCACTCATCTCGCTCGCTCAATCCGCAAGCCGCGCCGTAAATCTCTATGTTTGCACCTGTCCTTGTCGGAAAACCGGGATCCACTTTTCCGGGACATGCGTTGGCGCGTGTCCTTTTCGGAAAACCGGGAGCCGCTTTTCCGGGACATGCGCTAGCCGCCGGTCATGGGCGGAAAGAAAGCGATCTCGCTCGCGCCGGCAATCGGCGCACCCGGCCGCACATGACGATGGTCGATAGCCGCCCGGATGACTTTCGCATTCTCGAATGCGTGCGCGTACTGTTCGTCGCGTCCGGCGAGCCACGTCATCAACTCATCGACTGTGGCAACACTGGCAGGCGGATCGAGCCGCTCTTCCGCCTTGCCCAGCCGCTCGCGCACCCAGGCAAAATAAAGAAGCTTCACGCATCCTCCCGGGTCAGGTGATGCAATCCGGCCTGCAGGTAATCCCATCCCGTATAGATGGTCAGCAACGCCGACAGCCACAAAAGCATAATGCCGATCTTGGTCACGACCGGCACCACCGCGTCGCCGGCGTCGCCGGCAATGAGAAAGCCGACGGCGACGAGCTGCAGCGTGGTCTTCCACTTGGCGAGCTGGCTCACTGGTACACTTACACGCAACTCGGCCAAATACTCACGCAGACCCGACACTAGGATTTCGCGGCAGAGAATGATGATGGCGGCGAACAACGACCAGCCGTGAATGGTGTCCTCGGCGGCAAGCATCAACAGGCAAGAGGAGACTAAAAGCTTGTCGGCGATCGGATCGAGCATGCGCCCAAGCGAAGATTGCTGCGCCCAGGCCCGGGCAAGGTACCCGTCGAGAAAATCGCTGATCCCGGCGACGATAAAAACCGCAACCGCCACCCACCGAAGCCACAATCCGCCATCAAGAATGCTCTGCCAAAACATGCAGCCGATGACGATCGGGATGGCGACGATGCGGCCATAGGTCAGGATGTTGGGGAGCGCCAAGGGATGGGCGCGCGGCCGGCGGCCGGGCGTTGTCGTGGTCGTCGAATTCATGGCCCTAACATAGCGATGCGGTGCCAATCCCGACAGGTGCCCTGCCGGCGGGCGGGGCTTCCGGGCGCGGCGGTTATGGCTCGCTCAAATCGAAGTCCGCTCACGCCGCTCCCTCATGGAAGAACTCGTAAATCCGACGGGCCGTCTCGGCACTGATACCATCGACCTGCAACAGATCGGTTACGGAGGCCCGCTCAATCGCCTTAAGCGTGCCGAAATGGTGAAGCAAAGCGCGCTTGCGCGTGGGGCCGATACCGGCAATCTCCTGCAAGCCGGCCTCGCGCAACTGCCGCCGGCGCCGGATTCGATGCGAACCGACGGCGAAGCGATGAGCTTCGTCGCGGAGCCGCTCGACGAAGTAAAGCACCGGGTCGCGAGGCGGCAGTTTGAATGAGTCGCGGCCCGGAAGAAAGAACGTCTCGCGCCCGGCGTCGCGGTCCGGTCCCTTGGCGATAGCGACCAGCGGCACGTCGATGCCGAGCTCGCCGAATATCTCCTGCGCGGCCGTGAGTTGCCCCTGCCCGCCGTCGATCAGTACGAGGTCGGGCCATGGAGAGTCTGCGTCTTCGGCCGCCGGCACCGCGTGCAGGAGATCGAGTTCTTCGCGAGGAAGCGCCGGCTCGCCGGTCGAAACCGCGACAGCGGCGGCGAGTTCGGGGATGGCGGGAGGTTGCTGCGCTTCTGCAAGCAACCGTTTGAACCGGCGCATCAGGACTTCGCGCATCATAGCAATATCGTCGCCGGGAGTGAGATCGGCCGAACGGATATTGAATTTGCGATAGTCGCTTTTGCGGAAGCCTTCCGCGCCCGCCACAACCATTGCACCGACCGCGTTCGAGCCTTGAATGTGGCTGTTGTCGTAGACCTCGATGCGCCGCGGCACCCGCGGGAGTCCGAATGTCTCCGTGAGCTGGCGCAACAGGCGCTGCTGGGACGAGGTTTCGGCCAGCTTGCGCCCGAGCGCCTCGCGGGCATTGGCGAGCGCATGCGCGATCAAATCTTTCCTCTCGCCGCGCTGCGGCACCATCACTTCGATCTTGTGGCCGCTCTTGGTAGTCAGCGCTTCGGCGAGCAGCGCGCGATCGTCAATGTCTTGCGAAATGAGAATCAAGCGCGGACACGGCTTGTCGTCATAAAACTGGGCGAGAAAGGCGCCCAGGATTTCGTCCGGCGGAACGCCGCGGTCGGCCTTCGGGAAATAAGCGCGGTTGCCCCAATTTTGTCCGGTGCGGAAGAAAAACACCTCGACGCAGGCAAAACCGCCTTGTTGATGCAGGGCAAAGACGTCGGCCTCCTCGACGCCGCGAGGGTTGACGCCCTGATGCGCCTGAATGGCCGATAAAGCGGCCAGGCGGTCCCGGTAAACCGCAGCGCGCTCATAGTCGAGCGCAAGCGAGGCGGTTTCCATTTCGCCAGCGAGCTCGTCCTTCACCGCCTTGCTGCGGCCGGACAAGAACGCGTTGGCTTCGCGCACCAGCGCCGCGTATTCGGCGAAGTCGATCTCGTTGGTGCACGGCGCCGAGCAGCGCTTGATTTGATGGAGCAGGCACGGCCTGGTGCGGCTCTCGAAGAACGGATCGCTGCACGAGCGCAGAAGAAATGCGCGTTGCAGCGCGTTGATGGTCCGGTTGACCGCCCATACCGAAGCGAACGGCCCGTAATATTGCCCCTGTCGGGAACGGGCACCGCGATGCTTGAGGATCTGCGGCGCCCAGTGATCCGACGTGATCATGATGTAGGGAAACGACTTGTCGTCACGCAACAAGACGTTGAAGCGCGGGCGCAGCCGCTTGATCAGATTGGCTTCGAGGAGCAGCGCCTCGGTCTCGGTGCGCGTGACGACGAATTCAAGCGCGCGGGTGGCCGCGATCATGCGCTCAATGCGCGTATCCAGGCCGGCAGGGCGCGCGTAGGCGCGCACCCGGTTCCTGACATTCTTGGCTTTGCCGACATAGAGGACGTCGCCGCGGGCGTCGATCATCCGGTAGACGCCGGGCTGGGCCGGAGCCAGCTTGGCGTAATGCAGTACCGCGGCACGACCCGCCGCTAGCGATCCCCCTTCGCCACCCAGACCTGCAACGACCGACTCGTCGTCTTCGGGTTGCGGGAGCGACGGCTCGTCTTCGTCGTCGTCCGCGCTTTCGATATCGCGATCGGGATCTTTTTTCGGAACGGTCATGCCTTTGGCGAAACCCCACCCAAAGCCTGCGCCCATAGGGGCCGGCTATGCCCGGAACGTAGGATCGGCGGCGAACGACGGCCAGTGCGAGAACTCGGAGAAGCGTGAGGCGAACGCAAGATCGATGTCGGCCTTGAGCTCCAAATTACAGTTATTACGTGCGATTTTACAGTTATTTAACCATGTTTTCGGCGGAGTTAAAACATAATTAGGTACAAGTGTGGCGCCGCCGAGATTAATCTCGCCATAATATTGTCGACAAAGACTTGAGACCTGTGTCCTTGACGCACTAGACGCTAAGCAACTGGGAATACTATTGACCATATACATAAAATGGAGGTCAATAAGATGAAACGTTTGGCTTGCGCGGCGCTTGCTTTGCTCGCGTTTTCGGGTGCGGCCTGGTCGGCCGACCTGCCCCCTGCCCCTTATTACAAGGCACCGGCCTACTTGCAGCCCGTCTACAACTGGACTGGCTTCTATATCGGCGGCAATGGCGGCGGCGGTTTCGGTTATTCAAAGTGGGATACGACCAACTCGTTCAATCCGAGCGGCGGGGTCGCCGGCGGCACGCTCGGCTACAATTATCAGATCGGCGCTGCGGTGCTGGGCGTCGAAGGCGATATCGATTGGGCGGGCTTGAGCGGTTCCACCACCGGCGGCTGTCCGGCCGGGTGTAAGACGAGTGATTCCTGGCTTTCGACCGTGCGCGGACGGCTCGGCTACGCAGCCGGACGGTTCATGCCTTACGTCACAGCCGGCGGCGCTTTCGGCGACATCAAAGCCTCAACTCCGGGCCTTGCTGGCGCAACTACGACCAATGCCGGCTGGACCGCCGGCGCAGGCCTCGAATTCGCCGTCGCCCCGCAGTGGACCATCAAGGCGGAATATCTTTATGTCGACCTCGGCAAATTCAATTGCGGCCTCGGCTGCGGCGCGGGAGTCGACAACGTCGCGTTCTCGACAAACCTGATCCGCGGCGGATTTAATTACCGCTTCTGATCGTTTCGTTTCGCCGGAAGAGAACAAACCCCGGGCCTCACCGCCCGGGGTTTTTTGTCGCCGCGAGCTCAGACGTTACGCGCGTCCAGAGCACGATGACTTCTCTTCGAATCGTCATCCCGCTCTAGCTTGTTGATGGAGCATGATCTTTTCCGAAAACCGGTGTCCACTTTTCGGAATCATGCTCTAGGCTTTCGGCGCCGTTGCCGCGAATGCCGGCACCCTCGCGGCGAAGCTTTCGAGCCAAGCGACAAGGCGCGGATGCTGGCCGCGCCAGGTGCCCCCAAAGCGGAAATCGCGATAGCCAAGCGCGCAGGCAAGCGTGATCTGGCCGACATGCGGCAACTGCGGGCTTGGCGCGAGAGCAGGCGGCGCACTCTCCAGCACACTCAGCGCGCGTTCCACCTTGCCGGCTTGGTGCTCTATCCATTTGGGTTCGTGTTTTTCCGGAGCACGCCAACGGCCTTCGTAAACTCCGAGGATCGACGCATCGAGAATGCCGTCGCACAGCGCTTGCAGCCGCAAAACGGCAAAACGCTGATCTGGCTCCCGCGGAATTATTTTGCCGCCGCCGGCGCGATGATCGAGATATTCGAGGATCACGCGCGAGTCGTAAAAGTTCGTGCCGTCTTCAAGGACGAGCACGGGTATTTTGCCAAGCGGATTCTGCGCGCGCACGCTATCACGCGGATCCATGGTGTCGGCCGGTTCGAACTTCACATCGTCCATGCCGAGCAACGAGAGCGCGATTTGGACCTTGCGCCCAAACGGCGAGGGAACTGCAGAACGCAGGATCATCATGGCGTGACCATTTTAGAGTGATTGGGGCGAGAAGGATTGAAGGACAAAATCAGCAGGCGAACAACTCCGCAACGGGAATAATGCTCGCGCTCTCGGCGCAAAGCTGCCGTTCCCGCGCCGGGGTCTCTTTTACGGCGGGCCAAGGACAGCGAGCGAACGGCCCCCGCGTTCGCTCTGTCATTCGCGCTGAGATCGTTAGCCGGTGATAACGAGGTTGACGGCTTTAGGGCCCTTCCCCTTCTTGTCGGGCTCGACCTCAAAGCTGATGCGCTGACCCTCAAGCAACGCTTTCAGTCCGGCGCGCTCCACGGCAGTGATGTGAACGAACACATCTCGGCCGCCGTCATCCGGTTTAATGAAGCCGTAGCCACGCTCGCCATTGAAAAATTTGACCGTACCGGTCATTGCCATCGAGCAACTCCTTCCCCCGTGGTTGCTTCGCCCCCGGCCCCCACGGCACGAAGGCTTGGCCGGACATCCACACGGGTAAGGCTGCAGCCCAAGACGGCCTCAGTCACTCCGCCGGCCCCCCAGAGGAGGCGGAACGTCTAAGCCAGCGGTGGAAAATTAGACCAATTTTAACGTGTGGAAAAGTGGGCAACTACCCGCAAATTGCCGTTTACCGCGTTTTGTCGCTCTCTACGCGAGCTGTTTTCGCCATCAAATCCGTCCCGGCTGTCGTGGCGATAGCAACTCTTCGAGCGCCGGCATGACAACGTGCAGTTGCCGACCGAGCGTGAACGGCGGATTGATCAAAATCAATCCGGAGCCGAGCAGTCCGCCCGGCCGGCGGGCCTCTGGCAGAAGCAGTTCACTCCGGAGCATTTTCGCGCCGGCAAACCGGCGTATCTCGCGGGCCAGCGCGTCGGGTTGCTTGCGATCCTTGATCGGATACCAGACCAAATAAATCCCGCTGGGCCACTTCCGATAGGCCGCCGCAAGCCTGTCTGAGACACGAAGGAATTCATTCGTCTCCTCATAGGGTGGATCGAGGAGGACGAGCCCGCGCTTTTCCTTCGGGGGCACATAGGCGCCGAGCGCGGTCCAGCCATCAATACCAATGACCTTGGCGCGGTGCTCGCCGCGAAGAGCCGCGGAGAGCAAGGCCGCGGAACGCGGCTCAAGTTCGCACGCGATCAGGCGGTCTTGCGGCCGCAGTAAAGCGGCGCAGATCAGCGGCGAGCCTGGATAGTTTCGCAGTTCGCCGCCTCGATTGAGTTCGGCAACAGCCCCAAGATAGGGCGCCAGGAAATCGTCCAGCGCCTTATTCGGCGCGCGCGGTTTCCAGACGCGCTCGATGCCGTCGTGCCACTCGCCGCCGCGCGACGCGTCACGGGAAAAAAGATCGTACCGGCCCGCGCCTGCATGAGTATCAATGACGCGGAAAGGCGCCGGCTTTGCGCGCAGATAAGTAAGTATCCAGGCCAGAACGGCGTGCTTGTGAACGTCGGCGAAATTACCGGCGTGAAACGCGTGGCGGTAATTCATCGGCCGCTTTTTCCGCTTCCAAAACTTTGTGCGCGGGAGTCCGCCCGAGTTGGCACGCCTCGCGCACTGTCAAACTCAAGCCGAATTCAATTTGCCGAATTGCGCACAGGCGGCATCACCACTTGATCGCGTTTGCAGCTACGCCGCGCGATTTCCGGGCAGTCGCGAAATTGCAACTCCTTGGACAGGCATATCCTCACTTCGGTCAGGCGCCTATGATCGCATTCGATGGCCATGCCTTCGACGCTCAGGCCGGGATTGGCCTTTGTGAACGCCGCCTCTACCGCCACAGGCGTGACGTCCAGGGGCGCTTGCAGGTCGACATATTGTTCGGGGATTTTCACGGCCGAGCGGGCCTTGCGCACGGTATCGAAATAGGCGCGCGGCGAAAGCCCGGAACAGGTGCCGTGACGATCCCACTCGTTGTAGATCAGGCGGGGCGCCGGCATCACGTCGAGCATGGCGGAGACAATGCCGCGATAGAGCCGCGGCGAGGGAATTTGGCAATTCTCGGGGAAGCCATGCTCGTATTGCGGCCACAACCCGTGGACGACAAAGGCGAACGGCCGCGCGCCGCACTGAATTCCTTCGTTGCGCGCGTACCGTTCGTGCGCGGCCGCGCAATACGACGGCGACCAGGACAGCGATAGAACGTAGAAATCGAATTTCCCGGGCTCGTTCTGGGAAGAGTCTTGAGCAAGCGCCACGCCGAAGCCGGCGACAAGAAGAACGACGGGAGCCAGAGCCCGCATTGCTAACTTGACCATGAGACTTCTTCCTCCGTGACGGTTGGGGCGACGCTACACGCATGCACGGAACAAATAAAGAACAAGGCGCGTTGGCTTGCAAAAGCTCGGGCCGACTAAAGGTTGCCTGATTTTTGCGCTAAGCTGCCTTATATTGGAACGGTCGATTCAAGCTGCGTTCGTCGCAGCCAGCAATCAGGAGCGGAGCGACTCATGAGATGGCTTTTGGCAGCGCTCGCCTTGGCGCTCGCAGCATCAGCTGCACAAGCCCAGAACGCGCCGGGACAAATGAACGTCAACGCCGCCCAGCAAATCGGTCAGCATGCGGCGAAGGCTAATGGTGGCGACAAAACCTCAGAAGCCAAAGCCAACGACAAGGCCTATAACGCAGCGCTGCACAATTTGCCCGACAAGCAATACGATCCCTGGCACGGCGTGCGCTAAAGGCTGAAACCCTTAGGGCTTGGCGGCACGGCAGGCGGGACCGTAGGCCCAATTGCGGTCAAGGCCGACCACGCAAAAATTGACCCCGAAATCCGCTCCGATCATGCCGGTATCTTCGCCGATCGAATAATAGATCGGGTGGCGGACACCGTCATTGATGAGCGCGACACCGCTGCAGAAGCGGCGCGGAATGGATTGCGCCGCCCACGGCATGACCGCGGTCTCGCGAATATGTTCAATCCCGACGATTTGCCGCTCTGAATTCCAGAACCGGATTTCTTTGGTCCGGAAATTGCCGATAATCCGATCCAGAGCCGGTGGATAGTCACACGTCGGCATCTGGCGGTCATAGTCCGGCCCGGGAAGCCAGAAATTCTTTTCAAGCGGATTGGCGGCAAGCGACGGCGAAACCGACGTTGCACTCAACACCAGCGCAAACGCCATAGAGATGAATCGGCTCACCATTGCCCCTCCGACCACGCGGCCCCCTTCACGCAAGTAAGTAGCGTGCCGTGCCGGAATTGGCCGGTCAAGGGCGCCGAAGCGCGGCGGCGAACAACGGCCACGATCGATGCAGACGGGTGACACTCAATTCGACCAAGAATTTCCGTTCCAGGCCCCGCGTGAAATATGGACATCATGCTAGTTTGCCGAAGCGTCGTGTCTGATTCGTCGCGAGTGCGGATGCCGGGCACTGTCCGGCGAGCAACAGGTCTGGCTCTGCGGGGGAATTGGACATGGGCGAGGTGCATCAGCTCGTAACAAACGAGCCGGCATTTGGCGTCCAGGCCGCGGGACGCTTGATAACCACGGTTTTCCCCTCCTGGGTGCATGACCTGGCGCTTTCGGTGGAAAGCGTCGAAGCCGTCCGCCCGGTCGGCGCGTTGCCGGACTGGCAGCCGGGGGCGGTGGTCCGGCTGCCCTTTTCCAAAATCATCTGCGCCGACGGCGAGGCCGTTTGCAGTCAGGCGCTGATGGCGCTGGCCGACAGTGCGATGGTCATCGCTTGTTCAGCGGCGTGGAACGGCTACCGCGCGATGACCACGCTCGACCAAACCACGCATTTCCTGCGGCCGGCAACGTTCGACGTCATCGCCGATGCGCGTGTGGTGCGCATCGGGCGCAATACGAGCTTTGGGCGGGTCATGATGCTCGACGCCGCCGAGCAGCGGCCGGTCGGCATGGTGGCCAGCGCCTATTCGATCTTGTGACGCTCCCGTGCTTTCCATTGCTGCGCGTTGCCTCTAAGATTACTGTCATTTAGCGGAGACTGCGGGCTATGCTGAGGAACGGCTTGATCACCTTGGTGCTCGTCGCGGTTTTGAGCACCTGCGCAGGCGGCCTTGCACTCGCCGGCCTGCAAGGTCCCGGTCCGTGGTTCGGCCACGAATGGGTTTGGGGCAACGACACCGGCGGAATTCTTCCGTATTCGCCTGAGGTCAGAGGCGTATACCGCCAGATGGCAGCGGAACATTGTGCGCGTTGGCACCGTCTGTCGCACGTGACGAGCGTGCATCCGCGATACGGCGATTACGTCACATTCGTCTGCATGGATCGTCCCGGCGTCATCCACTAATCTTTGCACTAGTTTTCTGCACTGGCTTTTGCGCTAGCTTCTACGCCAATCCCCAGCGGCGGCCTGGATGACGGCGAGTGCCGCTACCGCGGCGGTATCGGCGCGCAGGATTCGCGGTCCGAGCGACAGCCGCACGATGTTCGGGCGCTTGAGCAACAAGGCGCGTTCCTCGGCGCTGAAGCCGCCCTCGGGGCCTATCAGCAAGGCGAGCGGCGCGGTGGCTAAATCGGCCAAAGCCTCGACCGGGCTTCGCACTTCGGCATCCTCGTCGCAAAAAACCAACCGCCGCTCTGGATTCCAACCGGCGAGGACTTCCGTCAAGGGAAGGGGCGGCTTTATTTCAGGCAATGAAAGCAAGCCACATTGTTCCGCAGCTTCGATGGCGTTGGCGAGCATGCGTTCGGAGCTGACACGCGCGACCTGTCCGTGCTGGGTGAGCACCGGCTGCAGCAGCGACACCCCCATTTCGACGGCCTTTTGAACCATGTAATCGAGCCGCCCGGCCTTGATGGGCGCGAACAGGTAATGCAAATCCGCCGGCGCGGCTTGGGGGCGGGTATTTTCCTCAATCAGGAGGGCGGCCGTCCGCTTTTGCGGTTGTTGGAGCGTAGCGCTCCATTCGCCCTCGCGGCCGTTGAACACGAGAACACGCTCGCCAGCCTTTAGCCGCAGCACGGTGCCGAGGTAATGGGCCTGGGGCTTCTCAAGCGGAACCATGGCGCCGGCCGCAAGCGGCGCCCTGACGAAAAGTCGCGGAGCACGAAAGTCGTATCGAGGCATAGGAAATTATAAGCAATTAGCGCAACATTGGGCCGTCGGCGGCGACTCGCGGCGCCCTTGCCGCCTTATCGCCGAAATCAGCGGGCCTGTTAAATGCCCAAGATTTAGTGGCCAAGACAATGGGCAGTACCTTGAGTGAGTGGAACCGAAGAATGCGCAGGATGAGATGGGGCGTTGCGACAACGGTTATGGCCGCGCTAGGCGCCGTCGCCTCCGGCGCGGCATGGGCACAAACGGCGCCCCCGCAGTGCACGGCGTTCGTCCAGTTACGCAACGAGGCGCAGGAGAAGGCTCTGGCGGTGCGCACGGCGATCGAAAAAAAGGTCGAGCGCAAAGACGTTTGCTCGCTGGTGCAACGGTTTTATACCGCCGAAGGGACGGTTTTGAAGTTCCTCGAGGACAATAAGACCTGGTGCAATATTCCCGACGAGGCAATCTCGACAGCCAAGCAAAATCACGAGCACACCCTGAAATTCCGCACCGCCGCCTGCACTGAGGCTCCAGTGGCGAAACCTCGACCGCCTTCGCTCAGCGACGCCATCGCCACGCCCTCGGTGGACACACGCGAAAACACTAAAACCGGCCGCGGCACACTCGACTCCCTTTCCGGCAATCCGCTGGCGAAATGAACGGGCCGGCCGGCTCGGTCGCCGACGCGACGGGAAATTGGGTCGACACATCGGCCCCAGCCTGGTCGCGTCCTTATCTGCGGCTTGCCCGGCTTGACCGGCCGATCGGCTCCTGGCTTTTGCTGCTGCCGTGCTGGTGGTCCTGCGCGCTTGCGGCCATCGCGGCGCACAGCACCGCAAGTGTCGTGCAGCTCGCGTTGTTTTTCGTTGGCGCCTTCGCCATGCGCGGCGCCGGCTGCACATACAACGACATTGTCGATCGCGACCTGGACGCCAGCGTCGAGCGCACCCGCTCGCGGCCAATTCCTTCGGGCAAGGTCAGCGTATTTTCCGCCGGCGTTTTCCTGGTCGCGCAAGCGCTTGTCGGCTTTGCCGTGCTGCTGTCCTTTAATGTGTTCACGATTGGACTTGGCATCGCATCGCTTGCCATTGTGGCGGTGTATCCGTTCATGAAACGCATCACCTATTGGCCGCAAATCGTACTTGGCCTGGCGTTTTCCTGGGGCGCGCTTATGGGCTGGGCGGCGGCCTTCGCGCGGCTCGACGCGCCGGCACTGCTGCTCTACGCCGGCGCCATCGCCTGGGTGATCGGCTACGACACCATCTATGCGCACCAGGATCGCGAGGATGATGCGCTCATCGGCATCAAATCGACGGCGCTGTTGTTTGGCGAACGCACCAAGCCGATGCTTGGCTTGTTTTATGGATTGGCCGTCATTCTCGTCGGCGTGGCCGGACTGATCTCCGGCGCTGGGCTGGTCTTCGCAATAGGCCTTCTCGCCTTTGCCGCACACCTTGGTTGGCAGATTGCGCGGCTCGATATTGCCGACCCCGATCGCTGCCTGGCCTTGTTCAAATCGAATCGCGACGCCGGACTCATTTTGTTTGCCGCCCTGCTCCTTGATGCCGCATTGCCCCGCCTGGCTTGAACGACGCGCCTTACTGCGCCGTCAAACCGCCGTCGACGGCGAGCGCCTGGCCGACAACAAAAGAGGCGTCGTCGGAAGCGAGGAAGAGCACCGCGCGTCCAATTTCTTCCGGCTCGGCAATCCGTCCGATGGGATGCCGGGAGAGAATAAACTGCTCGACCTTGGGGTCCTGAAACCAGTCCGCCAGAATGCGGGTGCGCGTGGCGCCCGGGCAAACGGCGTTGATGCGAATGCCGCGGCCGATGTAGTCGAGCGCCGCGGTGCGCGTTATGCCGACCACGCCGTGTTTGCTCGCCGCGTAGGCGCCGATGCCGCGCTCGCCGACCAACCCCGCGACGGAGGCGGTGTTGACGATGGCGCCACCGCCGGCGGCCAGCATCGCCGGAATCTCGTATTTCATCGACAGGAAAACGCCTTTCAAGTTCACGTCGATGACGCGGCTGAACGCGATCTCCTCCTCGTCGGCGACGGCAAAGCCGCTGGCGCCGACGCCGGCGTTGTTGAACGCGATATTGAGCTTGCCATACGCCGCGACGGCGCGCTCCACCATGCCACGGCAATCGGCTTCGCTGCTTACGTCCGCGGCGACGGCCAAGGCATCGCCGCCAGCCTCCTTGATAAGGGCTACGGTCTTCTCGGCGTCCGCCTCATTTTGATCGACCGCTGCGACACGCGCGCCCTCCGCGGCAAAGAGCTGCGCGGTCGCCCTGCCGATTCCCGAACCGGCACCCGTCACCAAAACACTGCGATCGACAAAACGGCCGGGCATCCATCACTCCGCATTCATGCTGCAAGATAGGCGCTGTGGAGAATATCGGGATTTTGCCGCAACGCGTCCGGCTCGCCTGAGAAGCGGATCCGGCCCCGTTCCATGACATAGGCGTAATGCGAAATTCGGAGCGCGATGTGGGTAAATTGTTCGATCAGCAAAACGCCGACGCCGTTGGCGGCGAAGGATTCCAGTACCGGCACCAGCCGCGCCACGATCATCGGCGCAAGGCCGAAGGAGAGCTCGTCGGCGAGAATATAGCGCGGCTGGCTGACAATCGCTTGGGCCAGCACCAGCATTTGCTGTTGTCCGCCGGACAACGCGCCGGCGCGAACCGCAAGACGCGGCTTTAATTCGGCGAATGTCTCGAGCGCCCGCTCCACCGCGTTGTCGAGTTCACGCCGCTTCAAAGCCGTCCCGGCGACGCGCAGGTTTTCATCGACCGTCAGGTCGCCAAGAACCCGGTGTCCCTCGGGCACGGCAACGACGCCGAGCCGGCGGACATTCTCCGGGCGCAGCCCCTTGATCGATTTGCCGTCGAGCAGGACCTCGCCGCGTTCGACCGGCAGCGCGCCGGCGATCGACAGGACCAGCGAACTTTTGCCGGCGCCATTGGCGCCGAGCAGCGCCGTGATCTTGCCCGGCGCTATTTTAAGGCTCACGCCATGGATGACGGTCTTGCCGGCGCGCGCGACCGACAGGTTCGACACGGAGAGACTTTGGGTCATGCCGCTTCGTCCGTCACGGTACCGAGATACGCGGCGCGCACTTTAGGGTCCTTGAGAACTTCCGCGGTCGGCCCGAACGCGATCTTGGAGCCGAAATCAAGCACCAGCGTCTCGTGACAGGTGGTCGAGATCAAGTCGACGTCATGGTCCACGAGCAGCACCTGGGCGCCGCAGAACTCTGGGACGCCGACAATGACGTTACGCAAATGCTCGGCTTCGCTTTCGCTCAAACCGGCGCCCGGTTCATCCATCATGACAACGCGCGGCTGCGCCACGACGCAGCGCGCGATCTCGACAAGCCGCCGCTCACTGGCATTGAGCGAGACGCCCACGCGCTCCGCCTGCCGGGTCATGCCGACATAGTTGAGCGCCTCGCCGATCAGATCGCGGCGCGCGCGGCCCTTGGTGGGCACGTTGTCGAGCGCAGCGGCGACGTTGTTCCGGACGCTGAGATTCTCGACGACTTGCTCGGTCTGAAAGGTGCGCCGCAGGCCGAACGCCGCGCGCCGATTCATCGGGATGCGCAGCAGATCCTCGCCGTCGATCATGACAGTTCCGGCCGAGCGCCGAACGAAGCCGCTCATGACGTTTAACAGCGTCGTTTTGCCTGCGCCATTCGGGCCGACCAGCCCGGTGATCTTGGCGCCGATGTCGACGCTCAGATCGTTGAGGCCGCGCACGCCGCCGAATTCAACTGTCAGGCCGCGGATTTCGATCACAGCTTTCGCTCCATGATCCGCGGCATCGCCGCCGACAGTTTGGCGGCGAAACGGCGGCTCAGCGCGACGACCTGGCCGGACACGCCTTGCGGCGCGGTGATCAGCGCGTGAAGGAGGCCCGAGCCGAACACCATGATCGCCAGATTGCCGTCGACGTGCCAATCGGTGAGCAGGCTTGGCACCGCGCGTAAAAGCAAGCCCGCGAAAATCGGCCCCGACCAATGGAACGCGCCGCCGATCACCGTGAGCGCGAACATCATGATTGATTCGCTCGCCGGGAAACCGCGGCCGTCGAGCTGTCCGACATTGGCCGCCATCAGACCGCCTGAAACGCCGGCAAGGAAGCCGGCAAGCGCGAAGGCAACGACCTTGTACCAGACGATATTGACGCCGACTGCCACGGCGACGGGTTCGCTCCGGCGGATCAGCGCCCAGGCGCGGCCGGCGCGCGTCCGTTCGATCAACATCACGGCCAGAAAGCCGAGCGCAACCACGACGACGACGTAGCGGAAGAAAGCAGCGTCGGTCGTCGCGATCGGCGGATGCGGTATGAATTCTCGCGCGCCTGCGTATATCTTGCCAGACCAGCCGGGACCGCCATCAGGAAAGCCGGTCGCGCTGATGAATACCTGGAAACCGCCGGCGATCATCAGCGTGATCAGCGCGAAGAAAAGCCCGCGCATGCGCAAGGCGGGCAAACCGAAAATAACGCCGAAGATCGAAGCCGCGATGCCGCCGGCCAGCAGATCGATCTCAAACGGAATGTGGAAGCCGTGATAGAGACGCAGCGCCACCCAGCCGCCAACGCCGAACAGCGCGTATTGGCAGAGCGACACCATGCCCAACTGGGCGTAAAGCACCGAGACGCTCAAGCTGCAAAGCGCGATGATCGTCACGCCGGTGAAGGTCTTGAGCCAATAGGCGGAAGCGACGTAGGGCAACACGATGGCAACAATCGCCGCGGCGGCGATGCCGACGCGAAGCTGCTGCCAGAGCGTGCCGACCGCTTCAAAACTCGACGGCACCGAGCGGAACTGGTCGATGCGGCTCAACACCAGGCCGCCGCGCTGATACCAGAGCAAAACCAGCGCGGCGAAAACAAACGGCGTCGCCGAACGATACCCCGCAATTTCCGGGAACGGCGTCGCGATCGCCTCGATCACACCGATGGCAAGACCGCCGACAACCACGGCCGTCAGCGAAGTGAGCCGCCCGAGAATGGCCGCCGCTACGGCGGGGACGACCAAATAGGTCAGCGGGATTGCCTGCAGCTTCAACATATTGGCGAGGAAGATGCCGCTTACTCCCGAGAGCACGCCCGAAATCACCCACGCCCAGGCGTCGACCCGAAGCACCGGCACGCCGACGAGCCCGCTGATCTCGCGATCGTTGGCGAGCGCGCGCATCGACAGACCGAGGCGGCTGCGGTTGAGGAACACAATCATACCGAGCGCCACGGCAACGCCGAGGCCAAACGCAATGGCCCGCGTGGCGATGACCCGCACGCCGAACACGTAAAAGCCGATGCCGTCGCTCGGCAGGCGCAAGCTGCGCGGCCATTCGCCCCAGAAGAACTCGCAGAATCCCAACACCACGAGCGCAAAGCCGAGTGTCGCGACCGCGCGGATAATCGGATCGCTATGCGCAAGCCGCGGCGCAATGACCCGCCCGTAAAACAGGGCAAGCGCGGTGGCGCTGGCTATGCCGGCAATCCAGCCGACCCATTCGGGGAGGCCGATTTGCGCGATTTGCCAGGCCAGGAGTGCGCCCAAGGCGCCGAGCGCGCCTTGGGCCAAATTCAAAACACCGGAGGCCCGATAGAGCACCACGAGGCCTACACCGGCGAGGACATAGACCGCGCCGGTGCAAAGCCCCGATATGACGAAAGGGCTAAGGTCAGGCATTACAAAGACTTGCCGTTACGGCTTCTTTTTAATCCGCAAGATGCAGTTCTTTTTCCGTCTTGAGGATGCCTGCATAATCAGGGTCGAGCACGGCGAAGCACGACCGCCGCGTGACGAACGCATCGTCCTTGATCTCGGCGACCGAGCCCGCATGCGTTGCATTATGCTCGTCGCCGGGGCCGAAATACCACGGGCTGCAAGACATGTCGGTCTTGAGGCCCTTGATGTTGCGGAACGCTTCGGCGACCGACGCGCGGTCGATCTTGGCGGGATCGAGCTTCAACAGCGCTTGCGTCGCCGCAAGAGCCGCAAGATACCCGGCTTGCGAGAAGGTGTTCCGCTGATCGCTCGGCTTGCCGTATTTGTCGAGCACGGCATGCCAGTTGTCGATGTCGCCGCCGTGCTTGTCGAGTGGCTCAAGCTCGAGCTGGATGAAGACGCGTCCGCCCTTGCTCCAATACGGCCCAATCGCCTTTGGCACGCTCGCGTCATAATGCGAGGTCGGTGCGGTAAGGTACACCTTGCCGCCCAGATCCTGCTGCTCGGCCGCCGCATAGAGCGGAATGCCGAGTTCCTTCGGCGTGTTGAAGTCGATGGCGTCGGGTTTGAACGCCATGGCCTGCAAGATCAGCGACGTGGCGTCGAGCGAGCTCGGATCGAACAGGATGGTTTTGACTTCCATGCCCACCGACTTGCCGTAAGCCTCGATGCCACCGCAGGACCAATCACCCACGTTGGGAATATTCGGGCCGATGCAGACCAGGCGCTTGACGTGCAGATCGTCGTGCATGTACTGCGCCGCGCCGATGTTGCTCATGCGCGGGCCGCCGTTGGTCGGCGAGATATTTTTCGAGTGGAAGCAATCGCGCGGCACGCCGACGCCGGCGATCACCAGCACATTAGTGCTCTCGTAGAATTTGGCGTTGGTCGCGCATTCGACAAAGCTTGAATTGCCGACCATGCCGACGACCTTGGTGTCGTTGACAAGTTTCGCGGCCACTTGAGTCGCGGTTTCCGGATTCCATTGATCGTCTTCAACGCTGTAACGGATCGGACGGCCGTTGATGCCGCCGTTGGCGTTGACGCAATTAAAATAAGCCGCGGCGGCTTGCGCCGAGCCGCTGAAATCGGCGGGACCGGTCTTGCCGACGATCGCTCCGATTTCGATCGGCTGACCCGTTGCCGCCTTGCCGTTGCTTAGTCCGCATTTCGGCGCGTCGGCCGCCGCAGCCGGCATTGTCGCCAGCGCCGATGCGAGCCCGGTACAAGCCAGGCCAAGCATCGCCAAGAAACTCGGTCGCATGTAAATCCTCCCCTTTTCACGCGACATTTTTGCCGCGGGACCTAAAGTTACCGGCGTATCCTTAGCATCGGCTTTCGCTGGTGCGAAGAGTCGTTTGCGGCTTGATCTTTGTTCGGTTACCGAACGCGGGAGACTGCACGATTGCGCAAAAATTAGGCGGTCAACAACGCTGCGTCCGCCTACGCGACCGCCCTGAGCATGCCGGTCTTGCCGTGGCAATTGCGGTATTCGAAAAACTGATCCGCCGCTTTAGCCACCGTCACTTCGTGATAGAGCCGCAGTTTCGCGGCCGGGCCAAGCTGGGAAAGATATTGCATGGCGGCACCGAAAATCCGCACATGGGTCGGGTGCGATTCCGACCACCGCTCGAGCGCCGCGAGGCTTTTCCACCAGCTCATACCGTAGGTTTTTTCGGTCGGCTTGCCGTCGCGATCGATGACCGTCATGTAGCGATTGGCGAAGCAGCCGATGGCGACGCCGTCGTCGCGCAAAAAATCCATGCCCGCGCGCAGCACCGGCTCGACGTCTTGCAAATACATTTGCCGCTCGGCGGCATCAGTTTCGGTCCAGTCCTGGCCTGAGCGGATCAGGCAAATATTCTCCTGCGGCGTCACCCGCACCGACGCACCATCGCCAGCCAGGCTTGGCGCCCCCGAGGGCGACAGCGCGTCGCTTTGCGACGCTGGAATGCGATCGCGCATCCCTCCCCAATACGCGTGCTCCATAATGTCGCCGCTCAATCCGTCGGCCAGCACGGCCACGCCCTCGGGACGGCCGAGCGAGGAGAACAGTGTTTCGTAGCGATCCATCTCCGGGCTCAACACCTCGATGAAAGTGCCGATTCCAGGAAATTCGGCCTCCCCGCCGGTCCAGCCATTTCGCGTCTCGGGAAACCAGGCGTCGAACGCCGCCTTGTCATCCCAATAGGCGACGGAAACGGTCGTGGAATAGCCAGCCTCGTCAACGTAAGCGGCCCGATCCCAATGCCGCGGACCGTTCGGCGCGGCGAAACGCTCGGCGATCGAACCGAGCGCCGCCGCAAAGGCCGGCGGCCCCGCACCTTGGTGCTGGGCCCCGAAATACGCCATGACCACTTGCTTCACGGCCGCACCGTGGCGCGCGACAAACGCCGGGTAAGGCGGCTGGTAATCATCCGGCACCCGTCGATGACGAGTGCGCGTCACCTTAAGATGTCCGGGGATCGCCGATTCCATCGCGGCTCACTCCGCCGCTTGAGCCGGCACGAAGGGCGCGACTGCCGAGGGTTTTGCCGCTGGCTTCGGTGCGTTCGCCGCCTCCCCTTCCTGATCGATCGGCAGCGCCAACGTCTCCACCCGATGCGCCGGCCGATTGTTGAACAAAAGCCGAGTAACATCGGGACGCGCGTAATGTCCGGCCGGGTCGGCGGCGGCTTTTGCCACCGAGATCATGCCGAGATCGACGTCCGCGTAGAGCAGGCCTTCCTGATCCGGCGGCAACGGCTTGGCGAGCGGCGCGCCATCGGGACCGTAGATCACGGCAAAGCCGCCGCCGGCGTGCAGGAACTGATGCTTCTCGGGCGAGTCGCATAATTCCTCGACCATAGCCGGCGAAACCGTGGCGCATGGCGCAACGACGAAACACGAGCCTTCGACGGCGTAGATTTTGCTCGCCGCATTGTTGACCTCGGCGCCGAGCGCGTGCGCGAACGGATCGTAGAGCGAGAAGCTCGGCCACGCGGCGACGTGGACCTGCTCGTTTTGCGCATACATGGCGTATTTGGAAAGCGGCTGCAGATGCTCCCAGCAACACAGCGCGCCGACCCGGCCAATATCGAGATCGTGCACGGCGAGATGCGAACCGTCGCCCTCCCCAAATACGGTGCGCTCGGCATGCGTCGGTTTTAGCTTGCGGCGTGTGGCGATCGTTTCGCCGTCAGGGCCGATGATCCATTGCGCGATGTAGAGGCTGCCGCCGTCGCGTTCGGAGAGCCCAAGCGCCACGTACATGTTGTTGCGCTTGGCGGCGGCCTGCAACCGCTCGGCTTCCGGCGTGCCGTATTGCAGCGAGTTGTCGAAATAGCGCGAGACAAAGCCGCGCATGATCGCCCAGGCCGGCGCACCGAGCCAAATCCACCACGGATAACCGGGGATGAAGGTCTCGGGAAAAGCGACGAGGCGGGCACCGTTCGCGCCGGCTTCGTCGATCAGCCGAACTGCTTTTTCGATCGAGGCTTCCAGATCGAGAAAAGCCGGCGCCGCCTGCACTGCGGCCACTTTGAATTTTGGATGCGTCGGGGCCATGGTCCACTCCTTGGCCGATCTGAAACGCCAGACCAGCACCTGTTCGTTGGATGATCGCTCATACATCTGCGCCGGCTCGTCCCGTTACGGCGCGCAGCTGCAGCGGAACGCAGGCTAAGGCCTTTCGTGGAATTTTCTTGGCTGGGTGCGCAATAAAAATTGGCTACCGGCGCAGGCCGCCAAGGACGCGTTCACCCCGGTGTGCTAGCGTGGTAGCTTGAATTTGCCGGGCTGCTCGGATCACGGGTGCGGTCCATGAGAACCGTCCTGACAACAAGCGAGATCGCTGAGCGAAAGCGCGCT
>Ga0302324_100004522_pt1 | contig 30717 bp, 23 predicted proteins | sample Palsa_T0_1_FD_201949 | JGI IMG/M metagenome (GOLD analysis project Ga0302324, IMG submission 201949) | Peat permafrost microbial communities from Stordalen Mire near Abisko, Sweden - Palsa_T0_1 | ecosystem: Environmental > Terrestrial > Soil > Palsa > Peat permafrost | place: Sweden: Abisko... | reverse complement strand
CTTCGACCGGATACTTTCCGACGGAGGTCTCGGCCGAAAGCATGACGGCATCGGTGCCGTCGTAGATCGCATTGGCTACGTCGCTGACCTCGGCGCGCGTGGGGGTGGGGTTCTCGATCATGGATTCGAGCATCTGGGTGGCGGTAATTACGAACTTGCCGTGGTGGCGCGCGCGCAGGATGGTGGACTTCTGAATGCGCGGCACGGTCTCGAGCGCCAGCTCGACCCCTAGATCGCCGCGCGCGACCATGACGCCGTCGGCCTCCTGCAGGATGGCATCGATGTTCTCCCAGGCCTGCGGCTTCTCGATCTTGGCGACTATGGGAAGCGCACCGGACTGCATGCCGCGCAACACGTCGCGCAAGCCGCGCACATCGGCGGCGGTACGCACAAAGGAGAGAGCCACCATGTCTATCCCCTGCGCCACGCCGAACTGCAGGTCGTCGAGATCCTTCTCCGTGAGGGACGGAAGGCTTATGGCCACGCCGGGCAGATTGACGCCCTTGTGATCGCTTATCGGTCCGCCGCAGACCACTTCCGTGCGCACCAACTGGCCGCTGACATCGAGCACGCGCAGCTCGATGGCGCCATCGGCCAGCAGCACGCGGTCGCCGGGTTTTACATCCGCGGCGAAGTTGGCGTAAGTGGTGGAGGCGCGCCGGCAGTCGCCCAACAGAGCCTCTGTGGCGATGGTGAAGACGCCTCCTTTTTCAAGCGTGCAGCCGCCGTCCGCAAAGCTGCCAAGGCGGATCTTGGGACCTTGCAGATCCAGGAGAATGCTGGCGGGGTGGCCCAATTCCGCGGTGACCTGGCGAATCAGGGCAATGCGCGCGGCATGCTCGGCCTGCGTGCTATGCGATGCGTTGAGGCGGAACACATCCACGCCGGCCAGCAACAGTTGCCGGATGGCGGCCGGGGGATCGCTGGCGGGTCCCATGGTGGCGACTATTTTGGTGTTGGGCATCCAGGTATGGTTTTATTGTGGCACCGTAAGGACTGGCGTCCCCAGGAGCGGGGACGCGGCACGCATGCGTGCGTGCGCCGCCAGACATGCGCCGGACCAGTGGAGTCGCGCCCCACGAGTTCGGGGTCGCTGACGATTTCGCGTCCAGGCGATTGGCCGTTCGCCGATTCCGGCACGAGCATGCCAACTGCCGGGCGGCCAATCCGGTCGCGCGGAACCCGGTCACGGAGATGTCCTGGGGGACGCGCAAGCCCTGTTCGCGCACCTCCCGCAGGACGCCGCCGGCCATAATGTCGTTAACGCAGATGATGGCGGTGGGCTGGAATCCGGAGGACAGGATCTGGTAGGCGGCTTGCTGACCGCCATCCAGCGCGTCCTGAGTCGCGACAGTGCGCCATTCCGTCCCGAGTGTATACCGGGAAACGGTTTCCACGAAAGCCTTTTCGCGTTCGCCGATGGGGCCCAGCGCGACGTGGTGACCCACAAAGGCGAGCCGGCGGTGATTCAGGTTGTGCAGATACTCGACCACCTCTCAATGCCGCGCCGGTATTCGAAAGGATCAGGCCAAGCGTGCGGCTGGCGCCTTTGGCGAGCGATCGCGCGTGGAGGTTGGGATGATAGTTGAGCTCCGAGACGGCCCGTATCACGCGCAGACGGGTGGCGTCCGGACCACGCTGGCATGGTTCAGGACACGCGAGACGGTCGCGGTGGAAACTCCCGCACGCTTCGCGACTTCATTGAGGTTCATCTGGCTGGCCGCATCTGAGAAACCACTCATCCGAACGGCGTACCGGAATGGATTGGGGTTGCGGATTAAGGGACTACTGTTCAATCCTAGCGCTTCGCTCCCTGACGGTCCCGGCTCGGTACGGTCGCGGCTCGGTAGGGTACTGTACATACTACCGAGCCGCGCGCGTTGGTCGGTGGAAAGCTATCGGACTCCACTTTTGCGACATCGGCGGCTACCGCTACGGCTTCTTTCGGAAACCTGGCCGACTTGCAGGCCTGGGTCGACACGGTGTCGTTCGAATCGAGCGTAAATACCTGTGCGCTCGTTGGATTTGAAACTGGTTGCCTCGGCTCTGACCGAGTAGGGTCCGATCTGCAACTCAGGTGCGATGTAGCTTCCGCTAGTGCTGGTTTGGGCGGACGCGGAAGCGCTGGCCATGACGAACAAGGGCAAGACCGGACTAAGCTTATCAAAACACCCATGCCGCCTGCCGGATTAGCCCCCGGCTTGAAAATCAGGTACCATTCCTTTTTGCCCTAACATGCCTATCTATCAAGTGATTGTGCTGGCGATTGTGCAAGGCCTGACGGAGTTCCTGCCGATCAGCAGCACGGCGCACCTCTATCTGACGTCGTGGCTGCTGGGCTGGCAGACGGAAAGCCTGACGTTCGATATCGCGTTGCATATCGGCACGCTGCTGGCGGTGGTGGTTTACTTTGCGCGCGATTGGGTGCAGATTATCGCGCACGGATTCGGCATTCGATGGGGCCGCGATGAAGAATTGGAGCGCAACAGCGGGCTGCTGTGGCTGCTGGCGATCGGATCGATTCCGGTGGGAGTCGCTGGGCTGCTGTTCAACAAACAGGCGGAAGGCGCGTGGCGCAACCCCATGGTGATCGGCACGATGATGGTGGGGATCGGCATCGTGATGGGAATCGCCGAATTGGTGGGGCGCAAGACGCGCGACATTTCCGGAGTCAACTTTGTGGATGCCGGAACCATTGGAGTCGCGCAGGCACTCGCGGTGGTGCCCGGAGTCTCGCGCAGCGGCATCACCATCACGGCCGGCTTGTTCCGCAATATAAATCGGGAGGCTGCCGCGCGCTATTCCTTTTTGCTCTCGACGCCCGCCATAGGGGCGGCGGCGGCCAAGGCGGTCTACGACCTGATCAAGCACAAAGCCTTTGATCCCAACATGGAAATGGCTTTGGCGGTGGGCATCGCGGTGAGCGGCATTACAGGGATAATCGTGATCGGACTGTTCCTGCGTTTCCTGCGCCGCCGTAGCTTGTGGTTTTTTGTGTTTTATCGAATTATTTTTGGCATAATGGTGCTTGCTCTGGCTTTCCTCCGCCGGCCAGCGGGATGAAGCTGTTATCTCCGACTTCGCAAAAGCGAGTCAACGAAGTGATAGGACTGCTGCTCCTATCGCTGGGCTTGGTGGTGCTGCTCAGCTTGGCGTCGTACCACGTCCAAGACCCCTCTCTAAATACCGCGGCGGCCACTCCGCCTCACAACCTGATCGGCTATCCGGGCGCCTGGTTCGCCGATCTGCTGCTGCAAGGGCTCGGCATCGGCGCATTTGTGTTCCCGATCCTGTTGTTCGGGCTGGCCTGGAAATGGGTCCGCTCGGACGAGCTGGAAGCCGGCGCCATCAAGCTGTGCGGGACGCTGCTCCTGCTGCTGAGCCTGACGGCGGCGGTTTCTTTTGCGCCACGGCTTACGCTCTACAGTGGCACAATTCCCATCGGCGGCCTGCTGGGACTGATGCTGGCGCATTACCTGGTGCACGCGCTGAATCCCACTGGCGCGATTCTGCTCACCATCACTGCTCTGATCGTCTCGGTCTATCTGGTGTCGACCTTCACCATGTCTAATACGGTGTCGAAACTGGCTGTGTGGTTCGCGGGGCCGTTGCGTATTCTAGGCGCGCTGGCGGATGCATTGCGGCGGTGGCGGGAAGAGCGGCTGCGGCGCGCCGAGGAGAAGGCGCGGCTTCGGGCCGCGGAGAGAGCCGAAAAACGCCGCCGGTCGCGGTCCTCGCCGCGGCTCGAAACGGAGAGGGAAACGGCGCACATCGAATCCTCCGACCCACCACTGGACGCGGCGGAGGAGACGCCTGAAGCGCCTGAAGCGCCCGCCGAAATCCCGATTTGCGCGCTAGAGGAACCGTCTGCGTCCCAGCCGGATTCCCCGCCATGGGAAGAGGCGGTCCCAGCGGCCAGCATTCGCCCAGCGGGCCCACTGGCTTACCGGCTGCCTTCGACGGACCTGCTCAACGAGGGACAGGGCCGCAGCCCTTACGACGAGCAGGAGTTGAAGGACATCGCGGTACGCATTAAGTCGAAGTTCGAAGAATTCAACGTCCTCGGCAACGTGGTGCAGATCAACCCGGGCCCGGTGGTGACGACTTTCGAATTCAAGCCCGAGGCCGGCATCAAGTACAGCCGCATCACCACGCTGACCGAAGACCTCTGTCTCGGATTGCAGGCCGAATCCATCCTGATCGAGCGCATTCCAGGCAAGCCCACGGTGGGCATCGAGGTGCCGAACAGCAAGCGCGAAGTGATCGCGTTACGGCAAATGCTGGAGTCCGACGAATTCACGCAGGCGCAATCGCGGCTGACGATTTCGATGGGCAAGGACATCAACGGGCGCATCAAGGTGGCCGCGCTGGAATCCATGCCGCACTTGTTGATCGCCGGCTCGACCGGTTCGGGCAAGAGCGTCATGATTAATTCGATGGTGATGTCGATCCTGTACAAATCCACGCCGGATGAAGTGCGCATGATCATGGTGGACCCCAAGCGCGTGGAGCTGGGCATGTACGAGGGCATTCCGCACCTGCTGACGCCGGTGATCACGGATGCGAAGAAGGCGACTTATGCGCTGCGTAACGCGGTGTTGGAGATGGACCGGCGGCTGCGCCTGCTGGCAGAATTCGGCGTGCGCAACATCGACCAGTTCAATAAGAAGATTCGGCAGAAGCAGGCGGAGCCGCGCAGCCTTTTCGAGGAGGACGAGCCCACCGCGGAAGACTTGCGGCCGCTGCCTTACATCCTGATCCTGATCGACGAGTTGGCGGACCTGATGATGCTGGAGGGCCGCAACGTGGAAGAATCGGTGACGCGCCTGGCGCAGATGGCGCGCGCAGTGGGCATGCACCTGGTGCTGGCCACACAGCGGCCTAGCGTGGACGTGATTACGGGCCTGATCAAGGCCAACTTTCCGTCGCGCATCAGTTTCCGCGTGGCCACGCGGGTGGACTCCCGGACGGTGCTGGATGTGATGGGCGCGGAGCACCTGCTGGGCAAAGGCGATATGCTGTTCCTGCCGCCGGGATCGTCGCGGCTGATTCGCGTGCACGGGGCGTTCGTGACGGAGACCGAAATTAACCGCGTGGTGGATTTCTGGAAAGAGCAGGCCACGCCGGAGTACGATCAGTCGTTCCTGGTGGCGCCGCCGACCGACGACGCGGAGCCGGAGGGCGAAGAGGCCGCGCCGGGCGGGCAGGATGCGATGTACGAAGAGGCGGTGCGGATTGTGCTGGAGATGGGCAAGGCGTCGACTTCGACATTGCAGCGCAGGCTGCGGTTGGGCTACGGGCGCGCCGCCCGGATCTTGGACATGATGCAGCGGGACGGGATTATCGGGCCGCCGGACGGGAGCAAGCCGCGGGAGGTTTTGAAGCGGCCGGAATGGCTTCGGGAGGTGGAGGATTCGGTGCGGTAGGGACCATAAGCTGGCGCTTCTCTATCCAGTTGCTGCTTCCAACTCGCGTGATCCCGGTCCTGCCACGCGTCACACGATGGCCGCCCGACAGCGCGGCCTCGCTACGTCATTGCGCGAGTATGGCCGAAGAATTACGGACCGGCACGTGCCGAATGATCGGCTCAGTCCTAGGATGACGTACGGCCTCCCCACATCCATTGCAGGGGACCAATTCCCGCTATACTATTGCTTTGCGGGCGTCCAAAGACCGCAGCGCAAATGACCCATATCATGGACAAGGGACTTACAGTGACAGGTGCCGGCGTAATCTTGGGTCTGAAACGAAACTTTCGAGTTACTACAGATCTAGAATTGGCGCTTAGCATCGGGAACTCCGTCCCAGGCATTCGGGTTCTTCCCAATCACCAGGGCCGATTCTAAGCGGGGGCGAGCTTCCTCCTGTTCCCAACGAGCGACGGCAGTCGAGGAAATCAGTCTCTCAAAAGGACTGCGGACGGAACTGGAAACCACCGCGGCGTCTACATCTTCTTCGACAGCCGTGGTCAGGCAATCTACACTTGCAAGGCGCGGAAGCAGTACCTCTGGAAAGAGATGAACCTCGCCTACAATCGCGACCGCGGCGAGATCCAAAAAATCAAGAAGGTGCGGCATCCCAAACGCAATCAGGCTTATCGCGATACCAACGAGAAAAGCCGTCAGATCGTTGACCATATTGTCCCTTTGCACGAACTCGCTTACTATTTCAGCGCGTACGAGGTGGCGGACGGCATGATTTCGGAATTGGAAGCAATATTGGTCAGGAGTTTCGCCAACGATCTGCTGAACAAGCGAATGGAACGATTCAGCCTTCAACGCTAATGACCGCTTGGGTACGCGCCCCCGAGTTAGCACGAATCCGTTCGAAGTAGCATCATGCCCTTGGCGTCAATGGCATCGCGGAACGAATCGCCACCGGCCGGAAACTCTTCGCGGTCCACATCGCCCCACTTACCAATGTGCCAATCAAGCGCAGAGGTCGGCGAATCTGTTCCCTGATCGAATTCCGCTTTCGATCGGCGGCTCGACGGGCTCGGGCAACGGCGTGACGATCAACTCCATGGTCATGTGCCGGGTGAAGTGCGCATAATCATGGCGGGCCCCAAGCCCGTGGAATTGGGCGCGTACGAGTGCGTTCCGCACTTGCTTGTGCTCCAGTACAATCACCACCGGCCCAGAAACTCTTTGCGGTTGCACATCGCCTCGCAAGTCAACGAGCCGATCAGGTGTAGCAACCTCCGAATCTGTTCGCCGGTCGAGTAGCGCTTCTGCTGCGCCAAAATGATACCGGCGTGGCCGCGGCCCGCCGTGCTCCATGCCGTATGGATCTCGTGTTAGTCTCCCACGTTGAACGAGTACAGAGCGCGTCCCCGAAGCGTAGCCCACGAGTGGTGCTCTTCGTCTTTCCGGCGGATCATTCGCGCGTCGGCCGCGGTGACAACGTCAATCCCACGGGACCGAAGGCCGCGCACCAAGTCCCCGTCCATGGCATCCTCGTCAAGGTACAGACGGAGAACGCTCAAGGCAGTTTCGCGGGTGTGGGAATATTTTTCAATCGCAGCATCCTCGACCGCGATGTCGCTGTCAATCTCATCCCGGTTGGCATGGTAGTAGGTTAAGGCCGCGTGAATCTGCGCCAGCGAAAGGTGCTCGATTTTGGCGGCGATCTCTTCGGGAGTCAGACCCAGGTTGTACCAGCCGGCAATCCGCCGAACCGAGACGCCGCTTCCGGCGATGCAGGGCCGACCCTTGCGGATCTCCGGCGATCTCTCGATCAGTGTTCCGATATCGACAACAACAGGCACCTTCGCTCCAGTATACATCGTTGAGGGCGCGGTCCTTGCCGGCCGTTTTGTTCTATACTTGGCGATTTGCGACACTGCCGAGGACCTGGAAACCGCATTCGTTAGCACCGATCTGAACTCTTCTGACGGCAACCTTGACCAATCGGCACGTTATCCGCGTATTCTGGGCAAGTTTGCCGCCGTTGAGACGCTCCTCGCAAGCGGCGAATTTGAGAAAGCGATTCCACATGCCAAGTTTGCTCTTGACAAGAGGCCGCGCAGCGCTCTCGCGCACCATTACCTCGGCGAAGCTCTGCTTGGTCTAGGCCGTTATCTCGAAGCAGCGGACGCGTTTCGGGCCTCCCTCGGCTACGACAGTAGCTATGTTCCGGCGCTAGGCAATCTGGGTCTGACGCACATCCATCTGGAAAGGCGTAGCGTTGCAGACCTTTGAGGAGATCTTTGCCGTATGCGACGACCCTGTGTGGCTCTGGCCGGCCTACTACAACATTGGACAGATCTATCTCAATTGGCGGAAGACTGCCATCGCAGAGATGTATCACGGTAAGTCGAGCGAAATAAGGGATTCAGGGGATCTAGCAGCCCGACTGGCCGACGCCATCATCAAGACTGAGATCGAAATGGAAGCCCAAAAGCCATAGCCCACGCTTCTGTTAGGCTGGGAACCCCAGCCGCCCTTCTCCAGCCCGCGCCGCGGATCGCGTATCGGACTGCTTACACGAATGGCGAATCGGCGCGGTTGTCTGTGATACTGAGGCGTATTGACGGCGTATATATATATCCTGCTAGCTTGGGACGTGAAGTCCGAAATTGTATTTGACTGGGGACGACAACAATATCGCGCATCTCAGGCTGCAAAGGGTCGGCCCGCATGAAATAGAAGAGCTGTTCGGGAACGATCCCCTGGTCCTTGAGTACGACATTGAGGCCGGCGAAGAACGTTACAAATCCCTCGGCGCGACTGTCCCGCGGACGAGTCCTAATCGCTGTTTGGACGGTAAGGAGTGGAAGCATGCGGCTCGTGACGGCGTACGCGGCACCTAAGAAATATCGGGTACTGTTCTTGAAATCCAGAGGAACGGAATGCAGAAACTTAAGATGCCCGCTTTTCGTTCGGAAGCCGCGGAGGCTCGCTGGTGGTATGAGCATCGTGAAGTGCTGGACCGGGATTTTGAAGAGGCTGCGAAGGCCGGAACGCTAAAAAAAGTTGACGCGCGAGGACTTGCTCAAGCGCCTGTCAGCCTCGCGCGTTATCTCGATCCGACTGCCCGAGGATGACCTCGCGAGATTGCGGCGGTTGGCTGCGCGAAATGGTCTGCCCTATCAGACGTACATGAAATCGCTGCTGCACTAGGCACTTGAGAGAGAAGAAAAGCGACGCGTGAGTTGAAACTGGATGGTCAGGCGGCTCAAGTGGTTTGCCGGGCTTCGGAAAGATTTCCTCGATCGCGGCATCCCCGACCGCGATGTCGATGTCAGTCCCGTCCAGGTTAGGCGGCGTCAATAAATAAAGGTATCAACTGGATTGATACGTAGAGGGGTGAATGGTGTAATTCCATTCGCCATGAAACTTGTTCTGTTGCAGGTTCACCCCGCGGTTGGGCTACGGGCGCGCCGCCCGGATCTTGGATATGATGCAGCGCGACGGGATCGTCGGGCCGCCGGACGGGAGCAAGCCGCGGGAGGTTTTGAAGCGGCCGGATTGGTTGCGGGAGGTGGAGGATTCGGTGCGGTAGCTGCATAGTCTGATGCAATGAACCAGCGGCCAAAGGTCATCTTGGTTGCAGCCGCGTGCGGCGCGGCGATCGGCATCCTCCCAATAGAGACTGAACACCACTCAAGCGAGAACGACGGCAACCAACCTTACGGTATCCGAAATCGCGTCATTTGTCCAGCTTGTTTATCCGGCCCCCCTTAGCGAATTGGGCACGTGCGCCGACCCTGTTTCTGGTGAGGAACCTGCCCGCCATGCACCCGCCCAACCGAGCTTCCCTCCCTCCCGTCCCATTCGCGCTACGATCACTTATCGTGAGCACAATCCCCGAACCGGCGTCTGCCGCAAACAAGGTCGCGCGCATGGCGCACATGCGCCACCTGGTCGAACAACTGCAGAGGCTAGAAGTGCGCCTGCGCGCGGGCGGCGGTCCGGCCAAGATCGAGCGGCAGCATCGCGCGGGCAAGATGACCGCGCGCGAACGCATTGCTGCGCTGATCGACCCGGGTACCCCCTTCCTCGAAATCGGGCTGCTGCTGGCTTTCGACCAGTACGATGGCGATGCGCCCGGCCTCGGCTCGGTCACCGGCGTCGGCTAGATCGAGGGACGCTCCGCCGTCATCATTGCGGGCGATGCCACCGTGAAGGCCGGTTAGTGGTGGCCGGAGACCGTCACAAAAGGTCCGCGCGCACAGGAAATCGCCATGCGCAACCGCGTTCCCATCGTTTATTTGGTGGACTCTGCGGGCGTAGACCTGCCCTACCAGGACCGCATTTTCCCCGGCGCCTCAGCGAACGCCGTAACGAGTGGAGGGGACACTATGGCTGGTACGATAAAGCGCATAAAGCCAGGGAGACGTCACGCGCGTCCGACTCCGCGCCTCGCGACCGGGTTACGGTCCGCCGCGTTGCACGCGCCCGGATGCGTCAGGCGCTGGAGATCCTTGGCCTCTCCAGCGAGGGGGAAGCCTTGCCCTCGGGACGGTTCGCACTGATCGAACTGCCGCTCAAAGAAGGAGGGGAGGGAGTCCGCAGGATCTTTGAGACTCCTGCCACCGAGTATCTGTCCGCCGGGAGGAACTGCGCGGCGCGGCGCGGAGGGCCGAGATCATCGCCCACGCGACTGAGGCCCTTGATGGACAGGTGAACGCGATGCACTGGGTGCAGGACGCAAATCGCAGTTTAGGCGGGCGCTCTCCGTTGGCCGTGCTCAATGAAGACACGCCCGAAGGCGCCGATCTCGTGGACGAGTTGCTGTACGGTATCGAATACGGGATGTTTGCGTAGTGCGGGTCTGGCGCATCTCGAAGCGGCAATACGCGCCAGCCGTTTTCTCGGGCGATGGTGGACTGCGGGCCGCGATGCGCTGGAATCACAAAGGCCACCGGATTGTATATACGTCCCAGTCGCTCTCCCTGGCGACTCTTGAACTCTGGGTGCACACCCCGCCCACTGAGCCGTTGACGACTTACGTTTCGGTAGCTGCCGGGATTCCGGATGAGCTGCAAATCACCGTCTTTGCCCAAGCGGCCCTCTCGCCGGATTGGCAGGAAGATCCTGCGCCGGGGAGCCTGCGAGACCTGGGCACGCGTTGCCTTTCTCTGCCTAAGTCTGACCCTGCTCGCGTAGGAAAGCTTCGATCACACGGAGCAGTTCGGGAACGTCACGGCTGGCAACAAGCCAGATACGCTCCAAATCCAGATTGGGATGATCGTGGATCAGCACGTCGCGCAGGCCTGCGATCTGTCGCCACGGCAGGTCCAGCTTGTCACGCAGTTCCGGGGAGATCCGTTTCGCGGCTTCTCCGATGATTTCCAGGTTTCGCATCACCGCGTCCTGGTGGACGACATTTCCGAAGAACTCCTCCCGGCCCGCCCGGATGCAGTCGCGCACCCGCCCGCATCGCTCCCGAACGTGGTGCCGGTAAAGGAACTCGCTCTTCATAGGGGCACAGCTTCCCGCAAAACCTCGTCCCGAATAAACCAGTGGAGACCGCGTTCGGAGCCTATGTCCACCGTCACCCCAAGCAGATCCTCAAGGTCCTGCTTGAGGCCCACGACATCCAGCAGGCTGCGGTCCGGTTCCCACTCGACGAGGAGATCCAGGTCGCTCGAATCCTTCGCCTGACCGCGCGCCACGGAGCCATACACCCGTATGCTCCGGGCGCCGTGCCGTCGCGCCAGATCGATAATCGCCGAACGCCTCTCATGACGCAGTTCCTGGAGGGACACCATACACTCTCCAGTCTCTCGCAGCGGCGGCCGGGCTTGCAACACGGCGTTTCGCGAGCGGATTCGGGGGCTTGCAAAAGACGAGACGGCGGATTTACAGTGTTGGTGATTGCCTACGCCAGGACGCCGCTCGGCATGTCCAACGCTAGGGGGAGTTAGACAATGAGCAAAGGATACACGCCGCATGAACGGTTTTCGCTCAAGAACCACCCGGAATTCAACGAGAAATGGGTTCAGGACCTTGTTGCCAACGATCCCTCGATACTTGGCCTTGGCGACCTTGTGCTGAGGGACCGTGAAAGGGTTCACCCGCGCGCCGGCCGCCTCGACCTTCTTTTGCAGGACCCAGAAACGAAGCGACGCTATGAAGTCGAGCTTCAACTGGGCTCTACCGACGAAGCGCACATCATTAGAACAATCGAATACTGGGACATCGAGCGGAAGCGCTATCCCCAATACGACCATTGCGCGGTGCTCATCGCAGAGGACATCACGAGCCGCTTTCTGAACGTTGTCTCGCTTTTCAATGGCACAATTCCCCTTATCGAAATCCAGATGCAGGCCCTGAAAATCAGCGACAGCGTCACGCTGGTTTTCACCACAGTCATGGATGAACTAAGCCGGGGCCATATCGATGAAGATGAGGACGCCGAGGCGGCTCCGACAGACCGGGCCTATTGGGAAAAACGTGGCTCTAAGGCAACGGTTGCCCTCGCGGACCAGTTGCTCACGGTGTTGAAGGAACTCGACCCAAGTCTGGAGTTAAAGTACAACAAATTCTATATTGGCCTGTCCAAGGACGGGCAGCCGTACAACTTCGTATCGTTCCGGCCAAAGAAAGACCAGCTCAACTTTGAGCTTAAATTGCCCCAGTCTGAAGAGCTGGATGCAAAGATCGAAAAAGCTGGAATAGAAACCCTGGAATATAACAAGCGCTGGGGTCTTTATCGTCTCCGTCTCACTAAAGATGACATCAAATCGCAGGGTGCAATCCTCAAAGGGCTTATGCAAACTGCCTACGACAGGCGCTCTTCTCCATAATTGGCCGCATCTGTACAAGACATGGCCGACCGTTCAAATCGAAATCCTGTCGACAATAAGCGAAGGTTGATCACGGATGGACGGAAACACATCGAGAAGACCGATCGGGGTACCTTCAACCCGGAAAGGCGCCCCGACAGGCACCGCCGCTGACAACTTTCGCGCTACGATCACATTACGTGAACACAATTCCCGAGACTTCGTCCCCCGCAAACAAAGTCGCGCGCATGGCGCACATGCGCCACCTGGTCGAACAACTGCAGAAGCTCGAAGAGCGCCTGCGCGCGGGCGGGGGCGCGGCCAAAATCGAGCGGCAGCATCGCGCCGGCAAGATGACCGCGCGCGAGCGCATCGCGGCGCTGATTGACCCCGGCACGCCCTTCCTCGAAATCGGGCTGCTGCTGGCCTACGACCAGTACGATGGCGAAGCGCCGGGCCTCGGTTCGGTCACCGGCATCGGCAAGATCGAGGGACGCTCCGCCGTCATCATTGCGGGCGACGCCACCGTGAAGGCCGGTTCCTGGTGGCCGGAAACCGTCACCAAGGGTCTGCGCGCGCAGGAAATCGCTATGCGCAACCGCGTTCCCATCGTCTATTTGGTGGACTCCGCGGGCGTCAACCTGCCGTACCAGGACCGGATTTTCCCCGGCCAGTATGGCGGCGGGCGAATTTTTTACTATAATTCTCTTATGCGGCGCAAGCTCCGTGTGCCGCAGATCGCCGCGGTGATGGGTGCTTGCATCGCGGGCGGCGCTTATCTTCCCGCGCTCAGCGATTACATCATCATGGTCGAAGGCACCAGCTTCATGGGCTTGGGAGGCCCGAATCTCGTCAAAGGCGCCACCGGCCAGGTGGTCGATTCCGAGTCTATAGGGGGCGCACGGCTGCATACCACGGTCAGCGGCGTGGCCCACTACATGGCCAAGGACGATGCCGAATGCCTGGAGCGCATCCGCCAGCGCTTCCGCGATCTACCCTTGCCAGGTGGGGCAGGCACTTTTGCCTGCCAACCCCCTGCGCGTCCCATCGACGATATCTACGGCGTGCTTCCCGAGAATCATCGCCTGCCCTACGACATCGAAGAAATCGTCTTCCGCATTTTCGATGCGGGCGACTACACCGAATTCCAGCCCGAATACGCGCCGGAGATGCTGTGCGCCAACGCACGCCTTTCCGGCCACCCCGTGGCCATCATCGCCAACCGCCGCGGCTTCCTCCGATCCGAAGGGCGCCCGCGTATCGGCGGCATCGTCTATACCGAATCTGCGCGCAAGGTGGCGTATTTCGTGGAACTCAACGAGCGGCTGGGTTATCCGCTGATCTATCTGCAGGATGTTTCGGGCTTCATGATTGGTCCCGAAGCTGAACGCGAGGGCATCATTCGGGCGGGAGCCGATATGGTGGAAGCCATGTCCTGCACCAGCGTGCCAAAGCTCATCCTGACGCTGAATCACGCCAGCGGCGCAGGGTATTACGCCATGGCCGGCCAAGGCTTCGAGCCGAATTTCACGTTCAGTTGGCCGACCGCGCGCATCGGCGTGATGGAAGGCGATTCCGCTGTGCAAGCGCTTTTTTCAGTCGAATTGGAAAAATTCAAAGCCGCTGGCGAGCCGCTGCCCAAGCAGCTCCAGGCCGCCATCGATAAAACGAAAACCGATTACGAAAACTGGTTGGACGCACGCTACGCCGCCGCGCGCGGCCACTGCGACGCGGTCATCGATCCGCTGGACACGCGCCAAATCCTAACCATGGCGCTTGAAGTGACGCTGCACCGTCCGCGAGGGCAGCAGCTCATACTCGAAACATTATGAAACCGCCGATACACGCAGATTCACGCCGATCAAATCAGTTTCATCGGCGCGAATCTGCGCGCATCGGCGGTTCCTTTCTTGCTTATGATTCGCATCGCTAACGGTCAAGGTTTCTGGGGCGACTGGCTCGAAGCGCCCGTGCGCTTGGTGGACGGCGGGCCCATCGACTACCTCACGCTCGATTATCTGGCCGAAGTCACCATGTCCATCCTGCAGAAGCAGCGCCAGGCTGACCCCGAGCTCGGCTATGCCCGCGACTTCCCTCCCCTGATCGGACGCATCGCCAAGAAGCTGCGCGAACGCCACATCAAGGTCGTCGCCAATGCCGGCGGTGTGAACGCCACTGCGTGCGCGCGTGCCGTCCTAAAAGCCGCGCCCGGATTGAAAGTCGCAGTCGTTCTCGGCGACGATGTCCTCTCCCGCTTCGACGAGTTTCTCGACAAAGGCTACGAGATGCGCAACATCGACACCGGCGAGCCGATCTCGACCATTCGCGAACATATCCTAAGCGCCAACGCCTACATCGGCGCATTCCCGTTGGCTGAGGCCCTGGCCACCGGCGCAGATGTGGTGATCGCCGGACGCTGCGCCGATGCCGCCCTGGTGCTCGCGCCCATGATCGACCGCTTCGGTTGGCAGCCTCAGGACTATGACAAGCTGGCCGCCGGCATCGTCGCGGGACATATCATCGAGTGCGGCGCGCAATGCTGCGGCGGCAACTGCCAGTTGGATTGGCAGAACATCCCGGACCTGGCCAACATCGGTTACCCCATCGTGGAAGCCGAGCCGGACGGATCGTTTGCCGTGACCAAGCATCCCGGCACCGGCGGGCGCATCGACTCGCACGGCGTGAAGGAGCAGCTTCTCTATGAGATCGGCGACCCGCGCCAATATATGACGCCGGATTGCGTGGCCGACTTCACCTCCCTCCAGCTTGTAGACACCGGCCCGGACCGCGTGCGAGGTTTCGGCGTGGTCGGCGGGCCGCGGCCGGCCATGCTGAAGGCTTCCATCAGTTATCACGCGGGCTGGAAGGCGTCCGGCACGCTGGTCTACAGTTGGCCCAACGCGATCGAAAAGGCGCGTGTGGCGGACCGCATCACGCGGCAGCGGCTCGACCAACTGGGGCTGCATTTCGATGAAATCCACACGGAATACTTCGGCGTGAATGCCTGCCACGGTCCGGCGGCGCGGCCAGTTGACGATCCGCCGGAGGTGCAAGTACGCATCGGCGTGCGCGGCCCCGACAAACGCGCCGTAGATCGCTTCACCCGCGAGATGATTCCGCTGGTGCTCACAGGCCCGCCAGGCGGCACCGGATATGGCGAAGGCCGGCCTGAAGTGCGCCAAATCGTGGCCTATTGGCCGGCGCTGATTTCGCGCGATGAAATCCACACGCGCGTGGAGGTGGTCGCTTGAATCTCGTGGCGCACGCTCTCAGCGTGCCGCATCGCCACTCGTGGCGACGCAAGGCGGCCCCATGAAAATCCCGTTGTCCCGCATCGCCCACACCCGGTCGGGCGACAAGGGCGATATCGCCAACATCGGTGTAATTGCCTGGCAACCGCGATACTACCCGATCCTGCTGCGCGAGGTAACGCCGGCGCGCGTCAAAGCTCACTTCGGCGAGATGGTGAAGGGCGGAGTGGACCGTTTCGAGTTGCCCAACCTTGGCGCGTTGAACCTGCTTCTGCATCACGCCCTGGGAGGCGGCGGCACCGTTTCGCTGCGCACGGACGCGCAGGGCAAAACGTTAGGTGCGGCGCTGCTGGCCATGGAGATCGATGTCGATGAGCGTGAGCTTACAGATTAGCCGGGAGGGCCGCGTCCTGCAGCTCGCGCTGAACCGGCCGGAGCGACGCAATGCGCTGAACATGGACCTGTGCAGCGCGCTGGGTGCGGCACTGGAAGAAGCGGAAAACGATGCGGGCGTGGGCGCGGTTCTGCTGAGCGGAAATGGCAAATCGTTCTGCGCGGGCATGGATTTGCACGAGGTGCTGTCGCCCGGCGCCGGCGATGTCGACGAAGTTCACGAGCGCATTTTCACGGCGGGAATCCGCCTGACCAAGCCGCTGATCGCAGCGATCCACGGAGCCGCGCTGGCCGGCGGCACCGGATTGGCGGCGAATTGCCATATCGTGGTGGCAGCCGAGGACGCCACATTTGGGCTGACCGAAATTCGGATCGGGCTGTGGCCCTTCGTGATCTTTCGCACGGTGGTGGCGGCGGTGGGCCAGCGGCGCGCAACCGAGCTGGCGCTAAGCGGACGGATTTTCCCCGCGAGCGAGGCGCGGGAATATGGGCTGGTACATCACGTCGTGGAACCCGCCGTCCTCATGCAGCGCGCGCAAGAAATCGCCGCCGCCATCGCCGAGGCCAGCACCACTGCGATCCAAGCCGGCCTGGCTTTCGTGCGCGATGCGCGCGGCAAGAGCTGGGAAGAAGCCGGCGAGTTGGCCCGCCGGATGCGCAACGAGGTCTTTCGCAGTGCGGACTTCCAGGAAGGCATCCGCGCGTTTAGGGAGAAACGGTAGGGTCGGACAGGCTCCGCCAATGTCACTTAGTTTTCCCAGTGCTGGCAACTCATCACAAATTGTGCGGCGGCCAATCTTGGCCAGAGCCGGCTGAAAGCCGGCTGCGGGCAGAATTGCCCGCCCTCCAACTTGTGCAGAATCAGGCGGCATTGATCTTGGACCGTCAGGTACAATACAACATATTGGGTCCAGTTCCAATGCGCCCCTTTTTGCAGCGTAGAAAGTGCTTTACTTTTTCCCCGGACGAGGTTAGTATGGTTACGATCCCCCGAGCAAGACGAGGTGAACGTTTTTGCTGAAACTAAAACGCGTCGAACTGCAGGGCTTCAAATCCTTCTGTGATCGCACGGACCTCCGCTTCAATGGCGGCGGCATCGCGGCCATCGTAGGCCCCAACGGGTGTGGCAAGTCCAACTTGAGCGATGCCATCAGTTGGGTGCTCGGCGAACAATCGGCCAAGAGCCTGCGCGGCGCCCGCATGGAAGACGTCATTTTTGCGGGCACGCGCGACCGCAAAGCCTTGGGGCTGGCCGCCGTCACCATGACCCTGGTCGATCCCATGCTCTACCAGGAAGCGCACGATGCCGCCGCCTCTATTGCCGGAACAAACGGGCACGCGGGACCCATCCCGATCACCGCCCACCAAGGCAAGAACGGCGAGATCACCATCACGCGCCGCCTCTACCGCTCCGGCGAGAGCGAATACCTAATCAACGGCCATACCGCCCGCCTCCGCGACATTCAGGATATCTTCATGGGCACCGGTCTCGGCCCCGAGAGCTACGCCATCATCGAGCAGGGCCGCATCGGCCAGATTCTCAGCTCCAAGCCGCAGGACCGCCGCTCGGTCATCGAAGAGGCGGCCGGCATCACCAAGTACAAGACCCGCAAGCGGCTGGCGGAAGCCAAGCTGGAAAGCGCCAAGCAGAACCTGGCGCGCGTCTTCGACATCTTGGAGGAGGTCACCCGGCAGGTGAATTCGCTCAAGCGGCAAGCCGCCAAGGCCAAGCGCTACGGCGAGCTGAAAACCGAGATGGATGCCCGCTTGCGCGTGGCGCTCTCGGGCAAGTTTCGCATGCTGGAGCGGGAGGCGGCCAAAGCCGCGCTCGACCTGAACCTGGCCTCCGCCGATCTGCGCAGCCTTTCCGAGCAGGTCGCCGCCAAAGAACTGGCGCATACCGAACTGCAAGTCGATTCTTACCGGACCGAGCAGCAACTCACTGAAATGCGGCGCGAACTGGCCGAGTGCCATGTCGAGACCGAACGCACGCGCGGCAAGCTGGAATCGCAGGTAAAGGAGAGTGGCGCCATCGAGCAGCGCATCGCGCAGGCCGAGCGCGAGTCGCAGGAATTGGAAGTCCGGCTGGGCAGCATCGGTGCCGATCTGGACGCGCACCAGCAGCAGGTCGCGGCGCTCGACCGGCAAATCGGCGAATCGCGCGAGCGCATGCTGGAGAAAAACCGCCTGCGCGAGGAACTGCAGGCCACCGTCCGCGAACGCGAAAAGGCCATCGAGGCCAGCCGCACGGCGGTACTGCGGCTGTTGGGCGAAGTGGCCACGCTACGCAACCAGCTCGCGCAGATGAACGAATACCTGGCGGGAATCGAGCGCGAAACCACGCGCGTGCAGAAGGAGGAGCAAACCTCCGCCGCCGAGTTGGAGCGTCTTGCCGTGGCGCGCCATGCGCTGTCCGAAACCATGGCGCAGCGCCAGCTTGAACTGGAATCGGTGACCGGCGAACGGCACCGCACCGAGGAAGATCTGAGCGGCCGGCGGCAGAACGCCGTTGAGGCGCGCGGCAGCATCGACGAACTGCGCACGGAATGCTCGAAGTTGAAAGCGCGCAAGGAATCGCTCGAGGAGGTGCTGGCGCACCGCAGCTATACCACCGAATCGGTGAAGCGCCTCTTCGCCGCGCTGGAAAAGGGCAAGGCGCAGGATCTGCGGCCGCAAGGCGTGCTGGCAGATTTCGTGGAAGTCGATCCGCAGTTCGAAAAGCCGGCCGAGGAATTCCTGCACGACGAGTTGGAGTACGTGGTCGTCGAAAACTGGGCGCAGGCCGACCGCGGCCTGGACTTCCTGCGCGCCGAACTCGATGGGCGCGCGACCTTCCTGGTGCATCCGGACAAGAACGGCAACGGTAACGGGCACCTGCCCGAGCCGCCGATCGGCCCGGAGACCGGCATTCTGTCGCGGCTCAGCGATTCGTTGCGCCTGACCAACGGCCTGACCGACCGTGCCGCCACCCTGCTGCCGCGCGTCTCTCTATGCTTCGTGGCCGAGGACCGCGCGTCCGCTCAACGCCTGGCCACCAGCTATCCGCACCTTTACTTCCTGACCACCGACGGCCTCTGCTATCACGGCCACACCGTGACCGGCGGCAAGAAGAGCGCCAGTGGTCCGTTGGCCATGAAGCGCGAAGCGCGTGAGCTGGGGATTGTTCTGCAAGGCAAGCAGAAGGCGCTCGACGAGCAGGTGGCCCGGCTGGAAGACCTGGACCGCGAGATCGGCATCCTGACAGCCGAGTTGGAGCGCCTGCGTAGCGTGCAGCAGGCTAGCGAGAAAGACCGTGTGGCGCTGGAACACGAAATGCGCAAACTGGGCGAGGATACCAATCGCGCCAACTCACGGCTTTCCGTGGCGCGGCTGGAGCTTGACCGGCTGAAGCGCGATGCGGAGCGGTCGCAGGAGCAGCGCGAGTTCAACCGGCAAACGGTGGCGGAAAAGGAAGAATTGCGCGAGCAGCGCGAACAGCAGTTGGACGATCAGCGGCAGTTCCTGGAGAAGCTGGAGATCGAAGCGGCGGCTCTGGGCGAAGACCATTCGGCGTTGCGCGCGGAACTGGCCGGCCTGGAGGAGCGGCATCGCGCCGAGCGCGCCGCCATGGGCCGCCTGGAGGCACAACATAAGGAAGCCACGGCCCGGCTGGCGCAGATCGTCTCCGAGATCGAGCGCCTTAGCGTACACCGCGCGGGACTGCTGGCGGACAACATCGAGTTGGATCGCAAGCTGGCATCGCTCGCGGAGAACGCTCTGCGGACGGAAGGCACGGTGAACCGGTTGGCCGCCGAGGAAGCCCGCATGCGCGAGACTCTGGCCGGCAACGAGGACCAGTTAAAGCTGCTGCGCTTGAAGGTGGAAGAAGCGCATACCAACCGCTCGCAGATCGAAGTGGATCTGGTGCGGCGTCAAGCCGAGTTGAAGTATCTCGACGAAACCAGCCGCAAGGAGTTGAATTGCGGCGTCGAGGACTTGGGCGCCGGCGCCGAGACCGTTCCGGACATCGACGCCATCGCCGAAGCCGAACGCCTCTACGAGGAAGTGCGGGCGCGCATCGAGGCGCTGGGTCCGGTCAACGCGCAGGCCATGGAGGAGTTTCAGGAAGCCTCGCAGCGCCAGGAGTTCCTAAGCGTACAGCGGCAGGATTTGCTGGATTCCATCCGCGACACGGAGAAGGCCATCGCGGACATCGACGTGGTTTCGCGCCAGAAATTCGCCGAAGCCTTCGAGCGCATCAACGAGAACTTCCGGGAGGCGTTCCAGACGCTGTTTGGAGGCGGCACCGGCGAGATGCGCCTGACCGACGAAACCAATCTGGCCGATTCCGGCATCGACATCGTGGCCTCGCCTCCCGGCAAGAAGCTGCAAAACGTCCTGCTGCTTTCCGGCGGCGAGAAGGCGCTGGCGGCGGTAGCCCTGCTCATGGCCATCTTCCGCTATCAGCCCAGCCCCTTCTGCATCCTCGACGAAGTGGATGCGCCGCTGGACGAAGCCAACATCGAGCGGCTGACGCGGCTGCTGCGGGAAATGTCCACCGAGACGCAGTTCATCGTGATCACGCACTCCAAGAAGACCATGGAGTCGGCGTCGGCGATGTATGGGGTGACCATGCAGGAGCCGGGTGTGTCGAAGCTGGTGTCGGTGAAGTTCCAGCACGCGGCGGCGTAGGCGCTACTGTCCCGCCGGGAGATAGATTGATGCCGATGACTCCATTCATCGCAAGATTCCCTTAGGTGGGAACGCGCGAGACCAGGTCCGCTACCGTTACACGGCGGCAGGACCTTCCGATTGGGGAATATGGCTTCCTGGAGTTGTATTGCGATGAACCCCGCTGTGACTGCCGGCGAGTGACGATTCTTGTGTTGCGGCTGGAGACCGAGTGGAGCAAGATCTGGGCCACGATCAGCTACGGCTGGGAGGGTCCCGGTTTCTATAGGGAATGGAGCAGAGCCGGTAGCGATCCGATCGAGATGCAGGGGCCGTGCCTCGATCCGATCAACGCACAAACCCAGTACTTAACCGCTCTCCTGGACCTGTTTCGACTGCTTCTTCAATCAACCGATTACGCCGAGCGCCTGAAACGGCATTACCGGATGTTCCGGGATACTGTGGAGAGAGCAGATGACGGGCGCGGCAGCCTAGAAGTCAATCACATCGAAAATAAGCGGAAGCGCCTCCGTGACCTGAGGCGTCGCCGCCGGCATTCTCACTGAGCTACCGCCGTACCCGGTAATTTGGCGCGCGGCGCCCGCATGGTCCGGATGGCCGGCGGGCGTCGGTAGCGGCACACGGCCCTAAATCAAGGCGCCGTAAGCGGCTAGATCGTAGCAAGCCGGTCTTAGCAGTCCCGAGTTCCTGCCCGAGGGGCCGTCGTGGCGCCTTGGGCTTGCCAAAAAGGTGACGGAGATGCAAGGGTGCGTGAATCCTGTGCCCGCAGGCGGCGGCCCAATGCAAGACACTGTTGCGACAGCAGGCAGTTATCTGCCTCGGCTCGCTCGCCTGCTGTCCTAGCAGACGCAAGACGGATAGATGGAGCGGCGGTAGAATATCGTGGATGCTGGCTCGAGCAACCTCAGGGCTCTTGGTGGAGAGCAGTGCGCCAGAGGATGGGAAATGATTGACTTCGACATCTTTGAAAAGGTCATTATCACCATCGCTGCCGCTCTCCTTGCGGTCGTCGCTCTCCTGCGGGCATATTTCGAGCGGGAACGCGATAAGAAAACGAGCGAGAGAATCGAAACCATCGAAAAGAAGGCGGAGCAGGAGCCGGAGAAGGTTAGGTACGCATGGGACGTCGCAAGGACCAGGCTTGAGCGATACTTCGACCGCAAGCTCGATCAGGTAAAGTCGATCTTCTGGGTGAGTCTGTTTGTGATGGCCGTCGGCTTCAGCTTCATCCTGTACGGTATGCTGCGTTCCCTTAACGATCCAAACGCGATCAGAGCGTCCTATCTTGCCGCGGTGTCGGGCATCGTAGGAATGACTTTTATGCTGGTCTACGGTCAACGCTCCAACAGGCGAGTCCATATATGTCGGTCCTAGGGCGGATCAATTCGGTCGGCATGGCCGTGCAGATTCTCGACTCCATTGGGGATGGCCACGACGATCTGAAGAACTCCACTCGGGCTGAAATCGTGGAGATCCTTTGGCCTGGGAAGGCCACGAGCGGTTTGGTATGAAACCGGCCACAGCAGTGAAGAAGGACTAAGCCAGTGGACTAAGGCATCTAGCTTGCGGCTGTCGCCATCGAGCACAGAGGACGGCCCTTCCTCATGCTAATCGCTCAGTTCGCCGACAGGCAGTAAGACCGAGGCCGCCTAGCGCAGTTGACGCTACGGTCGACGAAACCACACTCAGCACGTCACCAGCGTTCCCGCCTGATGGTATATACTCAGAATATAGACCATCCGTGAGGTGCATGTCGGTGAAGACAGCTAAATTATTTCGCAACGGCCGCAGTCAGGGCGTCCGGCTCCCCCTGGAATTCCGGTTCGAGGGCGACCATGTATTCCTGAAGCGGGTCGGCAACGGGGTGCTCATCCTGCCAGCCAAGAAAGGATGGGAAACGCTCATTCATAGCCTTGGCCAGTTTTCCGAGGACTTTATGGCGGAGCGCGAGCAACCGGCCCAGCAGCGGCGTCCGGAAGCATTTCGATGAAGATCCTGCTCGACACCGACACCTGCATCCACTTGATCCGGCGTCAACCTGCCGAGATGCTGCAGCGGCTCAAACGTTACTCGCCGGGTGATATCGGGATCTCCTCGATTACCATGGCTGAGCTTTCCTTCGGCGCGGCGAAGGGTCGGCAGCATGAAAGGAATAAAGCGGCGCTGGCCGATTTTACGGCGCCGCTGGAGATCGCCCCTTTCGATGCGGCAGCGGCGGCGGCATACGGTGGGTTGCGGGCGACGCTTGAGAGTCGCGGCGCCGGTATTGGGGCCCTCGACACGCTTATCGGCGCGCACGCGCTTAGCCTCAAGGTCACTCTGGTGACGCACAACACACGCGAGTTCGCCAGGATTGCCGGCCTGCGACTGGCGGATTGGGTAGAAACGTGACGTTTTCGGCCCAAGCGAGTCCGCTCCTGGGCTGCCGGCACTTTGGCCGGCAGGATTTGCTGGATTCCATCCGCGATACGGAGAAGGCCATTGCGGACATCGACGTTGTTTCGCGCCAGAAATTCGCGGAAGCCTTCGAGCGCATCAACGAGAATTTCCGCGAGGCGTTCCAGACGCTGTTCGGCGGCGGATGGGCGGGCTTGATCATCCTTGGATTGGAAAATGCTTAGCCCGCTTGGGGCCGCATTCAGCGGCTCGCGGCGCCGGATGCAACCCTCTCACGATCTCCCGGCCGGTAATCCGCCTCGACGTGCCCGGCAAGCTGCGCCTGGGTGAACAGCACGGGCTTCGTCTTCATGCCGACGAACAGCCGCGCCTGGTCCGCATAATGCGGCGAATTCCGGTCCAGCGTCGCCGAGCCGAACTGGTGGATGCTTTCCGAAGTAACCTTCCCCGCCCTGTCCCAGGTCACGAACATGACGAAGGTGTCGCCAGCCATCGCCGTCAGCGTGCCGTCGGGTTGGCGCTCTCCGTAGACGCCGCGGAAGATATCCGGGCCGCCGTCGATGGCCAGATTGAGCGTGCCGCGGCGGAGGCGGTTCACCTGTCCCCACTCCGGATCGATCCGGCCGAAATGCGTCTTCAGCGTCAGCATCGCATCCCGCAGCGCGTCGATGGGCCGCCGCGGCGCCTTGCCCTCCAACCGGGCGCGGATTATCGGCTCGATGGTCAAGATGGCCAGCGCCGCCCCACGGTTCGCCACATCGGTTCTGCGATCCCAGCGTTGTAGAATGTCGTGCGCGTGCCTGAGGTCTGCATCGACGCCCGGATCGATTGCCAGCATCTCGGCGAAGACCTGCGCCTCATCCGAACGCGCGCTGTATTCGAGATCGTATTTGTAGGCGCGGAATGCCTCTGCCGTGATTCGGGGATCTGCGCCGTAGGTCTCCATCGCGCGCCAGGCCCGGTTCGTCATGTCGGTCTGAATTCCCAGGGTCGGCGAAAAGTCTTCCGGTTTCAGGTCGCCCGCGGGCGCGGTCGCGTGGAACGGCGTATTGTTCGAATTGAAGACGAAGCCAGACGGCGGATTCCACAGTTGCGGCTCCTTGTCAAACGGAAGATAGCTCCGCCAGATCAGGTCCGACCGGTCGCCCGCCAGCACTCCTTGCCAATCCGGGCCTTCCTTCCGCACCGGGAACAGTCCGTTATAGATGTACCCGATATTCCCCCGCTCGTCGGCATACACATGATTGAGACTGGGTATCGCCTGCAGCCGCATGGCCGCCCGCCATTGCTCCAGATTGGCGGCCTTGTCGAGGCGAAAATACTGCAGCGGCGCCCGCACTTCATGCATGCCGGCGTAGCGGATAGCGAACGCGCCCCGTTCCGTCTTCATCACCGGCCCCTGCTCCGCGTACAACACCTCGCGATGCACGGTCCAGACCAGCGGCCCCCAGATTTTCACGCGGATACTGGCGTCGCCCTTCTGAAAATCCCGCCATTGTCCGTCCAGCCGGTACTGGTTGGGGTTCGCGGGATTGACGACCAGCTTGTAGACATCCACCAGATCGGGCTCGTTCACCGTGTTGGCCCAGCCGAGATGCTGGTTGTGGCCATGCAGCATGAATGGCGACCCTGGAAAGAAGCCGCCCGCGACGTGCCAGCCTTCTCCGCTGTCGAGCACCGCCTCATACCACGAGACCGGGCCGGTATACGGCTGATGGGAATTGACCAGCAACCGCGTGGCTCCATCCGCGGAACGCGATGGCGCGACGGCGACGGCGTTCGATCCGACCGGCAGCGGTTTGTCTGTCCACAGGAAAGCGTTCTTGCCACCGTTGAGAATGGCGGAGATGGCGCCGCCGCTTGCCGGGCTGGTCAGCTTCGTCAACACGTGGTCCAGCCCATAGAAGAAAGGCAGCTTGAAGACGAATCCGGCCACCACATCCTTGCCGGTGAATGGAAGCAGGCCGCGCGTTACCTGGCCCGGATGGAGCGCCGCGTAATAGTTCACGCCGTCGGCATAAGCCTCCAGCACTCTGCGCAGATCCGGCGGAAGGTCGCTTTCATATTTCGCGTTGACCGTTTCCCAGATCCGGAAAAGTCGCACGAGATAATCGGTGACGGCGGCCTGGGGCCCCTCGGTCGCCGCGAGCTGGCCGCGCACCGCCAGGGCGACCTGCTGGATAGTGGTGAAATCGTCTTCGGAATGCGCAAAGGCCATGCCGAAGGCTACGTCCGCGTCTCTGGGACCGATGACGTGCGGCACGCCGAAATTATCGCGCTCGATCCGTACGCGATACTGCCCGGCCTTGGCAATCAGGCTGGCCGGATCCGGCGGCGCGGGCTGGCCCATCCGGTCTGACACGATCAGGAACGCCGCGGTCCCAAAAAGAATCGGCACAAGCGCGAGAGCGCCGATCTTCACATAGCGCAATGATCGTCTCCTGCCATTGACCGTCAACATTACCGCAAGTAGTAATTCTGCGGAATTCGTGGGGCGGGCCGTTGCCGCCGGTAAACGGCGGCCCCAGGTTGCTTGGCCACACCTACTGCACGGCCACGGTAACTGTTGTCTGGCTGCTGGCGGTATAACCACTTGGGTAGCCGGCACACGCCGCCGGAACGGCCAGCGGGGCCGTGGGGCAGCCGACCGTCACCACCACCGGAACGCTGCCCGATGGCGTCCCACTGGGGAGCGTCACGTTGATCTGGATGATGCCCGAAACCAAGTTGGGCGCGGGTCCCGCGTAATATACGAACGCCGTTTGGCCGCCGACGGTCGCGGTGGTCCCTAGCGCCAGCGCGCCTGTGGACGTTAGCGGGTTGAGCGCGCCCTCGGTGGATGGCGGTATGGTGACGCCGCCGCCGGTGCCGAACAACTGGATCGTGGATCCCGCCGCGGCCGGGTTAGAAGCGCTGTTGATGCTGCCATCCTGGTTCAGGATGGCGCCCTCGCCCTTGCCGGTGGCACTCGCCGTGAACAGGCCGGGTTCCGACGGAACCACGGGCAGCGTCATGCCCGCCGAGGTTACGCCGTTGTAAACCACTTGCAGCACGGTGCTGGCTTTACCCGACAGCTCGAACGGCGCCAGGGCATTCACCTGGCCGCTCAAAGTAAAGAGCAGGGGCACCGCGGCGCCGTCGAACAGCACCTGCGTACCGGCCAGCATGGTGGCCACCGTGCCACCCTCCGGCGGAGCGGCAAACCCAACGCCGGTTTGCGGTCCGAGCACCGCGCCGAAGATCGAAATCGCCATTCCCGGCGCGACCGTTCCCACGACGCCGCTGGCCGCGTTGATCACTCCCGCAATAGTGGGAGTCACGTTTCCGACCTGCAGCGTGACCAGAATCATCTGCGGAATCACGGCGCCGGCCTGCGTTATGTTGATGGTGCCGTTGTACACTCCGGTCGCGAGACCCGTTGGGTTGACCGAGACCGCCAGCGTGGCAGGCGTGTTTCCGTTGGTGGGAGTCACGCTCAGCCAGATGGAACCGGCGGCCGCCGTGAAGGCGAGCGGTCCATTGTTGCTGGTAACTGTCAGCGTCTGCGGCGCCGGCGCGGCTCCGTTCACTGGAACGGCGAAGGTAAGCTGGGCCGGAGCGATGGTGAGTTGCGGCGGAGCGGTAATGGTCAGGGTCACCGCGACTGGCACAGGGGTGATCGAGCCGCTGGCGGTTACATTGATGGTGCCGCCATATGTGCCCGGCGCCAGACCCGCGGGATTCGCCGTCACCATCACACTGGCGGGCGTAGTGCCACTCAGCGGGCTCAACTGCAGCCAACTGCCGGGTGACGCGACCGTGAAATTCACCGGCGAGTTGCCGGCCACCGCGAAGCTTTGCGCAACGGGCAGGGCGCCCCCGGTCTGGTAGTTGAACGTGAGCGAATTCGGGTTAACGGTCAATTGCGGCGTCGCGCCGACAGTGATGCTCACCGGGACTTGCAGTGACGTATCCGGCGACCCCACGCCCTTCACCAGTACGTATCCGTAATAGGTTCCCGCCGCCAGCAGGACGGGATTGACCGAGACATGCAATGTCGCCGGGGCGCTGGACGCAGAGGACACGATCAGCCACGGGGCGTTGGATGTTACGGAGGCCAGCGCCACCGAAGCGCCGGATATGGTTGTCAGGGACAACGTTTGCGGCGCCGGGAGCGGAAGGCCGGGCTGGTAGGCAAAGGTGAGCACGCTGGGAGACACCGCCAGGTTCGAACCGGTAATGGTCAACTGCGCCTGGACGGTGAGGCTCAAGGACCCGGACTTCACGATGAGCGGGATCGGATAAACGCCGGGAACCAGCCCCGCCGGGTTCGCCGTCAGCGTAATCGTCGCGGGCGTGACTCCGCTGGGTGGGGCGAAGGTCAGCCAGTTAAAGCCGGTGGGCGTAGCGGTCACGGTGAACGGCAGCGCGGAGCCGTCGGAAGCGACAATGGTGAGTTCGCCGGCCGCCGGCGCGGCCGTGTTGGCGAGTACGAAGAGGTAATTGGACGGCACTCCTATTTTTAACGTCGCGGTGCCGATAGTAATCGAGAGCGCCTTGGCCGGCGATGTAGAGCTCGCGCTGTCGCTAACGGTTACGCTGAAACTGAATGGACTCCCGGTGGCTGTGGTGGGCGTGCCGCTGATGACGCCTGTGGCGGCGCTCAGCGTCAGCCCAGTAGGCAGAGATCCGCTGGTCACGGTCCAATTGCTATACGGCGGCGCACCCCCGGTGGCTGCCAGCGCCTGGGAATAGGCCGCTCCCACCGTGGCGTTGGGCAACGAGGCGGTGGTGATGGCGAGTGGGGCGACGATAGTGATGGATAGCGCTTGGGCGGACGAAGTGTTGCCGGCGTTGTCCTTGACTTTGACGCTGAAGGAGGAAGCGCCGGCGGTGGTGGGTGTGCCGCCGATTGCGCCGGTCGCGGCGTTTAGAGTAAGGCCGGCGGGCAGCAAACCGCTACTCAGCGTCCAATTGCTATAGGGAGGCGTGCCTCCGGTGGCCGCCAGCATCTGGGAATAGGCCACTCCCACCGTGCCGTTGGGCAGCGACGTGGTGGTGATAGTAACTCCGGCGACAATTGTGATGGACAAAGCTTGCGCGGGCGAGGGGTTGCCGGCGCTGTCCTTGACGGTGACGCTGAATGGGAAGGCGCCAACGGTGGTGGGCGTACCGCTAATCACGCCGCTTGCAGAGCTCAGAGACAAGCCGGCGGGCAGCGTCCCGCTACTCACAGTCCAATTGCTGTAGGGCGGCGTTCCCCCGGTAGCCGCTAGTGTCTGATTGTAGGATGTCCCCACTGCTCCATTGGGCAGCGTGGTGGTGACGATGCTCACTGCGTTGACGATGGTGATGGAAAGCGGCTGTGCGGGCGAGGTGGTGTTGGTACTGTCCTTGACCGTGACGCTGAAAGTGGGAGCGCCGGCGGTAGTGGGCATACCGCTGATCGTGCCGGTGGCGGCGTTCAGTGACAGGCCGGCCGGTAACGATCCGACGGTCACGGTCCAGTTGCTGTAAGGCGGCGTGCCGCCCGCGGCTGCCAAAGTTTGGGAATAAGCCGTTCCCACTGTCCCGTTGGGTAGCGAAGTGGTGGTAATGGTCAGCCCGGAGATGACGGAGATGGATAGCGACTGCGCAGGCGAGGTGGTGTTGGCGCTGTCTTTGACGGTGACCGTGAAGGGCGCCAGGCCGGCGGCGGTAGGCGTACCGCCGATGAGGCCGGTAGACGAATTCAGGGTGAGGCCCGCGGGCAACGATCCGACGGTCACGGTCCAATTGCTGTAGGGCGGCGTGCCGCCAGTAGCGGTCAAGGTTGCCGAGTAGAGCGCGTTCACCTCGGCATTAGGCAATGAGGTGGTGAAGACGGTCAGTGGGGGGTTGATGGTGATAGACAGGCCTACGGAGGGCGCGGTATTACCTGCGCTGTCTTTCACAAAGACGCTGAAAGAAGCGCTTCCGGCGATAGTGGGCGAGCCGCCGATGACGCCGGTGGACGAATTTAGCGTGAGCCCCGCGGGCAACGATCCGGTAGCTATCGTCCAGTTGCTGTAGGGAGGCACGCCTCCAGTGGCGCCTAGAGTCTGGGAATAGGTCAACCCCACCGTGCCATTAACCAGCGAAGTCGTAGTAATGGCAAGTGGAGCGACAATGGTGATGGACAGCGGCGCTGCCGGCGAGATGTCGCCGGCGTTGTCCCTTACAGTCACGCTGAAGGAGGAAGCGCCCGCAGTAGTTGGAGGCCCGCTAATAACGCCGGTAGACGAGTTCAGGGTGAGGCCGGCGGGCAGCGATCCGGTAGTCAGCGTCCAGTTGCTGTAGGGCGGCACGCCGCCGGTGGCCGACAGCGTCTGGGAGTAACCCACGCCTGTCACGCCATTGGGCAGCGAACTGGTGAGGACGGTGACCCCGGCGATGACGGTAATGGTCAAGGGCTGCGCTGCCGAAGTGTTCCCGCCGCTGTCCTTTACGGTCACGCTGAAGGGGGAACTGCCGGCCGTCGTCGGGGTGCCGGTGATGGCGCCCGTAGAGGAGTTCAGGGACAAGCCCGCGGGCAGCGATCCGCTACTTACTGCCCAGGTGATGTAGGGCGGCGTGCCGCCGGTGGCCGCCAACTGTGCGGAGTATGCTAACCCCGCTTCGCCATTGGACAGCGAAGTAGTGGTGATGGTTGGCGGCAGCGCCGCGACCGTGAGGTTCACGGTGATGGTCAGGGGCGTAGTGGCAGTGACGTTGGAAGCCGCGGTGTAAACGTTGACCGCACCTGTATAGTTGCCTGCGGCCAGGCCCGTGGGATTTACGCCGACGTTGAAAGATCCTCCGGTGCTCCCTCCGGTAGTTGACCCATTGTTGACCGTTATCCAGCTTGCCGACGTGGTGACGGCATAAGCCTCGTTCTCAACGGGCGAGTTGTTTACCGTGACGCTCTGCGCCGCCGGCGCGCTGCCTCCCACAGCGGCGGTGAACATGAGCGGTCCCGTGGGAGACAGGCTCGCCACCGGGCAGCCCGAGCACACGGCCGTGACAGTCGCGCCGGGCATGACGCCCAGAGTGGTCACATCGCCCGCAAAAGTTTGGGTGCCCTCGGGGGTGTACGATCCCATGCTGCCGTTGGTTAGGATGCTCGCTTCAAACGGCAGCGGTATCGGCGCGGGTATGCTGCCCAGCGGAAACGCACCATTCGCTGAGAACAACGTGCCCCCCCCCGCCTTGAATTCACAACCGCTGGTCAACGTATCATTGGGGCCGGCGGTCGAGACGGTTGCCGAGGTTGTACACATAAACGTCAATCCAACGTCGGTTAACGAGAGAGGCACGTTAAGATACGTCTCCGACGTGGGAGAATACGTAACGCCCTCGGCAGCGAGGGTGGCGTTGGCAGTGAACGCCGTGCCAATCAGACTGAGCGAGTCGTCGATCTTGACGCCCGAGACGACCGCAGTCCCCGTGCAAGTGGTGCCGGGCCCGTCGCTGACAGTTGCCGTGGTTGGCGGCGGGTACGAGTAGCCGCTGCCGAAAGTCAGCAGGGCCGAGCCTTGGCCAATCGTTTGAGGCCCATTAACTGGCTGGTTCGTGCCGAAGTTGCTGCCAAGATATATCCTCGCCGTGGCGCCCCCGTTGCCGCCAGTGTAGGTGATCACACAGTACTGCGTCGATTTTGTGCCGGTAGCAACGACGCCGGATTGGTATATCCCCCCATTGGTAATCCAACCGCTACCGCTGATATACGGCCCCAGCGTGCCGGTGATCGTCACGTTGATCGTCGGCTGTGCCAGCAGGCCTCCCGCCATACCCAGG
>Ga0302324_100004521_pt1 | contig 30719 bp, 26 predicted proteins | sample Palsa_T0_1_FD_201949 | JGI IMG/M metagenome (GOLD analysis project Ga0302324, IMG submission 201949) | Peat permafrost microbial communities from Stordalen Mire near Abisko, Sweden - Palsa_T0_1 | ecosystem: Environmental > Terrestrial > Soil > Palsa > Peat permafrost | place: Sweden: Abisko... | reverse complement strand
GGTCGCCAAGCGGATCATCGACAAGACGCTGAACGCGGCGCGCGCGAGGGAGGCTGCGAGGAAGGCCCGCGAGACGGTGCGCAAGGGCGCGCTCTCCGGCGGTGGCCTCCCCGGCAAGCTGGCCGACTGCTCCGAGCGCGACCCGGCGCTGGGCGAGCTCTACATTGTCGAGGGGGACTCGGCCGGCGGCTCCGCGAAGCAGGGCCGCGACCGCCGCTTCCAGGCGATCCTCCCCCTGCGCGGGAAGCTGATCAACACCGAGAAGGCCCGCCTGGACAAGGTGCTCTCGAACGAGGAGATACGCACCCTAATCACCGCCGTCGGCACCGGGATCGGCGACGCCGAGGGGGAGGGGGCGTTCAACGTGGAGAAGGCCCGCTACCACAAGATCATCATCATGACGGACGCCGACGTGGACGGCTCCCACATCCGCACGCTCCTCCTCACCTTCATCTACAGGCAGATGCGCGGGCTCCTCGACAAGGGCTTTGTCTACATCGCGCAGCCCCCGCTCTACAGGATCAAGCGCAAGAAGAGGGAGCAGTACATCGACAACGACGAGCAGCTGAACAGGATCCTCCTCGAGCTCGGCTCCGAGGACGTCGTCCTCACGCGGCTTGCCGGCAGGCTCGCCTTCTCGCCGCAGCAGATCGACAGGATCGTGGAGTCCCTGGCCGCGCTGGAGAAGCTCGGCGCGGGGGTGACCCGCTACGGCGCGTCGCTGAACGAGTACCTGGACCGGCACGACAAGCAGACGCACGCGCTCCCCCGGTACATCGCGAGGATCCGCGAGGGAAACAAGGAGTCGCACCAGTTCCTCCAGGACGAGACCGCCCGCGCGAGGTTCATCCAGGACAACGGGCTCGACGCCGACTTGTTTGAACAGCCGGTCGGGGGCGCCCCGAAGGACGCGCGGCCGGCGGCCGCCCCGAGGCGCGTGACGCTCCACGAGATCTTCGAGAGCACCGAGATGGCCAAGATCCTGAAGGTGGTCGCCGCCGCCGGCCTCGACATCGAGCGGTTCAGCCCGACGGAGGCGCCCCGCTACACGATCACCGAGAACCCGGGCCAGAAGAGCGAGGCGACGACCGAGCTCAGGGCGCCCCTCGAGATCGTCGCCCAGATCCGCGCCAACGGCCGCAAGGGCCTAACCATCCAGCGCTACAAGGGCCTCGGCGAGATGAACCCGAAGCAGCTCTTCGAGACGACGATGGACCCGGAGAAGCGCCGCCTCCTCAAGGTGGCCGTGAACGACGCCGCGAAGGCCGACGCCCTGTTCACGCTCCTCATGGGCGACGAGGTGCCGCCGCGCCGGCAGTTCATAGAGGACAACGCGCTGAACGTGCAGTTCCTCGACGTCTGACGGCACCCTCCCCCCTCAGCCTTCCCAAAAAACCCCTTGTACACCGGATCCGAGAAACTCCTGTCGGCGAACATCACCGACATCATGCAGACGGCCTACATCGAGTACTCGATGTCGGTCATCATCGCCCGCGCCCTTCCGGACGCCCGCGACGGCCTGAAGCCCGTGCAGAGGAGGATCCTCTACGCGATGCTTAGGGAGGGCCTCCTCCACAACCGGCCCTTCGACAAGTGCGCCGGCGTGGTCGGCGAGGTGCTCAAGAACTACCACCCGCACGGCGACGCCTCCGTCTACGACACGCTCGTGCGCCTGGCGCAGACCTGGGTCATGCGCTACCCCCTCATTGACCCGCAGGGCAACTTCGGCTCGGTCGACGGCGACCCGCCGGCCGCCTACCGCTACACCGAGTGCCGCCTGAACGCCGCGGCCGAGGAGCTCCTGAAGGACATCGAGGAGGACACGGTCGACTTCGCGCCCAACTACAAGGAGTCGACGACCGAGCCGACCGTGCTGCCGGCGGCACTCCCCAACCTCCTGATGAACGGGTCGACCGGCATCGCGGTCGGCATGGCGACCAACATCCCTCCCCACAACCTGAGCGAGATCATCGACGCGGCCTGCGCGATCCTCGACAGGCCGTCGATCTCCGTCGACGAGCTCTGCGGCATCGTCCAGGGGCCCGACTTCCCGACGGGCGGCGTCATCTCGGGGCGCGAGGCCATCCTGAGCTACCTGAAGACCGGCAAGGGCATCGTCCGCATCCGCGGCAAGGCCCACTCCGAGGAGATGAAGGGCGGGATGGAGCAGATCGTCATCACCGAGATCCCCTACAACGTGAACCGGGCCAACCTGGTCACCCGCATCGCCGAGCTCGTGGGGGAGAAGCAGCTCGACGGCATCCGGGACCTGCGCGACGAGTCGGACGAGAACACCCGGATCGTCATCGAGCTCAAGCGCGGCGAGCAGGCGAAGGTCGTCATTAACCAGCTCTTCCAGAAGACGGCACTGGAGTCGTCCTTCGGCGTCACGCTCCTCGCGCTCGACCGGAAGCGGCCGAAGCAGATGAACATCAAGGAGCTGATCGAGTGCTACATCGAGCACCGCCGCGACGTCGTGACGCGCCGCACCCGCTTCCGGCTCCGCGAGGCCGAGGACCGCGCCCACATCCTCGAGGGCTACATCATCGCCCTCGATAACCTGGACGACTTCGTGAGGATCATCCGGGCCTCCTCCAACCGCGACGAGGCCAAGCTGAAACTGATGGCCAAGTACCCCCTGTCGGAGAGGCAGACGGACGCGATCCTCGAGCTGCGCCTCTACCAGCTGACCGGCCTCGAGCGCGGCAAGATCGAGGCGGAGTACCTCGGGCTCATGAAGCTGATCGAGGAGCTGCGCGGCATCCTGGAGTCGGAGGCGAAGCTGCTCGCGCTGATCAAGAGCGAGCTGCTCGAGATGAGGGACAAGTACGCGTCGCCGCGGCGCACCGAGATCATCGCCGCCGCGGAGGAGTTCCGGATGGAGGACGTCATCCCGAACGAGGGCTGCGTCATCACGGTCTCCCACCTCGGGTTCATCAAGCGCACGCGGGTCTCCGACTACCGCTCCCAGAAGCGGGGCGGCAAGGGCATCATTGGGACCGAGACCTACGACGAGGACTTCGTGGAGCACCTGTTCACGGCGAGCACCCACGACTTCATCCTCTTCTTCACGAACACGGGCCAGTGCCACGCGAAGAAGGTCTACGACGTGCCGGAGGGCACGCGCGCCTCGAAGGGCAAGTCCGTATCGAGCTTCCTGCGGCTGGCCGAGGGTGAGAAGATCGCCGCCATGCTCTGCGTCAAGGACTTCGCCGGCACGCTCCACCTCGTCATGGCCACGAAGGCCGGCGTCACCAAGAAGACCAACCTCTCCGACTACACGAACGCCACCCGCGAGGGCGGGCTCCGCGGGATAAAGCTCGAGCAGAATGACACCCTCCTCGGGTGCGTGCTCACCACGGGCCAGAACGAGATCGTGCTCGTCAGCTACAAGGGCCAGGCCGTGCGCTTCAACGAGGAGGACCTGCGCGACCAGGGCCGCGACACGGTCGGGGTGACCGGGATGCGCTTCAAGATCGACGGGGACCACGTGAAGGCGATCGAGGTCTGCGATCCGGCGGACCGCCTCCTGATCGCCCGCGAGGACGGGATCGGCAAGCGGACGCCGTTCGAGGACTACCGGCTGATCAGCCGCGGCGGCACGGGCGTCATCGCGATCGAGCTGCCCGAGGACGGGTCGGTCAACGTGGCCGGGGCGCTCAGCGTGCGCGAGGGCGGCGAGGTCATGCTCCTCACGGCCAAGGGCCAGAGCATCCGGACCCGCGTGAGCGAGATAAGGGAGACCGGCCGCGGGGCGAAGGGCGTCAAGCTCCTCACGCTCGCGGACGGGGACAAGCTCCTCAGCATCGCGCGGATCGTCGAGACCGAGGAGGAGACCGCGGCGCCGTTCGAGGGGCCGGGCCCGGCGGCCTAGCAGCCTGTCGGACTTAGGCACGGCAGGTGCTTAAGTTTGGGATGGCAACACGATATGTTAGCATAGACCGGGAGACGGCGCTACTTTTGCCGCCGGATCTGCGGGACTGGGTGCCGGCGGACCATTTGGTCCACTTCGTGATCGATGCGGTGGAGCAGCTCGACGTGAGGAGGGCGCAGGTGAACGACCGGGGAACGGGGAGCGAACAATTTCCGCCGAGGATGCTGCTTGGGCTGCTGATTTACAGCTATGCGACGGGAGTCTTCTCGAGCCGTCAGATCGAGAGGGCGACCCACGAGAACGTGGCGGTGAGGCTCCTGTGTGCGGACACCCATCCGGACCACGACACGCTCTGCGCGTTCCGCCGCGAGAACGCGGCGCTCCTGGGAGCCTGTTTTGCCCAGGTGCTGGAGCTTGCGGCCGGCTGCGGGGTCCTGAAGGTGGGCGGGATCACGGTGGCGATCGACGGGACAAAGATACTCGCAAATGCGAGCCGGCACTCGGCGGTGAGCTTTGAGCATGCGGACAAGACGATGAGGCAGCTCGACCTGGAGGTGGCCGAGTTGCTGCGCAAGGCAGAGGACGCGGACGCTGTGCCGCTGAGCGACGGGCTGACGATACCGCAGGAAGTGCAGCGCCGGGTGGACCGCAAGGCGCAGCTGGCGAAGGCGAGGGCCGAGATGGAGGCCAGGGCGTACGCGCGCATGCAGGCAGAAAAGCAGGAGTATGAGGCTCAAATGGCGGAGATCCGGGCGAAGACCGCGGCGGGAGAGAAACACAAATCGTGGCCGCACCGGCCGTCTGGTCCGACGCCCGGCCCCAAGGAGCAGTACAATTTTACCGATCCGGAGAGCCGGATCATGATAACCCGGGGCATGCATTTTGAGCAGGCCTACAATGCACAGGCCGCCGTGGAGGTGGACAGCCGGCTGATCGTGGGGCAGCGCGTGACCAACGTGGCGACCGACCAACGCCAGCTCGTGCCGAGCGTGCGAGCGATTGAACCGTGTGTTGGCGCGGTTAGGGAAGTACTGGTCGACAGCGGCTTCGTCAGTGAGGCGGCCGTGAAGGCGCTCGAGCTCAATGCGGTCGGCCAATCGAACGGGCTCATTGTCATAGCACCCCGCAAGCGCGAGGCCCACGGTCGCAGCGTCACGCAGCTGGAACGCCGGGAGGACCCGCCGGCACCGGCCGCGGGTGCCCCGTTCGCAGAGAGGATGCTCCATCGCACGGCCACCGCCGCCGGTAGGCTGCGCTACAAATTACGCCAGCAAACGGTCGAGCCGACCTTCGGAATAATTAAGGAGGTCCTGGGCTTCCGACGCTTCTCCATGCGCGGTGAGTCTAAAGCGGCCTTGGAATGGACCTTAGTGAGCCTCGCCTTCAACCTAAAGAGGCTACATCGCCTCGGAGCCGACCTCAATCCGGCCTAAAAAGCCCGTTACCGGACAGTGGACTCGGTCGAACATCAACCCATCTGCCATCCGCCCCCTCACGGGCATCAAAATATCCAAGCCGTACATGCGATCGACAACTGCAGATCGGAACTACCCTAAAAAGGCGCGCCTAAGTCCGACAGGCTGCTAGGAGGGCGGGTTCGGCCGCGGGCCTAGCGCCAGTGGCCGTCGTGCCAGACCCAGCTGCCGCCTCGCCGATCCCAGTGGCCGGCCTCCCAGAATGCCCCGGGATGATAGTGGGGGTGGCGCTCATAGCGGCCGCCCACCCAGACCCAGCCCCCGTTCCAGTGCCAGTGCCCGCCAATCCAGAAGAATTCGGGGCCGGGGGCCGCGGGGACGCTCTCCATGATGGGAGCCGGGGGGGCCTCCGACGCGATCACCTCCACCTCCTGCCCGGGCGGCGGGGGGGGCGGCGGCGCCTGGACCACGTAGTGGCCCTCGATCCAGACCCAGCCGTTGCCGCGGGCGACCCACTGGCCCGAGACCCAGACCCTGCCGGGCTCCGTGACGCGGTCCCAGTGGCCGTCGAACCATTCCCAGCGCTCATGGCGCCAGATCCAGTGGCCGCGGACCCAGATGAAGCCGGAGCCGGGGCTCATCGGGATGACCTCGACGCGCTCGGGCGGCGGCTGGCTCCGGACGACGACCTCGGGGCCGCCGATGTTGATGCCGATGTCCAGGGACGCCCGGACCGCGAGCGGAGCGGCGCCGCAGGCGAGGGCGAAGAGGGATATTTGGGTTATTTTCATGGGTGTTGCCGTTCTTGGGCCTATGCCCTTAGACGTCAAATCCGGGAATTTGTTACGCCCCGGGCGGCGGTTCCGGGCGCGGCCCCCCGGGCCCGCGTTTATTTCGGCGCCGCAATTGTTTCCAGTTTGTTTCCTTTGCGAATTGCTGCCTCATTCGGCGGCAATGATGAAGGTCACCGGGCTTGCATTGGTCCCCCCTCCCAGCGCAGCTGATCTCCCGCGGGTCACGCCCGAGCTGCTCGCCTCGGTCCTGGCCCGCTACTCCCGCAGCACCGAGGGCATCGTCGCCATACTCGCGAAGGTCGACGTCGCCAATCCTGACGCCTCGATCGACCGGATACTCAAGTTCGTCGACTACGGGCACGCGTCCATCGGCGGGCTGACCGGCGGCCTGGCCGTGGCCCTCGACGGGGTGTCGATGTGGCTCGCCTACAAGATCTTTGAGATCGCCCAGATGGCCGACGGCCAGGAGTCGAGCACGCGCTACATCGCCATGGACCCGGCGAACCTGCCATCCCCCGGGGAGCTCGGGATCCCGGACGACCTTGCGCCGCGGTGGGGGGAGATCATGGCCCGCGCCTTTTCGGCCTACAATTCCGAGTACGCGCGCCTGGACGCGCTCAGCGTCGCGGAGCCGCAGCGGATCCGGTTCCCCAGGGACGCGAAGCCGGCCGTGGTCGCGAGGATCCGCAAGAACTATGCCCTGGACCGCGCGAGGTACTTCATCCCGTTCGCGACCAGGACGAACGTCGGGCTCGTCCAGACCTCGAGGATGTGGGCCCTGACGGTGAAGCAGCTCGACTCGCTCCCGCACCCGGAGGCGCGCGCCGCGGCGGCGCTCATCCGCAACGAGCTCCTGAAGCAGTCGCCGCGGCTCATGGGGCACAGCTTCGGCGAGGCGTCGTTCGAGGAGCAGGCGCGCCAGGAGCTCGCCGCGTCGCTCAGGCTGGGCCTCGAGGTCCTGAGCGACAAGCCGCTCGCCGACAAGGTCTGGGTGAGCGTGGACCGGGCGGCCCCCCCGTGGCTCCCGCACTCCCAGCCGGTGCCGGAGGCGCTGAGGCACAGGGCGAACCGCTACGGCCAGCAGGGCCTCGCCACCCGGCGCATGAGGGTGACCTTCTCCTGGAACAACATGGCGCTCGCCGAGCTCCGCGACCTTAACAGGCACAGGACGGGCAACCGGCACACGCCGCTCGTCCAGGCCGGCTTCTACCTCCCCCCGGAAATCGGCCACGCCGGCCACGCCTCCCTCCTCGCGGACCAGATGGAGCTCACCCGCGAGCTCATGAGGAGGGGCTCCCCGGCCTACGTGTATTCCCTGCTCCTTGGCGCGCAGACGCCGTTCGAGCACGGGACCCATGCCGACAAGTTCATCTACGAGGCCGAATTGCGGACGGGGATGGGCGCCCACTTCAGGTACGCCGAGCATCTGAGCCAGGCGCTCGGAGCGTTCCTCGCGCAGGTCCCCGAGGCGCGAGAATGGGTCGTCGAGGGCACGGCGGAGCCCGAGTAGCCGCGGTCAAAATGCGACCCCCGTCCAATAAAGAGTTGCTGCAATCTGTTGGCGAAGCCACGAATTACGGCAGTTACCCATGACTTCCCCGGCGCAATTTACCCGGAAACTACCCGAGCCCCTCTAGCCCAGCATGTTCCGGGTCCTACAATTCAACATGCAGTTCGGCATGGGGTGGAATGCCGCCTCGCCGGACGACGTGCCGATCGACATCGAGGCGACCATCGCGGAGATAAGGAAGCACAACCCGGACGTCGTTTTGCTCCAGGAGGTAGAGCATGCCCACATCGGGGGCGTGCAGATCGAGCCCCCTCCGAACTACACGCGGATCAAGGCGGCCCTGGAGGGATACGACAGCTGGTTCTCCTACCCGAAGGCGGACCCCCGCGAGCTGCCGTTCGGCATCGGGCTGGCGATATTCGCGCGGACGCCGCTGCTCGAGAAATTCCGCATCGACGTCCCCTCGCCGGCCATCGAGTTCGAGTTCGGCGGCAAGAAGACGACGCCGACGGACCGCCTGCTGATCGGGGCGAAGACGGTCGTCGACGGCAGGGAGGTCCAGATCTTCAACACCCACCTCCTCGCGTTCTTCATGCTCGGCTCAAGCAGCACCATGTTCCCTTGGCAGCGCGACCTGGTCGCCGACCGCCTGGCCTCGTCCGACATACCTACGATCCTGGGCGGCGACTTCAACGTGAGCCAGCATGCCTCGCTCGTGGAACAGTTTGCGGAGTTCGGCTACGCCACGGTGCAGTACAAGGTCCCCACGTGGCACCGGCGGCCGTTCGTGCTCGACCACATCTTCTACAACTCGGGGCTCCGGTGCACGGGCCACTCCGTCGAGCACACCATGGCCTCGGACCACCTCCCGGTGGTCGCCGACTTCGATTTCTAGCGCGAGGCCGTCAGGCCTTGCCGGAGCGCACCCGCTCCTTCTCCGACTCGCGGTCCTCCTCGAGGCGCGTCTTCTCGGAGGCGATCTCCTTCCTGACCTTGTCCACCTCGTCGGCGTCGCGCCCGGCAAGGGCCTGCTCAAGGCGCTGCTTCAGGAAGATCTCCCTCTCCGCGATCTTTCCCTGGTAGGTGCGGTCGATATCGGCGAGTCTTGCGCGCTTCTCCGGCGTGAGGGGTCGCGAGGGGGCCGGGTCCGACTTGGACAGGCGCTCCATCGCCAGTTCGTAGGCGCTTTTCATGGTGGGGACACAGGTTCGCACCCATTTGGGCGAATAACAAGAAAATGGCTTCTCATCCTCCTGGATCGGGCGGAGATTGCCGGGGCCACGCAGCCCGAATGGAAACCGACGACCAGAGCGAACTCTTCAGCGAGCCCGTTCCCGACGCCCCCGCCGGCGCGGACGAGGACGCCGCCGGCCGGCCGCTCGCCGTCCGGATGAGGCCGAGGAGCCTTTCGGAGGTTGTGGGCCAGCAGCACATCCTGGGACCCGGCAGCCTCCTCGCCCGCCTGGTGGCCAAGAACAGCTTCGGCTCGCTGCTTTTCTACGGGCCGCCTGGGACCGGAAAGACGAGCATCGCCGAGGCGATCGCGCGCGAGACGCGCAGCAGGTTCGTGCGCGTGAACGCCGTTATGTCCAACGTGGCGGAGCTGCGCGAGGTCCTCGGGATCGCGCGGAAGATGAGGGGCTCGCGCACCATACTCTTCATCGACGAGCTCCACAGGTTCAACAAGACGCAGCAGGACCTGCTGCTGCCCGACGTCGAGGAGGGCGTCGTGCGCCTCATCGGCGCGACGACCCACAATCCCGGCTTCTACGTCATCCCGCCGCTCCTCTCAAGGAGCCACCTTTTCCGGCTGGAGCCGCTTTCGACCGTGGCCGTGGCGGGCGTCCTTGCGCGCGCGCTCGCGGATTCGGAGCGGGGCCTGGGCGCCCTCGGGGTCACGGCCACGCCGAAGATCCTGGCCGAGCTCGCGGTCTTCTGCGACGGGGACCTGAGGCGCGCGCTCAACGCGCTCGAGGTCATAGCGCTCGGGACGGGCGGCCCCTCCGCCATCACGGTCCGGGACCTCGAGGTTTTCGCTCGCGAGAGGCGCATCCGCTACGACGCCGGCGAGGACGAGCACTACGACACCATATCGGCGTTCATCAAGAGCTGCCGGGGATCCGACCCGGACGCCGCGATGTACTGGCTCGCCAAGATGCTGGTCGGCGGCGAGGACCCTCGGTTCGTCGCGCGCAGGCTGGTCATCCTCGCGAGCGAGGATGTCGGCCTCGCCGACCCGCAGGCCCTGCCCCTGGCGGTCGCCGCCCACCACGCGGTCGAATTCGTGGGCATGCCCGAGGCCGAGCTGACGCTCGCGCACGCCACGCTCTACATAGCCACGGCGCCGAAGAGCAACTCTGCCAAGGCGGCACTGGGCGAGGCCCGGCGGGCGCTGGCCGAGGCGCCGGTCCAGCCCGTGCCGAACCACCTGCGGGACGGGAGCGGGCAGGCGGGCAAGCGGGCGGGCCTGGGGGCGGGCTACGCCTATTCCCATGACTTTCCGGAGGCAATCTCGGGCCAGGATTACCTCAGCCAGCCGCTGAGCCTCTACTCGCCCGGTAAGGCGGGCGCGGAGGCCGCCGTCGCGGAGCGCCTCGGGCGCTGGCGCGCCCTCAAGGCGGCGCTCTCCGGGTGGACCGGGAAGGGACTTGCGGGAAAAGGCCCCGAGGCGTAGCTTCCGTCGCTATGAAGCGCGTGGTTTTCCTGGTGCTTGCCAGCCTCCTTCTCTCGACCGCGCGCGCCGTCGCGGCCCCGGACGCCCCGGCGGACGACAAGGAGGGGACGGTCGCCGGCACCGCCATCAAGCGGGAACAAGGCGGATGGCTCGGGGTCGAGATCAAGGGGGGCAACTTCCGCCTCACGTTCTACAACGAGAAGAAGAAGCCTGTTGCTGCGGACCGGACCTCGGCGGTGTTCCGCTGGCCCGTCCACTACCAGCCCAACGACGAGCGCACGGAGCTCGTGGGCACCGACAACCCGGATGTCCTCGCCTCGCCCTACCCGGTGAAGCTGCCGTATTCATTCATCCTGCACATCGCGCTCCTCGGCGGGGACCAGAAGGACGGCGTGGAGGGGTACACCATCAACTTCAGCGGCTGAGCGCCGCGGGCCCGGGCGTCCACGAATTGACAGGCGCCGCCGCCGGGGCGATTTTGGCGGGATGCCTTCATCCCAGCCGCAGCCGTTCGACTCCGTCGAGTCCGCCGTGGCCGACATTGCGGCGGGCAGGATGGTGATCGTCACAGACGACGAGCGCCGCGAGAACGAGGGCGACCTCATCATGGCCGCCTCAAAGGCCACGGTTGAGTCGATCGGAATCATGATCCGCCATGGCAGCGGCATCGTCTGCGTGCCGACCACCGGGGAGGTGCTCCTGAGGCTCGGCCTGGGACCGATGGTGGCCGAGAACCGCGACATGTACCGCACGGACTTCGCGATCAGCGTGGACGCGGCGAAGGGCGTGACGACCGGCATAAGCGCCGAGGACCGCGCCAAGACGATTCGCATCATCGGCGACCCCGGCTCCAAGCCCGGGGACCTGGCGCGCCCGGGCCACGTCTTCCCCCTGAGGGCGAGGCCGGGCGGCGTCCTGGAGCGTCCCGGCCACACCGAGGCGGCCGTCGACCTCGCCATCCTCGCCGGCCTCCACCCGAGCGGCGTCCTCTGCGAGCTCATGAACGACGACGGCACCGTGGCGCGCCTCGGCGCCATCCTGGAGTTCAAGCGCAGGTTCGGGCTCCGGCTGATCTCGATCGCCGACCTGGTCAGGCACCGCGTGAAATCATGTTGCGGATTGCCGTCCCCCGGTTCTCCTCTCGACGTTCCATGAGTGGCGATTCACCTGTACCGGACCCCGTCGATGCCTCTGGCTTCAGGATAGCCATAGCGGCCGCGCGGTTCAACGGGGCCCTCGTGGGGGCCCTGCTCGCGAGGGTCATGGGGAGGCTCTCTGCGGCCGGCGTCAGGGAGCGCAACGTGAAGGTCGTCCGCGTGCCGGGCTCCAACGAGCTGCCCCTGGCGGCGCGCCTGCTGGTCGACGCCGGCCGGCCGGACGCCGTCATCGCCCTCGGGGTCATAATCCGGGGCGCGACGCTCCACTTCGAGCTCATCGCGGAGGCCGCCACCAGGGGCCTCATGGACGTGTCCCTCTCGACGCGGGTGCCGGTGATCAACGGCGTGATCGTCGCCGGGAACGCCGCGCAGGCCAGGGCGCGTTGCAGCGGGCGGATCGACCGGGGCGCCGAGTTCGCGGACGCGGCCGTCTCCATGGCGGCGCTCAGGAGGGGCCTCGCGCGATGAGCAAGGCCCAATACGCGCAGCGGCACGACGGCCGCGTGGCCGCCCTGCAGTACCTCTACGCGTGGAGCATCAACCCTCCCGCGAACATTGCCGACGACCTGAAGGTCTTCTTTGAGGGCATGGAGCAGCCGCGCGACCACTACTCGTTCGGCGAGGAGCTGATCCACGGCGTCGTGAAGAACCAGGCGGGAATCGACGCGCAGATCAAGGTCCTCGCCCAGAACTGGGAGTTCGAGCGGATCGCCAAGATAGACCTCGCGATCCTCCGGATCGCGATGTTCGAGATGCTTCACCGCAAGGACATCCCCCCCGTGGTCTCGATCAACGAGGCCATCGACATCTCGAAGCAGTTCTCGAACGCGGACTCGAAGAGGTTCATCAACGGCATCCTGGACCGCCTGAAGGACCAGCTGGGGCGGGACGCGCGCAAGGCCTCCGAATAGCGCAGATCCCGGCGGACCGTGCTATCTCTCCTCAAGAAGTTCAGGGAGGGCCTCGCGAAGACCGTCTCGGCGATCTCGTCGAGGACGCACGGTCTGTTCGGGGGGCGGACGATCGACGCCTCGTCCCTCGGGAGCCTCGAGGAGGCGCTCTACGCGGCGGACTTCGGAGTCGAGACTACGGCCGAGATCCTGGAGGAGATCAAGACGGCGGCCCGCAGGGACAAGGGCCTCGAGGGCAGGCAGGCGGCGGAGATCGGCGCAGAGGTCCTGAGGCGCGCCCTGGCGGGCTCGGAGGGCACGGTCACGAAGGCCCCGACTCCGCCGACCGTCATCGTGCTTGTCGGCGTGAACGGCTCGGGAAAGACGACGACGGCGGCGAAGCTCGCCTGGCGGCTCAAGCAGGGGGGCGGCACGGTCCTCGTCGCCGCGTGCGACACTTTCCGCGCGGCGGCCATCGACCAGCTCAGATCATGGGCGACCCGGCTCGACCTCGAGCTCGTCTCGAGCCAGCCGGGGGCCGATCCGGCAGCGGTCGCGTTCGACGCCGTCCAGGCGGGGCGCAGCAGGGGCAGGGACTGGGTCATCATCGACACGGCCGGCCGGCTCCACACGAAGGACAACCTGATGGCCGAGCTCTCCAAGATCAGGCGGGTGGTCGCGAAGATCGACCCTGCCGCGCCGCACCACTCCTGGCTCGTCGTGGACGGCTCGCTCGGCGGCAACTCGATCGAGCAGGCGCGGGTGTTCCACAAGAGCTTCGGCCTCACGGGGCTCATCGTCACGAAGCTCGACGGCACGAGCCGCGGCGGGGCCATCGTCGCCATCTGGCGGGAGCTCAGGCTTCCCATCTATTTTGTCGGCCTCGGCGAGGGCCCGGAGGACCTCCAGGCCTTCAGCGCGGGAGACTACGCCTCCGCCGTGTTCGGCGCGGGCGCCGAGGCCCCCGGCACCTAGCGCCCCCGTTCGCGCCGCCGCAGGAGGGTGGCCGTCAGGATCAGCGCGAACGAGATGGCCAAGAGGAGCGCGGCGAAGGCGTGCGCCCTCGAATAGTCCAGGCTCTGGACCTCGTCGTAGAGCGCGATGCTCGCGACCTTTGTGACGCCGGGGATCGATCCGCCGATCATGAGGACCACCCCGAACTCCCCGAGCGTGTGGGCGAAGCCGAGCGTGAGGCCCGCCGCGATCCCGCGCGACGCCAGCGGCAAGTGCACGCGCGTCCAGACGTGCCACGGGGGCGCGCCGTGGGCCGCGCAGGCGTCCAACTGCTCCTGCGGCACGCTGCGCAGCGCGGCCTGGAAGGGCTGCACGGCGAAGGGAAGGGAATAGATGACCGACCCGACGACGAGGCCGGCGAAGGTGAACGCGAGGGAGCGGCCGGTCAAAGCCACCCACCAGCTGCCCGGGGCGTGGTTCGGGGAGAACGCGATCAGGAGGTAGAAGCCTATCACCGTCGGCGGCAGGACGAGGGGGAGGGCGACGAGTGTCTCCACTACCGGGGCGATCCGGCGGCGCGAGGTGTTGAGCCAGTGGGCCAGCGGGAGCCCGACGGCGGCGAGGATCGCCGTCGTCACGGCGGCCAGTTCGACCGTCAGGCCGAGCGACTGCCAGAGGGGCCCGGGAAGGCCGAGGAACTCGTGGGGCGTCATTGCGAGCAACTGAGGACGTACACGAATCCCTCCTCCGAGCCAATCGCGAGGAGGCTGTCGTCGGGGGACCAGGCGAGGCAGGTCGCCGCCGCCGGCATCTTGACCGTGGCCCGCATCGGCTGCCTGCGCTCGGGGCTCCAGAGGACGACGGTCCCGTCCTGCGACGCCGTCGCCAGCATGCCGTGGGCCCCCTGGAACGCGACGCCGCAGACCTGGGCCTCGTGGGGGAGCATCACGGGTTCGCGGCCCTCCGGCCCCGCGCCCGAACAGTCCCAGAGGCACGCGTCCTGGCTGCCGCTCGTGGCGAGCCACCGGCTCCCGGGATCGAACGAGAGGTGGCGCACCTTGCCCTCGTAGCCGCTCATCTGCAGCTCAACGTCGCTCTCGGGCATCCATATGTGGACGCTCGGATCCTGGTTGCCCGAGACGAGCCACCTGGCGTCGGGCGACCACGCCAGGGCGTGGATCCCGTTCCCGTAGGCGTATTCCTTCTGGGCGGCGAAATCGTCCGCGCCCCAGAGGCAAACCCCGCCGAAATACGCGACGGCGGCGCATGAGCCGCCGGGGCGCCAGGCGAGCGCCGTGACCGTCTTCGGGGCGTCGCCGAACTCGTGGCGCACGCTTGCGTCGGGATTGAGGAAGAAGAGCCTGCGCCCGGCCGCGGCGGCGAGGATGGGGGCCCCGCCTGCGGGCCTCCACGCGACGTGCTCGACCCACGAGCGCCCAAGCGCCGCGGATCCGGCCTGCTGGCCCGCGTCCGCGTCCCAGAGCCTGACCGCCCCGTCCTGGCCCCCGCTGGCCAGGACGGCCGAACCCGGGCGCCACGCGAGCGCGTTCGTGCCCCCCTCGTGGCCGGGAAGCTCGTGGCGCCTCGCGCCGTCCTGGGCGCCGCAGAGCGAGATCGGCCCGGAAGCCGACGCCGCCGCGAGGAGCTCGCCGTCGGGCGACCATGCCAGGTCGATCACGTAGTCGTCCAGCTGGCCGGCCCACTGCTTCGTCAGCTGCATGGGCCGTTCACGCCGAGAGGCAGCCCTTGAAAGCCTCCGTGAGCGCGGCCCGGTCCAGGTTCTTCCCGATGAAGACGAGGGTGTTGACCCGCGGGTCCTTTCCCCACTCGCGGTCGAACTTCGCGTCGAAGAGCATGTGGACGCCCTGGAAAACGAGGCGCTTGGCCGCGCCTCTCACGCTCAGGACCCCCTTCATGCGGTAGATGTCGTTTCCCTTGGTGCGCAGGAGGGCGCTTATCCACTCGTTGAGGCGCTTGCCGTCCAGCTCGCCCGGCTGCCGGATGCCGACCGACGACACACCCTCGCTGTGCTCGTGCTCGAGGTGGTAGTCGGCCTGCCAGGAGGGCTTCACCGTTTCGCCCCCGACATGGATGTGCAGCGGCTCCTCGCCGCATCCCTCGAAGACGAGGAAGAGCCCGGGCTTTTCGACCTCGAGCCTGTAGCTGCCGCATCCGCCGGCGAGGAGGAGCCGGTTCAGCGGGGCCCCGGGAGAGATCCGCTCGCCGTCCTTCACCCGCCTCTCCTCTTCCGAGAACACCGCGACCGCCGCGTCGCGCGCCGAGGCGATCGCGTCCTCGGCGAGCGACGGCAGCGCCATGACGGCGACGTCGAGCTCGTCCTCGTTCCCATGGTGGTGGTGGTGGCCGTCCGCATGGTCGTGGCCATGATCGTGGCCGTGGTCGTGCCCGCCGCCTCCGGAATGCCCGATCACGAGCTCGTGGGTGCCCGCCGGGAGGCTGTAGGCCCCCGCCCACTCGAAGGGGTACTCCGGCTCCAGGAACCCGGGGTCGATTGAGGTCGCCCTGCCGAGGTTGAAGCCGCCAATGTCCAGCACGCTGGCGAGCGGGACGTCGCAGTCGCGGGTCCTGTGGATCGAGGCGACGGCGTTGATCCCCCGTATGCGCCGCTCCAGGGCGTCCAGGGCGGCCGGCTGGACTAAGTCCGTCTTGTTGAGCAGGATCACGTCGGCGAAGGCCAGCTGCTTCACGGACTCGTCGCCGGCGTCAAGGTGCGTCGAGACATGCATCGCATCCACCACGGTCACGATGCCGTCGAGCCGGAAGTTCCGGCGCATCTCGTCGTCCGTGAAGAAGGTCTGCGCCACCGGGGCCGGATTCGCGAGGCCGGTCGTCTCGATCAGGATGCCGTCCAGGCGGTCCTTGCGCTTGAGCAGCCGGCCCAGGATGCGGATCAGGTCGCCGCGCACGGAGCAGCAGATGCACCCGTTGTTCATCTCAAAGAGCTCCTCGTCGCTCTGTATGACGAGCTGGTTGTCGACGCCGACCTCGCCGAACTCGTTCTCGATCACGGCAAGCTTTCGGCCGTGCCGCTCGGAGAGGATGCGGTTGAGGAGCGTCGTCTTGCCCGAGCCGAGGAAGCCGGTGAGGACGGTGACGGGTATTGGGTCTGTATCCATGCAGATCGGCCGATGGCCGATCTAAAAGTGAAAGGCATTGCGAGCCGCCGTCAACCGGCTAGGCCCCGCGGTTCCTGCCTTGGACCCCGGGCGGGAGGGAATTTCAAGGAGGGAATGGCGGCGCAAGAACGCCCGGTCCGGCGCAGGCGAGCCCTTTTACCTTTGCGCAATCCCCAGCCGGTGCCAGCTTCATGGCCCATGCGCGAGGTGCCGGACGCCAATATCCCGGGCGATCAACGCCAGCTCGCGGCCATAGTCTTCACCGACGTCGTCGGATACTCGGCCCGGATGCATGGGGACGAGACGGGTACGATGGCGCTCGCGCGAATGGATTTCGCGCGGATGCGCACCCTTGCGACGGAGCACCAAGGCGAGGTGCTGAAGTCGACGGGCGACGGGCTGTTGATCTGCTTTGCGAGCGTGGTGCAGGCCGTGGCCTGCGCCCTGCAGGTTCAGAGGGAGTTTGCGTCGCGGCCGCCGGGCGCGCTCCAGCACCGCATCGGAATCCACCTGGGAGATGTGTTCCGGTCGGCCGGGGACGCCACCGGCGACGGGGTGAACCTGGCCGCCCGATTCCAGACCAGGGCCCGGCCGGGCACGGTTTGCATCAGCCAATCGGTCTATGACGCCGTTAGGGGCAAGCTTCCGATGCGGGTCGAGCCCCTCGGCGGGACGCATTTCAAGAACATAGCCGAGCCGATCACCGTCTTCCTCGTCCAGCCCGCGGAGGAGGGCGGATCAAGCATCGTGCGTTCCAGGAGATGGGCCCTTGCGGCCGGGTTGCTCGCAGCGGCGGGCGGGATTGGCGTCCTCGTCTGGTCTTATGGCCCGGGCGCCCGCCCTGGGCCGGCGCCGGCCGCTGCGGCCGCGGTCGTCAACCCGAAGTCGATCGCCGTCCTCCCTTTCGAGAACATGAGCGTCGACAAGGACAACGCGTTCTTTGCCGACGGGGTCCACGAGGATGTGCTGACGAATCTGTCGTTCATCCGCGACCTCCACGTTGTCTCGCGCACGTCGGTCATGCAGTACCGAAACACCACCAAGTCCATCAGGCAGATCGGCCGGGAGCTCGGGGTCGCCTACATCCTGGAGGGCAGCGTGCGCCGGGAGGGCAACAAGGTTCGCGTGACCGGCCAGCTCGTCGACGCGCGCATCGACGAGCACGTCTGGGCGAGGTCGTACGACCGCGCCGTCACGGACATATTTGCGATACAGGGGGAGCTTGCCCAGGCGATCGCGGGAGAGCTGCAGTCGGCAATCTCCCCCGAGGCCAGGATTTTGCTGGCAAGGCGCCCCACGGAAAATTCCGCCGCCTATGACGAATACCTGAAGGCCAGGGAGATGCGCGATTCGGGCGGCCTTGGCGAGGAGAGGAAGGCGGTCGCCCTCCTCGAGGACGCCGTGCGGCTCGACCCGAAGTTTGCCTCGGCCTGGGCCGAGCTGGCATCGCAGCGGGCGTTCCTGAATTTCACGGACGAACAGACGCAGAACCAGCTGCGGCTTGCGAAGGAGGCGATCGACGATGCCCTGCGCATCGCGCCGGACGACCCCGACGTGATCGCGGGGCTCGGCGACTATTACTATTATGGCTACCGCGACTACGCGCGCGCGACGGAGCAGTACATGCGGCTTGAGGAGCTGAGGCCGAACGACGCCGTCGTGTTTTCATCCCTTGCCCGCATCCAGCGCAGACAGGGCCGGTTTGCCGACGCCGTGTCCAACCTCCGAAGGGCCGTGGCGCTCGACCCGAACAACAGGGACTCCTTCCTCGGCCTCGCGGAGACGCTTGAGGCCGCCAGGGATTACAAGGAGGCGGAGACCCTCCTGAGGGCGGACATCGGGCGGCACCCGGACGACACCCAGGCGGCCTGGAGGCTCTCGCAATGCGTGTTCAGGGCGAGCGGATCCCTGTCCGAGATCGAGGCGTTCGCGCACCGGACGGCCGATGCCCCGAACCGCGGGCTGCTCCTTTACCTGCAGCTCCAAAACGCTCAGGAGGTCGGCGACTGGGCCGAAGCCGCCCGCCTGGACGGCGAGCAGCGCCATTTCGAGAACACCGAGGACCCGCGCTGGAACCAGGAAATCAATGCCGCCGAGGCGTTCGCCGAGTCGGGCGACATGGCCGCGGCCCGCGTCCGCGCCGCCGAGTCGCTGGCCGGCATGAAGGACGCCCTCGTCGTGCAGCCCAACAATGCCCAGCTCTGGGCTGACATGTCCCTTGCGAATGCGCTTCTTGGGGAGAGGGAGGCGGCGCTGATTTGCACCCAGAAGTCGGCCGAGCTCCTGCCCGAGGCACGTGACGCGCTCATTGGACCCATCAATTCATGCACGCGCGTCCATGCGCTTGCCTGGATCGGGGAGAAGGACAAGGCGCTGGCGGAAATCGAGCGCCTGCTTCACGTGCCGTATGGCCTGAACATCTATTCGGCGAAGGCCTCTTTCCGACCCCTGCGGAGCGAGACTCGCTTCGGGGAGCTGGTGGCGGACGCCAAGAACAACGAGCCGCTGTATTGACCTGGGCTGGCGCCGGCAAAGGGGCCAGCGGGCGCTCAGGGCGTCAGCACCTCGTCGTCAACGGTCCAGAGCCTGCGGTCCGGGCCGGCCGAGCGTATCTCCATCTTTTCCCCGGAGAGCTGGTGGAAGAAGTAGGGGGTTCCCCACCGGTCGCACAACTCGCCCCTTGGGTTGATCGCGGGGTTGTCGGCCGGGATGAAGGCGAAGCCGAGCTTGTTGCGCCCCTTCAGGACGGCGGTGATCTCCGAGTTCTCCCCCACGGGGTTGCCCGAGCGGACGGCCACCCTGTAGGCGATGAATATCTCGTTCACGAGGCGCAGGTCGGAATGGACGTCGCCCGTCGCGGAATTGAGGTCGTCGGCCAGCCGGGAGCGCTCCTCGGCGCCGGTGGCGGGCGCGGAGGCGGGGGCGTCCTTGGGCGCCGAGGCCGCCGGCGCTCGCGGCCTGAGAGCGAGGAAGGCGCGCCCGAGCGGGGCGAGCCTTGGATGGAAGGCCAGCAGGAGGAGCGCCACGCCGAGCGCAAGGGCAGCCCCGAAGAGGCCCGTCCGGATGCGTTGAGATCCCATCGCCGGGGTGGTCGGGCTAGCCCATGAAGCCGAGGTTGGAGGACGCGAACCGCCCGATGTTCGGGAGCACCACCGGCAGGTTCGACGCGCTTACGCCGAACCAGCTTGCAAGGGTCGCGGAGTACTGGTCGACGCTGGTCGTCGGGATCCAGCGGCCCCGGCCGGTGTCCTGGGGCCCGCCGAGCTCGAGGAGGGGCACCTGCCCGTAGATGTCGCCGCCGCTGACCGCGCCGCCCATCACCAGGTGGTGGGAGCCCCACCCGTGGTCGGAGCCGGCGGTGCCGTCGTTCGTCCCGTTCGTGTTGAACGTCCTGCTGAAGTCCGACGCCGTGAACGTCGTCACCTGGTTCGGCACGCCGAGCTCGGTCGTGGCCGCCGAGAACGCGCTCAGGGCCTGGCTCAGCTGCGTGAAAAGGGTCGCGTGCGCCCCGAGCTGGTCGGAGTGGAGGTCGAATCCTCCGAGGCTTGCGAAGAAGACCTGCCGGGTCAGCCCGAGCTGCGGCGCCGCGCCAATCATCCGCGCGATCATTTGCAGCTGGCTGCCGACGCTCGTCGTCGGGAAGACCGTGGCGAGCTTGGGCGCGGAGGCGAGGATCGTGTTCAGCAGCTGGCTGTCGGCGATCGCGCTTGTGGTGGTCCCGCCGAAGGCCGCCTCGAAGAGGTTCTGCTCCTGGAGGTTGAGGATGCTCTGCTGGGCCGCGGAACGCGTGCCGGCGATTCCGGAGCTGCCCGTCCCCGACAGGACGACGGCCCCGGTCGGGTTCACGGCGAACTGGGAGACGACGTTGCCGACCTGGAACGAGTTCTCGCCGGCGACGCTGACCGACATCGAGATCTTCGAGTTGGAATTGAGCGCGTTCACGATGTCCGCGAGGCGGCCCCCCCAGCCGGTCGTGAAGGGCTGGTCGGGCACGCTGCTCTGCCACTCGACCTGCTGGTTCGCGTGCGAGAAGAGCTGGGGCGGGAGCGCCACCGAGCCCGCGTTGTACTGGGCGAGCGTCACCGGCTGGACCAGCGTCCCCGTGTTGGCCATGAGCGCAAGGCTGCCCTCGCCGAAGAGCTGCTGGACCTCGACAAGCGAGGGGTGCAGCCCCCATTGGCGGCCGTCGCTGTAGGTCTTGGGGGAGATGGGCAGCAAGCTCGACTGCGGCAGGGCGAGGACCGTGCGGTCGGCCGCGTAGATCTGGTAGTTCGTGTTGTCGATCGGCACGAGCAGGTTGTTCGAGTCGTTCCCGCCGTAGAGGAACAGGCACACGAGCGCCTTGTAGTCCGAGGGCGACGAGTCGGCCGCGACGGCGCCGATCATCCTGAGCTGGGCCAGGGCGGAGAGCATGCCGGTCGCGCCGACGGCCGCGCAGGCGCGGCCGATGAACCTGCGCCGGGAGAGGTCGTTAGGGGAGTTCATCTTTGGACGGCCGCGTCGGGTGAGGTCGCGGCCAGGTAGAGCGCCATTTGGGCGAGGGTTGCGGGTGCGGTTGCGGCCGGTGCCGAGGAGATGGCGGACTCGACCAGCTGCTGCGTCTGGGCGCTCATGCCGTTGCCGCACAGGAGCTGGTTCAGCGTCGCCGTCATCGCGGCCGGGTTGGACGCGTTCGCGGTGAGCGGCGACAGGTCGAGGACGATGGTTGAGGCCGTCGGGGTGGGGGTGTAGACGGCCGCGTAGATGTCGTTCGGGACGCTGACGGCCGTGCTCGCGGTGGTTATCTGGAACTCCGGCGCAAGGAGCCCGGCGCTGGCGAGCATGCCCTGCTGCACGTAGCCGGGGTCGAAGAAGTTGAACACCGTCTGTGAGCGCAGCGCGGCCTGGCCGAGGGCGTTCTGCGCGCTGAAGATCGGGAACCGGCCCTCCGAGGAGGCCGCGCCGAAGGCGCGGTAGAGGCCCGTCATCCTGAGGAGCGGCTCCTTGAGCTTGCCGAAGCCCGAATCGGCCGCCGGCACCGGCGACCGGGCCTCGTAGTCGAGGAGGATGGCCTTGATGACGGCCGCCAGGTTGCCCCGCGTCCCGGTGCCGTCGTTCGCGAAGACCTGGGCGACCCTGTACACGTAGGCCGGGCTCGGGTTGCTCGTCACGAGGCGCTGGATGAGCTGCGCGCAGATGAAGGGCCCGGTGTTGGTGTGGTTGAAGAGGGCGTCCAGCTCGGCCGCCAGGTCCGTCGCGCCGGTCTGGTTCGCGGGGATCACGATGTTGTTCACGACCGTCTTCTGGGTCTCGTCATGGTATTTAGGATACACCATCATCGGGTCGTCGAAGTCGGCCGGGGCGCCGTAGAAGCTCGGGCTGGCCGCCGTGGAGTAGTAGCCCCAGCCCGTGAAGACGTTCGCGGTCTGGACGATCTCGTTCTGGTCGTACGTCGGGATGGGCAGGCCCGTCGGGTCGAGCATCAGGGTCCCGTCGGGCTGGAGCTCGTTCAGGCCGATCGTGAAGAGCTGCTGGACCTCGCGCGCGTAGTTCTCGTCGGCGCTCGTTCCCTTCGCCGGGTTGGCCGCGGCGTTGCGCAGCATGTTGAGGTAGTTGCCCATCGCGGGGCTGAGCGTCACGTCCTGGAGCAGCTGCCGGAAGTTCCCGAATGCGTCCGCGCCGAGCAGGTCGTAGTAGCTCGCGAGGCCGTCGGCCTCGTTGGCCAGCTCGGAGGCGACGTCGGACGTGACGAATATCTCGCTGAGCGCGAACGCGACCCTCTGGCGGAGCTGGTCGGGCGCCGTCACGGAGACCAGCCACCAAGCGGCCTGCCTGTTGTTCTGGTTCGCCGCCGTCTGGCCCGTGCCAGGGAAGGCCGCGGCGTCAGCGTCGGTCGCCGTCCGGTGGGAGGTCTGCGGCAGCGCCATCTGGTTCGCGATCCATGCGGCGTAGCCCTGGGACTGGAGTGCGGCGATGTCGGCCGTCGTCGGCCCGAAAGTCGCCTGCGTGAGGAAGCGCGGCGCGTCCGCGGCCGTGACCGTGCTCAGGTTGACGGCCGGGGGCGGGGGGGGCGCGGTGAACGCCTGGGAGCCCGTGCTCGCGATGAACTGCCCGCCGAGTTCGCCGCTCGGGAAGGTCGCGCTGTCGATCTCCACGTAGAGGTTGCCCGACCCGAGGGCCGCGACCACCTGGGCGGCCGAGTAGGCGCCCGCTGCCGCCGGCGTCCAGGGGAGGTTGGCGACCTGGCCGTCCGGGAGGTTGAGGACATAGGTCCCGTTGTTCTCGTCGCCTCCGATCGCAAGGTGGGCGACGACCTCGTCGGAGGAGAGGTTGCTGTACGAGACGCTGACGCTCGCGAGGGAACCGTCCGCGCTCACAAGGATGGTCGCCGTGCCGGATCCGCTTGACGCGGGGGCGTTGGAGGTCGGTCGGATCTGGGCCACGAAGAGGGTGGGGGGGATGTTCGTGATCGTCACTGTCGCCGTGCTCGCGGCGCCCACCGCGTAGCCGCTTCCCGGGCTCAGCGTCAGGACGACCGAGCTGGACGACGCCTGCGAGAGCGTCGGGTTGGGGATGACGGCGACCGTGGCCGCGGACTCATACGCGGGAATGGTGAGCGAGCCCGACAGCCCCTGGTAGTCGATCCCGTTGACCGCGCTTCCGCCGACGGCGTAGGCGACCGTGAGCGGGCCGCTGGTGTCGCCGGTGCGGGTCACGGTGACGGCCCCGGGGTTGCCCCCGCTCGTGTCGGCGCTGGCGTCCGTGGCCGTGAGGGTCACGGTCTCGGGGCCGGCCGGCGCCGCCGGGGTTATGTCGTAGACCTCGACGAGCGCCACGCCCGTCGATCCGCCGTTGCCGCTCACGAGGACCGTGTAGGCCCCGGGGCCGACGCTCGCGATGACGGCGGCGTCGAGGCTTCCCGCGGCGAACGCGAACGCCCCGGCGGCCGTGAACGCATCGCTCAGGGACGCCGCGTCGGGCGCGCCGCCTATCGGCGTGCCCCAGTTGTCGTTGCTGGCGACCGTGCCGCCCGACGAGTCGACGACGGAGAACGCGGGGTCAGCGAGGGCGCCGGGCACGCCGAGGGGCGTGAGGGCCGGCCCCGCGGCCCGGATGAGGAGCGTCCTAAGGCCGGTCCCGGCTGCGATCGTGATGCCCGGGATCATGATGCTGCCGCTTGTGCCGACCTCGCCCCGGGTCGACAGGTTGACCAGGCGCGCCGTCGACGGGGTCGCCGCGACCTCGTACACCTCGAGGAGCGCGATCCCGGTCGTGCCGTTCGCGCCGCTGACCTGGGCCGTGTAGGCGCCGGCGGGCAGCGTCGCCACGAGAGCGCTGTCCGCGCTTCCGACCGCCAAGGGGAACGCCCCGACGGAGGCCATGAGCGCGGCGCTCGCGTTCCCCGAGCCCCAGCCCTGGTTGGACTGGATCAGGTTGCCGCTTGAGTCGAAGAGGGAGAGCACCGGCGCCGCCAGCTCACCGCTGACCCCGAGGGGGACCAGCGACGGGCCGTCCGCCCGGATGAGGACCGTCTCGGGGGATCCGGCCCCGATGACGAGGCCCGCGATCATGATGTCGGCACCCGTCCCGACGGGGCCCCGGGTCGAAAGGTTGGAGAGCCTCGGTGAATCCTGGGAGCGCGCGCCGACGGCGCTGAGCGCGAGGGCGAGCGCCAATCCGGCCGTACGGAGGCGCAATCCGTGCGTTGACGCGGGATCGTTCATGGGTCCTATGACGCCGGAAAGGCCCGCCGGTAACGGCCTCGGCGGCCGTTTTACCAATTATTGCGCACAATGGGCCCGCGCGGGCCGTCCCTTGCCGTTCAGGGCCCGGGTCCGGCGGGTCTCACGCGATCTCGTAGAAGGGCGTGCCCTCGCCGTGGCCGACGATGGAGAATTCGCACTTCAGGATCGAGCGAAGGGCCATGAGCGCCTGCTCGACCGCATCGCGGGAATTGCAGTCCCTCGAGAGGTGGGCGAGGTAGATACGCCTCCAGCGCGGGCTCGCGACGCTCGTCAGCAGCTCGCTCATGCGCTCGTTCGAGAGGTGCCCGTGCCGCCCCGAGATCCTGCGCTTGAGCGTCCACGAGCGCCTCGGGTCGGCCTCGAGCATCCGGTGGCAGTGGTTGGCCTCGACGACGACGACGTCGGACTCGCGGATGCGGTCGCGCACGCTCTCGGGCGCGTGCCCGAGGTCCGTCACCCACGCGAGCGTCCGCCTGGGCAGGAAGAGGTCGCCGTCGAGTCCGCTCGAGAACCGGAACCCCACGGGGTCCTGGGCGTCGTGGGGAATGGCGAAGCTCTCGACCTCCAGGTCGCGGTACTGGAACGTGGAGCCCGTCTCGAATATCCTCCACTCGGGGCTCCACGTCAGGGTCTTCTGGACGGCCCGCGCGGTCGCCGCGTTCGCGAAGAACTTCAGGTGCGGGAACTTCTTCAGGCTCTCGATCCCCGAAGAGTGGTCGCTATGCTCGTGGGTCACGAAAACCGCGTCGACGCGCTCGATCGACTCGCCGGCGCCGGCGATCAGCGCGGAGAGCCTGCGGGCCGAGAACCCGGCGTCCAGGAGCAGCCGTGACCCCTCCGTCACGACCAGGGCGCTGTTCCCCGAGCTGCCGCTGCCCAAAATGCAGAACCTCATCGCCATTGGAGAGCTTCAGCGCGCGCCCGGCGCCGGCGCAATGGTATTCCCTCCCGCGAGTTGACCCGCGCCCGAATTGTGGTACCTCTGCCCCTCCATGCCCAAGCTCGCGGAAGACCCCAAGGTGGCGGACGTGTACGTCACGCGGCAGGTGCATTTCAACGCCGGCCACCGACTCTACAACCCGGCCCGCAGCCGGTCCTGGAACGAGCGCAAGTACGGGCCGTGCGCGAACGCGAATGGCCACGGGCACAACTACGTGCTCGAGGCCACGGTGCGGGGCCGGCCGGACCGCGAGACCGGCTACGTGCTGGACCTGGTCGAGCTCAAGCGGATCCTCGAGAAGGCGGTCGTCGGGCCCTGCGACCACCGCAACCTCAACAAGGACGTCGACTTCCTGAGGGGGGTCATCCCGACCGCCGAGAACCTCGTGGTCGCCTTCTGGGATCGGATCGCCCAGAGGATCGGGGCGGGGGCGCTCCACAGCGTCCGCCTCTACGAGACGCCGCGCAACTTCGCCGAGTACCGCGGCCCGGGGGGTTCGCCGTGAGCAAGAAGAAGCCCATGTACCTGCACGCGTCCGCGAACGGCTCGCGCCCGCTCATGGCGAGCACCTATGACGAGCGCTTCCGCCCGTCGGCGAAATACCGCGAGTCGATGCCCGACATCATGGACGTCGCCCACAGCGTGATCCAGGGCGCCCACGTGCCCATCCAGCAGGTGGGCGTCTCGAACTTCAAGGTGCCGCTCAGGATACGCACGAAGAAGGGGGGCTCCCTCACGCTCGAGACGAGCGTCACGGGCACCGTCTCCCTCGAGGCCGAGCTCAAGGGGATCAACATGAGCCGGATCGTCCGCTCGTTCTACGACCACAAGGGCGAGGTGTTCACGGGCGAGAGCGTAGGGCGCATCCTCAAATCGTACCTGCGCCGCGTCGAGAGCAAGGACGCGCGCCTCAAGCTGGAGTTCTCGTATCCCATCCTCCAGAAGAGCCTGCGCAGCGGCCTCGAGGGCTACCAGTTCTACAGGGCCGGCTTCGAGGGCGTCGTGACGCGCTCGGGCGACTACCGGCGGTTCGTCCACTTCGACTTCGTGTACTCGTCGGCATGCCCGTGCTCGGCGGAGCTCGCCGAGCACGCCCGCGACACGCGCGGGGTGTACGGCGTCCCCCATTCCCAGAGGAGCAAGGCCAGGCTGACGCTCGAGGAGGCCAAGGGCCGCAAGATCTGGATCGAGGACGTCCACGCCCTCTGCCTGCGGGCGCTGCGGACGGAGACCCAGGTCATGGTGAAGCGAGAGGACGAGCAGGCCTTCGCCGAGCTGAACGGCGCCAACCTGAAGTTCGTCGAGGACGCGGCCCGCCTGCTCTACAGGGAGTTCGACGCCGACAAGCGCATCTGCGATTTCCAGATCGCCTGCTCGCACCTCGAGTCGCTCCATTCCCACGACGCCGTGAGCGTGATCTGCAAGGGCGTGAAGGGCGGCTTCACCGCGGACTTCATGAATTTCTCGTCCCTCATCTGCTAGGGGCTCCGCCGAAGCATGCCAGCCCGGTCCAAGGCTCCCGTCGTCGTGATCACCGGCGCCTCCCAGGGCATAGGCGCCGCTATCGCGAGGGCCTTCTCCGGGGACATCAGGGGCGTGAGGCTGGCCCTGGTCGCCAGGAACGCGGCCAACCTGGCGGCGGTGGCCCGTTCGTGCGCGAGACTGGGCGCGGACACCGCGGTCTTCCCCTGCGATGTTTCCGCCGAGGCCGAGGTCGCGGCCCTCGAGGCCGCAGTCCGGCGCCGGTTCGGTCGGGTCGACGTGCTGATCAACAATGCGGGCAAGTACCTCGGGGCGCCCTTCCTGGCGACGTCCGTTGCCGACTTTGACCGGATGCTCTCCGCCAACCTGAGGAGCCTCTTCCTCGTGACCCGGGCCTTCGCGCCTGCGATGGTGCGCAGGCGAAGGGGGGACATCTTCAACATGGGCTCGGTCGCCGGGATCGCCGCGCTTCCGGGCGCGCCTGCGTACACGGCGGCGAAATTCGGCGTGGCGGGGCTCTCGAAGGCTATGCGCGCCGAGTTTCGCGACAAGGGCGTGCGCGTGTGCTGCGTCCATCCCGGGGCCACCGTGTCCCCCTCGTGGAAGGGTAGCGGCGTCCCCGCCGGGCGGATGATGCCGGCCGAGGACGTGGCCCAGGCGTTCCTGTCGATTTACAAGATGACCCGCAGGACGGTGGTGGAGGAGGTCGTCCTGCGGCCCCAGCTCGGGGACTTGTAGAGCGCGCTGCGGGCGGTTTTGCCGCACCCTGCACGACGGAAGTGGGGTGTCCTAGGCATTTTGCGGGAAAACCGTAATGCCAAAGGCGGGCAATATTAGCTAAGACAATGAATTGTAATAACTAGGGATAGCGGGCCTCAGCTGGCACGGCGCAGGCTTTATTCGGCGGCGAATCAGGAACTGTGATCCGCCCTTCGATACCAACTTAAAACCGATGAATGCCCTCAACGCCCTCGCCTTTGCCGCGCTTGGATCGCTCATGGAGATCCTGCCGAAAGCGTTCCCGTCGTGGTTCCCGCCGACCGGGTCCGACCAGGCGAGCGCACGGGCGCTCTGGCTCGCACTGATGGGCGCGGTGCAGATCTGCGTCGGCGCGGGATTCATCATGCGCGTCCATGTCGTCCCGTTCGTCCACGGCATCCTGTCGATTGTCCCGGCGGAATCAGGCACGCTCGCCCTTCCGAATCCGCGCGGCGTGACCGGGCGCTGAGTTTTCCGGGCCGACGCCGACTAGAGAAGCGTTCCCTGGGAGTCGGCGCCGGGCTTGTGCCCCACGGCGGCGTAGCCCTTCTCGGTCAGGACGCGCCCCTGCGGGGTCCTCTGCAGGTAGCCCTCCTGGATAAGAAAGGGCTCGTGCACCTCCTCGAGCGTCTCGGCCTCCTCGCCGACGGCCACGGCGATGGTGCTCATCCCGACGGGCCCCCCGCGGTAGTTCTCGGCCATGGCGCGGAGCATGCGCTTGTCCATCTCGTCGAGGCCGGCCGCGTCTATCTCGAGGAGCTCGAGGGCGCCGGCGGCGACGTCGCGCGTGATGACCCCCTTCGCCCTCTCCTGCGCAAAGTCCCTGATGAAGTTGATTAGGTTGTTGGCGACCCGCGGCGTCCCCCGGGCGCGCTTCGCGATCTCGCCGGCGCCGCCTTCGTCAATCTCGACCTTCAGGAGCGCGCAGCTCCGGCGCACGATGCAGTGGAGCGTCGCCGTGTCGTAGTAGTCGAGCCTCGTCTGGAGCGTGAACCTGGACCTGAGCGGCGCCGTCAGGAGGCCCGAGCGGGTCGTGGCCCCGATGAGCGTGAACCTGGGGAGGGTCAGGCGCACGCTGCGCGCGTTCGGGCCCTGGTCGATCATGATGTCGATCCGGAAGTCCTCCATCGCCGAGTAGAGGTACTCCTCGACGGTCTTCGGGATGCGGTGGATCTCGTCAATGAAGAGGATGTCGCCCTCCTCAAGGTTCGTCAGGAGCCCGGCCAAGTCGCCCGCCTTCTCGACGACGGGCCCCGAGGTCACGCGTACGTTCCTGCCGAGCTCGTTGCCGAGGATGAAGGCCAGCGTCGTCTTCCCCAGCCCCGGGGGCCCGGAGAGGAGGATGTGGTTCAGGGGCTCGCCCCGCTTCTTCGCCGCCCCGACCATCACCTGCAGCCGCTCTATCGTCTTGGCCTGGCCCGCAAAGTCCTTGAAGGAAAGGGGACGCAGCGCGGCCTCGGCCGCCGTCACAGGGGCCGCGAGGGTCGACGTGACAAACCCCATGCCCTTGCCGTGGTCGCCCGGTGTCTTGGGGGCGTTCATTTCCAATCCAGGTCCGCCCCAAGGGAGCGGAGGTTCTCGACGAACCGAGGGTGGGCCCGTTTGATGATCTCGGCGTTGCGGACGACGCTGCGGCCCGGGATGGACGCGGCGACCATGGTGAGCGCCACGGCCGCGCGAATGACATAGGGCGAGTCGACCACCGCCGGCCGCAGCGGCCTGTTGCCGAAGACGACGATCCGGTGCGGGTCGCTCACCAGCACGTGGGCGCCGAACTTGGCGAGCTCTGGCATCCACGAGAATCCGTTCTCGTAGACCTTGTTCCAGAAATGGATGGTGCCCTCGCAGCGGGTCGAGAGCGCGATAAGGAGGGGCAGGAGGTCCACCGAGAAGTACGGCCAAGGGGCCGCCTCGATCTTCGGCAGGAGGTTGGCGGTGAAGGGCGCCTGGATCACCCTTTTCTGGTCGCTGCGGACGATCGCGGTGTCGCCGTCATGCGTCACGACCACGCCCAGCTTGCCGAACGAGCGCGTGATGAGGTCAAAATGCTCCGGCACCGAATGGGTTACCCTGACCTCGCCGCCCGTTATCGCGCCGAGCGCGAGGAAGGTCGTCACCTCGTGGTAGTCCGTCCCGATCGCGATCGTCGCGCCGTGGAGGGAGTCCACGCCCTCCACGCTGAGCATGCTGGTGCCTATGCCGCTGATCCGGGCGCCCATCGCGACCAGCGCCTTGCAGAGGTCCTGCACGTGGGGCTCGCTCGCCGCGTTTATCAGGGTCGACGTCCCCTGGGCGACGGAGGCCGCCATCGCGAAGTTCTCGGTCACGGTGACGGACATGTAGTCCAGCCAGTGGCGGGCCCCGCGGAACCCCCCGCGCACCGAGATGGTGAGCGGGTCGCCGGGGTCAACCTCGGCCCCGAGCGCGGCCAAGACGTCCAGATGGGGGTCGATCTCGCGCACCCCGAGCGAGCATCCCTTCGCGTTGGAGCGGATCGCGATCCGGCCGAGCCTGCGCAGGAGGGCGGGGTACAGGAGTACCGTGGAGCGCATGTCCTGGGGCAGCTCCGCGTTCGCGAGGGTGCTGCGGAAGGAGCAGTGGTCGACCCTCATGACTCCCCCCTCCCTGTCCCAGGCGATCGCCGAGCCCTGGGACTCGAAGAACGTGACGAGCTTGTCCAGGTCCGTGATGTCCGGGACGTTCGTGAGGGTCACCGGCTCGTCCGTGAGCAGCGTCGCGCACAGGATGGGCAGCACGGAGTTCTTGTTGCCCGAGGGGGTTATTGTGCCGGAGAGGGGCTTGCCTCCGTTGACGACGAGATCTGCCATGGACAAATAAAAAAGGCGCCCGCACGAAGCGGACGCCTTGGAATGCGCTCGTTGCCGAGCGCCTTGGCAAGATTTAACTGGGGCGAGCCGGCCCCAGGGGATCAGATGGCGCCGCCGCCCTGGTGCCCCTCGGAGCGGGGCTCGCCGCCCCGGTCGCGTCCCGGGCCGCCCCGGTTGCGCCGGCGCCGGTGGCCGCCGTGGCGTTCGCCGCCGCGGTTCTCACCTTCGCCGCCTTGCTGGCCTTCAGGGCGGGGTCCGCCCTGGAATGAGCGCTCCCCGCGGAAGCCCTGGGGATTGCCCCCGTGCCCGCGCCCTCCGCGGTGGCGCCTGCGGTGGCGATGCCCGTCGCCCTGGAGCGCGCTGCCGAACTCTCGCGCGGCAACTGGCGCCTCGGCGGGCTTTGCAGCCCCGAAGAGGGACTTGAGCCATGCCATGAAGCCCTTTGGCGCCGGCGCGGCCTGGGCGGCCTGCTCGGCCGGCCTGCTGTGCTCGCGCTGGGGCTCCTCGTCGCGCGGATCGCGCGGCTGGCGGTCGAACCGCGGGTCGCGCGGCTGGCGCACGTCGCGGGGATCCCGGGGCTG
>Ga0302324_100004520_pt1 | contig 30721 bp, 29 predicted proteins | sample Palsa_T0_1_FD_201949 | JGI IMG/M metagenome (GOLD analysis project Ga0302324, IMG submission 201949) | Peat permafrost microbial communities from Stordalen Mire near Abisko, Sweden - Palsa_T0_1 | ecosystem: Environmental > Terrestrial > Soil > Palsa > Peat permafrost | place: Sweden: Abisko... | reverse complement strand
GGACGAGATCGAGGTCATGCGGCAGACCGGCGTCGCCCGGATCAAGCCGGAGGTGCGCGATGAGGTCGCGGCGTATCTGGCCGCGGCCTTCGGCCCGGACTCGGCGACGCCGGAATCGCCGACCGAGCTGCCGGCCTACCAGAAGGTCAAGCAGGAACGCGATTCATTCAGCGATGAGGCTCTCAACATCGTCTATGTCGACTACCAGTTGACGGGCGACCCCAGGGACCGTCCGGGATCGGCGCGGCCGGACAGGGACGGCTTCATGTGGATGGAGATGTCCGGGGGGCTGTCGCGCCTCGATCCGGCGACCGGAGCGATCAAGACGTGGCGGTTGACCGATCTCAGCAGCAATTTCATCCACGAAATCCTGCCGACGCCCGACGGCTCGGTGTGGCTCACGCTCGAAGCCCAGGGCGGATTGGCGCGGTTCGATACGCGCGCCGAGAAATTCGAGGTCTACATCGACCAGAAGATGATCGATGATTACAACGTGTCGAAGCCGGTGCAGAAGGATCCCAACGATCCCTTCCCGAATCTTCCCGACCCCCGGGGTCCCCAGGGCGGCGGGGCGCGTAGCCATACGGCAGCGGTCGACCATGATGGAAACATCTGGGTGTCGGGTCGCCCGCTGAAGAAATTCGACGTCAAGACGGGACGATACACGTTCTTCACCGAGGAGGCGCCCGACACCTATGGGATCGCCGTCGACCAGAAGGGCAATGTCTGGTTCGCGCAATTCAACGCGAAAGACCATCAGAACATCGGCGTGGTCGACGTGAAGACCAACAAGGTCACGAGATACGATCCGCCCGCCGGGGTTTCGCCGCGGCGCCTGAAGGTCGATTCCAAGGGGATGGTGTGGATCGGCGACTATTTCGGCGGCAGCCTGACGCGCTTCGATCCCGGTACCAAGGAGTTCAAGAGCTTCAAGCTGCCCGGCCCGATGCCGACACCCTACGGCATGGAAGTCGATCTCAACGACAACGTCTGGTACGCCTCCATGTACACCGACGTGATGGGCAGGCTCGATCCCAAGACCGGCAAGGTGATCGAATATCCCTCGCCTTACGGCGAGCGCGGCACCCGCGACATGGTCGTCGATGCCAAGGGCCGCATCTGGTACGGCGCGCAGCCCTATTTCAAGGCGGGTTATGTCCGGGTGCGGACGGAGGCGGAAAAGCTCCTCGCGCTGGGGAAGTAAGTTCGCCGGACGCCGTTATTCCGGGGCCGGCCGTCAGGCCGGCACCCGGAATCCATGCACTCTGCAAAATGTTGTGGATTCCGGATTCGCGCGATGCGAATCACGCGCGCGCGTAGGCGCCGCGGCCGAAGATGCGGTCCTTCGCCTCGTCGGTGGCGTGGTCGCGGCTCGATACGATGGCGTCGACCTTGGCGAGCGCGCGCTTGACGGCGGGACGCGCGGAGATCGCGTCGAACCAGCGGGCGAGATTGGGATGATCGGCCCATTTCACGCCGAAGGCGTCGTGGTTGCGCGTCCACGGAAACGTGGCGATGTCGGCGATCGAATAGTCGGCGCCGCCGAGATAGGGGCACACGCCCAGCCGCTTTTCGAGCAGATCATAGAGCCGGCGCATCTCGGTGCGGTAGCGGCTCAGCGAATACTCGTTGCCGGCCGGCGCGAAACGGGTGAAATGCACGAACTGGCCGAAGGTCGGTCCGACGCCGGTGAGCTGGATCATCAGCCACTGGATCACGTCATAGCGCTTCGCCATGTCGGCGGGCAGCAAGCGCCCGGTCTTGTCGGCGAGGTACATCAGGATCGCGCCGGATTCGAACACGGCGTAGGGCTTTCCCCCCGGGCCCTCGTGATCGACGATCACCGGGATCTTCTTGTTGGGATTGAGCGCGACGAATTCCGGCTTGAAATGGTCGCCCTTCCAGACATCGACGGGAATGGTACGATAAGGGAGCTCCAGCTCTTCGAGCATGATGAACACCTTCTGCACGTTGGGGCTGGTCAGCACGTAGAAATCGATCATGACGATGTCTCACGGTTGGCGGAAGGGTGGCACCCTATCGGGGGCCCCGGCGGCCGGCAATACCGCGCCGGCGCACGGCAGATGCGCGGTTGAAGCGACATCTTCTACCCGCCGCGACTGCTGCTATAAGCTCGGATCCAAAGGGAGGCCCGCGTGCAGGTTCGGCGTTTTCATCTCTGTGCCGCCGCTCTCGCGCTCCTCGTGCTCATCGCGTGCGCCGGCACCGCCGCGCGGGCGCAGGAGCCCTATCCGACCCGCCCGGTCGAGATCATCGTGCCGTTCGCGGCGGGCGGCGGCACCGATCTCATTGCGCGGCTCATGTGCGACGGGCTCGGCCAGCGGCTCGGGCAGTCCTTCGTCGCGGTCAACCGGCCCGGCGCCAACACCAATGTCGGCACGCTGGCTGCGATCCGCGCCAAGCCCGACGGCTATACGCTGCTGATGGCGAGCCTCGGGCTGGCCGCCAATCCGTCCCTCTACACCAGGCTGGCGTTCGATCCGCTGGCGGATCTCGCGCCGATCTCGCTGATCGCCAATGTGCCGACCATCCTGGTGGTGAACGAGGCGCTGCCGGCGGATACGCTGGGCGAACTCGTCGCCTACATCAAGGGGCGGCCGGGCGAGCTCAACTACGCCTCCTACGGCGCCGGTTCGAGCCCTCACCTCGCCGCCGAGCTGTTCCAGTCCGTCACCGGCACCATGATCGTGCACGTGCCCTATGGCGGCGGCGGTCCGGCGGCGCTGGGGGTCCTCGGCAATTCCGTGCAGATGCTGTTCTCCAGCGTCGTTCCCGTGCTGGGCATGGTGCGCGGCGGCAGCATCAAGGCGATTGCGGTGGCGTCGGAGCGGCGGCTCGCGCTGCTGCCGGACGTGCCGACGTTCAAGGAGAGCGGGGTCGACTACGTGACCGGCACCTGGTTCGGCATCCTCGCCCCGGCCAAGACGCCGGCGCCGGTCATCGCGCGCATCGACGCAGCGATCGCGGACATGCTCCGCGATCCCGCGATCCGCGCCAAGCTGACCGAGCAGGGCGCCGAAGTCGCCGGCCTCGGGCCGGCCGCGTTCGCAAGCTTCCTGCGCGATGAAACCGCGCGGTTGTCGGCGGTGATCCGCCGCGCCAATATCCGGCTGGACTGACCAGGAGACCACCGTGAACGCCCCACCCGACAAGCGCCTGACCGGCCGCATCGCGCCCGAACGCATCCGCATGTTGATGACGCCGCCGCCGCCGGCCGGCGCGGTCGAACGCTTCAAGGCGATCGGCGACCCCACGGGCGTGATCTCCGACGCCATGGACGAGCTCGGCATTCCCGCCGGCGTGATCGGCGCCTCCGTGCTCAAGCCGACCATTCCCGGCACCACCATGGTCGGCCCGGCGCTGACGCTGCGCAACATCCTGCAGCGGATCGATCCCCTGGAAGGCGCGGCCAATGCCGTCAACCGCATGGCGGAATTCGAGGCGCACAACCTCGCCACGCCCGGCGACGTGCTGGTGATCCAAGGCGTCTCGGCGATCTCCAACATGGGCGGCATCTCCGCCCAGACCGGCAAGCGCCAGGGCGAAGCCGGTGCCGTCGTCATGGGAGGAATCCGCGACATCGCCCATTCCCGCGCGGTCGGCTACCCCTTGTGGGCGAGCGAGATCAGCCCGGTCACCGGCAAGTGGCGGCTCGAGGCGGTGGAGATCAACGGCGCCGTGCAGATCGGCGAGATCAGGGTCGAGCCCGGCGATCTCGTCGTCGCCGACGACACCGGCGTCTGCTTCATCCCGCGCGCGCGCATCCTCGAAGTGCTCGACCTCGCCGAGCGCAAGGCGAAGGCCGAGGACCTCCGCTGCAAGGCGATCGACGGCGGCATTCCAGTGCCCGACATCTCGCGCGCCACTTACGGGGAGAAATAGCGGTGGCGAAATACGTCGTCGCGCCGGCCGGCGAGATTTCCCCCAGCGGGCGCAAGCTGTTCGAGGTCAGGGGCCGCAAGATCATCGTCTTCAATCTGGCCGGCGAATTCTTCGCGGTGTCGGACCGCTGCCCGCACCAGGGCGGCCCGCTGTCGAAGGGCATCGTGACCGGCTTCGTGGAATCGCGGGAGCCCGGCGAATACTGCTACAGCCGCAGGGGCGAGGTGATCCGCTGCCCCTGGCATTCCTGGGAATACGACATCCGCACCGGCAAGTCGTGGTGCGATCCGCGCCGCGTCCAGGTGCGCAACTTCGAGGTCAGCGTCGAATCCGGCGCGCGGCTGGTCGAAGGTCCCTATGTGGCGGAGACCTTCGCGGTCAGCGTGGAGGGCGAATATCTCGTGGTGAGCATGTGAGAGCCGCAAGGGGCGAGACCAAGGGCGGGACGTTGGCTGCGCCGCCCATGTCGCCGTTCCCCCTTTCGCGCCCGGCGGCAGGTGATATACACGCGGCATCGAAGTCCGCGCTGTCGGTTGGGCGGACGATCAGGGAGAGGATCCATGTTCAAGAGAACGCTCATCATTGCCGCATTCACGCTACCGGTCCTCATGGCGCCGGTTTTCGCGCAACAGTCCGGCATCAAGCGGACGCCGCTGCAGACCGTCGATTTTCCTCCCGGCTTCCAGACGGTGAGCGCGATCGCCGAAATCCCGGCAGGCGGCTGCGCCGGCCGCCACACCCATCCGGGGGCCGAGAGCACCTACGTGTTGGAAGGCGATATCACCGTCAAGATCGAAGGCAAGCCGGACCAGCAGCTCAAGGCGGGTCAGTCGTTCCAGATTCCGGTCGGCGCGGTGCACGACGCCTGCACCACCGGCGGAATGAAAGTGCTCGCCACGTATATCGTCGAGAAGGGCAAGCCGGTCGCATCGCCGGCGCCGTAGCCGCGCGGGACATCGCAGGTTCCGATCCGCGATCCGCCCTTCCGGCCTCGGTGAGCGCCGCCGGGCGCCTCGACCGCCCGGCGCGTTCGCCGACCCCCCTGCTCGTCGACGGCAAACCTCTGGAAAACCTGGGGTACTGAGCGGTCAGGGAGAGCGGCTCGAACTGATCATGCGGGGTGGCGTCATTTTCAAGAATGCTCTGCAATGACGGCCGCAGGCCGATGCGGCTGGGCCGATTGAGTTGTCACGAGGCAAACTTGCAGCGGTCATTTTGCCTCTGCGGGCGCGGCTATAGCTCAGGCATCGTGGGCGATCTGGCGGCGCGCCTCATCGGCGATCGGGTGGACGGCTTCGGCGGGAGGCGATCCGACGAGGCTGTAGCCTATGCCACGATCGGCCCAGGCGAAGCCGTTGACGGCGCCCTGGGTGAGGGGCGACATCGCGGCGTTTTTCTCGGTCGCCATCGGCCGGGCGAGCATGACCAGCCGCGTCCCGTGGTCGTCGTCGTACATGTACAGTACCGCCGGCCCATGGGCCGTGGCGACCAGGCGGCCGCCCATGAATCGGTAGCCGGAGGCCGACAGATCAGGGACGGCGACCGGACGCCCGAGACGCTGCGAGACCCACGCGACCAACTCGGCACGGTCGGATGCACGGAGCTCGATCGGACGGATGTGGTCGGGCGCGTAGACCGCATAGCTGTCCGCCGCCTCCCGCGCCAGGGACGCGACGCCTTCGGTCGGTCGCTGCGACATGCTCTTCAGGGACCAGCCGCCGGCGCCGCCCACGAGGATGAGCGCCACCGCAGCCGCGGCCGAAGCCCACCAGGGGACCCCGCGCGGGCGCCGCTGTATCGCGGTCATGCGAACGAGATCGAGCTGCGAGGGCAGCGGCTCTTCGGCGACAGGCGCCAGCGCGGCGCGGAGCACATCCCTTTGCCGGACATAACCATTGATCCTCGCGGCAATCTCGGGGTGCTCGGCGACATAGGCTTGAACTTCCGCGACACGCTTCGGCTCGAGTCTCTGATCGACGAAGCCATGAAGATCGTCCTCGGTGATGGGGCGCGTGGTCATTTCACTCTCCGCAGTTGCGGGTGGGCGGCGTCCGGCCGCGCCTCCCCGCTCATTTCCTTTGCGAGGCTGTCGCGCGCCCGCGAAAGCCGTGACATCACGGTGCCGATCGGCACATCGAGGACTTTGGCCGTCTCCGCATAGGAGAGGTCCTCGACCGTCACGAGGAGCAGCACGGAACGGTGCTCCTCGGGCAGTCTTGCAAGAGCGTCCAGCACCTCTCGATAGTGAACTTGCTGATCCTGCGGTGCGTCGACGGCGAGCGCAGCCTCGTCCGTGTCTTCGATCGCGACATGAAGCGGTCGTCGGGCCATGCGGCGGAGCCTTGTCCTGAAGAGATTATGGAAGATGGCGAATACCCAGGCGCGCGGGTTGCCGTCGACGCGCCGCTGATGCCAGCGGGCGATGGCAAGCTCCAGGCAATCCTGCACGAGATCGTCGGCCGTCGAGCGATCCCGCACCAGACCGCGGGCATGGCGGCGCAGGGCCGGGATGATCGGCTCGATGAGACTTGCCATGTCACTCATGATCGTCGGCCCAAAATATACGCCCTGGAGGAGGTCAGCGCGCTTGAAGCTGGACGACCTTGCCCGGCTGTGCAGCCGTCCCCTCGGCGACGACGAGATAGCGACGCTCGTCCTTCGCCTCGCCCTGCACGATCTGGCGGATCGGACCCACGGCGTTGACGATCGCGGACCCGGCCGGATTGCTCATGAATGCAGCGAGCGCCTGGATCTCGCCGGTGCCCCTGGGATTGGTCGTCAAACCCAGCAGATAAGGCTTCTTCGGCTCGAGGCCGGTGACCGCGGCCTGGACGACTTGGATCAATCCTTGATCGAAGAGGGTGACGCTGGTCACCGGCTTTGCCGGCTGCGTCGTCGTGGCCAGCGACAGGTGTGCCGCATTGCCGGCGAGACCGAGCGGCTGCAGGTTCTGAGTGCCGTCACCCTCCGTCACCGCATTCGGAACATAGGCGATCGCCTGAGGCGCTTGGCCGATCGGGATGTTGCCGACGACCTTGTTGGTGGCTGTATCGATCGCGGCAAGTGCGTCGGCGTTTTCGAGGCCGACATAGACGCGCGTGCCGTCTCCCGAAGGCCACACGCCGTGCGGCAGGTTGCCCACCGGGATCGTCGCGACCTGCGCGAAATTGTCGGTGCGGAACACCTTCACCTCGTTGAGGCCGCCGATGGTGACATAGGCGAAGGTGCCGTTGGCGGTGTGGGCGAAGTTCACGTGGTTCGTGATGGGACCGGTATCGAGCGTCTCGATCAGGTCGAATGGGGGCTGCGCGTTGAAGATCTGGGTCTTGCCGATGTCCTTCAGCGTGAACCAGACCTGCTTGCCGTCGGGCGTCGCCGCGATGTTGGGGCAGAACGGACTCGCCTGCTTCACGCGCGCGACGATCTGGTGATCGGCGACCGTCACGACGTCGACTTCGGGATTGAAGGACGAGCACACATAGCCGTATTTGCCGTCGGGCGAGAAGATCTGCATGCCGGGTCCGGGCGGCGTCACGATGCGGGTCTTTTCTTCGTAGGTCTTGGCGTCGAGAACGTCGACATAGTTTTCGCCGCGCACCGTCACCCAGACCTCGCTTCCATCCGGCGTATAGAACGCTTCGTGGGGAGAGCGGCCGATATAGGTCGTGTTCTTGACGGCGTTCGAGCCGGTGTCGATGAAGGTCACGGAGTTCGAGCCGATCGAGACGATCGCCAGTGTCTTGTGATCGGGCGAGAAGCCCATGCCGTGCACGAGGACCTGCCCCTTGTAGAGCGGGCTGAAGTTGGTCGGACTCGGATCGCCCAGGCGAATGACGCCGAGGAGCTTGTTGTCGGCCGGATCGGTCACCGAAACCGTGTTGGAGAACTGCTCCGCCGCATAGACGCGGTCATGATGGCTGACGGGAACATCCGCATCGCCGGCGGCGCCGGGAGCCTGTCCGGCCAAGGCCGGCAGCGAGCAGGCCAGCATCGTGGTCGCGAGCAAGCCTGAGTAATGATGACGGTTCATGAATATTCGCTCCTATTGCATCTTCATGGACGGGGACTTGGGCATCGATCCCGGCGGCATGGACGAGCAGCCGGGTGCGGAAACGGCGGATGAGTCGCCAGCGGGAACTTGCGTCGGAGCCGGCGCCGCGGCGGGCAGCGGCTGGCCGAGCGCCAAGCGCATCGCGACGATTTCCTGCTGCTGATCGACGATGATCTCCTGCGCGATGCGGTGCAGCTGCTCGTTCTTGCCATAGCGCAGCTCGGCCAGCGCCATGTCGATCGCACCTTGGTGGTGCGGAATCATCATGGCGGCGAAGTCGGCATCGATATCGCCTGTGGGCGTGACTTTCATGCCGACCATCATCTTGTCCATGGCGGCCGCATTCTCCGTCAGGAAGGGCGCTTCGTCGGGATATCGTTGGCCCGAGCAGATGTCGGCGGCGGCGTTGAACGCTGGATCGGATGCCGAGGGTGCGGCGTTTTGCGCTCCGGTGCCGATCGGCCGGAAAAGGCACAGGGCCAAGGCCAATGCCGCGACCGAGGCAACACTCGCCAGCAGAAGTGTGCGCTTGCTCATGATTCCAGTCTCCTGAGGTGATCGCGAGGCGCCTTGAGCGGTGATGACGCTCGCTGCATCGGATTATTCCATGGGCACACGAATTTTCTGGCGGCGGACGGCGCGCCTGTCTCGCCGGCTTCTGAAATTGTTGTCCCATATGGAATAATTTCGAAGCGGCGACGTCATCTTTACCTATGGATACGACGATTGCATGCAAGAGCCGGCTGGCGCCGGCGCTGATTTCCGGAAGCGCGGCGATCGTGCTCAATACGCTGGCGCTTAAAGCCGCGGACCTCGTTCCCCTCGCCACGGCAAAGGGCGGGCTGCTACGCCTTCTTTCATCATGGTTCGCGGCCCCGCTCGCGGACATGGGCATTGCGTCGGCATGGTCTCGCGCTGGAGCGCCGGCCCCCGACGGTCCGGTCTTCCAGACGGGCTTCCATCTTGTCGTCGGAATCCTGATGGCGCTGTTCTATGCTTACGTGCTCGAACCTGTGCTTCCCGGGGGAGCTGCCCGCAAAGGCGCGGTTTATGCAATCGCGGTTTGGCTGCTGAACGCCGTCGTCGTGTTGCCTGCAACCGGCGAAGGATTTGCCGGCAGCGCCCATCTGACGCTTGCCGGCATCGTTTGGTACGCGGCGGCGCATAGTTTGTTCTTCATGGTCTTGGCGATGGCGTACGGAGCCTTCAGGCATCGCTCGAGCTCATGACCGACGCCTGCACCAAGGCGTCGAGATGCTCAATCCGCCCCCTTTGATCCGGGCCAGGTAATCGACGATCGCCTTGACGTCCTCGTCCACGACCGGCGCCTTGTAGACGTACCGCATCTTGTCGGCTTCCGTCTCCCAGGCCTTGCGTTCCATGCCGCTAGGGGATCGCGCCGGTGGCACCAGGCGGCGCCATTTTGAAGAACACTCTGCAATGACCAGCGCCGCGCAGGTCGATCAAGTCCGGCGAAAAATCGACTGCCTGGAAAGCCGTCAATTGTGCACCCGCTCAGGCGCTCTGCACCGGAGGCGTCGGCGGCGCATCCGGCGGCGGCGGCGGGCCCGGTATCCGGGCATCGTGAACCGGAAACGGAATCTTGACGGCCGCGTCGCGGAACCGGCGCAGGATTTCCATCTGCAGGTCGGTCTTCACCGCAAAGGACTGCTCCACATTGGCGATGAGGCAGCGCAGCTCGAAATCGATCCCGATATCGCCGAGGCCGATGAGATAGACGGCGGGCGCCGGCGCGCGCAGAACCTGCGGATGCTGTGCGCCGCATGCCAGCAGGATCTCGCGCACCTTCTCGGCGTCGCTGTCGTAGGCGACCCGTACCTTGACGACGACGCGCCCCATGGTGTTGCCGTGGGTCCAGTTCTTCACCACGCCGGTGATGAAATCCTGGTTGGGGATGATCACGCTGGCGCGGTCGAAGGTCTCGATCTCGGTGGCGCGCACGCTGATGCGGCGCACCCAGCCTTCCTCGTTCTTGACCACCACCCAGTCGCCGACCCGGATCGGCCGCTCGGCCAGGAGGATGAGGCCGCAGACGAAGTTCGAGACCACCGATTGCAGGCCGAAGCCGATGCCGACCGAGAGCGCGCCGGCGATCAGCGCGATCTTCTGCAGGTCGATTCCGAGCGCGCCCAGTGCCAGCGCCAGCACGGCGACGAGGGCGGTATAGCCCGACAGCGCCGCGATCGAGTTCTGCAGGCCGGCGTCGAGCCCGGTGCGCGGCAGGAACTGGCTCTCGAGCCAACGCTGGCCGCCGCGGATCGCCAGCAGCCCGATGAGGAGGATCGCGAGCGCCGCGAGCATGTTGGCCGGCGACAGGCTGATGCCGCCGAGGGCGAAATTCCAGCTCGAGATCCGGAACACGCTGAAGATGTCGTCGGCGAACAGGCCCGAATAGCCGACGAACAGCAACAGCGCGAAAACGATCAAGATCAGGCGCACGACCGCCGACACCAGCGCAGCGACGAGATCGAGCGCGTGGGGCGAAATGCCGAACAGTGCCGCCATCCGCCGCCCGCGGGGGGTATCGGCGGCGGTCACCTCGGTGGTGAAGGCATCGACGAAGACCAGCGCGATCGTGAGCGCCCCGCCGATCGCCAGCGCCGCGAGCAGGCGCACGGCGAGGAACACGGAAAACCCCACATAGCCGGTGACGAGGGCGACCACGATCGCGACGGCGATCGGCCACAACACGATCCGCAGCCACGGCAGCCGCGCGCCGGCCGCGCCGGCGTTTTCGGCACGAAAATCGGCTTGGGCGGAACGCCACAGCAAATGCATCACGATGACGAGGACCGCGAAGGCGAACAGCGCCCCGGTGGCGACGACCGGCGCCAGTGGAGCGCCGCAGGCGCGATGCAGGACATTGAGGAAGACGGTCAACCCGAACGCCGCCGCGGCCCAGCTGAGATGGGCGGCATAGCTCTCCGCCGCCTGGTCGGCCCACGGAATGATGCGACGGGCGCTTTCGCCCGGGGCGAACAGGGCGACGGCGACCCCGCGTCCGAACCCTGCCACCGCCGCGGCGATGGCCAGCCCGAAGCCGAGATCGGCGGCCGGCTGCGGTATCACCCTGTAGTCTCGCAACACCAGCACGAACGCGACGGTCAGGGCGGGCGCTGCCAGGGCATGCGCGCACAGGACGACGAGCGCGCGGAGCGCCTTGTCGAAACGCCGCGGTGCCGGCCGCGCGGTGATGCGGCGCGTCCAATGCAGCGCGACCCACGCCCCTGCCGCGATGGCAATCAGCGCGAGAAGCGCCGCCAGCACGCCGCTCGGCTCGTAATTGGCGCGGGCGACGGCCGCCCATGAATTCAACAGGCCGCCGAGGCTGCGCACTTCTGCCGGGATCGCGTCGGCGGCGTCGCGCCAGAATCCGGGATCGAACAGGTTGGCGCTGTGGGCAAACAGGCGATCGGTAAACAGCTGGCGGCGGCGGGCGTTGATGCCGTCGGAGAGCTCGTCGGCCCGTCCGGCCAGGAGCCGGGCCTGCTTGGCGGCGCCGTCGACCTCGCTCTGGGTGGCGGCGAGGCGGCTGCGTTCCGCGGTGATCGTGGCGTCCTCGGGAGCGCCCGCGGCCGGGGCCTCGCCGAGCTGGGCGAGGCGGTCTGTGATCAGCTTGAGGCGAGGTTCGAGCGCCGCCGCATGGTCCCTGATCTGATCGCGCAACGGCCCCAGGCGTTGCTTGAGCGCGGCAAGCGCGTCCTCGGTCCGGGCATCTTCATTGAAGTTGCGCGAGATATTGTCGAGTTCGGTCTTGAACGCATCGAGGTCCGCCGCCGCCGGCCGCTCGGCAGGGACAGGCACGGCCGCCTGGGGCGCCGCCGCGGGCGGCTGGGCCGACGGAGCGGGCGCGGACGGCGGCGGTTGTTGCGCGACAGCTGCGGCGCCGGCACAGGCCAGCGCCGCCACGATCAGGGCGGTGCGGCACCAATGAAGGGGGCTGCGGCAAGGATGGCGAAGCATGCCAGACATTAGCAGGCCGGCATTCGGAATCATAAAACGCTGGTCCGCGAGCTTGCTGGGATTTGCTCCCCGACTTCGGGGAGGGTCAGGGTGGGGTCTGCTTCTCCGAGCGCCCCTGTCCTGGAAAAACCCCATCCACCGCCCCCCGAAGACGGGGAGGGAGCAGATATATCCATGCTCGCAACGCGGACTGGGTATGCCGCAGCGCGAGCCGCGACAGCTTGCCCGGCCCGGGGACTTTTGACGCGCGCGTGATGTGTGTATGACACTGGCAGCCATGGGGTCCGGACGCCGAACGGCCGGGCATGGCGCCCCTTCAGGGTTGCACCAGATGACAATTTCCAAAATCAAGGTCCGCGACGGGGCACAGCTCGCCTACGAAGTCCGCGGACGCGTAACAAATTCTCCGCCGATCGCTCTCATCCATTCGCTGGGAATGGATCACAGCTTCTGGAACGCGGTGACCCCGGCGCTGGCCGAAACGACGGCCGTGCTGGTCTATGACTGCCGCGGCCATGGCCGCTCCGACAAGCCCGCTGGACCCTACCGGGTCGAGGCCTTTGCCGACGACCTCGCCGACCTCCTCGATCACATCGGCTGGCGCTCCGCCATCGTCGCCGGGGCATCGATGGGCGGGTGCATCTCGCTGGCCTTCGCCGCTGCCTATCCGCAGCGCGCCGTCGGGCTCGGCCTGTTCGACACCACCGCCTGGTACGACGCCCCCGACAAATGGGAGGAGCGCGCGCGCACCGCCGAGACCAAGGGCCTCGGCGCGCTCATCGAATTCCAGACCACCCGCTGGTTCACCGACGCCTTCCGCGCCAGCCGCAAGGATGTGCTCGACGCGAGCGTCGCGGTGTTCCTCGCCAATGCCGCGCAGGCCTACGCCGAGACCTGCCGCATGCTCGGCGCCTGCAACATGACCGCCGCCCTGCCGCGTCTGAAGATGCCAGTCCGCATCGCGGTCGGCGACGAGGACTATGCGACCCCGGTCGCGATGTCGCAGACGCTTCATCGCGGCATCGCCGGCTCGACCATGACGGTGATCGGGAACGCCCGGCATCTGACGCCGCTGGAATGCCCGCAGCATATCGTCGCGGAGTTCGAAAAGCTCGTCGAAACGGTGCCGGCGCAATGATCGTCAGTGGCGAGATAACTTTGCCGGCGCCGCGCCATATCGTGTTCGACGCGCTGCAGAACGCACCGTTCTTCGCCTCCTGCGTCGACGGCGTGCGCGACCTCAAGGAGATCGACGCCACCCATTACGACGCGATGATGGATACCAAAGTCGCCTTCATGAAATTCAGCTTCAAGGTGAGCGTAGAGGTGACGAAAATCTCGCCCCCCGGCCGCATCGAGGCCAAGATCGAAGGCACCCCGGTCGGCGTGGTCGGCCGCTTCACGGCGATTTCCACCACCGACCTGTCCGAGGCGGGCGACCAGACGCTGGTGAAATATTCCATCGACGCCAACATCACCGGCAAGCTCGGCGGCATGGGTCAGCCGGTGCTCAAATCCAAGGCGAAGGAAATGGAAAAGGGCTTCGTCGAGAAGATGCGCGCGCACTTCGCCGCCGGCGCGCCGGGAGCCGGACCATGACCCCGTTCGAGCTGGCCGAGCCGGCGACCCTGGAGGAGGCGTTGGGGCTCCTCGATCCCGACGACGCTTCGGTACGCCCGCTCGGCGGCGGCACCGCGCTGATGCTGATGATGAAGGCCGGCGTGTTCCAGCCGACCCGCCTCGTCAGCCTGCGCAAGATCGCGACGCTCAAGCGTATCGCCGTCGGCGCCGACGGCGGCCTCGTCATCGGGGCGCTGACGCCGCTTTCCGATGTCGAGCACTCACCCGAGGTGGCCAAGCGCGCCGGCGTGATCGTGCGCACCATGCGCCGGCTGTCCAATGTGCGGGTGCGCAACGTCGCGACCATCGGCGGCAACCTCGCCCATGGCGATCCCCATATGGACCTGCCGCCGGTGCTGATGGCGCTCGACGCCGCCATCGTGGTGACGGGCCGCGGCGGCGAGCGCATGCTCGCGGTCGAGAACCTGTTCGCCGGCTATTACGAGACCATGCTCGCGCCCGGGGAACTCATCACCGAGCTTCGCATTCCCGCCCAGGGCAAGCGGCGCGCCGCCTATATCAAGGTGACCACCGGCGCCGCCGACGACTGGCCGGCGCTCGGCGTCGCCGTCTCGCTGGAAGCCGACGGCAACGCGGTGCGCGACGTGCGTGTGGTGGTCAGCGCAGCGACCGAGAAGGCGATCCGCCTCAAAAGCGCGGAAGCAGTGCTTTCGGGTGCTACCATCGACGACGCGGTGCTGGCCCGCGCCGGGGACGCCGCCGCCGAGGAAGCGGAGACGGTGTCGGACGTGCGCGGATCGGCGCCCTACAAGCGCGAATTGCTGCGCGTCTATGTGCGCCGCGCGGTGCGCCAGGCGCTCGATGGACCGGGAGCAAGCCACTGATGGCGACCATCTCGACGACACCGATTTCCGGCCATCAGGTCGGCCGTTCGCTGCCGCGGCTCGAAGCCCGCGAAAAGGTCACGGGGCGGGCCGAATACACCCATAACCTGCGGCTGCCGGGGATGCTGTTCGGCAAGATCTTCCGCTCGACCGTCGCCCATGGCCGGATCAGGTCGGTCGATACCAGCGCCGCGCAAGCGGTGCCGGGCGTCCACCGGGTCGTGACCTCGCAGGACGTGCGCAAGGTCATCCCGCACCCCTATTACGGCCCCGCCTTCCACGATCAGCCGATCCTCGCCATCGACAAGGTGCATTATGTCGGCGAGCCCGTCGCGGTGGTGCTGGCCGAAGACCCTCATGTGGCGGAACAGGCCGCGGCGCTGATCGTCGCCGAATATGACGAATTGCCCGCGGTGTTCGACGAGGTCGAGGCGGCGCGGAACGAAATCCTGGTGCACGACGAGCTCAAGCCCGCCGGCACCTTCGCCGACCTCAAGCACCTCAAGGGTGCCAGAGGCACCAACGTCGCCCTCGACTTCCAGCTTCGCAGCGGCGACGTCGACAAGGCCTTCGCCTCCGCCGCCCATGTGTTCGAGCATGAGTTTCGCACCCAGAAGGTGCTGCACCTCCCGTTCGAGCCGTTCGTCTCGATCGCCGATTTCAGGGATAAGCGCCTCACGCTCTACACCGCCTCGCAGGGGCCGTCCTTCGTGCGCATCGAGATCGCACGGCTGCTCGGCTGGCCGGAGAACCGCGTCCGCGTCAAGGTGCCGTTCCTCGGCGGCGGCTATGGCGGCAAGCTCTACATCAAGCTGGAGGCGCTGGTGACTGCGCTGTCGATGATCGCCAAGCGGCCGGTGAAAGTCGCGCTGCCGTTCGAGGAGATGTTCTATACCATCACCCGCCATCCCACCACGTTCCGCATCAAGAGCGCGGTCGACGCCGGCGGCAAGCTCACCGCGCGCCGCTGCGAGGTGTTCTGGAACGGCGGTGCCTATGCCGATATCGGGCCGCGGGTGGCGCAGAAATCGGGGTTCACCGCCTCGGGCCCCTACGAGATCGAGAACGTATCGATCGATTCCTATGCGCTCTACACCAACCAGCCGCCGTCCGGCGCGTTGCGCGGCTTCGGCGTGCCGCAACTGGTGTGGGCCTATGAGTCCCATACCGACATGATCGCGCGGGCGCTCGAGATCGATCCGCTCGAATTCCGGCGCAAGAATCTCATGCACGAAGGCGGCGCCCACACCACCGGAACGCCCCTCAAGGACGCCGCGGTCGAGCAGGTGCTGGAGCGGGTCGCCGAGCGGATGAACTGGGACAAGCCGTTCGACCGCGGCGACGGAACGGTCAAGCGCGGCCGCGGGCTCGCGATCGCGATCAAGGCGGTGATCTCGCCGACCACCTCGGTCGCCATCGTCAACGTCAATGCCGACGCTAGCACCACGCTTTATTGCGGCACCGTCGACATGGGGCAGGGCTCCGATACGGCGATGGCGCAGATGGTGGGGGAAATCCTCAACGTCCCGGCGGAAGCGGTGAACGTGGTGCCGCGCGACACCGATGTCACACCCTACGACATGGGCACGCTCGGCTCGCGCTCGCTGTTCCACATGGGCCATGCGGTCCGGCTCGCCGCCTTGGAAGCGCGCGACAAGATCGCGGCGATGGCGCGCGATCTCGGCCTGCCGGACGGCACCAACTATTCGGTCGCCGACCTGTTCCAGAAGAAATACGGCATGCAGGCCGGCAACATCGTCGGCACCGGCGTCTACAAGCCCGACTACATCTCGCCCCAGCCCGGCACCGGCCTGACCACCAACGTGACGCCGTTCTGGATGGTGTCGGGTGTCGGCGCCGAGGTCGAGGTCGACACCGAGACCGGCCATGTCCGCATCGCCAAGCTGATCAACATCTGCGACATCGGCAAGCCGATCAATCCGAAGATCTGCGAGACGCAGATTTCCGGCGCGGCGATGATGCAGCTCGGCTTCACCATGTTCGAGAAGATGCATTTCGACGGCGGCCAGGTGACCAACGCCTCGCTCGCCGACTACAAGATTCCCGGCATCCACGACCTGCCCGGGGTGATGGAGAACGAGGCGATCGAGGCCTATCAGTCGAACGGCCCGTTCGGCGGCAAGGGCGTCGGCGAGGTCGCGACGTTCTGCGTGTCGCCCGCCATCGGCAACGCCATCGACGACGCCGTCGGCGTGCGGCTGACGGAATTGCCCCTCAACCCGGAATCGGTGCTCCGCGCGCTGCGCGCCAAGGCGAACCGCCCGATCGGAGACGAATGATGGGCAGCAAACTCACTACGTCCGTCATTCCGGGGCGCGCGTCTTCGCGCGAACCCGGAATCCAGACGGCCTCGCCGCTCGCGCCGCAACCTGGATTCCGGGTTCCGGCCTGCGGCCGGCCCCGGAATGACGCAGTAACAAATTTGCTGCGGCGGAGCCCCGCATGAGCGCCAGCAGGACCATCTCGTTCACGCTCAACGGCGAGGCGGTGTCGGCTGCCATCGCGCCGCATCACACCTTGCTGGAGGTCGTGCGCAACACGTTCAGCCTGTTTGGCGCAAGGGAAAGCTGCGGCCAGGGGCTGTGCGGCTGCTGCACCGTGATCGTCGACGGCCGCGCGGTGTCGGGCTGCCTCTATCTCGCCGCCTTCGCCGACGGCACCAGGGTCGAGACGATCGAATCGCTCGACCAGGACGGCACCCTCGACCCCATCCAGGAGGCCTTCATCGAGAACGGCGCCTTCCAGTGCGGTTTCTGCACGCCCGGCTTCGTGCTGATGGTCAAGCAATTGCTCGACGCCTATCCCGATCCCGACGACGACCGCATCCGCGACTATCTCGCCGGGAACCTGTGCCGCTGCGCCGCCTATCCGGAGATCATCCAGGCGGTGAAGGCGGCCGCGCGCAAGCGGCAGGCCGGCCGGTCCGGATGACGATTGCGACAAGAGGAGTGCTGCCATGTCACAGGCCGTGATCACCGGGGAAGTGCCGTGGTATCGCCTGCTCGACCGCAGCCAGTGGAACACCCTGATCGCGTCCAATCTGGGCTGGATGTTCGACGGCTACGAGACCTTCGCGCTGGTGATGTCGGTGGGCGCCGCGCTGCGGCAGCTGCTCGAACCTTCGCAATATGGCCAGATCCCCGTCTATGCCGGAACCCTGATCGCGCTGACGCTGCTCGGCTGGGGGATCGGCGGCCTGATCGGCGGCGTGCTCGCCGACTATCTCGGCCGCAAGCGCACCATGATGCTCGCGATCCTGGCCTACTCGGTGATGACCGGGCTCAGCGCGTTCGCCTGGGACTGGGTGTCGTTTGCGGTATTGCGCTTTCTCGTCGGCCTCGCCATCGGCTCGGAATGGGTCACCGGCGCGTCGATCGTTTCGGAACTGTGGCCGGACAAGGTTCGCGGCCGCGGCGTCGGGCTGATGCAATGCGGGTTGGGCATCGGGTTTTTCCTGGCGTCGTTCGCCTGGCTGTTCGTCGGGGCGATGGGGCCGAACTCATGGCGGTACATGTTCCTGATCGGCGTGCTGCCGGCGCTGATGACGCTGTGGGTGCGCCGCTCCATCCCGGAATCGGAGCGCTGGGAGCGGGTCAACGACCAGCGCCAGGCCGCCCTCGAACGCAAGCGCAGCGGCACCTCGCTCGGCGCCCAGGACGAGGCGCTGGCGCGCTTCACCGTCGCCGACCTGTTCGTCGAGCCGGAGGTCCGCCGGCGCGTGATCCTCGCCTTCATGATGTCGCTCGCCACCACCTTCGCGTTCTGGGGCATCTCGGCCTGGATCCCGCCCTACATCGGCACGGTCGCCGCCAAGGCCGGCCTGTCGAACCAGGCGTGGCAGAGCTATGCGGGCATGGCGCTCAACGGCGCCGCGGTGTTCGGCTATGCCGGGTTCGGCTTTCTCGCCGACGCCTATGGCCGCAAGCCGGTGACGATCTTCTACGTGGTGGCGTCCCTCTTCAGCGTCGCGCTGTTGTTCCTGTGGGCGCAGGACTTGACCTTCATGCTGATCGGCGCCGGGCTGTGCGGCATATTCGTGTCGGGCCAATACACCTGGATGGCGGCGTGGCTGCCGGAACTGTTCCCGACCCGCATGCGGGCCACCGCCGCCGGCTTCGTGTTCAACATGCCGCGCCTCGTCGCCTGGACCGGGCCGCTGATCTCCGGCTGGCTGATCACCCAGGCCGGCGGCTTCAGCCAGGCCGCCGTGACGATCTCGTCGGTTTATATCCTCAGCCTCGCGGCGGCACCGTTCCTGCCGGAGACCAAGGGCAAGCCGCTGCCGGCGTGAGCCGGCTGAACATGCGATCGGCATGATCGCACCAATGCGCGATCGGCTTGGGGTATAAGATGCGCCGCATCTGCTTCGTCCGGCCGCCGAGCATTTCATGATCCGCATCAACGACACCATCAGCATCGACGAGAGCGAGGTGTCCGAGACCTTCATCCGGTCGTCGGGCCCGGGCGGCCAGAACGTCAACAAGCTCGCGACCGCGGTGCAGCTGCGCTTCGACGTGCGCCATTCGCCATCGCTCCCCCACGAGGTGCGGGCGCGGCTGGAGCGGCTGTCCGGCAAGCGCCTGACCCGCGACGGCGTGCTCGTGATCACGGCCCAGCGCCACCGCACCCAGGAGCGCAACCGCGACGACGCGCTCACGCGGCTCATCGAGCTGATCCGCGCCGCCGCGGTGCGGCCGACGCCGCGCCGCCCGACCCGGCCGACGCTGGGCTCCAAGGTGAGGCGGCTCGAAGGCAAGAAACGCCGCTCCGGCGTCAAGGCGCTCCGGCACGGGAAGCCGGTGCTGGATTAGCTGGTGTAGCGCAGAACACTTCGTCCCGTCATCCTGAGGTGCTCGCGCCTCTTCGCGCGAGCCTCGAAGGATGCGGCCGAGGCCTCGCGCGCGAGCGTGCCCGTAGCACGGCCTGGGCGGTCGCCCTTCGAGGCTCGCAAGAGCTCGCGCCTCAGGGTGACGGATCGGGGGGCCAACACGAATTCGCCGCTCCCGCCGCGTCTCGCGATTGCCTATGATGGCGGCCCCATCACCTGAGTCGCAGCATGCCGGTCCGCCAGCTCGAAACCGCCGTCGTCAACCGCATCGCCGCCGGCGAAGTGGTGGAGCGGCCGGCGAGCGTGGTCAAGGAACTGGTCGAGAACGCTCTCGATGCCGGGGCGCGGCGGGTCGATGTGCTCACCGACGGCGGCGGGCGGCGGCTGATCCGGGTCGCCGATGACGGCGCCGGGATGACCCGGGCCGACCTCGTGCTGGCGGTCGAGCGCCACGCGACATCGAAGCTCGACGGCGACGATCTCCTCGCCATCCGAACGCTCGGGTTCCGCGGCGAGGCACTGCCCTCCATCGGCGCGGTGGCGCGGCTCGCCATCACCACGCGGCACGCCGGCGAGCCCCATGCCTGGATGATCGCGGTCGATGGCGGCGTGAAGTCGCAGCCGCGGCCGGCGGCGCTGGGGGAGGGCACCTGCGTCGAGGTGCGCGACCTCTTCTACGCGACACCGGCGCGGCTCAAATTCCTCAAGACCGACCGCACCGAGGCCGAGGCGATCCGCGACGTGGTGCGTCGCCTCGCCATGAGCCGGCCCGACGTGGCCTTCACATTGGCGGGCGAGGAGCGCGCGCCGGTGACCTGGGAGGCGGCGCTGCCCGACGCGCCGGGGCGCCTCAAGCGGCTCGGCGACGTGCTGGGAGCCGACTTCCGCGCCAATGCCATCGAAGTGCGCGCCGGCCGCGACGGGCTGGCGCTGGAAGGCTTCGCCGGGCTGCCGACCTACAGCAAGGCCAATGCGCTCGGCCTCTATCTCTTTGTCAACGGCCGCCCGGTGCGCGACAAGCTCATGCTCGGGGCGGTGCGCGCCGCTTATGCGGATCATCTGCCGCGCGACCGCCATCCCGTGGTGGCGCTGTTCGTCGCCATCGACTCCCACGAGGTCGACGTGAACGTCCATCCCGCCAAGACCGAGGTGCGGTTCCGCGACGGCGGGCTGATGCGCGCGGTGATCGTGCGGGCGCTGCAGGACGCGCTCCTGCGCGACAGCGCGCGCACGGCGTCGACCGGCGGCGCCGCCACCATCCAGGCGTTCCGCTCCAATCCGCCGCGGTTCGGAGGGTGGGACTGGCGGAACCCGCCGGCACGGTCGTTTCCCGCGACCCAAGGCTCCGTGGCGTACGCGACCGCGCTCGCCGGCGCGCCCGCGGGCTTTGCCGAAGCGGCCCAGGCGGCATTCGAAGTGGGCGGGCCGTCGGCGGATGCCCGCATGCACGAGATCGAAGCCGAGCGCGACGCGATCGACCGGCCGCTCGGCGCCGCGCGCGCCCAGGTCCACGAGACCTATATCGTGGCGCAGACCCGCGACGGCATGGTGATCGTCGACCAGCACGCCGCCCATGAGCGGCTGGTCTACGAGCGGATGAAGGCGGCGTTGGCACGTAGCGGCGTGACGCGGCAGATCCTGCTGATCCCCGACATCGTCGAGCTCGACGAGGCCGACGTCGAACGGCTGATCGCGCGGGCCGACGACCTCATGCGGTTCGGCCTCGCCATCGAGAGCTTCGGCCCCGGCGCGGTCGCGGTGCGCGAGACGCCGGGCCTGTTGGGCGAGATCGACAGCGCCGCCCTGGTGCGCGACCTCGCCGAGCACATGGCGGAATGGGATTCATCGCTGCCGCTGGAGCGGCGGCTGATGCATGTGGCGGCGACCATGGCCTGCCACGGCTCGGTGCGCGCCGGGCGCCGGCTCAAGCCGGAAGAGATGAACGCATTGCTGCGCGAGATGGAAGCGACGCCCAATTCCGGCCAATGCAATCACGGCCGCCCGACCTATGTGGAACTCAAGCTCGCCGACATCGAGCGATTGTTCGGGCGGCGCTGAGCGGTAACTGTGCTCGCATTTTTCTGATGGCTTTTGTGTCATGCCCCGCGAAAGCGGGGCATCCAGTACCCCCTGTACCCTGGTCGAACTCATGCTGTGCCAAAATCGCAGTCCAGTGGTTACTGGATCGCCCGGTCGAGCCGGGCGATGACAACGATAGGAATAGAGCGTCAGAAACACTACACTCGCATCGAATTGGAACACAGTTGGAGAATGCGATGCCGCGGACCGCTTTGGGAATCCTCGCCGCGGGCGTCATCGGCTTCCTGGCGCCGTCGCCCTGCGCGGCGCAGGAATGGCCGACCCGCACCATCACCCTGGTGGTGCCGTTCACGCCGGGCGGCGGCGTCGACATTTCGGCGCGGCTGCAGGCCCAGGCGATCGGCGAACTGCTGGGGCAGAACGTCATCGTCGAGAACATCGGTGGCGGCGCCGGCATGACCGCGGGCGTCCGTGTCGCCCATGCCGCGCCCGACGGCTACACCTTCATGATCGGCAATACCGGCACCCATGCCTACAACCAGTCGCTCTACAAGAAGCCGCTCTACAATTCGGTGATAGACTTCACGCCGGTCGGGCTGGTGTCGGAATCTCCGCGCATCATCAACGCCCGCAAGGACCTGCCGGTGAACAACCTGCAGGAATTCATCGCCTGGCTGAAGGCGAACGAGACCAAGGCGCAGTTCGGCTCGGCCGGCGTCGGCACGGGAACGCATCTGCCCTGCGTGCTGTTCAATCTCGCCATCGGGGTCAACATCACGCACGTGCCCTATCGCGGCGCCGGGCCGGTGATCCAGGACCTGATCGGCGGCCGGATCGACTACATGTGCGATACCATCCAGACCGGAGCGCAACTCGCCAAGCAGGGCACGGTGAAGCCGATCGCCGTCCTGTCCGCAAAGCGCGTGGCCATCATTCCCGAGGTGCCGACTGCCGCCGAGCAGGGCCTCCCCGGCGTCGAGGCCTCGGTGTGGAACGCGTTCTTCCTGCCCAAGGGCACGCCCGACGCGATCGTCCGGCGCCTCAATGCCGCCGTCAATCAATCGCTGGAGAACCCGGCGTTGCGCAAGCGCCTGGAAGGGCTCGGGCTCGAGATCGTGCCGCCGGAGCGGCGCACGCCGGAATACCTCGCCAAGTTCCTGCCCGAGGACATCGCGCGCTGGGCTAAGCCCATCCACGCCGCCGGCATCAGCGCGGATTGAACTACTCCGCCGCGACGTTCGCGGCGCGGGCGGCATCCTTCCAACGCCGCAGCTCGCGCGAGACGAAGGCGCCGAATTCGGCCGGGGTGCCCCCGGCCGGGGTAAGGCCCTGTTCGTCGAACTTCGCCGCGATCGAGGGCTCGCGGATGATGCGGTTCACTTCCGCATTCAGCCGGTCGACGATCTCCTTCGGAGTGCCGGCGGTGGTGAACAGGCCGACCCAGGCGACCGCCTCGAAACCGGGAAAGCCGCTTTCGGCGACCGTCGGCAGGTCCGGGAAATGCGGGTCGCGCGCGGCGCTGCCCGACGCGATCGCCCGCAGCGCGCCGGCATTGATCTGCGCGAGCGAGGCCAAGGGCGACATCACGGTGAACTGCACTTCGCCGGCGACCGTGCCCAGCACCGCGGGCGCGCCGCCGCGATAGGGGACGTGCTGCATCTCGATGCCGGCAAGCCTGCTCCACAGCGCCACCAGCAGGTGGGCCTGGCTCGCCGCCCCCGGCGTGCCGTAATTGAACTTGCCGGGGCTCGCCTTGGCGAGCGCGACGAACTCGGCAATGGTCCTTGCCGGCACCTTCGGATTGACGATGAACAACAGCGGGCTCTTGCCGATCAGGATCACCGGCGCGAGGTCGCGCTCGGCATCATAGGGGAGCTTGGCGTTCACGGCGGGATTTACGGTGTGGGTGGTGAACGCCATCAGCAGGGAATAGCCGTCAGGCGCCGCCTTGGCGACCTGGTCGGTGCCGACAATTCCGGACGCCGCCGGCTTGTTCTCGATGACGATCGGCTGGCCCAGCGCCTTTTCAAGGTCGGGCTGGATCAGCCGCGCCACGATGTCGTTGGCGCCGCCCGCCGTGAACGGCACGACCAAACGGATCGGGCGGCTCGGGTAGGGCTGGGCGGAGACGTGGCCGGTGAGGCCTGCGAGAGTTGCAAACGCTCCGAGCGCGCACAAAAGTCTCCGCACCGTGCCAACGAATGGGTTCATTGCCATGTCGCGGTCCAATCATCGAAGGGCCAAGACATCACACGGCTCCCGCCGGCGCAATCGCCGCGCGGCATTCGCCGAAGCCGAGGCGGGCGAAACCGGGCTTGGCGCAGTGGCCGCGGAAGATGATCTCGTCGCCGTCCGCGATGTAGCCGCGGCTCTCGCCATTGGGGAGCGCGATGGGTTCCCTGCCGCGCTGGGTGAGTTCGAGCAGGCTCGCCCAGCTCTCCCGTTCCGGCCCGGAGACCGTGCCCGATCCCATGAGGTCGCCGGTTTCGAGATTGCAGCCATTGCTGGCGTGATGCGCCACCATCTGCGCCACCGTCCAGTAGACGTTGGCGAAGGTGCCGCGGCTGAGCCGGAACGGCGCTTCGCCCGCGCCGCGCATTTTGGCGGTGAGCAGATAAGCCTCCATGACGATGTCGAGGCCGCCGGATTCCTGGTCCGTGGCCGCGGTGAGATGCGGCAGCGGCGCGGGGTCGCCTTGCGGCCGGACGTAGGCGCGGGTGCGGTAGGGTGCGAGCGCCGCCGCGGTGACGACGAAGGGCGATACCGTGGTGGCGAAATTCTTGGCGAGGAACGGGCCGAGCGGCTGGGACTCCCAGGCCTGGATGTCGCGCGCCGACCAGTCGTTGAGGAGGCAGAACCCGAACACATGATCGCCCGCGGCGGCGATCGCGACAGGATGGCCCAGCGCCGAGGGCGTGCCGATGTAGAAGCCGAGCTCGAGCTCGTAATCGAGATCGCGGCTGGGGCGATAAACCGGCGCCGCTTCGTCCGGGTGCTTGGTCTGCCCCAGGGGCCGGCGCACCGGCATCCCGCTCAGGCGTACCGAGGAGGCGCGGCTGTGATAGGCGACCGGCACGTATTTGTAGTTCGGCATCAGCGGATTGTCGGGCCGGAACAGCCGGCCGGCATTGGTGGCGTGAAAGATCGAGGCGAAGAAATCGGTGAAGTTGCCGATCCGCACCGGGAGCAGCAGCTCCGCGGCATCGACCGGCGTCAGGTGGGTCTCGACCGCGGAGCTGCGGTCCGTCGATCCCGTGCGCAACAGCCGGGACAGTTCCAGGCGCAGAGCCGCCCAGGCCTCGGGACCGCGTTCCATCAGGCCATTGAGGTGCGGCGACGCGCAGGCGGCAGCGGTGCCCGCGGCGATGCCATCCATGAGATGGGCGACCGCCGCGATGTCGAGGATTTCCGCACCGATGGCGACGCCGACGCACGGCGGCGCACCGTCGCCGCGCCGCCGGAACACGGCATAGGGCAAGTTCTGAATCGGGAAATCGCCGTCCGGCACATTGGCGCTCGCCACCCAGCTGCGCAGCGCGGGATCGTGGGTTTCGTCCAATGTCATGCTTGCACCAGGAACCGCCGGACCGGGAACCGCCACACCGGAACCGCCGCCGTCACCGCGGCGGTGTCCGCACCAACTCGGTGAGCTGTGCGGGGGTCAGCGGCTCGCGCAGATATTTGAGCTTGACGGCGTCGCGCAGGATGCCCGGCATGTCCGCCATCTTGTCGGTCTGCAGCACCTCCTTGGGGTAGAATTGCGCGATCGTCTGCTTGACGAGATCGAGCGGCTTGCCGATTTTCGCGGCGTAGAGCTCGAGCGCCTTGGGGTCGGCGTACATCCAGTCCACCGATTCCCGGTACGCCTTGACGAAGCGTGCCGCCACGTCGGGGCGCTGCTTGAGCAGGTCGGCGTTCACGACGGTGACCCGCACGGTCTGGCCGCGCAGCGAGGGCGCGTCGCTGCCGCGGGCGATGATGCGCAGCCTGCCGTCCTTGACCTCCTGCAGCCCGATCGGCGGCGCCGCCCAGCCGATGTCGACCTGGCCGGACATGACGGCGGTCAGGGTCGCAGGCGGGCTTCCGGTCGGCGTCGGCTTCGCCTTGAGGCCGAGTTCGTCGATGAAGGCGAGCACGATGTTGTGCGAGCTCGATCCGTTGGTGGAATAGGCGACGGTGTTGGCGGCGGTGGCGTCGGCGAGCGACTTGATCGGCGAATCCGCGCGCACATACCAAAAGAGGTCCGACGAGCCGGTGAAGGCCGGCGCGAGGATACGGACCGGCGCCCCGGTCGAGAACGCGCGCATGGCACCGGCGACGCCGACCCCGATGCCGATATCGGCGCTGCCGGAGATGATCGGCTGCAGCGTCTCGCCGGCCCCGGCGGTGCCGAAGGTCTCCAGCACCAGGCCGTTCTTCTTGAAGATGCCGGCGTCCTGGCCCAGCGTCGGCGCCTGGTTCTCCCAATTGTTGATCTGGCCGATCGCAACCTTGAGCGTGTCGTCGGCGTGGAGCGGCAGTGGCAAGAGCGCCGGCACGGCCAGCGCCAGCGCGAGGCTGATGAGGTGGGCCCGGTTCATCTGTGTTTCCTTCCTGTCGGCTTTTGCGTCTTTTGCGTCTTTGACGACTTCACTGACTTTGGCGGCTTTGCCGCCGGCTTCTTCTTGGCAGGGGCGACTTTCGTGGCGGCTTTTCCGGCTCGCGGCGCCGGCGGCATCTCGCCCCGCTTGGCGAGCCGCGTCGACCAGTATTCCCACGCCCGCGTGTGGGTGTTCGGCCGTTCATAGAGCGCCTGCGCCATCGCGATCTCGCCCGGCGTCAGCGGCCCGAAATTGCCGAGCCGCTTGGCCTCGCTCAGGTAACGCGCATTGTCGCAGGAATAGATCGAGCGGAACACCAGCTCGCGAAGGCTCTTGGCCACCACGGTTGCGCCATGTCGACGCATCAGCACCATGGAATGGCCGCCCAGCGCGCGGGCGAGCGAGGCGCCTTCCTCCGGCTTGACCACCAGGAGATTGGTGTCGCCGAAATCGTCTCGGCTGTCCCAGAACGGCGCCACCGGGCCCATGGCGGCGCCGAGGTGGAACACCGGGACCACCGGGTCGCCGCTGATGCAGAACGGCATGATCGCCGCGGCGTGATGGTGGCAGACGGCGAGGACATCGGGCCGTGCCTTGTAGATTTCGCCGTGAATGACCCGTTCGGCATAGAGCTGCACCGTCGGCGGCTTCACCGGCTCGGAGTCCAGGGTGAATTCGAGAATGTCGTCGGGCTCGACCAGAGCCGGCGCGCGCGACCGCGACAGCAAATAGCGACCGGCGTCGCCGGGATGGCGGATGCTGACATGGCCGAAAGCGTCGATCACGCCTTCGTGGCCGAGGATTCGATTGGCGACGGCAAGGTCATGGCGCAGTTGCGCGGATGTGTCGGGCACGGGAATTTCCTCTCGGTCGAAATTGGGCACGCGGCCGCCCGCAGCAATGCCGAAACGCGCGCGGCAACGCAAGCGGCGCCTGCCCCTCTCCGACTTCGGGGAGGGTGGCCGAGCGAAGCTCGGTCGGGTGGGGCCACGGGCATGGCCAATCGAGGAAGAAAGAACCCCACCCTGCCCTCCCCGAAGTCGGGGAGGGCAAGAAATTCGCCCGCCTATCTCTTGGTCCCCAGCAGGATGTCGGCCATGTAGCCGGCCTGGACCGCGAACATGTCGGCGCCGGAGGCGATCCGGCAGCCGTGCCGGCGCGCGATCTCGAGCAGCGGCGTCATCGCAGGCCTTGTGATGAGATCGGCGACGGTGGCACCGGCTTCGAGCCGCTCCGCCTGGACGGGCAGGGGATCGCCGGGCGCCATGCCGATCGGGGTGGCGTTGACGACGAGGTCGAATCCGGCCGGGTCCGCCGAGCCCGCCGTCACCGCGCCCGGCCTGCGCGCCGCGAGGCGCGCGATCAGGCGGTCGCGGCGCTCCGCGTCGACCTCGGCGACCGCCAGTACCGCCACGCCCGCCTCGATCAGCGCGACCGCGACCGCGGAGCCGGCCCCGCCGGCGCCTACCAGCAGGGCACGCTTGCCGGCGGGCTCGCATCCGGCCTTGCGCAAGGCGGCGACCATGGCGACGCCATCGGTCATGTCGCCGCGCCAGCGGCCGCCCGCGAGGCGGTGCAGGAGATTGGCGGCGCCGAGGAAGCGCGCGCGGTCGGACATTTCATCGCAATGCCGCAGCGCCGAAAACTTGTGGGGCATGGTGACGACGATGCCGTCGAGATTGATCACGCGCTTCGCCGCGACCATGAAGGCGTCGAAATCATCGGCCGTCACGTGGATGGGGACGCAGACGGCGTCGACCTCGCGTGCCGCGAATTCGGCGGTGAGGCCGGCGGGCGATTTGGTCTGGCCGACCGGATCGCCGACGATGACGTGAAGCCTGGTTTCGCCGTTGAGGAAAGAGAGCATCGCGTGTGAACCGGGTTTGAGACTCGTGGGCGCTCGAGTTGCCTGCGGCGCGATCCCTGATATCGGTAATCGACGAAAGCCGCGAGGAAACCGCCGATGGCCAGTTACCCCTTGATCGACATCTATTGCCACATCTATCCCGAGGCATTCTTCCAGGAAATGACCAAGGTATCGCCGCAGACCGAAAACCTAGGCAAGCGGTTGCGCACCATCACCAAGCTGTTCGACCTCGACGAACGCTTTCGCGAGATGGACACCTTCGGCGACTACCGCCAGATCATCTCGCTCCCGAACCCGCCCATCGAGGACATCGCCGCGGGCGCGACTGGCGCGAGGCTGGCGCGCATCGGCAATGACGCCATGGCGGAATTGTGCGCCAGGCACCCGGACCGCTTCCCCGGCTTCGTCGCCGCGGTGTCGGCAACCGACGTGGACGGCGCGGTCGCCGAGGCCGCGCGCGCCATCACGCAGCTCGGCGCCTGCGGCATCCAGATGTTCACCCCGCTCGCCGGCCAGCCGCTCGATGGTCTGGCCCACGCGCCGCTGTTCGCGGCGCTCGCCGATTTCGACCTGCCGATCTGGCTGCATCCGGCGCGGACCGCGGCCATGCCCGACTACCCCGCCGAGACAAAATCGCGCTACGAGATGTGGTGGTGCTTCGGCTGGCCCTACGACACCTCGGTCGCCATGAGCCGGCTGGTGTTCTCCGGCCTGTTCGACCGCCATCCGGCCATCAAGATCGTGACCCATCATTGCGGCGGCATGATCCCCTATTTCGACGGCCGCGTCGGTCCCGGCCTCGACGTGCTCGGCGCCCGCACCACCGGCGAGGACTATTCCAACGTGCTGCCCTCGCTCCAGCGCCCCCATCTCGACTACTTCAAAGAGTTCTACGGCGACACCGCGATGTTCGGCGGCAAATACGGGATTCCCTGCGGGCTCGAGTTCTTCGGCGCCGACCACATCTTGTTCGCTACCGACACGCCGCTCGGCCCGATCGCACCGACCATCGCGGTGATCGACCGGCTCGATATCGATGACGTCGCACGGCGGAAAATCTACGTCGGCAATGCCGAGAAGCTCATCAAGCGCAAGCTCGGCTGACGGCATCGTGGGATACCGCAAGATGCAGTCGAACGCGCCGTCAGTCGCGGGAGAGGGCCCGCGGCGTGACCGTGAGGTCGAGCGTCTTCCACTTTTGGTATTTGTCCGCCGGGAGCTCGGGATAGGGCTGGCACTTTTCCAGGGCGCCGATGGCGGTTTGCAGCAGCTCCAACGTCTTCGGTGAATAGCTCGCGTCCAGCAGTTCCGGACGTCTCGCCAGGGTGCCGTCGCGCTTGAAGGAGACCCGCAGCAGGATCATGACCTTCTCGTCGACGGCGATGTCTGGCGGCAAGTGCGAGCAGGAGCTGACGCGGGCGCGGAATGCGGCGGTATCATCGTGCGGGAGCATGGCGGGATTGCTGGCGGGGGCGTCGAAGCCGCCGCCGAGCCGTCCGCCCGGGAGCGCCAGCGGCATCGCGAACATTTCACCGACGTTCGGCTGCTTCGTCGCCTCCTCGCGGCTCGGCTGGGGCTCAGTTGTCGGCGTGCTCGGGGGAAGGATCGGCTCGGATGCCTGGGGCTGCGTCTCGGGCTGTGGATCCTCGGGCGGTGCCGGCTGCGGCAGTGCGGCCGCCAGGCTGGCGCTGTGCTGGGGGTTGGAGCGGGTTTGTGCCTGTTCCAGCGACGGTTCGGCCGTTTTGGGCCGGGGCCGCTCCGCGGTGGCGCTCCCCGTTTTGGAATCCGATGACACCTCCGACCCGGTCGAGGTGGAGTCCAACGGGGTGCCTTCGACCTGCGGCGTCGTTTCGAACGGCGGCGCTTCGCTCGGCGGCACGAGTTCGACGGTCATCGGCTCGGGCGGCGCCGGTCGAACCGCCTCCGCGCCAAAAAGCAGCAGGCCCAGCAGCAGGATCCCCACATGGGCGGCGACCGAAAAAACGAATTCGGGGCGGACGAACCGCTTCAATCCGATCATACAGGTCGTGCCACCCCCCGATGCCGCGCCGCAACCGATTATAGCGGCTGCGCCGAAAGATTGTCATTTTTTTGCTGGCCGGCCGGGGGCGGAATCTCGGCCGGTTGCGCCCAGGGCAAGGACCGAAGGTGCCCCACCGGGGCCCGGTCACGAAGTGCTTCGGTGGCTTGCAATTTCTGGCTGGCAGCCGGCGGTGATGCGGATCAGCAACGGTGCGCCACAGATGCGCCCCGGAAAATCGATCGAGACCGGCGGTTCCGCCGCCTTCGGGCAAGAAAATGCCCCGGCGCGTTTGCTGACTTTCAGGCCGCGTACGGTATGGCGGCGTTCGGCCGCTCAATATCCGAGGCGCACGATGCCCTGCTCCACCCCGTTCACCGTCCCCTTGGTCAGCCATTCCAACGAGGCTTGGAACAGCAGCAGGTGGTTCTTCTCCCACATGGCATTGTGGGACGAGCAGGCGAGGTCGATGAGCACCTTGGATTTCGAGCCGAGATCCGCATAGAGATCGTGCACCCGCGGCGACGGCACCTGCTTGTCGTGTGCACCGGTAATCATCAAAGTGGGAATCTGCCGCCATCGCGGTGGTCCAACCCCAATTCGTCACGTTGGGGGCGCGCCGCACGCCGACGCCCCAGGTCGCCCCGACCGGGTCGGACCCCAGCATCTCCCGCCACGTGCAAGTGTCCGCCAACAGAGCTAAGTTGACAAGCCGGCATCGGCGAGTCGGTTCGGCGAGTCGGTTCGGCGAATCCGGGCGGGCAAGTTCGGGTCGATCGCATCGGATCGATAGCCTCCGAGGCAGGTCTGCACGGCCTTGGATTACTGCCATTTGCCTGACCCGCCGACCCGGTGTTCACTTCGGCGGCTGCGCCTGCTTGAAATATCGCAGATCGGGCGGCGCCTGGTTCTTTTTGGCGGGCATCAGGAGTCCTTCCGCGCTCAGGAAATAGTTCTCCTTG
>Ga0302324_100004515_pt1 | contig 30731 bp, 34 predicted proteins | sample Palsa_T0_1_FD_201949 | JGI IMG/M metagenome (GOLD analysis project Ga0302324, IMG submission 201949) | Peat permafrost microbial communities from Stordalen Mire near Abisko, Sweden - Palsa_T0_1 | ecosystem: Environmental > Terrestrial > Soil > Palsa > Peat permafrost | place: Sweden: Abisko... | reverse complement strand
TCGGGTAGCTCTCCATGCCTCCCCTCCAGGCTGGTAGCTCTACCCTAGCGGATCGCTAAAGCGGACATTTCATGTGCTAATTCGACCGGACATATCATGTGCCAGCGACATTCGGTTCTATTTCGCTTGACGGCTGAGGGGGAGAACGGTAGCCTTCCGCGACTTTCAACCTAAGGGAAAAGCTGTTGTGCGGGTCGTATCTATCTTTCCGCCTTTGCCCTAAACGACATGTATTTCACTGGCAGCTAAATGGATCGTGGCATTTTCCGGGCCGTGGCTCTTGACCGACTTTCGTCCCCTGACGAGTTGGATCGTTTGCTACGGGTGACCGACTCCAAAGCTTGGATCGCTCAATTCGCTATCTTCGGCCTGCTAGTGGTAGCGGTTGTCTGGGGCTACACCGGCAAACTTCCTTCTACGATTAGCGGGCAGGGCGTAATTATCCGCACTGGCGGCGTTTTGAACGTGGTGGCGGCGGGATCCGGGGTAGTCGCCAAACTAAAAGTAAATGCGGGAGACAAAATCGCCGCTGGACAGATCGTGGCTACCGTGGCTCAGCCCGCGATCGTGGAGAAACATAGGAGCGCTCAGGAAATGTTGGCACAGGCTGAGCGCGAGAGAGACCGATCCCACGCCTCTCGAGAACAGGAAGCAAAATTGACTGCGGCCACAATTCAACGCAAGCGCGCGAACGCCGAGAGCGAAATAAGGCATCTTGAGGAACAAGCCACCTTGGCAAAGGAGCAAGTCGCGGCGCAAGAACAGTTGTTGGCCGCCGGGATTGTCGTTAAACAGAGGGCGATCGAAGCACGGCAAAGCCTGACGGCGATTGAGGACCGGATTGCCGGGGTCCGCGCCCAAATACAGGAACTGGATGCCGAGGAATTCGCGAGCCGTGCCAAAGTGCAACAGGGCGACGCGGAAAAGCAAATTGGAATCCAGGATGTGGAGCGCAATCTGCACGAAATTGAAAATCAACTGGAGATCGCGGAGAACGTGGTCAGCCCTTATGGCGGTGAGGTCCTTGAGGTTAAGGTTTCACCCGGGGCTACCGTCGCGATGGGCGATCCGATCCTGAGCATTCAACCGGACGTTCAGGATTTACAGGCCTTGCTCTATTTACCGGCCGCGCAAGCAAAAGATGTTCATCCGGGAATGGAGGTGAAGCTTTCGCCCTCCAACGTGAAGCCTGAAGAGTTTGGTTTCGTCAAAGGCCGGGTCATTTATGTTTCGGACTTTCCAGATACGCCTGCGGAATTGATGCGTAACTTCGAAAACGAAGTGCTGGTGAAGGCGCTAACCAACGACGGTCCGGTGACGGAACTGCATGTAGAAATGTTGAAGGATCCCAAAACCCCCAGCGGTTATCAATGGTCTTCGTCGAAGGGACCGAGTTTGGCGCTTTCCGGCGGCACGCTGTGCACAGCGGAGGTGATTACTCGCTGGCAAAGGCCGATCACCTTGGTATTTCCGTCTTTGCGGAAAACCTTCGGCGTCACCTAACCGCGCTAATGAAATACAGCCCTTCTTTGCTCGCCAACATCCTTAAACGATGGAAACATCCTTCCTCCCCGCGCGCAAGAACTCCCACGGTGCTACAGATGGAAGCGGTCGAGTGCGGAGCCGCGGCGCTCTCCATTATTCTTGGATATTTCGGAAAGAGCGTTCCGCTGGAGGAATTACGCATCGCGTGCGGTGTTTCCCGGGACGGAACCAAAGCCAGTAACGTCGTAAAGGCCGCACGCCAGTATGGGCTCGCCGCCAAAGGCTTCAAGAAAGAACCTAGCGAACTTCGAACGCTAACTTTTCCCATCATTGTTTTCTGGAATTTCAATCACTTCCTGGTCGTCGAGGGTTTCGGTCCAGGAAAGGTCTACCTCAGCGATCCGGCCACCGGGCGACGCAACGTTAGTGATGAAGAATTCGATCAGTCGTTCACTGGTGTAGTGCTCACTTTTCAAAAGACACCCGCCTTTCAACGTGGTGGCGAGAAACGCACCCTGGTTCATTTGCTGCGCAAACGGTTGCCCGGGACCGGATTAGCGATTGCGTACATTGTTCTGGCCACTTTCGCATTAGTCTTGCCGAACATCATGGTCGCCTCGTTTTCCCGCGTGTACATTGACAACATTCTGGTGGGTGGTATGACCAGGTGGCTCAAGCCATTGTTGTTCGCGATGGCCGTCACCGCTTGTTTCAAGGCTGCCGCAACGTATTGGCAGCAACGCTCGCTGTTGCGCCTGGAAACGAAGCTATCGCTCACTTCTTCGAGCAAATTTCTGTGGCACGTATTAGCGCTTCCCATGGAATTCTTTGGGCAGCGGTTCAGTGGCGAAATTGGGTCGCGGGTTGCGTTGAACGATAACGTGGCCTCGCTGCTCTCGGGAGAACTCACCACCAACATCGTCAGCATTTTCCTCATAGGTTTCTACGCCGCCCTTATGCTGCGATACGACGTTGCACTGACCGTCGCGAGCATCGGAATCGCAATTATCAATCTCCTGGCCGTTCGGTACGTGGGGCGTAAACGAACGGACAACAACCAAAAGCTGTTGCAAGAGCGGGGAAAAATGCTTGGTGCCGCCATGGCTGGCCTGCAGACAATCGAGACCCTCAAAGCGAGTGGCTCGGAGTCCGATTTTTTTGCGCGCTGGTCTGGCTTTCAGGCTAAGGTCGTCAGCGCCGAGCAAGAATTCGGAGCGTCGTCGCAATTTTTGTCGGCGCTGCCTAGTCTTTTGACATCTTTGAATGTCATCGGAGTTTTGGCGCTGGGGGGAATGCGGGTGTTGGACGGATTTCTGACCATCGGCATGTTGGTCATGTTTCAGAGCCTGTTGTCCAGCTTCATCGATCCGGTGAATAAAATCGTTTCTCTAGGAGCGAAATTGCAGGAGGCCACCGGCGACCTGGGCAGGCTTGAAGACGTGCTGCGCTATCCGGCCAGCGTTTCTCTTGACGCAGATGCTTCGCCGGGGGACAACGAAGAGTTGCTGGAAGGCTGGGTGGAAGTCGACTCGGTCACGTTTGGCTACAGCCGCCTCGAAGAGCCGTTGATTCGCGATTTCAGCGTGAAGCTAAAGCCCGGGGGAAGAGTCGCGCTGGTCGGCGCGACCGGGAGCGGAAAGTCGACCGTAGCCAAACTCGTAAGTGGACTGTATGAACCGTGGTCCGGGCGAATCCTCCTGGACCGCAAGCCTCGACAGCAAATTCCTCGGCGCATTCTTAACGACTCGCTGGCGATTGTCGATCAGGATATTTTTTTACTCGATGGATCGATACGCCAAAATCTTACGATGTGGGACAACACCATCGAGGAGTCCGATCTGATTCAAGCCGCGAAAGATGCGTCCATTCACGATGACATTACCGAGCGGTCTGGTGGCTACGATTCGTTGATCGAGGAAAGCGGAAGGAATTTCAGCGGTGGGCAGCGCCAGCGGCTGGAGATTGCCCGCGCTTTGACTCGCCGACCGCGCATTTTGATTCTCGACGAGGCTACCAGCGCGCTGGATCCGCACACCGAACAAGCCATCGATGACAGCCTGCGCCGTCGCGGATGTACTTGCCTCATCGTGGCCCATCGCTTAAGCACGATTCGGGATTGTGACGAAATTATCGTGTTGGAACGGGGAAGAGTTGTGCAGCGTGGAACCCATGACCAGCTTAACGCCGTGGAAGGCGCGTATTTGGATTTGATACGAGCACACTGAGATGGCCACGCTACCGGACGGAACCAGCCGCTTGCTCGAGCCGCAACCCAATCACCCGTTCTCCATACATACGGCTGATTCGGTTTGGATTGTGCAATCGGGAAAGCTCGATTTGTTCCTGGTGGACAACGCTGAAGGACAGCCAACCGGCGCTCGTCACCATGTCCTTCGCGTCGAACAAGGAAACGCGGTTTTTGGGATCGATTTCCATGGACGCGCAGGAACCAGCATGGTGGCCACGGCAACGCCCGGAACTCAATTGCTATGCATGTCTCAAGAGGCCCTGCGTAGACTTGCCTATCCGGCTTCTTTGGAGCACCCGTTTGATTCCCTTTCCCTGCTCGAAGAATGGATATTGAATCTCAGTGCCGCGGCTGCCGCTGGTGCAGGAACACCGAAAGATTTTGCGACCGTGGACCCTGCCGCCATCCTTGAAGTAACCGAGGAACCAAAACCGATTTCGCCGGCGAAGGGCATTCTCTGGATTGAGCATCTGCAGGGGGCGTCGCGCTTTCTAAATTGCTCCACAATCGATCCGATCGCCGGTCGTAATTACTTTCCGATTTCCAGGTCCGGATGGCTACAGCCTGCGGCTGGAAGTCAAATCTCGGCGATTGATTCCCGGGAGTGGCAGCAAGCAGACCCCCAATGGCGAAGTCTACAAAAGTTTTACGACGTGGTCTTGCAGCGGCTGGTGCTGATCCGCCAGAGTTCAGAGGAGAAAAACCGAAAGCGGTTGGTCGCCCAAGGAGCATCCGATGCCGCGATCGTTCGCGGCGCACTACGATCCCTGGCTTCTTCGCTGCAACAGCAGGGTTCGCAACTCCCTGGGGATGGTGCAGGCATCGACGATCCGACACTGCTGGCCTGCGAAGCGGTAGGAAAATGCCTCGGCGTACCGATTGCGTCCGTTTCGGTTCGCGCTGACCTTCCGATAAAAGATCTGATTGCGAGCATTGCTCGGGCTTCCGATTTGCGTTACCGCGTGGTGGTCCTGAAGGGCCAATGGTGGGTAAATTCCAGCGGGCCGCTTTTAGCATTCCGCGAAAGCGACATGCGCCCGGTGGCTCTTCTTCCGGCAGCCGATGGTGGTCACCGGTTGTACGACTCGGTAGAGCAGGCGACGACTAAGGTCACCGGCGCGGTGGCGCTAAGCCTGAACGGATTCGCCTACACCTTTTATCGTCCGCTACCCGGCAGAAAACTCTCCATCAGGGATTTGCTTTCCTTCGGAATGCGCGATGTGAAGCGAGAGTTACTCACGATTGTAATCATGGGCATATGCGGCGGCCTATTGGGAATGGTTTTTCCCATCGCCACGGGCATCATCTTTGATTCCATTATTCCCGGCGCGCAGCGCGGCCAACTGTTGCAGATTTGCGCCTTTCTGGTTATTGCCACCATTGCAGCCTCCATGTTCACCCTGGTCCGTAACTTCGCGATGTTGCGCCTGGAAGGAAAAATGGGAGCTGCACTGCAGGCAGCGGTATGGGACCGTCTGTTGCGCCTTCCGGTTCCTTTTTTCCGCCAGTTCACCTCGGGCGATTTGGCAGATCGCAGTTCGGGTATCGGATACATCCTGCGCACGTTAACGGGTTCGGCGATCTTCTCGGTCCTTTCTGGGGTGTTTTCGATTTTTAGTTTCCTGCTGCTGTTCTATTACAGCTGGCAGCTGGCCTTGATCGCTACCGGTTTGGTCTTCGTCATTTTTGTCCGCTCGGCGGTTAGCGCCTACTTCGAGATCCGCTTCCAGCGCCAGATCGCTCGGGTTCGCGGGCGCATCTCCGGCATGCTACTGGAATTTATTGGAAACATCGCCAGGTTGCGGGTCTCCGGGGCCGAACCGCGAGCTTTTGCCGCTTGGGCCCGCGAGTTTGCCGCGCAGATGCAGCTATCGGGCCGTGCTCAGAGGGTTTCGAACGGACTGCTCATTTTCAACTCGGTCTTCCCGGTTGTGAGTATGGCCATACTGTTCGGCTTTGCTGCGCAGATAATGGGTCATCCGCTGCTCCATGCGTTGACGACCGGAACGTTCCTGGCATTTCTGGCCGCGTTCGTCCAATTCCAGTCGGCGATCCTGGGACTGAGTTCGGCTGTGGAGTCCGCCCTCAGCGTGGTCCCTCTTTACGAACGTGCGGCTCCGATCTTTGAGGCTCTGCCGGAGGTTTCAAAAACCAACCGGCAGCCGGGAGACCTGAGCGGCTCGATCGAAGTTAATCACGTAAGTTTTCGATATCATCCCGAGACGCCTCTGGTCCTGAACGATATTTCCTTCGCCATTAGACCAGGCCAGTTCGTGGCTATTGTGGGACCGTCGGGGAGCGGCAAATCCAGCTTGCTTCGCCTGCTCCTGGGTTTCGAACGGCCGGAAGCCGGCGTCATTTACTATGATGGGCAGGACCTCGGTAGAATCGATATCCAAGCCGCCCGCAGGCAGATTGGCGTTGTGTTGCAGAGCGCACGCTTGGGCAGCGGCACAATTTTCGACAATATTGTCGGATCTGGCCCATTCACTCTGGATGACGCCTGGGAAGCGGCCCGCAGCGCCGGACTGGAGCAGGATATTCGCGAAATGCCCATGGGGATGTACACCGTGGTGAGTGAGGGTGGCGGAAATATCTCAGGCGGTCAGCGGCAGCGCTTGTTAGTCGCGCGTGCGATGGTCAAGAAGCCGCGCATTTTCTTGTTCGATGAAGCCACCAGCGCGCTCGACAATCGCACCCAGGCGATCGTGAGTCACAGCCTGGATGCGTTCAGCGCGACTCGGATTGTGATCGCTCATCGCCTGAGTACGATCGTCAACGCCGATCGCATTTTGGTGGTTGAAAAAGGAGCGATCGTACAGTCGGGCTGTTACGAAGAATTGACAGGACAAGAAGGTCTGTTTCGCGAGTTGGCCAAGCGCCAGCTCGCCTGATGGATAGACGAGACCAAGTTTACTCGCGTGCGGCTGGAGAAAATGATTCAATGCGAAAAGTAATGTACCTCATGGGAATTCTGGAAGACCAAGACGTGGAATGGTTGGGCAAGCACGGGACCCCAAAATTCACGCCTTCCGGCACGACTCTGATTCAGGAGGGCAGCCCAATTGAAGACATTTTTGTCGTTCTGGACGGCAAGCTTTCCGTGCTGGTTAAGGCCCTAGGCGATCGTGAAATCGCAGGCCTGCTAGCGGGCGAAGTGGTTGGAGAGATGTCTTTCGTTGATTCTCGTCCGCCGTCTGCTTCGGTGGTGACCAGGCTTGACTCCCACCTCCTGGTTCTTTCTCGAGAGGTGCTCAACAACAAGCTGAAGACCGATGATGGGTTCGCTGGACGATTTTATAAGGCGGTCGCCACCCTGTTGGCGGATCGTCTACGAAAAACCACCAGTCATCTCGGATACGGCGAATGGACTGAAGAGACCGATCCGGATGAACTCGACGATTCCATGATGGACAGCGCTTCGCTAGGGGCAACGCGCTTTGACAGGCTGTTGAAACGCTTGCGCGTGAATTGAGAACACACAACGCTTGCCAGACAGATTCTTACCCAGCCGTCCTCTCCCTGAATCGCCGGATTCGAAACTGCCGTCGATGAAAACTGTGGTGGGACGCCGCGTTGAGGCTTACCTTTCGTCACCCTAGATTCCAAGCAATTCAGTAAAACCTTCCGCGAGTGTCCCTTGTTAGCTAGGAGGGCAAGCCATCTTCGGTCAGCGTATTGTCGAGCGTATCGCCCTGGGCAATGGACCCGCCAGTCGTTGACTGAATTTTTGGTGCCGAGGCCCGGGCCAGCTGAACCGGTAAGGAAATCGAGTTCCCGCCCTGAACGCCGCCGAGTTGATCTTCGCTAAGCTCACCGGTGTTCTTGGAAGCATCCACAGACTGGTTCTGTTGCGCGTTTCGCTCTTCGGACATTTTCTCTCCTTTATTAAAGGTCACCGCCGTAAAGGACGGTGATGGTATTACACAGGCCGAACTTTGTTCGATCTGCTGGATTCGTCGTTCTGGTTTCCGAGAACTCTGCCGGGCGGCGCTCCGGGAAGCGTAAACTTCTCGAAGGTCTTTAAGCTCGTTTCGTCGAAAGTGTAGGAAGCTCCAAGACGCGTCCGCCGTAGTTGGGCGGCACTATATCCAATCGGCTTTTGCATGTAAAGCACCTTCTTCGTCAAGAGGCCATGTCAACGGGTGGCGCCGCGTCTGAAGGCACGAAACCTAACTGTAGTGCGCGAGTCGCTATCGGCCCGCGATCGCGCACCATGGTCTGGTGGTCCGCTAGACGGATATTTCGGTCCCGCTATTGATTTCGTTTGCCTCATAACCGTACCGATCTAACATGGCGCGTTCTTTTGCGACCGCTGTGATCAAGACGACGCGGCAGTCGCAGCACCCTTGAAGAACGTCAGCAGGTCGGCATTGATCTGGTCGGCGTTTGTGGTCGGCATGCCGTGCGGGAAACCCTGGTAGGTTTTCAATACCGCGCCCTTCACCAACTTGGCGGTCAGCGGGCCGGAGTCGGCATAGGGGACGATCTGGTCATCATCGCCATGCATTACCAGTGTCGGCACCGAGAACTTCTTAAGATCCTGGGTAAAGTCGGTCTGGGAGAAGGCCACGATGCCATCATAGTGCGCCTTAACACCGCCCATCATCCCCTGGCGCCACCAATTCTCAATGACGCCTTGGGATGCTTTCGCGCCCGCGCGGTTGTAACCGTAGAAGGGTCCGTTGGGAAGATCCATATAAAATTGCGCCCGGTTTGCGGCAACCTGCGCCTGGAAGCCGTCAAATACTTCTTTAGGTAGACCGCCGGGATTCGCTGGCGTCTTCACCATCAGCGGTGGCACTGAGCTAATGAGGACAACCTTAGCGACGCGACTTTCGCCGTGGCGCGCTATGTAACGTGTGACCTCACCGCCGCCGGTCGAGTGGCCAACATGGATGGCGTTCTTTAAATTGAGATGCGCGGTAAGCGCGGCGAGGTCATCGGCGTAGTGATCCATATCGTGTCCGTCGCCGGGTTGGCTCGAGCGTCCGTGGCCTCTCCGGTCATGGGCGATGACGCGATAGCCGTGATTTAAGAAGAACATCATTTGGGTGTCCCAGTCGTCGGCCGACAGCGGCCAACCGTGCGAGAAAACGATAGGCTGACCCGAACCCCAATCTTTATAGTAAATCTCTGTGCCGTCTTTTGTCGTGATAGTGCTCATCTCGTATTCTCCTATCAAGCCGTGGGGCGGTACGCCGAAAAAGGGCTGCAAATTACAAGTTCATCTGGTCCGCACCAAGGCCTTCCGCTAAAACTCCGAATTCCGCATTAGAACACAACAGCGACTGGAGTGCATGTGACGCAAACGGACAGTCGGGACAAAACTGACATTGGCGTAAGGGGCGGGCTGACAAAATGAAGCGACCAAACATGGTGACCGTGTGGGAGTGCGACTGTAGCCGACTGGTGAAGTTGTCGATGCGGAGATGAAGCCATCGTACAGCAGACTACCGGAAGCAAATTCCCGGTCTCGTTTGACACCAGAACCGCCCGGGTCAGCCGGTCGTTGTTGTAGATCGAATGGGCGTCATTCTCGTGGTGGAAACTCAAGATGGGACCGCCCCGGGCTCGTTGGAAGCCTCCATCACGAAGGCCCAATACCCATTCATTTCCATATGGCTATGGGCTGACGGCGATATATTCGTCAAGCCCTGGGAACCATCCCTTACTTGCCCTCGCCAGGCCGTCTGGAACGTCTCTTACCGCTCGCCGTTCTCGTTCGCTCAGTGAGATTAGTCATGGCTTGTCGCAGAAGCCAATTCGCTTTGGTCTGGTAACCGCGGCCGTCGGCTTTGAGGCATACCCGTCGGAATCAAGAAGCATGGTGACAGGCTTCTTCGTTGATCGATGGAACTTGCCCATTTCGTGCTTGTAGAGGTGTTGCCGGTTCTTCAGCTCGTCCCATTCAAATCTCATGGCTCGCCACGACTGGGAGAGAATACGGTTCTCGCAATACATTTGTGTGTACAGTCTGCGGTATCGACTCCTGATTCCCAGCGGATGGTCGGCCGCTGGGCCGCGAACGCCACGCCCGCAAATGGCAGTTTCGGCGATTCTTCAATCCGAGCTCGCAGCTCAGCTGCAGCTTTTGCGGCTTCGGTATTGACCTCTTCCACTTGCCCCACAGTCAGTTCGGAAAGTGCAAGAACAACTAGGCAGTCACAATTTTCAACACCATTCTGCGATCATTCCCAGTTCTGCACTTCCGCGGCGCTGGGTAGCTTTTGCTAAGAGCGCTTTCCTCGCGCACAGTGCCCCGCCTATGGCCGCTGCTCGAATCAGCATGTGGATTTTACGTACGGCGCATCGTGATACGTTCCCGGTGTGCTCGGTGATGGGCTAAACTCAGCTCGATCCGTCCTATGCAGCTTTCTCCCGGTGATAAACTCGGCCCTTACGAAATCCTTGCGTCCATTGGCGCAGGTGGTATGGGAGAAGTGTATCGCGCCCGGGACACGCGTTTGAATCGGGACGTCGCAATCAAAGTCTCTGGTGCGCAATTCAGCGACCGCTTCGAACGTGAAGCCAAAGCGATCGCTGCGCTGAATCATCCCAACATCTGCCAGATCTACGATATCGCCTCAAATTATCTAGTCATGGAGTACATTGACGGAGCGCCGATTGTTTCCCGTGAACGCCCCCAGGCTCTTGCTCCGGTTGAGGCCCTACGGCTCGCGACACAAATCGCTGCAGCACTCGAAGCCGCGCACGCTAAGGGGATTATTCATCGAGACCTCAAACCAGCGAACATCCTCGCGACCACGGGCGGCGTTGTAAAGCTGCTGGATTTCGGGCTTGCGAAACAGAGCCTCGGCGACGGAGCTGAGGACTTAACCCAGACGCTAGGCTCGACCCAGCCTGGTACGATCATAGGCACCCCGGCTTATATGTCGCCAGAACAGGCGGAGGGCAAGACTGCCGACGCCCGCTCCGATATTTTCTCGTTTGGAACAGTGCTTTACGAAATGCTGTCCGGGCGCCGCGCGTTCTCCGGAGGCTCAGCTGCAGCGGTTATTGGCGCGATCGTTCTCAAGGAGCCGGAGCCGCTGAACGCGCCACCCGCGCTCGATGCGATTGTGCGAAAGTGCCTGGCGAAGCCCCCCGAAGGGCGCTTCCAGACAGCGTCAAATCTGCGCGCCGCACTCGAAGGAGTCTCCACGCAGGACGGATCTGCAATCAAATGGCAAAGCGTCGCCCGGGCTATTGCCGTGAGTCTATTGGTTATCGGTTGCGTCGCCGCGGTCGTTATTTATCGGAAAGAGTCCAGGAATGGCCACATTGATTCCATCGCTGTTCTACCACTTGAGATACGGAGCAATGATCCCGACGCAGAGTTTATTTCCGACGGAATCACCGAAAGCATCAACAACAGCTTGGCCCAATTGCCAAATCTGAAGGTAATTCCGCTCAGCGTGGCGCTCCCCTACAAAGGCAAAGCGACGGATGTCCAAAAGATCGGTGAAGATCTGGGCGTGCAAGCCGTGCTCACGGGCCATATCGGCCAACGGGGCGACGACCTAACGGTTGGTGTTGGACTCGACGATGTTCGTGACCGCAAACAGTTGTGGGGCGAGCAGTACCATCGCAAGCTAGCAGATCTGCTTAACATTCAGAGCGACATTGCCAAGGAAGTTTCTCAACGGCTGCGCTCGCAACTTTCCGCCGCGGATCAGAAAAAGCTGACCAAAGGCTCAACCGATAGTCCCGAAGCGTACCAGCTTTATCTCAAAGGAAAATACTACACCAACAAATTTACCAAAGACGGATTCAGCAAAGGCCTCGACTACTTTAATCAGGCAATCGTGGTCGATCCAAACTACGGCTTGGCTTACACCGGCTTGGCCTACAACTACATTAATCAGCAGGATTGGTACATACGTCCCAACGAGGCGGGTCCCAGAGCAAGAGAAGCCGCAAAGAGGGCCTTGGCGATCGATGAGTCGGATGCGGATGCGCATGTCGCTCTGGCTATCGCGAGCCAATGGTATGAGTGGGATTGGCCTGTCGCGGAACGCGAGTTCAAACGTGCAATTGAATTGAATCCCAACAATGCAGAAGCTCACTCCTACTACGCCTGGTTTCTGGCCCCCATGGGCCGAAAGGACGAGGCAGTCGCGGAAGCCAAGCGGGCCTTGCAGGCCGATCCATTCTCGCCATTAGCGAACTTCGCCGGCGGATCAGTTTCGGTTTTTACACACCAATGGGACCAGGCGATCGAGCAATTGCTTGCCGCCAAGGAGCTTGCGCCGGCGTTCTGGTTTAATTCCTGTTTTTTGGGCCGCGCTTATGAACAAGTGGGAAAAATGCCGGAAGCGATAGCCGAGTTCAAGAGCGCGCTCGAACTGGATAAAGACAATACCGAGATTTTGTCAGGACTGGGAGACGCGTACGCGGTGGCGGGGAACAAGACCGAAGCACAAAAGGTCTTAGACCAGTTGAGAGGGTTATCGGAGCATGGTTACGTCTCCCCCTACAGTTTGGCTGTCATCTACGCGGGGCTGAAAGAAAAAGATCAGACATTCGCATGGCTCGAACGAGCCTTCAACGAACGGTCGTACTTCATGGCAGTTTATTTCCCGACGGATGCGCGCCTCGATACCCTTCACGCAGATCCACGCTTTGCTGCACTCAAGCGGCGCGTCGGACTACCGGAGTGAGGTAAGCCGGTCGCTGCGGTCGTCGCAGCAAGTCCCAACGCTGAGGCCGATCGATATCGGTCTTGAACTCTTAGAGTTTGGTATTACTCTCGGCTTGTAGTTCGCTGAATCGGTCACTCGCAATCCCTGTGATTTAACAGAGTCAGCGGAGGTAGGACTTGATCTCGCCGCCGAACAGTCAAGACAGTTCCGCAGCCTCTCACGACTTTCCAAACCTGGCAACGCGCGACTCCGTGCTGTCTTTTGAATCGCTGCCGGGGTTGCAGTGCGCATGCGCGAAAACAGTTTCCGGGCCAAGTTCGATCGTTATCTCTGGAGTGACCCTAGCACGGGTTTCTGCTCGTGTTTCTGTAGTTTCTCTTTCAGCATGCAGCCATCCTGGTACAAAACCAACAACCATGCAGTCCCATACTGCTTCGCCGTCAGAATTCTGAACATGTACGTCGCCTAGAAGCAACTGGGATCAACGTCACAACCGTGAAAACTGCTTGGCCAGGGCGTTTTCTCAAACTTGATTCTTGACTACGCAAACGGGTGCCAACTCAACGGCATTGAAATCCAGGTTGGGTGCCTGAGAATTGGCCTACGGATGAAAAGTGTATAAACAGCTCAGACAGCACTTTGTTAATTTTCTAAAATTGCCCTCATAGCTCCCGAGAGCCGGGCTATGCATTTGGAGACGCACGGGTGAATGAAACTAACCGTTGAAGAACGCGGTGGCCGGGCGATTGTCTTGCCGAGTACACAAGATTGCGAAGAAAATTGCGTGACGACTTGCCTGCCCCAACTTCACGATTGTCGGCATGCCGTACAATGGAGTTCGGAGAATCCTTGTTGAGAGCTTTCCTTAGGTTCGCGCGCCTTGCTCCCTGCGTTCTTGGCGTTCTATTCGCGGTTGTCGCCGTACGCGCTCAAGACATCTATACCCGTACCGAAATCGGCGCCGAATTCTCGATCATTCGTCAGTCGCCGCCAGGCGATGGTGGAAAAAATTATCCCGGATTCGGCGGACGCTTCGACTGGAATCTGACCCGCCGGCTGGCCATTGAATCGCAAGTCGACTTCTTCCCCGAGCACTCGGGTTCGGTTCTCTACAAGCAAGGTGGCCAAACGCTTCAGGCCGTTGCGGGCCTTCGCGCAAAGGTAATTCAGATGCGGCGCCTCTCCGTCTTCGGACTGGTGCGACCTGGCATTTTTCATTTCACAGACGTTCTTTATTACAACAGCGATCTCACTACTACTACCGGAGTGAAGCCGTTCAACTATTTCGTCCTCAATATCGGTGGTGGTGTTGAATACTACCTTTCGAATCGATGGGTCCTGGGCGCCGATATCGAAGGCGATCCCTACCGGGTCGCCAACGCCACCTATTCGTTCTCTGGCGGCGGCACGGGCTTCGCCATCGGAAAAATTGAAGACACTACGCGGCTGAGCTTCGGCGTGGCCTACCGTCCCGGGGCGTGGATCGAAAACGAACCGGAACATGGCGTCGATGGACGTCTGGAGGTCGGTCCGCTTTTCACCACGATGATCAGCGCGCGCGAAGGTGCCAGCGTAGGTGTGCGAGCCGATCCCGGCTTTGGCGGCTACACTTCATATAAGCTCTACAAAGTTTTCTATCTCGACGGCGAGGTTCTTTACTTCCCGCGCAACACGAACACTTCCGGTCCTCACGATGGCGGAGAGATTCTGCAAGCGCTTGCTGGCGTCAAAGGCGGGATTCGGCGCAATCATTTTGGCTTTTTCGGAAAGGTTCGTCCCGGATTCAACAGCTATTCGAAGGCGCTTACCAGCATTACGACGACGAACAGTGCCGTCGTCTACGGCTTCGATCGTTCCACCAGTTTCGCACTCGACCTCGGGGGTATCATCGAGTTCTATCCTGCCGAACACGGCACGTTCCGCCTTGAAGTCGGCGACACACATCTTTTCTTCGGCAATCGCGATGTCAACGACAACGGAATTATTGTTCCTTCGCAAGGCGGCGATCTTCGCCACTCGATCGAATTCGTCACCGGCTACGGTTGGCGCTTTTAATCAAAAGAACGTTCCCGCCGTCTAACAATCCGACAAGAGGAGCAGCCAGGTATGCCGCAAGAAATCTGGACCGCTGTGGATCGTTATTTTGCCGATAACCTCGCGCCTACGAACGCTGCGCTGGACCATGCGCTGGCGACGAGCTCTGCCGCGAACCTTCCGTCCCCACAGTGAACGCTCCCAACATTCTGGAAATCGGCACGCTTGGCAGCTCGGTCGCTGAGTTCAGCTTATACATTCAAAATTACCAGGAGCTGAGATTTTGGAATGTTCATGATCCATCATTGCGCGATCAATCCGGCGAATGTCTTGAATGGACTAGCTCACGTGAGCCGGCACACCTCACGTTATCGTGGGCGATGATCATTGAGCCGATACTCGCCGAGGAGATCAGCGAGAATCCATGCCGCTCCGCCAATCTCGAAAGTTTCGGCGTTTTCGCTCCAATTCGTATGATTGTGGGGAGCCGAAAGAAGCAACGGTACCCACACGAGTAGCCCAAAGCTCACGACCATCATTGTCAGCAGCCGAGACGCGAGAAGTGCCATTCGATTCGTAAGAAGAGCCACAGCCGCGAGTGCGAACCAAACCGTCGTCGCCACCGCCCAAAACATCTGACTTGGCGGAATCCACTTCGGAACAAGATGCGTGGTAGCGTCTAGATAAATTGCCTGTTCGAGGGCAAAGGATGCGGCACAGATGCCCAAAAGAATGCGGCTGATCCGATTAAGCGTTACCGGTGAGCATGCCGATGACAAGCGTGCATAAACGATCGCCGCTCCGGTCACGAGAGAAAACTGCTCGAAGAAGTTGCCCCAGCTATTGTAGATCTGTGGTGCGGCGACGATTGGTGACACGCACAGTAAGACGAAGACCAGATAAGTCGCAACAAGGACGACTGCGCCCGTTTTCGCGGTGCGCCGAAATTGAATCGCAGCACCGCCAAGGATCAGAGCAGCGGCTGCGGCGTAGACAATGTAACGCAATTGATGGAAGTCGTTGTAGTCGTGCCAGGCCAGCGTGATGAGGCCAAAGGCCAAGGCCGCCACCCCAAATACATGACGGCCGAGGTTCGAACTGGGCGTTGACGCGATCATTTATTGGGTAAAGGTATAGTGCCACAACGCTGAAAAATTCATTTGCGCAACCGGGCGATCGCAAAGGATGCAACGCATTATGAACGGGAGCCGGTTTGGCCTGCGCCAGGGCCGCGACGCTCGGCAGTAAATTCTCGTTTTTTTTCAGCCGCGATGCTTCGGGGGACGGCATGATCGACCGCGTACCGGTAAATTAGGCTATCGGAGCCCTGATGTGGCGACTACGCTAACAATTCCCATCATCCCGCTGTCCTCATGCTCCAGAATGTGACAGTGAAAGACAAACTCTCCAATGTCCGAGCCGCGAAAATCGACCAACACCTTAATGCTGGGATAGGGATGATTAGGATTGCCATCCCAATAAGGAACTTCGACCGTGTCTTCCATCTGGCCGACGACTGCTGGAGCAGGCGCACTACCGTTCAGCGTGAAATTATTCTGAGACTCCGTCAGAAAATGCACCTGATGCAGATGAAACTCGTGATTCTCGAGCGTCCGGTTTTGGATCGTCCACTCCTCGACGGTGCCTTGCTGCGCGATCAGCGCAGGCGGATTATTAGGGCTGAAAATCTGTGGAGTCTGGTTGTCGACGGTTATGAAGAACTGGAAATCGGGTTTGTCCTCAGAAAAATAAATCACGTGCGAGGCTGCTGGACGCCTGTTGATGAGACCGGCAAACCGCTGAGCCCGGGGCGGTCCGGAAGCTGAAGGCAACACTGCATCATGATGTTCATCTTCGGCGACGGTATTGCCGCCGGTCGTCTCGGTCGTCTCGATCGTCGCGATGGTGCGGGGTGGATCATTGTCCCCGTTCGGACCCGTTTGGATGTTGGAGGTGACAAAGGAAGCATGCTGCACCGCTGCTGACGGAGCTTTGACGATGAATTCCATGCGCGACGCGGGCGGAATGCGAAGGTGCGTTGGCAACAGAGTCGTCGGTCCATTCTTCCAGTTCCACGATCCCACCGGTACGCCGTCGATACCTACAAGCGAAAGCCTCTGCGGCGAACCGTCGTAAATTACCTGCACATCCAGAATCGTATCGGCGGACAGGTTACCAAGCCTCCAGAATTCGTTGACACCCGGTGTCATCTGGATGACCGCCGGCGTCTCATCGGGATACGCCACCGGAATATTGTTGAGCGATAAATCCCACGAAGGAATGCTGCCTCCGGGGGGCGGCTCGCCGGCAACAAGCTGATCGCGGACTAACAACACGCGCTCGGGCAGTCCTGTTACCGCGGGTTTGAACTGTTGGATTCCATCAACAATGATTGCGCCCGAGGCCCCACCTTGGACAGCGGCCTGGGACAGGCCGTGCACGTGGGGGTGATACCAGTAGAGCCCTGGCGGCTCATCTGCTGGGAACGCAACCTCGTAACGGAACGATTGCCCAGAATTAATCAAGGTGTGGATTACCTCGTCTTGATTGCACAAGGGAGGTGTGTTTGTCCCGTGGTAATGGATGTTTACCGAGGCAGACGTCATTATCGTGGCGCCACATGAATCTTTGGACGACACCGCCATTGACATCCCACCTGTATTTGGCACGTTGTTGGTGACATTGATGATCAGATGGTCGCCGGCGCCCACATGCAACGTTGGATTCTCCAGCCCATCAGGCGTCATGAAGCAATAGAGCGTGCGGCCCTCGTCGTCCTGCCGGGTCTGGTATGAAAAAAACACGGTTAGCGATCCAGCGCTGCTAAAAAGGGCAGGGGGGTTTGTCTCTACGTCCCCGGCGGTACCCCGAGGGCATGGATCAACGACGGGAGCCACAGGGGATTGGGCCAGTACCGGTGACGTCGTTACCCCCAAAAGCCCCAAAAGCGCTATAAGGCCAAAACGAATGCGTTTGAACATTATTGTCTCTGAAAAGGTGGGGTGCTCAGTACCACTGAAATCGGTTCCCTTCTGTTGGCGCTTGAGGGCGCCAGAACAGGTCATATGGCGGCGATCGTCGGATTCGCCCGAGATCTCTCTTTCTCTTCTTGCGACTCCAGTTGCAACTACTTATCAACTAGCAGTACATTAAACCCTCGCGGCATTTTCTGTCAAGCTGCACTCCGGCAGGTACGAAATCTCGCTGTCCACTTCTTACCCTCGAACGGCGGGGCTCAGCACCGCGCGAGCCCCGTGCGGTGGGTTCGGCCGCTTGCGAGGCTATCCATACCCTGCTGCAGGCTGCAGCCAATGCATACACAGCGCCAGGAACGCCGGCGGGTGTTTAGTCAGCTTGGGATTGTCAACTGCGTGACGGAGAACAAAGCGATTCAGGCCCACCTGTCCATTGATACGCCACCAGGTGTCGGAATTCCGGCGGTTAGCGCCCGGTTAAACGAGGAAGATAATTTCCGAGTCATTCGCCCAGTGGAAACAATTTAACCTATTTCCTCAACTCAACGGCGATTTAGCGGCGGCGTAGATTGCGGTGGTTTGCGTGCGTGCGTCGCCTGCTCGAAGCCGTAGGCGATCTGCAACAACTGCGGCTCGCTAAACGGCGGACCGAGGAATTCGATCCCGACCGGGACCCCGATCGGCGCGCTCTCGGTCGGCGTGGAAAACCCTGCCGGAACGGTAAGGGCCGGAAATCCCGCGAGTGTGGCCAGGATGCCATTGCGCTCCGCTTGATTCATCTCGCCGATCATCACCGGCAGGCGCTTCTGGTGTGGATAGAGCAGCGCGACCACGTTGTTTTTCGCCATCAGGTTCGCCAACTGAACCCTCAGGTCATCGATCTTGACGCGCCGGTCCTTGTAATCCGGCTCGTTCAAGCCATCCTCGTAGCTTTCCGCCGAAGCGAGAAACTTCTCATCAAGTGAAGCCTTGTGGTATTTGCCCGATGCGATGAGCTCGGCAAGCGAATGTACGGGGGGGTTAGGCTGGGCTTTCAGGTAGTTGTTGAGTTGGAACTTGTATTCGTACTTTTGCACATCGAGGTCCGAGTTCAGCTTGCCGGTATCAAATGCCGCGTCGTCGATGTCTACCAGAATTGCGCCCTGCTTCTTGAGCACTTCGAGGGCATTGGCCATCACGCGGTTGACCTCCTGGTGGTCGGGGCCGCTTCCGAATAGGGTACGCAGTACCCCAATGCGCGCCCCCTTCAGGCCATTGCGGTCGAGCGAGGCGGTATAGGTCGCGGGAATCCTGCCGATGCCCAGCGCCGTCACGGGATCATCGGGATCGTAGCCGGCCATCACATCGAGCATGACTGCGGCGTCAGCTACGCTTCGCGCCAGGGGCCCGGCGGCGTCCTGCGTAAACGAGACGGGGATGACACCGGCGCGGCTGATCAGCCCCCGCGTGGGACGAATGCCGACCAAGCTATTGGCGGAAGCCGGCGAGCGAATCGAGTTCACCGTGTCCGAGCCAGTGCCCACGGTCGCGAAGTTGGCCGCCAAGGCCGCCCCGGTGCCTCCGGACGAACCGCCCGGGGTCCGCGACAGCTCATAGGGGTTTTTGGTCTGGCCTCCCAGCGAGCTCGACGTTAGCCCGGCCAGCGCTAGCTCATGCATGTTCGTTTTCCCGAGAATCAGTGCTCCGTTTTGACGGAGCCGCGCCACCGTGAACGCATCCTTCGTCGGCTGCATGCCCTGGAGCGCCAGCGCTGCGCCGGTGGTCGGCATATCGGAGGTGTCGAAGTTGTCCTTCAGCACCACCGGAATGCACTGTAGCGGCTTGAGCTTAGTGCCGCGTTTGAGCTGCTTATCCACGGCATCGGCCTGCTCCAGCACCTGGGGGTTCACGTACAGCATGGCATTGAGGGTGGGCCCCTGCTGGTCGTACGCCTTGATGCGGTCTAGGTACTGCTGCACCAGGCTGTGGCAAGTCAGTTTGCCGCTCTGCAAGCCGCGATGAATTTCGTTGATGGAAGTTTCCATGAAACGAAATTGCTGTCCGGCGGCGCTAGCGACCATAAACATCACCCCCACTGCCAGAACGAAACACTTCGCTTCATGGCGCAACGCCTTCCCTCCTGTCAGTTCGTTGACATTAAACATTTAACTTAGGATTAAAATCCACCGGAGATTTGTTGAGTCAGATTCCTTCGGGAGGGTGCTATGAATCAAAAAGTCGCAGTCATCGGGGCGGGGCGCATGGGATCCGCTCTTGCAGCGGCGGTCTATAAGAAAGGATTTGATACCACTGTATGGAATCGAACTTCGTCCAAGACGGAGCCTTTGTCCCGGCTCGGTCTGCGGGTCGCACCAAGCCTGCTGGAAGCGATCGGCAACGCTGAAATCGTCATCGTCAGCCTCAACAACTATGAGTCGCTCAATCAACTGGTACGACCGCCGGCAATTGAGTCTGCGCTTCGCGGCAAAGTGCTGGTGCAATTAAGCAGCGGAACTCCCGATGAGGCCAGGGAGATGGAATCCTGGGCGCGACCACGCGGAATTGACTACCTCGACGGAGCGATCCTCAACTATCCGGTCGATATCGGGAAGCCGCGCATCATTCAGGGCGAAGTGAAAGCATTCCTTACCACGGCGTATGGATCTTGTAGTAAGGGTCCAGAGGCTCGTCCTTGACGCCGCCATTCACTTTTTTCAAATCCTCCTCTGACAATTCACCCTTTTTCTTCACGTCCTTTACTTCTTTTGGTTTCGGCTTTTTGTTTTCCATAGAGCCTCCATCGCGAGAGACTGATGGAGGCGCACCCCAACCGAAGGGCAAAAACTAGGCTTCCGGGCTTCTCCCGGTACGGAGTACACAAACTTGTAACCACTGCCGTGATCGCCACATCCATAATTGGCGGGCTGTCGCCAATTGTGTCGCCAGCTTGTTGCCATATCACCAAACCCTCGGACCCTCCAACGGAGATTCACCATGAGCGCCTATATGATTTTTACCCGCAACAGCATGCTTGATGAGACCGAGATGGCTATTTATTCGAAAGCCGTCCCCGCGACCCTTGCCGGGCGCCAGGCGAAGGTACTCGCTCTATATGGGGCGCATGAAGATCTGGAAGGAGCTTCCACAGAAGGTACGGTAATCCTCGAGTTCCCGACCAGCGAAGCCGCCAAAGCCTGGTATGACAGTCCGTCCTATCGGCAAGTCCGTGAGCATCGCTTCAAGGGTGCCAAATATCGTGTCACGTTGGTTGCGGGAGTCTGAACAAGCGAGTTCGCCAGAAGCAACCGGCCGTTTTTTCGCCAACGAACCCGCCGATACGCCGGTCGAAAGGTACCGCGTCGTGACTGAATCGACTCAAGAACGAAACAAAGCCTTGGTTCTGCGGGCCTTCGACCTCCTCTTCAACAAACGTGACTACATCGCCGCGGAATTGTACTGGTCGGCTCATTACATTCAGCACAGCGCGCACATCGCTCCGGGTAGAGAGGGTCTGTTCGATCTGGTCAAGAGCGCGCCTTCCACTCTGCGGTACGAATCTGGTCTTATCCTCGCCGAAGGCGAATGGGTTATGGTTCACGGCCGCTTCAGCACATTCGGTCAAACCGCTAACTGGGTGGCAGTCGATATTCTTCGTGTGCAGGACGGCATTTTGATGGAGCACTGGGATGTGCTGCAGGACGAAGTGACCGAGGAGCAGTCGAAAAGCAAACGTCCCATGTTTGGAAGCATCTTTCCGAGCTACTCCTGAGAAAGATCCGTACCTTGACTTCATACCTGCCCAGGACGCCCACCGCTGCCGCTAACTCCGGACTCTGAGAAAACTGGTGTCAACGCAATGCGAAGCAAGAAACCAGTGAATCACTCTATCCAAAGAGATACAGACTATCCGAATAGCTGGAGCCGCGCTTCTACACAGATATTTAAAGTAAAGAGCCAGCCAATCCATTGGACACAAAGGCGCTCTAGCGAACTGCACGTTTGTTCGATACGGTGCCACCTTTCCGAACCTTGAGGCCATGATTTTCCCATTCGCCTGAGGGATACCTTCAGCGACATCGATTACCTCACTTCAGTTCCGGATTCCGCCCCTCCCCTTTGCCAACTCACTCTCGGTGAAGTGGATACAAACCTGCCGGACTCCGTTCCAGCGTCGCCGGCGTTTGGTGCTCCGCGTGCTCAATTTAGCGCGTTGTGTGGAGGCCGAAAAATCTGGTACCCTCTCGGCCCGCTAGTTCACTTGGCCACCCCAAGACCAGAATTTTTTGAAATAAATTCAAGGGAGAAATCGATATGGCAAACGAAGAAAGCGAGAAAAAACCAAAGGATCAGCCAACGGAACTGACAGACAAAGACCTCGGCGGTGTAGTGGGTGGGGCCGTTGATGCCTTTCTCCAACTAGATGGCATAAAGGGAGAAAGCGCTGATGAGAAGCACAAGAGCGAGATAGACATCGAATCTTGATCCGGCGGCTGTGGGCGCATTCGATTGAAGCGCGACGGCAATAGGCGCAAAGTGTTTGCACCCTGTTGAGTCGGGTCGATCGTTTGCTGATCAGCGACGCCAGTTCGAACGCTCGTCGTGTAAGGTGATATGAATCCAGAGGCCTCTCTTCCACTCCTGTATGGTCCCTGGCTGCGCGCCATCACGGGCGGGCTTATTCCAGCTGAAGTGAACGCCACATGCGACAACTGTGCCATGCTTCCGTCGCCCGGAAGCTCTCCCGACGCCAGTTATTTTCATCCGGTTACTAAGTGCTGTGCCTACCAGCCTCATCTTCCTAATTTTTTGGCGGGACGCCTTCTTGAGGATGTCGACACTTCAATGGCTGAGGGTCGTCAGGAGCTGGAGGCACGCATCGCACGAAGAGTCGCCATCACCCCCAGGTGGGCCGGTCCAGGGGAAGTTTTTGCCTTGCTCTACAGAAATGTTCCCAGGGTGTTTGGACGCGCTCCAGCGCTGGGCTGCCATTTCCTGACCGCGACGGGAGGCTGCGGTATTTGGAAACACCGCCCTGCTGTGTGCGCCACTTGGTTCTGCAAGTACGTTCGCGGCAAAGTAGGCTCCCGCTTCTGGAAGCTCGCGGACAAACTTCTACAAACAGTAGAGTCCGATTTGTCCCTCTGGTGCCTGGCTGAACTCGGAGTTGGCTCGGCGGAGGTGGACCAGGCTACTTCGCGAGCGGCTCCCGACGTGTCAGAACTCGGTGGAGACATCGACTGGGCACGGTACCGAAAATTGTGGGGAGAATGGGCCGGTCGAGAAATCGATTTCTACCGTGACTGCGGCCGTCTGGTCGAACCTCTCACTTGGGACCAGGTGGAGCAGATAAGCGGCCCGCGCGTACGTATTTTAGCCGAGCTCGTCCGCGATGCGTATGCATCCCTCGGCTCGCAAGCCATCCCAGAGAGGCTCAAGGTGGGTCGGCTAGCCTTCGTCGGCGTCGAGGGGAATACCTACAGAGTAGTCAGCTACAGTCAATTTGATCCGTTACTTATGCCGGAAAAACTCGCCACGGTCTTGCACTACTTCGACGGCAGGCCCACGGAAGAAGCCTTGGAAAGCATCCTGGCTCAACAAGGGGTTCGGCTCGACCTGGGTCTCGTTCGTCGGATGGTCGATTTTGGTGTCTTGCAAGGATGTGACGCTTGCCAGGTTTCGGGAACGTTCCAGGCAATGCCTCTCATGCATCGCAAAACGCCTCAATGAATAATGGGGCGTTAACACTCGCCGCATTCATGCACATATTCAAATCCGCTTCGGCCCAACTTGCTGAAGAACTCGGGGACACATTTGCTCTAACGGCTGCTCCGAAGAATCGCTTGAAGTGCTGGACAGTCCCCGCAAAAGCAGCCTTTTCCACAACCTCGCGCGTCCAATATTCATGCGCCTGAAACCTTTAAAGGCTGGCTCCCTGGTTCGTGTAAAGCTCGACAATGGCCGTGTGATAGAAGGCCAAGTTAAGGCTGTGCTCACCTAGACCAACGGCTACAAGTTTCAAATTTCGTGGGGATGTGAGACTGCGCGGGTCAGTGAACGGAACATCCTCGAAATGTTAAAGAGTTGAAATTAGCCTTTAGCTCTCAATTTGAATCTCGCCCTTGGCTTCTACTCGTCCGTATTCTCAAGTTTCAAGAAAACTTCGACAGCCTTAGGCCCGCCGTTATCCACGACCTGAGCCCCACCCGCGACCGTCTTTAAATCTTTCTCTGACAATTCGTCCTTTTTCTTCACGTCCTTTACTTCTTCTGGCTTTGGGTTTTCCATAGAGCCTCCATCGCTTGAGGCTATCGCTTGCCACTACGTCCGGTCAAGGATTGCGTTCGCAAGAAACGGCGGCAATCTTTCCCCGGGAAGATTAAGTGGGCATCGAAACGGACAGCTCGGCAAGGTCGCCGAATTGAAGCGAGCAGGTTGCCCGGCAATCCAAGGATTGCCCGAATCAACGAGCGCCCGCATGAAGCTCTCGATATGAAGTGCCCCGTCGAAGTCTATAGGCCTTCCACGCGGCCCTATCAGGGCATCGGAGAACTCTCCTATTTTTTCCACGATCGGACAGCTCTGGTCACCTACTGCGGAAGGATCTGCATTTTCAAAAAGAAAATAAATCTCAGCACTTCTCTCGCAGGTCAAGCCGTGGGCATCAAAGAGGTCGACGAGGGTATCTGGCCTTGTCAGCTTTATGGACTATGATCTCGGTTACATCGATCTTGAGGAAAAAAACCTGCAGCCGCTAGCGTGTTGCTACCTTCGCGGAGTTTCTCGAAAGGTGGAAAACGGAAGTTTTGCTAAGAAAGAGAAGTATGAATCAGAGGTTCTACACGACGCGTGAAGTCGGCCACCCGGAAGTAATCGCCAACCTGTGACCTTGCACGCTTGCTATGCTGCGACCCGGATGGTTGCAGGCTGCCGCACCTAAATTTGGCCAGTGGATCACGCCAAGCTCAGCGAAGGAGCTGATCGCCCGGCTGAGCGCGGCGCTGATCAGAAGGGTGCTGAGAGTTCGGTCTCTTGTGGGCCATGAGGTCAGGACGCTATCACAGTCTAAGACGGAAGCACAGGATTCTAACGTCCGACGAACTGTCAGGCATCCGGGCACGCCCAACGAAGTGAAGCTACTGGCGCGGGTCCACACGGTTCCGAAAACCCAAGCAAAACGCCATCCGCAAGTTGTTCATTCAATGGGGCGCGGGAATATTGTCATCAGGGTTCCGGAAGAAATTATTTGCGGTGCTGCAACGAATCTCTCTGTACATCAATGGCTATCGCTTGGCGCTGCATCCGGTCAAGGTCTTCATTTATTCAGGGCGGATGCGGCTATCATAGGCACCTAAAAAGTGAGGGAGGTAAATGGCGATGAGGATTCTATCCAGCCTTGCAATGTGTTTATCCCTTCTCCCGGTCAATTTGTCTGGTCAATCACAGTCTGTCTGCCCCATGCATAGTCATTCGACTCTGAATGAACGCGGCGAACAGGGCATGGGCTTTTCTCAGACCGCGACTACTCACCACTTCCTCTTGAACGCAAGCGGCGGCGTGATTCAGGTTGAAGCGAATGACCCGGCAGACTCCTCCAATCGGGAAAGCGCACGGATGCACTTAGGACATATCGCTCAAGCATTTCAGAGCGGCGACTTTGACATTCCGATGTTCGTACACGATAGCGTTCCACCGGGCGAGCCGGAAATGAAACGATTGCAGAAGAAAATCCATTATTCATTCGAGGAAACTGCAAACGGCGGACGCGTCATTATCACCAGCTCAGATAAGCATGCCATCGCAGCCATTCACGAGTTCTTGCGCTTTCAGATTGAAGAACACAAGACCGGCGACTCAACCGAGATTCGCTAACCCTCGAATGTGGAGGGAAATCCGTTTGATGGGTTTTCGCGTATTGATGATTGGGTCGAACAGAAAGCTTTACCGAGAGTCCTAGGTAGGATAATGTTTCGATTGCGGATTGTTACTTACAGGGAGACGATATGACGAATCCCAAACAAGAGCCAAATCTCACTGGGGAACTAAGTGACCAACAACTCACAGGCGTGACCGGGGGTACCAACACGGGTCCAGATGTTACTCTTCCCGCGCCAGCTCCGGCACCGGTTCCTATACCATATCCGAACCAAGGGACAGGAGGGACTGACGTGCCAGCCCCGAAGCCCATACTCCATCTGTAATTTAGCTCGCTAAAACTTTAACTTCCGGAAGCGGCATACAGCCAAGCCCGACGGTCTAGGTACGGCCCGTGACCGCGCTGGTCAGTCGGACCAGATTGTCGAGCCGTAGCTATACGAAATTCAACCTTTAACGCTGTTGACGACATAGCGGAATACTTGCTGAAAAATGCCGGGGTTGTCCCCAGCAGGAGTCCCCACGACGGTATTAACCTCCTGAATTGGCACGTTCACACCGCCGACAACCTTGTCTAGTTGCTCATCTTGAAGCGGAACGTTGCTACTTGGCTTTGGGTTTTCCATAGAGCCTCCGTCGAGAGGCTATCGCTTGCCACTACGTCCGGTCAAGGTCCGGGAGGATTAGATGAGCATCGAACTCGGGCATGAAAGGCGCGAGTGGGTACGTCAAACGAGCGGCCTTCTTGGTATGCCTGCTATTTCTCGCCTTCAGCCCATTTGCGTGGGCCGATGACACAAGCTCTGCCCCAGTGTTCGGCAAGCAGCACTACTCGCTGTCCCAAACCGGAGGAGAAATTACCATTGAAATGCTCGCCACGGATTCTGCGGGAATTGAAAAGTTCAGGTTGACATGTGACCGTTTCGTTGAAGCGTTGGAGAGCAGCACAATAGTTACGTCACAGATGAGACATTTGAAGTACCGCATTCACTATGTTCTGCAGGATAAGCCTGACGGTGCGCGCATCTTGATCCTAGGAGACGACCCACAGGCAGTCGGAGCTATTCACGATTGTGTAGAGGATTAGATGGGAATCGAATTTGGAAATGAAACCGTTGAGGAGTTTCGGATTCGAATTGGCAGGATGGAAGACACCGCTTTGCTACGCCAAGGTCAGTCCGCGAAGTTTATGTGTTCACCGCAAGCGAACTTTGGTAAAGCTCCGAGGGAATGCTTTGTGATTCATCTGGAGGAGTGCCGCAACGAGTGGCGCAAACGACATCCAAAGTTGCCGTTGGCCGATTCTATTTAGGGGAGTAGTGCGGTTACTTTACGACTTCAAGCGGACCGAGCCGTCCTTGACTTCTCTGCGGTCGCTCCATCACGCGCTCTTAGGAGACCACACCCTGTCCCCAGTGGCCAACAATTGAATTCCACAGGCCGTGCACGTGACTTCTCTTATGTAGACTCCACCGACGCCGGAAGAATCAACGTCAAATGCGCGTCCGGGGCACTCGTTGTTGTCTGCATCAATATGTTTCCCTGCATCACCTGAAACGTGCAATGTTTTGAGGGTCATCATTGAGGTCTAGCCTCCATGTTCGACAAGTTTAAAACTGGGTTCACAGACGGTCAACCATAGGCCGATCATAAACTGTTAACTTAATGGTGACATATCGAGGCTTTCCGCACCGCTCTGGCCCGAGAAGCCCGCCGTCTCGCAGATGAAGCCGAGAGTTTTTACACCCAGCTCGTTCAGACTGGCGCACTCAGCAGCATCCGACGGTACATGATCGTTCACTCCGAGGGCGTTCCTCAGTTCGACCTGCTTCAGACCGCCAAGGCCTTGCGGTGTTACTCCGGCGTGCTTTCCCTTATTGCCGGGGCAACGACTAGGGCAAAAGGCGAACACCCTTTCTGACCCCCACTTTCCACGTCAACATCGTCAACTCTTAACTGGACAGGTACTTACCAAGCGATATAGCCTCGTCGCGACTCCAGAGGGCCAATCATGCGGATCCCCGTCGCCTGTATTTTGTGCCTCGCGTTCGTTTGTGTGCCCGGAATCACGGCCGTTGCCGCCCAGCAGACTTCCGCGGTCCCCCGTCCGCTCACGAACCAAGACGTGGTGCAAATGGCGAGAGCCAAGTTTGACGATGCGACGATCGTGAAGACGATCGAAACGCACACCGCTTCTTTCGACCTCTCGGTTGAAGCCCTTCTAAGACTGAAAGACGCTGGAGTCAGCCTGTCCGTCATTCAGGCCATGCTTGTCGACCAGTGGCGAGAAAAAGACATTCAGCGCACCGCCGGCAACAACGGTGGCGGTGCCTGCGAAGCCTTCACAGTCTTCTGATGTTCCCGATGAAGTTGGCGTCTACCAAGTTCTGCCGGGAAAGCTTGTTGCGATCGAGCCTGAAATTGTGAATTGGCGCACCGGCGGCGTCGTAAAGAACGCCGTCACCCTCGGCCTCGACAAGGGGCACGTAAACGGCACCGTGGCCGGGCCACACAGCAAATTCAACGTGAATTCAGTACCGTTCGGGATGGCTGGACCGCTTGAATTTTATATCCGGTGCCTTGAAGGAAACTCTGCTTCGGAATACCAGCTGCTCCGCTTTTGGGAGAAAAACGACCACTGGGGGATCGTTGAGGCGTGTTTTATTTGCATTGTTCTTATTCTTGGCGGCTTCTCGGTCCGTGAGAGCGCAATCAGAAGTTGTCGATGTACCAGAAGCAAATCCCGGTCGTCCCACCGTCTCTACTCCGGCAACACTCACTCCCGTAGGGTATCTTCAGTTTGAAACGGGTTTCACGCCTGCATACGATTCACCCGAGTTTTCCTCTCGCTACAGTCTCAACGAAGTCATAAAGCTTGCCGTCGCATCGCGCCTGGAATTTCTTGTGCAAGCGGAACCTATCGCGCACTTCAGGACCGATGGAACGACCGCTAACCGCGCTGCCGACATTTTCCTGGGAGCGCAGGGCGTTCTGTATCACGGCGAAGGCGCGACGCCGACACTGGCGGTTAGTTATTTCCATCGTGTGTACGACGGCGGTGCTCCAGAGTTTGATTACGGAAGTCCTACGAACTCATTTCTGGTTTTGGCAAGCGCAGACGTGAAAGGATTTCACTATGATGCAAACGCGTTTTTTACAGAATTAATTCAAGAGCCTGTACGCCGCGGACAGTTTGGCCAGTCTTTGACGATTGCCCATCCTTTCTTGCATCGGTTTACGCTGTCCGGAGAAATTTGGCGCTTCACTCAGCCATTCCTGAAGCGCAATGCTGTTGGAAATCTTTGGGCGGTTAGCTATTCGGCGCGGAAAAACTTGGTTTTTGATACGGGCTTCAATCACGGGCTGACTGGCACATCGACAAGTTGGGAGGCGTTCGTCGGTTTCACCTATTTACTTCCCCGTCGACTTTGGAAAGCTAAACAGCTGTCTAACTCCCGATAAGTTTGAATGTATAGGTCGAAGGAGGAGCGCTTGGTGTAGAAAGCTGAACTCAGCGGACGCCGATTCAGAAATACCAAGGAGGCTCCCCCAGGGAGATTTTGTCGACGCGTTGCCTGCCAGATCTTGCCGTTAATCCGACTGGGCGAAGGAGCGCAAGCTCCCAATGCTCCCATGGCGTGAATTAAAGCGCCGTCCACTTGATTGGGCATCCCGCTCCCTCACGAGAGGGAGTTCGCACAAGTAATCTTGGTCGATGTATTGATCGAAGAGATGTTTGGGTCGGACTGAAGCCGCCCGTTCGATTACGAACGAGCCGTGGTCGTCAATGCCGAGCAGACGGAAAACGAAAAAGGCGAAAGACAAAAACTCTTTTAAGTGAAGGGAAAAGTCTGCTCAAAAAGTGTTTGACAGGGCCGACATGGTTAGAGATGTCCGGTACGGGTTAATGAGGACATAACCTGCAAGCCACCCTCTTCGTGTCAACGCAAAGTAGAAATGTCCGGGTTTTCGCCAGATAGAAATGTCCGCTTCCAGGGTTTTCTCCAAGGGTGATCGACCGGCACATGGTATTGGGGTTTGCTTCTGATTTTGGGTTTCGGCATTTGTTCCGCGAGTCCTGCAGGCCGTAGGCCGGAAGGACTTGCGGGCGGACGCAGCGGTGCTGGGCAATGGCGCAGAGGGAGATAGCGGCCCCGGAAGCGTAACCAGTGGGAACCATCCAGACGCCGTTCGATTTCCACCGGCGTACCCCGCAGACCCGCGCACACTTCTTGGCGTGGCACCCCCCAGCGATGGCCATCCCAGCTGACGGTGTGATCGTCGGCCACCGTGCGTCCCACCCGCACGCTGAGGATTTCCTCCAGGCGCGGTGCTCCATCCAACCGTCGATGTGCATTGCGCGGGTTGCGAGGAGCTACGCTGAAGCGCTGTTCCCATTGGGGAACAAAGCGGGTCTGCAAAAAGTGATTCGCGGCGGCGATGCTGTCGATGCCGGTCAGGCGCATTTCTTTTACCAGGCGGTCCTGCAGCGTTTCGAACCGTCGCTCGATCCGTCCTTTGGCCTGCGGACTGTGGGCTGCGATCCATTCGATCCCTAGCTCGTGGAGCGCTCGTCCGAATTGCGAGCGGGCTGTTTCTCCCCGCAACTGTTCCCGCAGCAGCAACGCATCCGACCTGCGAAAGATGCTGTTTTTATCGGTGTAATGCGCTACCGGACGTCCGTAGCGCCGTAACCATTCCCCGAACGTCCGCAAGTTCTCTTCGGTACTGTCGTGCTCGGTGAAGCGTGCATAGAAACGGCTGGTGGCATCATCGATCACGGCAATCAACTGACAGGCCGGACCGCGATCCTCCAACCAGCGGAACGGAGAGCTGTCCTGCATCACCAGTTCTCCGAAACAGGCTCTGCGCTCACGCCACACATGCACGGCCTTAACCCGCTGGGAGCGCGGCCGCCACAAGGCTGCCTTGGTCATCCACTTCCGCAGCGTCTCCCGGCTCACCGACCAACCCTCCTGGGCCAGATGCTCGGCGGCCAACGTGGGTCCGAAATCCGCATAACGCTGCCGCAGGCGTGCCAAAATCTTTTGCTTCAACCGCGCTGCCAGCTTACGGTTCGATGGCCGGCCTCGTAGTCCGTGAACCACAGCGCCATCCCCGCGCTCGCGAATCCGGAGTAGCATTCGCCGCACCTGCCGGTCGGTTACCTTCAGCCGCTCGGCGGCTGCTACCTGCGAAAGGTGCTTCTGCTGTACCTCGTGCAACACTTTCAAGCGGTCCCGTTCTCGTTGGCTCAAAGTGATTCGCTCCGTTTCCATGGGGCCCTCGGCCACCTATGAAACCGGACATTTCTACTTTGCTCAAACCGGACATTCTCACTTTGCAGCGACACAAGCCACCCTCTTCGTGTCAACGCAAAGTAGAAATGTCCGGTTTTCCGCTCGATAGAAATGTCCGGTTCCACGATTTTCTCCAAGGGTGATTTGCAGGCACATGGTATTTGGGTTGGATTTTGTTTTTGGTTCTGGGTAT